>ERZ1031071.3-NODE-3-length-109913-cov-24.716170_pt1 | contig 109913 bp, 171 predicted proteins | sample MGYA00518589_ERZ1031071 | MGnify/ENA primary metagenome ERZ1031071 (study PRJEB33718, sample SAMN03159741) | human skin metagenome | collected 2014-05-20 | study: EMG produced TPA metagenomics assembly of the PRJNA266117 data set (Human skin bacterial metagenome... | reverse complement strand
TCTTGACCCTACAGAGAATCAAGAGCAGGCTCTGCGATCCCACGCAGGAGCAGTCCGTCTCACTTACAATCATGCACTTTATGAGATCTATCAGAATTGGGATGCTGTCAAGAAGGGAGAGGAAGCGGAATACCTCAAGGCGAATCACTACGCCATTCGAAAGCGCTTCAATAAAATCAAGGAGGAGAAGTACCCATGGTGGAATGAGAACTCCAAAGAAGCCTACTCTACGGGTGCAATGAATGCTGCAAGAGCATTTCAGAACTTTTTTGATGGACGCTCTAGAGCTCCGAAATACAAGAAGAAATCACCCTATTCTGATACCGAAGGCATCATTTTTACAACAGGGGTGAGAAGGCTTGACGACAACCGTCACTTCACCCTTCCTAGAATTGGGAAGATTCGCCTGCACGAGAATGCCAAGAAACTTTCATGGTTGCTTCACAATGACGCGAAGATAGGTAATGTGACCGTGAAGTATCAGCAATCTCGATGGAAGATCAATGTGACCATGCAGGTTCCTGATGATCTTTTCCTAAGGTACGTGGATCAGAGGACAAAGAGGGACAAGAAGAAGATTGTGGGAATTGATCTGGGCATCAGAAAAGCAGCAGTATTCTCTGATGGCACGGTGATTGAGAATCCAAAAGCATTTGAGAGGAATGTGAGAAAACTCCGTCGTTTGAACAAGGAATTGTCCAGACGTGAGAAGTGGAACAGGCAGACAGGAGAAGTCGCCTCACATCGCTGGCTGAAGACCAAGCAAAAATTGGAGAGACAGCATGCCAAGATCGTGAATTATCGTGTGGATCATGCTCATAAGTTGTCCCGTCGCGTTGTGGACGATTTCAAGGTGATCGGGTTGGAAGACTTGAACGTTCGCGGAATGATCCATGGAAAGAATATGGGTCGATCTGTGAATGATGCCAATTTCGGACGTATACGCCGTTTTATTGAGTATAAGTCAGCCTGGTATGGATCACAGGTGGGTTTTGTGGATAGATTCTATCCTTCTTCGAAGACATGTAGCAATTGCGGGGAAGTGAAAGCCAAACTTTCCCGTAATGCTACTGTTTTCTCTTGTGAAGCCTGTAGTCACGAGATGGATAGGGATCTGAACGCTGCTCTCAACATTGAGAGGAAAGTCGCGCAGAGTTATAGCGAGACTCTAAACGGGCATGGAGATGATGGCTCTGGCTCAGACGATTCTGAGTGAAACCATTGTCAGTGAAGTGCTTAGTCAAGGAAACTTGACAATCCTTTAAGGATGATCTAAAAACTACTATTTAGATTAACGGAGAATGCTTTGGCGATGTTTTTGACTACGATCTTCACGATGTGGAATCATCCATGTGGGATCATTCCTATCGTGTAAAGACATCACCTGATGTTCCTGATGGTTGGCTTCAGTATGAGGAAGACAATAAGGGATGCACTGCCATGTTCGTTTTGGATGACTGAAGGAATCATCTTTTCGTTAACATAGAATATACGGCAGGATTTTCAGCGTTCTGTAATTAAAGCAAACCACATTGCTCACACGCTACATCATTCAGAAAGAGAAGGAAGACCATGACACAGACAGAATCATTTCATAATTCATCGAAATTAGAACGTCTTGACATTTATGAATTGAATGCATGGAGGTCTCAGGTCAAGGAGATCATGCAGCCCGCAAAGGACTTCATGCATGAAATAGGGCTGCATTACAACACGTCCTGCAAAGCAGTTCAAGAGTTGATTGACATGGTTAACGACTGGTCTGTTCGCATTAACAAGATGAAGAAATTGAATACCCACGAAAAGGCGACAATTGACGAGTTGATTACTCTTAGAGATCATGTGAGGGATACTGTGATCCCTGAGAAGCAAGAGTACAACAGAAAACTTGAATCAGGTGTAAGTACTGCAGAAAATGTAATCAACAATGCTAATAAAATGTTGAGTAAGATCAATTTTCTTGAATTCAAGCAGAATTCCAATGTCTACATGGAATCTCAAAGCAATACCTTTTCTTTTGAAACTGAGATCAGGAATATGAAACGAGATCTGGCAACTTTGAGAACATTGGAATCTTTGAAAACCATGTAATCTACTGGCACATTGACCAACCTAGAAAACAACTTAACTGATGGAGAAAAATGACTATCTCAAAATACTCAAATAAGCAAGAAGAATACAACTCTATTGTCCCAAACGAATGGTACCATGACGCCTCCGAAGAAGAATTCTTCTATGCTAACGAAAAATTACCCTCTGTCTTACCATTACCTATCTATCTATTCCCTCGTCTTCTTAAACGAAAAGAGTTCTTTTTCATCAACGAAATAGGTTATGGCGGTTATGTATTTCAAATATTGATTCCTTCATGTATGATTTTTTTATTAATATTGACATTCCATGGCATAATACCATTACTAATAATTATTCCATTGATTGTTCTTCTTTGGATCTTCCCTATTCCAACAGGGGATAAAAAGCTTTTTATTTTAGAAGAAATCCATAGCGTTGACAGGGATGTTATAAAATTGGAGACAATCAGCCGTCATGGAAAGGTAAGCAAACATAAAACGATTACCTACAATCCAAGAAAGAAATATGAAGAACTGTTTGACTCCATCGCTGATGCAGGAAAAATAGAAACCAATGAGCAGAATAAGGCGAAAAAATTATAACTTCCCTTGCTGATATCGAATATCTACCACATAGGCGGAAATTCAACTGACCAAACCAAACACATGTCAGAGGACATGGTTCCCTCTCCTGCAAAAGCAAATCGGCTGACGATTCAATAAAGATCGTCAGCCGATTTGCTTTTCAACTACGCATGCTTGCTATTGTTAATCGCACAGGTTACAAGCATACATTTCAAGTTTTGTTGGATGATCAATCCAACTGATCAGTCATCAACATCATCAGCGGATTCTACAAGATAGGAGTAATCAATTGTGTTCTCGAAATCATTGCCATCATAGTGACTCTTGATAGGTGCATCGAACTTCACAAAGATGTCCTCCTCGCCTTCCTTGGAGAACTTGACTACAGCGTACTGATCATCACCGCTCTGACCATAACCCACCATAGTATTCTTCACGGTCTCATAATCCCAACCGCGATACTTGTCATCTTCCCATATCGCAGAATAAGTGTACTGAGGTATGTTCTCATTGAAGAAGAAGTGGTAGAAATCCTCTCCCTCGCTCTGGTTCCTTGCTACAGCACTCATATCGTCCTGCAACTTGGCCAAAAACTCGTCCTTGTCAACCATGCGTTCTCTCCTTTGTAGTTCATTATTGCATTAAAAATATTTTAATTTGATTATATCAATTATCTAAGTTGAGAAAGTGTGCCATTGAATGATCGTTTTAACGAACTACTGAGAGACTGAAGATCTCGCCGCTTTAGTCGCTTTCATGCAATCAAGAGTAGGGAGGAATACAATGGCTGTTTGCACTGTATTCCTCCCTACTCTCATTGGTCTGAGATTCAGAGACAGAGATCAGGTAAGCGGATTGTAGACAATCGTGACTACTTCTTCTGGCACAACGAGTCGTGCATCCAAAATAGTGTAATCATAGTTCATTCCGTCCCCCCAAGAAGTCCATTCAGCGGGGAACTTAACATAAATGTTGTCCTCACCATCCTTGGAGAACTTGAGCACACTATACTGGTAGGAAGGACCACCTTCACCTTCCAACTGGTTATCTACAATCTCATAAGACCAGCCCCTGTAATTGCTATCTGACCAGACCTCTGTGTTCTCATCTGAAGTATAGGACCCCCTATCGATGAAACCCCAAAAGAAAGTATATTCCCTACTTTCTCCCTCAGCAGTCATGTCTTTCTTCAACTGATTCAAGAACTCCTGTGCGTCAACCATCTGTGTTTCCTTTCATTTTTCTCTTGCATTGCCTAGAGGATCTTACTTGATATGAACATCCTGTTCACTGGATCACGTCATCCTAGGCTTACTTTACCATAAACCTTGAACCCTTACAAGTACAATCTACTATCTGAATTCAACAGTTCAGCATGAATTGAAGGATATCATACCCATCTTTTTCAATCTCATCTGGTGTAGTGAGGCGAGCACTGTCAATCATATGATCATAATTCATTTCATCAAACAATGAATAGTAATCAGCGGAGAATCTCACATAGATATCCTTCTCACCCTCCTTGGAGAACTGGATAGAAGCGTTATCTACACTAGGTCCACCTTCCACATTGAACATAGGTTTTACGATCTTATACGACCATCCCCTATAATCCTCTTCAAATCTATCATCGTTTTCCTTGAATTCCTTATTCCGAAGACTGAAGAAGTCATGGAAATAATCGACTTGGAGTTCAGGATTTTCCTTCTGTGCATGAAGATCTTTCTTCAACTGACTCAAGAACTCTTGTGCATCAACCATAACGATTCCCCTTTTGTGCTCTCAATAGATGATTTCTTCGTAAACTGTTTCTGTGACCTGCTTAGGTTGAACAAGGTGTGCTGTTTCAATCATCTTATCGAATTTGTCACCATCCCAAGAATCCCATTCGACACGGAATTTAACATAAATGTCATCCTCTTGATCATTGGAAAACTTGAACACATTATACTGATAAGAACTTACATGATCACCATTGTCTTCCGCAGATTCCACACTATTGACAATCTTATAATACCAGTCTCGGTAGGTTCTGTATGCCCAGACATCATCATTCTCTTTTGAATCATACTTCCCTACAAAAAAGAACTTAGAAAAGAACTCCTTCCCGCTCTTTTCTGCCTCAACAGCCATATCTTCCTTCAACTGATTCAAGAAACCCTGTGCGTCAGTCATTAGTGTCTCCTTTCCTTTTGCATGCCTTAATGATCTAATTTTTACTCATATGAAGCAGATATACTAAGATTACAGTACTTCTTCGAATCTTACATCAGACGTTTCCGTTTCCACAGGGACCACAAGGCACGCTGTATCAATCGCCGTATCGTATTGATAACCATCCCATAATGTAGAATCGATATCGAATCGGACATAGATATCATCAGCATCATTCTTGGAGAACTTCATGACAAGATAATCCTCTTCATCATCTTCATCAAAACTCCTGTATGCCATGCTATATGACCAACCAAGATACTTCTTTTTTCTCCACTCAGGCAAATCGCCCTCGATCTCACCTAGATCAAAGAAGAATTTCGTCAGGAAACTACGACCGAAATACTCTTCAGCAGCCCACATATCCTCCTTCAATCTGACGAGGAATTTCATGTGATCCGACATCATCAGCCCTTAATCCGTTCACTTATACTTTCGAACAACATTAGTCACAGTGACCTCTTCCTTCTTCACGAGGTGAGCATACTCAACATTAATGTATACATCGGGACTCCACGAGTCAGATTCTGTCTCAAAAAGGACAAGAATATCATCCTCTCCGTCCTTGGAGAACTTCATCAAAAACTGATAATGAGGGACATTATTGTACTTTCCATTTGGCTCTTCAACATACGTCCAACCACGATACTTGCAATACAGCCAAGCATCATTGCGTGAAGAACGAGGAATCACTCTTCCATTCTTGAAATCATAGATAAATCCAACATAGGCATCATCCGCGTATTCATCGATGATCTCATAAAGATCATTCTTCAAATCCTCAAGAAACTTCTTGTCATCTACCATCTTTCTGCCTTTCAATAGTTTCGTGTTCTGGTCTCTTCTTCATTTTATCCGTTAATCGCTCAAAAGTCAAGCATCAAGAAGAATCAGTCGATCTGACTGATCCTGCATACGATCCCAATAATTCACGCGATTAGTACATACCTCATCGAAATGGAGCACAACCCACAAAGGGAACCATCCCTTTGAATAAGAAGTGATCAACTTCTTCAAGTGCTTCTGATAAGCGACACGCCAATTGCGGCCACTGTCATCAGGAATCAAATCTCGCTCCAATGCCGTAGCAAAAATCTCCTCCTTGACCAACTTCACCTTGTCATCATGGGGAAGATCATCAAACTTCTTCTTACTCACAGCAATAGCATGACCATCTCGCAGGATACTCTCAAAAAGAGGACGATCATAGTAGGCAACAGAAGCGTGCAGACTATCATGATCATACTTGCGTACTACTGTAGAAGTAAAGAAATCCTCAGGATTCTCCACTTCAAGGTTGGCACGCTTAGCACCATGAAGATCTTTCCATACTGCATAAAGAATCTCATAGAGTTCAGGAATGAAAGTAGCGCCAGCCTTCTTCAAGTCCATCATATGAGACATATGCTTACTCCACGACTTGTTGCGCAAATCCCAGAAAGCATGAGAAACCTTGATCGTGTACAACTCATCCAGAGTTGCCACACCTGTGCCCCCTGTGTCAGCATCCTGTGCCCATGCATACTGAGCAAGCCTCTCATCATAAAAGACCTCAACACGACCAGTACCATGATCATCAAGATCCTTCTTATCGTGATCACTGAAATAATCCGCATCCTTCGGGGGATTCTTCAGATCAGCGTAAGACTTCATCGCCATTGAGCCAATAAGAACCTTCATTGCTCTCCTGCACTTTCTTCGAGATTACAAGTTTTTCCAACAGTAACACATGTTCGTCAATATTACAACCCAGATGAAATCATGATGGCATCACAGTCAACCACACCGCAAATACTGATCTCTATTGATTCCATATGCACATCCAGATTTTTGATAGAATGAGACCACCTGCAGCATGAGACCCTAACTCATGTGTATGTCTAGTCCTTGATATTTGATATAATATATGTAATACAATGATAAACAATGAAACTGGAGGTGTCAAATGCCGACAATCAAGTTGAGTGAGTACGCTAAACGCAACTCGGTTACTTGGCGCACCGCCTTTCGTTGGTATCAAGAGGGCAAGATTTCAACTGCTAGAAAAACACCTGGTGGTTCTATTGTTGTTGATCTTCCAGACGAGGACAAAGACGACCTTATTACGGTGACTTATGCTAGAGTGTCAAACTCAGATAGACGAAACACCGACCTTGTTTATCAATCTGAGAGACTCCAAAAATACTGCCAACAAAATCACTGGGCAATCGACACCAACTACAAAGAGGTTGGCTCCGGTCTAAATGACCAGCGGAAGCAACTACTTTCAATGCTGAAGCGTCCAGAAAATCTTCGTATTGTCGTTGAGCACAAAGACAGGCTTACAAGATTTGGTTTCAATTACCTTGAAGCGCTCCTGAACAAGCACGGTAGCGAAATCGTCGTGATTAATGAAACCGAGAATGACGAAGAGGATTTGATTCAAGATCTCGTCTCTATCGTTACCTCATTTTGTGCTCGCATTTATGGGCGACGGCGTGCTGAGCGAAAGCAAATCGAGATTTTGAGGGTGGTGCAGGATGAAGAATCAGAAAACTGAAACTCTTGTTATTCGACACCCGAGTAGAAACATATTGCAGGCTTGTCATTTGGCAAAGAATCTCTACAACGCTAGTTTGTATGATGTTCGGCAACACTTTTTCAATACTGGTGAATATCTTACTTGGCAAAGCCAGCGGGTAAAGTTCGTAAGTCAGAATCAACCCGATTATCGTGCTCTGCCAGCAAAAATCAGCGGAGAGGTACTTCGCCTTGTTGGGTCAAACTTCAACTCGTTTTTTGGTCTTCTCAAAGCAAAGCAGAATGGTGCCTATAATAAACAGGTTCGTATTCCGAAGTACCTGCCTAAAAATTGTTTGACTACTCTTCGAGTGCCTAAAGATGCAATCTCGATTGACCGCAATCCGGTAGAGAATCGACATGGAGAGCTGATTTACACTCATAGAATCTCACCAAAACATCTGAACATTGAGATTCGAACTCGCGTTGCTAATCCGCAGTTCATCACGCTCACTCCGAAACACGGCAGAGTTCATGTTTCAGTGGTTTATAACGACGGATCTAAACCAATACAACTCTCGGACAATGGGCGCTACGCCGCAATCGACCTTGGTGTGAATAATCTTGCCGCAATGATTGACTCCGATGGAACGGCGAATCTCTACAACGGGAAACCAGTGAAGAGCATCAACCAATTCTTCAATAAAGCAAAGGCAAAGCTTACTTCACAACTCGACATTCGCGGGGAGGTGAAAATCTCAAAGCGACTTCAGCGAATGAGTGCAAAGCGAGAAGGCAGGATCAACTGGTACTTTCATCAAGTCAGTTCCGACATTGTGAATCACGCAGTTTCCAACGACATTAACACTGTCATTATTGGGCACAATCCAGAATGGAAACAAGACATCAACATCGGACGCAGAAACAACCAGACCTTCGTATCTATTCCGTTTGCAAAGCTCATTCACCAGATCGAAGATAAAGCGTCTAGGTACGGAATCCGAGTCATTCTTACAGAAGAGAGCTACACCAGTAAATGTAGTTTTCTTGACTGGGAGGAAGTGAAGAAGCACGAGAGTTATCTCGGTAAGAGGACTCGGCGCGGCTTGTTCAAAGCAAGTGATGGTCGAATCATCAACGCTGACATCAACGGTGCTGGAAACATTCTAAGAAAAGTAGTCCCTGTAGAGCAACTTAACGCCCAAGGGATAGAGGATGGTGCAGTCCATCCCGCACTGATCACTTTCAGTGGTCCGTGTAAAACTCAATAGTCATTGTTTGACATAGTTATTGAGAACTGTACGATGCCAACAGTAGATCGATCATAGGGCCTTGTTATACTTCTGAAGTCTCAGAAGAATCTTATATGCCATTGGGAAACAAAGGATTCTACTCATCTATCCTCATCACTCTTTTGAGCACTTTTGACATCGAGCAAAAGAGCAAGGACAATACAATCACTTCCCTTGAGACGAAGCATTCATCTAAAAATAATACTGCTAAATGCTTTGCAGAAAAGTTGAGTTCTCTGTATGAAGAAGTAGTCATGGTGCCTTTGAGTACAGATGAGAGTTATGCTCACTATGGATTCATTCTTCCCGGTGAGGATAGAATGTCTGTGTACGCCCAATCATTCAACGGGAAAAAGAAATACTGTCTAACATTGAGACCGCGTGGTTACAACGCCTTCCTCCATGTGGGCTTGCCTTATTGCACTGGTGTTTCAGATGATGTGGAGAACAATAAAGTCACTGATCACACTGTCATGTCGGCATTGGAATCTCTGTTCGATGGGCAAGAGGTCTACATTTATGATTCTCTCATTGACCAACATCATGAAGTCTCTATTGTCAATAGGTGTTCAGAGGTGGCTGATTCTCTGACAAGATTGGCTTTGATGATGAACTATACTGGGAATGTGCCAGATGCTTATGACATCTTCATCAGAGCATTCGAAACCAATCAGTTAAAGAAAACCGATTTCGACACGGGAAGCGAGGACATCCCGTTAACCAGAGAACAATTTGAGAACATGGTGAGCAATGCTCTTGATCTCTTTTGATTCATTAAAAGTTTATACCAAATAACTAACAATAAATTAAGTTTAGATAGCATATAATTAATAGATATTTTACAAAAATATTACCCATAATAAAGGAGATAAAATGCAGGCTTTGATAGGGTATGCAAATGAGCAAATTGTAGCAGAAGAAATCGTTAAAGCATCTATGGGAAAGAGTAAGATTAAAAATCGGAGTTCTCATAGAGAAAAAAAATTAGAAGAATTACTTTTAATTAATCCTTCTAAAGTATTATCGCTTAGAAAGAACGCTCAAGTTACAGCAAATTCCATCCCTATATCTTATACAGATGTAGAGTTTAATGACCTCTCTGCAAATGGTGGATATGTTTATGATATAAAGTATTTTGACGAGTCGGGCAATACTGTTTTGCTATCCTGTAAGACTTCTAATGTAGAAGACAAATCATACAGATTTTCTACTTCTGAATACCAATTACCGTTTTTAATCAACTTCCTTAAGACATCTATCAATGATACATCTTTGACCTATGAAGAGAACATAATCAAAAATGGATATAGTAGCGTTAGCCATTTCCTTAAATCCTTAAGAGACAAGATAGCCTATTCCATCATCAATGATGATCAAGAAGAGTTTAAAGATCTATTAAACGATAGGATTATCGGCAACGGAGGGTTTTACAAAATGATAAAGAATGGCAATGTTATATTTTACCCCTCAAAAGAGGGTGATTTTCATGTTAATCGCCAATCTATTTATACTAAAGGAAATTCTGTGTTTTTTGAAGTTTTAAATGAAAAAGAAGAGAGAATTTACAATGTAAGTTTCCGACCTAAATTCAAAGATGGTAAATCTAAAATGGCAAAATTTTCTAAAAACGGTTCTCCCAACAATATTGCAGCGACTATTAAGGTAGATCCAATTGTTAAATGAATCTACCTCAATAGTGGTAAAAAGCCGTAATTAATCGTTAATAATAATTATTTCTGATGATTTTTTAGATTTATTCATTCCATAACTCCACTCTGCGTCCAGTATCTTATAATCCTTCCAAATATTTCTAATCTCATCACTATTGTTATAGGTCAATATAAATGGTTTATTCGAATCAACTACAACTTCATAAAACAGGTTATGGTCAAAAGATTTATGCATGTCCCCACCAATACCATAAAGAGAATTTTTAGCACCATCTAAAAGATAAGGAGGATCTAAAAACATCAAATCCACACTATCTGCATACTGTGGAATTACTTCTTCAAATAGCCCATATTCGAATTTTAGATTATCATTTTTAAATGATCTAATTTTATCTATTAAACTCTGAGTAAATCTAGTCCTTGCACTTTCTTTTGAAAATCCACCCGAAAATGTCGCACCAGAGAATGAGCATCTATTTATTAATATGAACTCAACAGCATCGATAAGACTATTCGGGTCATCATTGGATTTTTGCCTTATCTGTACGCTCTTAAACAAATCACTATCAACATTACCTAGATACTTCTGTAGTTCATCTGCCATTTCTTCTGGGTTGGACAAAAGATTTGTCCAAAAGTTCGCAAGAGACTTAAACCCATCAGCGCCAATAACGAAATGACCTAAACCTGTTGCATACAGTTCAAAAGACCCCCCACCAAAGAATGGTGATAGTATCTTTGATGATTCATTTGGAAGATACTCTTCGATAATCTTCCTTGCTCTAAATTTACCCCCAGGGTATCTCACAGGACTCGATGTAGAACACTTAACCATTTACCTCTCCTAACATCTTTATTTAAAATAGTATAACAAATCTAATACTATAGAACCAATAACAGAAAGTTGACATGATCCTCATGATCCTGTAGTGTTCATAGTGAACAAGCAATCACTGACTATCACACAGAAGGAAACTCATGTACCACTTTGTTACCGCATTCAAGACTGTTGACCAGAGCCGTCTGGATGATTTCGTTGCGCGCACTTCTCAGAGCCTTCGAGATTCCGGCGATTTCAGCGATGTCACTGTTGTTGGTCATCAGGGTGATGCCCTCGTTGTTGCCCTTACTTCAGAGATCCAGAGTGAGATGGATATTCGCGGGTTGGTGAAGAATGCTCTTGCGGATGAGAAGGATCGTCAGTTCTCCTGGATGCACCCTGTCACTGTTGACAAGGACAGCAACTGGATCGTTGACAAGGAAGGTAACCCTGTGAGCGAGGCGATCACGAACACGTATCATAAGATCCTGATGGTCCGTGATCACTATGGCATCAACGTGTAAGATAATGAGGGACTAAAGAAACCAAATGTTAGATCATTGTGCAATTTTGCTATTAAGGAGTCAAGAGGATTCAGTCATGGTTCCCCTTGAGGAAGCAAAGTGATGATCAGTTCTCCTTGACTACATGAAGATAGATGATATAGTCAAGGAGAACAAAAACACATAGCATCACTTCCCACAACGGAGCAAAACAATGATCAACCAGTCTAACCTCTACTACGAGAGAATGCATCGATCTCTGAAAGACAAGTTCCAATTGCTTGCTTACCTGCCAAAAAACACTGATCATGTAATCGATGTAGGTGGGTCAGATGGTGCTATGGCAAGTAAACTCAAGGGCATGCAAGTCAGCAAAATTGATGTTGTAGACGCTGCAAAGGAAGCAATTAAGAAAATTGAACATATCGATGGCATCAGAGCAATCCATGCTTACGCTGATGAGATTGATGATGAGGATAAAATGCCTGATCTTGATCCCGTAGATGCCATCATTGCTTCCAGTGTAATCCACGAGATCTTCTCTTATGGCAACCGCGAAGGAAACAGAGGAAAGATCTCTAATGTCGATGAATTCTTCGCTGCAGCACACGACAGGCTGCGTGTCGGGGGACGCTTGCTGATTCGTGATGGGATCAGACCGCTGGGCGAGGCTACTCAAGCCATGGTTATTGAGAATGGTTCTGAATATGTCAAGAAGTTCAAGAAAGCATCCCCCTTCGTCACTCAGGGTGAGCACATTGATGACCCAGATCGAGTCATTAACGTCAAAGTAAAAGACAATGGTGCCATCACAGGAAGCAGATCATCTCTCTTTGAAATTCTCTTCACATGGAACTGGGGAGAAGAATCCTTTGACCGAGAAGTCCTTGAATTCTATGGCGTTTTCACCAAAGATGAAATGATCGGATTGGGCGCTAAACACGGTTTCTTCCTTGTTGATCACTACTCTTATATTCAGAAGGAATACACAAGAATCTGGAATGAGAAGGGAGTCAGGCTTTCCTTTCCGTATCCTGATACCAATGCCCTCTGGATCTTCGAGAAAAGATAATCTCAATCATCATATCCATGATCGGCAATCTGATGATGATTGAGATCCCCATGTTGACATAGGACAATCTTCTTGCTATAGTATTTGAGAAGTCACTAAGTCAACGAACCATACTGAAAAGCATCACATAATAAAGCAAAAGGAGACGGCTTGGAACTCACAGCGTATGAAGAGGATCTCATCACTCGACTACATAACAGGATCTATGGTAAAGAATCCAGGCTCAACACCTCTGATGATTGCAGAATCAAAAACGATGATTTCGGCCATGTTCACTATACTTTTGGGGTCAATGAGTACCGAAATTCAAACATTGCTCTGCCCACATTCTATGTAGATTACTATGGAGCCAACGAGATTGCACATGTTGGACTCAGCAAAAGTGATGCTTATGTCATTGAGGATGAATCTCATAACGCCCTCATTGAAAGCAATAACCATAATGAGATCTCGGATTTCATCAAAGACAACAAGGACAAGTATCTCTTCGCCTACAATAAAAGATCAATACTGTCTTCAGAAAATAAGCCATCTTTCATTAAAGAAAATAATCTGTATGACGATAGCGCAATCTTTCTTCACTTGATGCATCATTACACAAATGTTCTGAATCTCCTGAGAACAAAGAAAGAGATTCTTTCAAATAACTTTGACCATGGAACTCTATACCACTTTGTCAAATCATTCTTCTCATACTTTTCTCCTGAAGATGATGGCACAGATCTCTACACGCCCGATCACAGGGATTGCATTTTCGGATACAAGATGGATCAGGACGGAGAAATGAAAGCATTCCTCGACATTCCTGATTCAGATCATCGCTACATCAAGACCTCTCGTTATCGCAAGAGCGACATCAACTACATCACTTTCTATGGCGACAATGTGAATGAATGCTTTCAAAAGGCTGCAAAATTCCTGATGGAGAACTACGACACCGTGAGCGGAGAGAAGATCAAGTGAACATGACACCTGAAGAGAACTTTGAGAACGCTATCTCCAATTTCAAGGAGGGTGATTCTCTTTCTTATGAGAGGATCAAGGATAAGGCAATTTCTGCCATGCTCACTTTTACGCACATGGATGCAGAAGAGTATACAAAGACGGTTCTTTCCAATCTGGAAGAGAATGATGAAAACATAAGGAAGCAGTATTCTGTTGCTCTTCATCAGTGGTACGAGAATGCTCTTGTCTGGCTGAAGGATGTGTCAAATCCTGCTTATGCTTTCTTCTTTGTTGATTCCCATCCGATATCATGGGTCATTAGTAACAATGGAAATCTTTTGACATCTCGTTATCTTTCGCATAACGCATGGAAAGAATGCTATGTCAAACACGATAATGTCGCTGTTTTCGGGCTGGAAACTGGCCCCTACAGGTCTCATGACGCTCACCTTGATGTCTACGATCACTCATGGGAGCAGTGCTATGTAAAGACAGCACTTCTATGGTTGACCCATTTCAACGGCGCAATGCTGGAAATTGACGATTCAAGATCAGATGAGATTTACAATCTGATGCGTTCCTCTTCGTAATCTTCAAACTATAACAACTCGCAAAGAAGAATCGGACAATGCAGTAGTTATTTGGTAGTTGAAATCACCGAACATGGCAAGGATGCTACATGATTCAGCATGGAGAGGATGTCAATACTAACAGACTCATTCGAGTCAACTCTTTGCTTCAAAGTACTCTCTCATGCCTCTTATGCACACCTCATTCAGCACACTTCTTCGATGAGATCAGCAATCTGATCGATTGCTTGATGGAATGGATTTGCTTTTGCTGACAAGATGCTCTATGTTGTCTCTTGAGAACAACGACAAGCGTTGACAAGTCAGGAAAAGGGAGATGAAGAACAACACGCGGAGCATGATCCACTTTGAGCTGGATCGGATGGCAGAGTCGCTGGATATTGATATCCTTGGCCGGAGTGTGGCTGACAGAATGATCAATCTGTCGGCAATGTGCTCTGGTGATGAATCACTCCGTGTACTTGTTAAGGATCATGTGATCAATTCTGCTCGTTACATGGCTAAGACTCCTCATGGTCCACGTGACTGCTTTGATCACAAGAACGTGGTGAAGATCTTCTTCTACTACCTTGTTCGGGGGTTTCTGGATGCATATGAGCGTCCTTTCGTCAAGCGTCAGCATTGGATGCCGTTCTGCATGATCTCAAAGTTCGCTTCTGAAAACGCGCGTCGTCATCATCACACTGTGGAGATTCTCAACGGAAGTTTCCAGTGGGGTGAGTACGTGTGCAACCAGAGGATCATCCACGATGAGTTCATTCATGAGACCCCTCATTACAGCCAGATCATTGAGGTGATTTTCTCCTACATTGAGTCAGATTACGACATCTCTCTTCGGGATATCCGAAACCCTGAAGTAGATAATTCCCTCATGTCCATCCGAAATGGTGCTGCTCTTTCTCTGTTCGCCATCATTCAGTACTTTGTTCGCAACCCTGATTACAACAAGAAGCGAATTGATGGTGATGCACACAGTATGCTGGAAGCGATCTTTGACAGCATTGATCACGTTGCTGCTACCTTCAAGTACGGCGTGGTGTTCTCCCACAAGCGTGTTCATATGCCGATTGTTCCTTCTGCTTCTGTCAAGGCGTTCATGAGCGGGGAGTCTCACCATATCGTCCTCCCCCTGTCGCGTCATGTTTCCCTGATCCTTTCAGACAAGGATATTTCCGCTACTCTCAAAAGGGATAAGATCGTTCGGAAGCATGTTCACAGGCTCATCACTGATGCTTACACCAATGGTGGTGTGATCTTTGGGATGGACAAGGCGCGTGCAGAGGACATCATCCGCTCGATTGGCATCTGACTACTAACAGCGCTAAAGCATCATCAAATCGAGTGTTTTAGCATTCATGGAATCAGGGGATTTGATATCATCTATCAGGAAGATATCGAATCCCCTGATTCCTCTTGCAATACAATGAGAAAGGTGGTGTAACCATGCACGATGTTGAACCAAGGCATAAATTCACACTCATATCCAATCAGCATGGTTACGTCATTAATGAAGAAAATGTGAAAACCATCATCGCTATGAATCGGATTGCTTTTCATGGGAGCATCATATTCGGCGTCTTAGCGTTCATTACATCAGGGTTCTTACTGTTCTCAGACGGACTCAGCGTTCAGGACTATTCATGGCTTATCTTCATCCCCCTGCAGATTTTCATGCATCTGTGTTGCGCCACTGTCTACTTGAATCTGATCCTTCCCTTAACTGTCAAATACTTCTCCGAATGCTGTGGAAGCATGCTCTTCAATGCCATCATATGCTTCTGCGTTCCCTTTGTATTCTCCTTTGCCATTTACAATGGTATTGCAGAACCATGGCTAAACGTACTTGCATCATGCCTCACGCTTGTGGTAGTTTACTTTTATCGTATCATTACATTGAGGAAGCATGGTTTCGATGCTTCCCTCATCACGAGAGGAAAAGTAGGAAATGACGATGATTAATGAGTGGATTCATCAGAATCTGATTGGTCAGCAGATCAATAGAATCAGCCTTGGCCGCAACGATGATGACAAGGAATTCTCTCTGAACATCTTCAAGGACCATGAGACACTCAAGGTAGAAGCAAACAATGGCTGGCGCATTCAGGACTACCAGAACATCAAGGGCGTTATCGAGGACGTACAGATCACATTCATGAACACCTCTAGGCCCCATCTGGCACGCCTTGTAGCGCTCGTAGAAGGCAAGGAGAGGATTATGGTCACCTTCGTGTCCACATCCTCTGCAAACGCAACACAGCCATTCAACGTGGTGCCTGAACCTGTTCCTGCTGACTCCTGATCAGCGCACAGTACACAAAACCACACCGTTGAGTATCATAGAGTTCAAGAATGAATGATCTCTATGATACTCAACGGTTTCTTTGTCGATGATTCCTTAACCTCAATCAATTTCACTTGATTCAAGTCACCAATATAAGTAGACAACCCATACTTACGAAAATCAACAATCCTCTGTTTATCATGAATTGCCTTGGTGATATGATCGACTACACTGTTTACCTCGTGATCGTGAATCTTTAGAACACGACCAATACCACTATTAAACATCACTTTAACGAACATTTTTTAATCTACTCCACTATAAGATAACAAATTCTTTTTGTTGAACAATTCTCATTATAAATTGATATATCAAAAAACCACGCATTATCTGATCAATGTGCTTAACTTATCTTTGAAGACATGGTATACTAACCACATGCATACGAAATCTCGCTCCCTGATCATTACCATTTCAACGATTGCAGTGATGGCCCAAATCCTGCTCGCTCTTGCTATCGTCTTTGTATGGCGTATTGGACCTGTTATTCTCACGCTCACACCAACCCACGGTGTACACAGTGGTGATTTCCTTGCCATCATCCCAGTGATCACATCTCTTATGACTCCCAGAGTGGTCTCTCGTCTCCTGTCTCCTTCAGAGCGGAACAGAGAAATCTAAAATCACAAACACTATCCTGATGAGAAACACAGAAATCAGTTACAGGGCTTATTCCTTGTAACTGATTTTCTTTTTCGAAACCTATTCCCATCATCGGCTAGAGGAGACTTCCTCCAAAAACCACTGCAAACGATAACTACCATAAGTTGACACACAGCAGTCCATGATGTAGATTCAGATAAGTACAAAAATCAACACAATCGTAGAAAGGCACCATTATGGTACTGACGAATTCCCCCATTGCAGCATCTCTCGATCAGAGAAATCTCTCTACTGAGATCAAAGATTTCAACAAGATAGCACAGTTTACGTTTGAGAACTCTATGCATGCTCATGAATTCTACCGGGATGGAGATTGGGAGAGACTTCCTTCCTTGACCAAGGAACTCTTGATCAACATGTGCGCTTTGAACACCATGAGAAGCATTGCCAGATATGTTTTTTCTGACAGTTGATATTGATCAATGCAAACAATGAGGCCAAAAATAGGAGGAAAAATCATGGGGAAAGCAATCTATATTCCCGCCTGTGCTACTCCGTTCTTGGTTGAGATCGAAGGATACGATGATGAAAGCATCAAGATATCATCTCTTTTTATGAAACCTATAGAACTGAACACATTACATGCAGAGTTCTCTGTTCTGATTGATAATGATGATCACAGCAGAAACTTGTATAAGGAAAACGTCAATGTCAAACACCTTGACTTGAAGATCACTGATAATACTGGATCAATAGAAAAGATCTTCGGGCCTGTGATGCTGATACCCAAGCGTACATCAGAAGACCAGTTATCTCCTGATGAACTTGACCTATCATTGCTCAAAAGCATCAAGAAAAAGAAGAAGAGGATGAAGAGGTCATTGGGATCTCCATACTTCAGCGTAAAAGATCTGACTTTAGATGCTCGCCCATCAGGAGCAGGGTCTACTATGTTTTCTTCAAAGTCACCAATATCTCAGTGATCAGAACACGCACTTCTTGATGTGATTATATACTTAGAATCAGAAATGTTTCAAACATTGTGATTGAGCAGCCTCTGGAATGATGAGTGTACGCAATTACGCCTGCACATCGTGTAATTACGTACACTCATCATTGATCAATGTCTACTGTGAGATGGTCTGCCAAAAGAAGAATTCATCAATGATCTATTTCTTTCTTGAATGTCTACTTCTTGTGCAATTTCCACCACGTCTTCAAGAATGTCATACACAGACTCATTGTAGATCATCTCAAGGTCATCATTAACGTAGATGTCAAGGACTTCATAAGCAACCCTGCTTCTATCGTGTAAATCTTTGACCTGCCTTCTTTCTATTGTCACCGTGTCATCATTGTTGAGATCGTAGCCTTCATGCTTCAACAGCCTTTTAGCCCATGCTTCCATCACGTTATCAAGTGTTCTCATTAATTCCTCTTCTGTGTAATTGTTCAACACAACTTGTTGTTTCCTGAAAAAGATCTATCAAAGTTATCATACCGATTGCGGATGATTGAAAGATGCATCAGGAAACAATGTTGTCATCATGATTTCGCTTTTTGCTCTTCTTGGACCTGAACCAGATAAGGTTACCCAGCATAGGATGGTCATCTTCAAATTTCTGATCACTGATCTCTTGAATAAGATCGTCCTCTTGCATTTTGACCATCTCTTTTTTGAGTTCAATGTCCTCAACAGTAACCACGAATTTCTTTGCCATCTGAGCATCTGTCAACCCCTCAAGATCAAACTGAATGAATTCATCTGTAGGGATCAACATATCTACTGCAAAGTAATGGGCGAATATATTGGATGCAGTGTTGTCCTTGTCTCTGGTAGAATGAATGTACGAGTACGTTCTTTTCTGAGACTCATACAAAACCTCTTGTTCCACCACATGAGCAATATTCATAGCAAGGAAATGCCTTTTAGCACCAGGTGACAAAGACGTGTTAATAACAAGGTCAATGATACCCTCTGGCGTTTTAACCAAAGATGACCTCAAATCAATAGTGAGATCCTGATAATGAACATGGATTCCAATAGATCTCACCAAGGGAGAAAGATCAATAGGAACAGACCCATCCCATCCTGATTTCAAAAGAAAATCATGCGAATAATAGCATGATTCCTCTATAATCAATTGTCTGTCTTCCTTTGTCATTCTAGTCATAGTAACGCCCTTTCCTCGACACCTTTCTTTCTGGATACAATGCAATCCTTTGATTAGTTTTGACTATGGTGTATATGAAATATTTTCTAAGAAGAATTCTTGAATTATTTAATGATAGTCCTTGTTGACCACAAGAGGAATATCACGGACATAGATACCAAACAGCAACCTCAGTGGTTTAGTCCACTGAAATCTCCATTCTTCAGCACGATGAAGATGACAATGCATACTTCATATCGAACCTACATAGATCTAAAATAAAAAGTCGCGTTGTTGCGACTTGCAACAACGCGACTACGCACAATCAGGAGATATCATTATAAGCAATGATGTGTACGACACTACCGAACGCAATGAATATCAGAATTATCGCCACACAAAAGCAAAACCGCACACCATGTAAACAACAGCAAGAATGACGTTTATCATTAACATATACGTGTAATCACTGTTAGTCTTCCTCAAAATGAATGAAACAACCATGCTGACAAAATTAACTACCAAGAAAACATGAAAGAGAACTTGGAGGATAGACCACAACGTGATCACTGAAGTATCCATTTTGCTGACAACGCCTCTCTGATTGCTCTAAACTCAATCATTATGATATCAAACTCAACTATGAGAGATGAAGATTACCACCTTGTCTACTGACCTCCGCAGTCATTCTCCTTCTATCACTAGGAAATTCAATATGCAGACATGGTAGCCAACGATTGCGATGTCAACGCAAATGGTAACAAGAGAATGGTGCCTATACTTCTCCTGTACATTCCACAAAACAACAATTGCAAAGTCGAACTCTACAAGAACGGTGCCCTGAATTCATACGAGCCAATGGAAACATGAGAACAAAGAAGACATGAGATCAGTCATCACTTCTTGATCTTGAAATCACCATTAGTGTATTCAAGAATCATCTCCTCATAAGCATCATTATAGAATGATGAGTTGACATTCTCTGACCAACATGACTTATCATCACTGGGATCAATGCACACTGTAATGTAGTATTCCTGATCATGATACACAGGAACCTGAATGTTGTTAGCCGTAGTGATCATCTGTGTGTATGCAGGTGTATAATGCTTGTCAACAATCTCAGCAACCCCATTGAACTTCTCAGGCTTGTTGGAACACGCACTCATTGTGATGGCAGATGCAGCACAAAGGGCAAACACCACACTCTTCTTCAATGTCTTCATAACCACAGAGTAACACGATCAACGATTGAAAGCAAGAACGCGATCAACACAGGAGACAAAGTTCACAATCTTTAGAGAAGATGACATAGAAACAATGATTTTCAATCATGAAATCAAGACGCATAACAGGAGAAGAGAACATGGCTGTAAAGAAATACCACGTCAGCAAAGACGGTACCCCTAGAGAATGCGGTGCTCAACAATCATGTCCTCTTGGTGCTTCCGAAGAAGAACATTTCACAGCAAACACTATACAAGAAGCACGACAGAAGGCAGAAGAAATCAATGAAAGCAAATATGGGGACAACGCTACACTGAAGAAGGAAACGCCCAAGAAAGTTCGATACTCCTTCGTGACAGAGTTCAAAGAAAAGGAAAAGAAGTTCAATGCTGACTTTGAAGGAATCCCCACACGATTCTTCAATGCTCAACTTGCTTCAGCTGATGAGAAAAAGAATGAAAGAATATCCAAGTCTGCTGAAATCGCAAAAATGATGGAATCACCAGATTTTTTCAAAAGAATCCCAGATGGCCCAGAAAAGAAACTTATCATAGATACAGTTGTCAATTATAGCACAGCATCCAATGATCTCCCCACTCGATTGATGACTACTGTTTCCGCACCTTCTGACAACGCTATGAGCGACGAAGACGCAATACAGATCTTCAAAGATGCTGGCGCAGAAGACATAGTTAAACTAGACGAAAGACAAGCAAAATCCATGTCTCAATCTAACCGCGCATGGATAATGAGGCATAACGGAAAACAACTAGTCGTAGGATCATCAGCCAAAGGTCAAAACTTCGCTCAATACAGAATGAGATATGGATCAGTCATGCCTGAAGGCTACAATTCATCATTCTATCGAACAGACTTGAGAACAATGGCAGGCGGAAGCAGAATCAAGAAGAAGACTGGTGTTGATCTTGTCAACAACATCATACATGAAAAAGACACTTTCAAAAGATCATTCACCAACCTTGAAGCACTCTCTAGCCTCCAAGACTCTCAACAAGAAGGAAAGAACTTCACCTTACAGAAGAAATACATCAAGGAACACTCTGGAAGCGTGGCAACAGCATGGATGGACAAGAAGAACCCAGATGAAACCAGAAAAAAGATGATGAAAGAAACCGTCCTGAACAATCACTTCAGAAAGGTAGAAATCGACAATGATGTAGACCCTGAAGAATACAAAGACTTCGAACAATCATACATTGAAACCATGGACAAACTGCCACCCATGGCTGAAGACAGAAAGCCTGAACTCAGACTAAGGAAACTTGGAAAACACAGGGCAACAGGCGTCTTCTTCCCTCACAAGAACACCATCGCTGTGGACATCAGAGATTCAAGTTCCTTCATCCACGAGTATGGTCACTACATTGACTTGACCGTAAAGAATAACCAATCTTTGAACAATGAATTCACCAGCGTCACCAAAGAATACTCATCTGCTCTCAAAATGCCTGACGGCATGGGCGAAGGAAAGAGGGAATACTACACCACCCCTACAGAAGTACACTCAAGAGCATTCGAAATGTACGCTCATGAAAGACTTGGAATCAATAATAGACTACTGAACCCAGACAAGTTCAATGAGTTTGATTACAAGCCATTCAAAGACAACCCAGAACTCAAAGAGAAAACTTTTGCTTTCTTTGACAAGGTATTCTCCAAATGAGGTGACACACATCACTACCCATGAGCGCAACGTTGTGGTAGCATAGGTTATCACGCGTATTCCCGTCAGAAAAGAGAACACCATGCTCAACACAGAAGACAACCCACATCGTGAATATTGGGGGCACCACTTGGCAGCCTCCAATACCCCTCCTGCACTCAACTTCCTTTTCTACCAGATCGTTGTCATTGCAGGCATTATCGGATCACTGGCCGCGATCTTCGCACCTGGAAACATGTCTGCTTACATTCCCCTGTTCACTTGCGCCAGTGTTGGGATGATAGGCTACATCATCTATATTGCAAGTACAAACAATGCTAAAATTCCTGACCCTGAATACATGCCTCAAAGTGTTAAAGCAACCTCTATCTACTCTGTGCTCCAATTGGAGAAAGTTGCCTTATGCACTCTCATCACAGGAATTATCATGACAATGTTCTTTGGGATCATGGTATCCATGGAAAATGTCAATCCTGTCATTGAGTCCTTTGGGTACGTTCTTGGCTCTGGCTTCATGTGCTCCATGATTGCTATGGGAATCCTCTTGATCGGCAGAGCATACGTCGCTTACCCTCACTACAAGATCCTGAATGAAAAGCACGATGATCTTCTGAGAACAGTTGTGTGACGTTATCGGAATGCCTCATGCTTGACGAGCATGAGGCATTCTGGTACACTCCTTGCTATGATGATTACTAACGAGCCAAACACAGACCCTATCCCAGATGACAAGGTAAACATGTCCCGCGTCAGAGAACTGATTGACGCTGCCTTCGATAGCGTAAAAAAGATTGAGAGGAATCAAGATGTCTAATTACGATCAAAGCCTGACAAAAAGGAGGATATCCCACGTTGTAGGCATGGATATGAAATTTCAAGAAGCTAAAGAAGAGTTTAACAGGCTTACTAGACCTAAGCCATGGCTTCATCAAGTATCTTCTAAAACAACCAAGAAGATAGGCACAGGTTTCATTTCATCAGTTTTATCGACTCCCATCTCATCATTCTTCCTATCCACAATACTTTTAACACCTATCTACTTTATAACGTTCATGTCGAGAATTTTTATCCCACAACTTCAAGGTAACAATACTCTCGAATTGTCTCTAGATTCTCTGTTATTACTACTTAACGAACCTTTTCATATGCATGTCAATGTATTTCTCTTCTTGTTTATGGTCTTATCCGCAATCAATTTCTCCCTAGAGTTTTTCTGTGAACAGAACGTGATCTCAGAAGAAACGAGTGCTGACAAGACAAAGAAAAAATACACTCTCACCCATAAGAAATACTTCAATGAAGAAGTAACAGAAGTGATCATGGAAGAGGACGACATTCAAGGCGCTTGCGATAAGTTCTCAAGAACACTCAACGAATTGGACTGACCAGCAATAATTGATCACTTGTTTTCTCATACCTCATGAAAAACAACAACATCGCTATCAGTATAAAGCATAACAGAAAGGGACATGATGTTCTTCTCGAAGAGCATGAAAAAAGACAGCACGAGTAAACAGGCTCTCATTGATCCTATGCTCAGAATCCAAGAAGGCTTACGCACATCTGTCCACGATGCTGAAAAAGAACTGGAATTCCTTCAGGAATACCTTGATGAAGCAGAATCTCGATGGTCACTGCTGGACAACACGATCACAGAAAATGAAGATGGAATCTATCTGATCAAGAAGGGTGTCAAACGTGTCACCACTTCTGCCCGCAATGATTACACAGATGAAGAAATCAACGCTGCCTACTCTGAATGCAAAGAAATGTACAACAACCTCTACAAGACAAGAGACGATGTACCACCCTTCTGGCAGGCAAAAGATCAACTTGAACTCCTTCACAAAATTGATCCTGATGTCTGCGATAAAGTCAAGGAATTCTACTACATGATAGAAGGAGAAAAAGTCGTTGAAATCCCTCATGATTACGGAATGAGTACTGAAATCGCCATCGCTCAGTATGAGAATCTTAAACATAAAAGAGAGACCCTTGAATCAACCATCAAGGAGATCAATGACAAAATCAGCAGTTTCCAAAAGAGTATTGAAGAAGCAAACAATCAAATTGAAGAGATTAACAATATGATGTTGAATAAAAGATTAGAAGAAGAGAAACATCGAACTCTTCGATCTTCAACCATTACCACGTTCAGTACTGAAGAAGAACTCAAGTTCATGAAAACAACACAAACGATAAGAGAACTCTCCTATCAAGTCAAAGGATACTCTGAGATCAACAATGGCTGATCATCATGTTCAACACGAGAATGTCAAACAGCAATAGACAACCTCTTTGCTATCGTAATCAAGAATACATGTTGACATCACAAGAAGAAAAGGATGATCTGAATGATCAACAATGAAAACGACCCATCAAGAGCATACTGGAAAGACGCTGTTCTGAAATCCAACAATTACATCCCTGTACTGAACAAAATCTTCCTTACAGTACTTGGTGGAGCAGGATTGATTGCTTTTCTGATCAGTCTGATCTCACTCTACATCAACAAGAATAATGATGGTCTTCATGGCACACTGAACGCTCTTGCTTGTCTGATCTGTGCTCTTGCAGCCATTAGCGTTCATATCATCAGTGTCAACACTACTACATTACCTGATGAGCACGACGCCACAGACCACAGAACACTCAAGAAGATCACCAATATCTTTCAGATGGAAACACTTGCTATCTACACTGCGATCTTCGGCGGCGTCTCCGCCATCATCATTGGACTCATGGAGAAGTTCACAACAACCCTCAACCCGTGGACTTACTCTCTCAGCATCGGTCTTCTTGTTACTACCCTCCTGATGACCCTGATGCTTGCTATCAGAAGATACCGAATTCATACCTCTGTCTAAGGAATTTCATTGAAAAGTAGAACATAAGGAAGGCGACAGAAGAGATATTAAAAAGTATACTTACTCAATAAAGGAGACCCATGACGCAATCAAGTGTATCCCTCCCAGCAATCCTATTAGGAGTAACCATCATCGTCTTTCTCGTGGTTTCCATTTTATCGTATCTGCTTGATGTGAAGTCAGCCTCTCTTTTCATGGCAAGTGCTGCTGCCCTCACTGGAATCGCTTCTGTCTACATCTTCACTTTTATGTACTCTCCCTACAGACACACCGCAAACGTGATCGTACTTGATACAGAATTGAATCACAACGTTTTACTCAATGGAGATGATGCTTACAAAGTCTCCACTGTAGGACTACTTGACGCCATCTATGTCAAAGAAGAAAGAATCAATTCTTACAAAGGAAACGTAGTACCCCTTGTTTGCGACAAATCAAGATCACTCCTCGACCCCAAGAAAAAGACCACCTATGAATGCTCCATCAACCGTTGACCACAACTGTCTACATGTAGAATGATCTAGAAATAAGAAGATAGTTACAAAACAATTTCATTGCTGGACACACTACTCAGAAACCACTCCATCGGCACTATAGATGAAAGCATAATCAGTGTTGACTGCGACAGATCGCTATGGTAGAGTGATAACATAGTCAACACGTCACACGAGATTGAAAGGCAGACATCATGAAATCCATGCTTGTCAAGAAGAAGACCAAGCATGTCTCACCACTGATTGCTTGGGAGAATGACGCTAATCAAAACATTGAAAAAGCACAGAAGTTCTTGAACGATCATGAAGATGAGTTCAACAGTATCAATGCTGCTTGCGAGACGCTCAATGAACATGTTGAAGTATGGACGATTACAATTGAGCTCATGGAGATGAGTAAACAGGATAAACTCAAGAAGCATAGAGCCGAAAGGGAGATCGAAAATACTGGTTGGATAGATCGATTGCTCCAACGCTATATTCCTAACAGAGAACTCCTTCTTTACCATGATTTCAATCCTGAGTCAATCGAACAGGCAAAGAAACTCCTTAATTTCTTGAAGGAGAAGAAACTTGCACCGATGGAGGCAAAGAAAAATGAGTATGCTAAGGCAATTGAAAAAGCTCATGCCATCATCGATGATGCACAGAAATCAAAGAGACAGATCGAAATGGTAAGGGTCTTGGAGAACAACACAGACGCCATTTCTACAGATACCCTCTTTGACGATCAGGGACTTGCAGAAATGAGCAGACAGGAAAAGGCACGCACTAAATCTGTAGAAGCATTGTTGGAACTCAAGAACTTCTGATTAGAACAGAATCTAACATCAACAATCATTACACAGAAAAATTGATAGAAGGAAAATTGTGAACAATCAGATTAGTAGCATGAACAATCAGGTTAGCAAAAAGTTTAGATCCGATGAGAGCGCTCAGACCTATCTGAACCAGATCACCAAGAGCGATTACGGATACTACACGAAGGTCAGTACCGACGATGTCCTTCTTAGACTCATCGATGGCGAATGGAGTATCCGTTGCAATTATGGATATTCTTATAGTGGCAATGCAAACAGATACCTCTTGCCCACTAGTAAGAAAATCTTAATCAAGGGGACAGGAGTCGAAGAAATTTCTAAAGCATCTTTCTTGGCTTTAATTCTTTCTTTCGGTATTAACGCGATCTTAGCAATTGCCGGAGTTTCTAATTCAAATTATCTCCTCATCGTGCCTTTTATCTTTACAATCTTGTATCTGGTTACCCCCTTGCCTTTTGCTATCAAGCCACGCAATGAAATCATCACTATTGACGAACATAGCATCCTTGTCATCAATAAGAAATGGAATAAGACAGAGACAACACTATACGGGTTCCAGTATGACCCCACGCATAAACTGGATGAATACTTCAAGAGTATTGTGAGAGAAGGTGCCATCGAGAACAACGACCAAACACCTTCAGATGGTAATCCTCTTGACCCTGACTTGTCCCACAAGGAGGAAATCATATATGATGATGACATGTATGATTTTGAAGACATATATGATTACGTTTCAGATCAAACCATGAGGAGAAGGAAAACCATCTGATACCTCTTTGTAGCATCCCTTTCGCCTCAATATGACAAGGATGCTGCGCTAGTAGGGAGAACTTATGCCGTCCCCTAAAACTCTTGGCCCCTACCAGTAAATAAGAGGACAACACCTCCTACCTGTACCTTTCTTGTGTACTGTAATGATATTCATTCGCAATACACAAGAAAGGTACAGGAGAGCATGAATTACACGCCCCAAGGATACACTATTCCTTATTTTCCACCACTGGAATCAAATCTCCCAGAGTGGATATTCCATACAGGATCTGTCGTATTCGCTCTAGGACTCTTCCTCCTGATCATTTCATTCCTTGTCAGTAAGAAAGCACATCCCCTTTCACTAGGCATCACAGGAATCATCCTCATAGGCTCCACTGCCATCATCCCCGCCAGCATGGCATCAGAAACCAATGATTACTACGCAAAAGCCACACAGAACATCTCCCAAGGCATAGAAAACCACTACAACGTCAGTGAATTCACTCCAAAACCCACACTCCACTGCCGCCCCAACGGAAAGACAGGCACCGATGAAGCCACATGGGTCACGCCCAAACAAGAGCGCGTAACAGGAGAATTCAAAGTATCCTACTATGGAGAATCCTGTGACTACGTTCTACTAAACACAGAAGGAAAACCCATCAAGCCATATGAGAACATTGAAAAATGACTCCTACATCACATGATTGAATAATCATCCCCTTACATCACGTTACCCTGAAAACATATGATCCCATACTTACGCATAATTATTAATCAGAACACTCACAGAAAAATAATATAATTTTCTTAGAAACCAGATAAACATAGTGATAGCATAGCGTTTTAAACAAGTGTGCGATAAGAATCTTAATGAATAATTATGCATATGAATACATAAATATGTAAAAGAACTGACAATCTCACGACAAACACAAGCGCAAACATCACAACCACCCCCATAGAACAATTTTGATATACTCATGTATCGTCATGGATCAACCCATGACAAACATACAATTTAAAAACATCATATGATAAAAGCGTGGAAAGCCCACCGTTGCTTCTAATCAAACTGGGCGCAGTTGAAATATTCTTCCTGAATGACAGTGAACTGCCACTGACAAGTGATCAAAATGCATATGATCACTAAGGCCATATGAAAGACACTCTCATTCTTGAGAGGGTCTATTCGTCGTGGGCAAATGTTGCAGAGCGAGAACGGGGGCAGCGGGATTTTGTGACGGAGTGAGGGACTCAAAGATCACCTCTCGGTAGAGACCGCTTCAGGACACAGAGTAGACCAACACACCTTCCCCGTATAGACTACCACCCAGTCTCCCACCCTAAAACCCAATACGAAAAATTTTTAAAAATAAGAGCATACAAGCACGCAACCACAGCACGCATGACCATGACAAGACAAGGGGATACCTGACAATCGGCGGGCGCGTCAAAATTTTAAAAATCACAGACCACTCAATCAAGGGGACGCTCCACAACCGAGGGACGCTCCGCCCTCAACAACAAAGACCACCACGCTGACAAAAGACAAAGCGCACTATCAACTCTCCACTAAGACAATCACTCAGAAGAGAACCGTACCTGTCTTACGACAATGAGAAGACTACATGAAGACAAGCATGCATATGAGAACAAGCAAGCCTACTCCTGAAAACGCTGACCCCACCACAATCGAACAGGAAGACTCCAAAACCATCAACATAGAGCAAACCAGCAGAAAAATACGCTACACCAAAATCTTTACACGAAAGCACATAAAACAGTATTGTCTTTAGCCTCGCCGTAATTCGCAAAACCAGCAACACACAAACTCAACCAACAAGAAATTGACACAAAAAAGCACACTACGCATTCTCGTACATAGTGTGCTTTTTCTATTCAGTTATCAACCCCAATATCAATAAAACACAACATCAAGATCTTGAACGCAGCCACGTACTAAAAGACTCAGATGTTGAATCTTCTGTAACATGAACAGTGTAACCATCAGGAGAAAACATAACACCATTGATTTCCAGATCCTTGCCATATACGGTGAACTGTCTACATTGAACGTTGGAGACTGACAGATATGAAAGGACAGCAGGGAAATCAAGAGCATCAATGGTAAGTTGAAGGCTCTCTGCTTCAGCATGGAGCGGATGCCAATGCGCCAAGATCTGTCAATACACCAACAGCAGGAATTGCTACAATAATCACTATAAGAAAGTTAATATAACCAAAAGAACCATCCTGAAGAACCATCATGCAACCAAGAACAACAATCATCACGATTCACGTTGTCTTGAACGCAAAGATCAATTCATCACTCTAAACAGCATCAAAGAAAAGGAAACCATAATGGTCCTCATCTTCTTCATCACCCTCTTCATAGTAGGAATAATCTTCATAGCAGTCGGCTTCACCGGAAAAATCCCTATCCTTAACACACCTGTCCTTAACACACCATCAAGCATCGAAAGAGCACCCTCCGCCAAGGAAAAACTCAGACTAGAAAAAGAAGAGAAAAACAGGCAGATGCAAACATACGTCAATCGTCTAGCCAGAGCATCTGCACGCCTGGGCGAACTGCAACTAAAAAGAGCACAATACGAAATGGACCCAGCCTTCTCCATTGACTACCCCTCCTTCACTGACCCCCTAGCCTCCTTTGTCATCACACTCAACCAAAACCAAAAAATCGCCACCCGAACACTAGACGAAATCAAGAACAATGACCCCACCTACCTCACAGATGAAATACTCGATGAGGTAGAAACCAAACTCGATAACTTCGATACCTCCCTATCCACAGCCATCAACGCAGCCCGCTCAATCGGATGGGGAACAACAACCAGAGAAGAACGCAAACTCCACCAGAAAGCAAAAAACCTCCTCGACATCATCACCAACGACGCATCAGCAGACACAGAAAAAGAAAACGCCCTACGATCACTCTCCAACATCATTGACAAACTCAGAACTGACCATGGAAGAATCATCAACCAAAGAAACTTCAAAAAAGCCATCGAAGAACACACTGAACTCAAAATGCTCGTCAGTTGAAAACCATCTACCGTACTTGTCAGTTGAGACAATTGAAAACCACCTGAAAAGATTGCCGGATAAAACGCAACACACCTGACAAGTATGGTCAGATAGAACACAACACTTAAAAAGACGGTCAGATGAAACACAACAAGACAACATAACAACCATCAACAAGAAAAATACACATAGCAACAATAAAGGTGCCATAGTTGTTCGCTATGGCACCTTTATTGTATTATCCGCTATAACACCCCCTAACTACCTCACCCAGCACACCTTGTGTCATCCTTGACCATCAAAAAGAAACCAAAAACTCACGCACTCCACGATTCCTTCCACACACCATCACTACGCATAGACAAAGACATCTCATTGCGCACACCATCAGGAGAAACCAACAAGAACTCAAGAACCACACGATTGATCCCACCAACCGAACGCACCGGATACGTCTCACTCACCACAATAAAACCACAATCATCAGAAAGATCAACACGCCCCACATCACGCACCGCAGAACCGCCAACCACCTGCACCCGATCAACATCACAACCAACCGGCAAACCATTAGTATTCACAACAAAACGAAGATCCTCCATCACATAACCACGCAAAGGAGCACCATCAAGATCACACAAATGAACATACACCTCAGAACGCATAGGAACAGCAAAAACCCCATACCTATCACCATCAGGAAGACTAGAAAAAACCATACTCGCACGAGCACCAGTCACCCTGTAATCACAAGTCATCACAGAAACCTGCTCAATATCACCAACAGGAAGAGGAACACCATACGCATCAACAGAACTACCAAAAAAATCAGAAGAAGATGATGAACCATACACATCATCAGACACAATAACAGAATCATCATCAACAACAGAACCATCAAAATCAAAAGAGTCACGAGAAAAAATAGACACGATAAATCCTTTCAAGAGAAAACACTCCTCAAATCAACAATAACACGCTTCAACAACAATCATCACACAAAAGCAGGGTAAGCAACATTCCTTTCGAAGCATCACCTACCCTGCCGATTACTGTCCATTCAGCGATCAGCATATAGTCTCAGCTACCTCAGCCCTGGTAATCCTCCAAGAGTTCCCACATGCTCCAATGATCACGCTTAACCGCCGCAGAACACGCACGAACAGCATTCTCCACCAGCGCCTCATCAGAAACACCAAACCCGCTAAAAACCGCACCAACAATAGCAGAAATCTTGTCAGAATCCGTAATGCCAGAGAACCAAAGCTCATAACCCACAGAATTGAGCATCATCTCAAAATCCTGATTCTGACCAAGAACCACAATCTCGCTATGGCAATCACAATCACACTTCGTATGCCCAAGACCGCAATCATCGTGAAAACCCGCATGACAAATATTCGACACAACCCTTGTATCCTTGTCAGCAACAGCACTCATCGAAACCAATCTCCTATGTTCATGTTCTTCTTATTGAACCTTCTTACACTTACAGCATGGCACAAGAAATACTGAAAGTCAAGAGAAATGCAAAATATCCCGGATCCCAAGAAAACACTCTCCTTGGAATACGGGAAATTTATGCACTTTTCGAACTATCAGAACTCTTGCCATACCCGCTCAGCAATCACCACAAGAAGAAGCACAGTGCCTGCCAGAGCAACAGCACCAGCAACATTCACAAACACCATAACACCACTACACGAATCACGACAACCCTTGCCACCTCCACAACAACAGAACCCACGAAACTCAAAACATGGCACATTAACCACAGAAACAGAAACCCACTATTCAGACAAACCCGCCATGTCACTTACACAGACAACCGAAACATCACATCCCAAAAATCAGCACACAACTCACTCACCCAAAAACACATAAAAACAAGAACACCATCAGCAAACACAAGAACACCATAGAAACCCAACCTTTGCTAAAATAAACAGAATAAATAAACAAGCAAGTACCAACACACTCGAAAATACAACACACGTTCACACAACGTGTTACCCCTACACACAGCAAAGGAACACTCACATGAGCACCATCAACACAGTCATCACAGAACTCCTCAACGACAACAACGACCTCATGCTCTTCATCCAAAAAACAGCAATCACATCACGAGTCAAAATGGACAAAGAATTCACCGAACTCACCACCGCAGCACTCACAGCATTCAAAGACTTCTACGCAGACAGCGACGCCTACAAAATAGCAGAGAGCATCAATAACAAAGATACACTCGTCATCACACCAGAATGGGAACCCACCACCCTCACCAAAGAACACGTACTCACATGGGCCATAGACAAAGGACTACTCGACCAACACGAAATCGACAACACAGACAACTACACCGACCAATACGGCAACACACCATACGAAGCAGTCAAAGACTACATCATGGAAAACACAGTCAAACAATACGCAACATGGCTATGAAACAATACCTATCCGAATTAAAACCAATAGCAGTATAATGGTTAGTAGAACAGGGTTTGGAAACTTTGATAACAATACCAACCCTATCCCACTAAGAATACAAGAGAGTCAACTTGTACCAGTAAAACTCTCACATCACGAATAGGTGATCCAACAAAAATGAACACTCTCTCCCGTGATGCAAAAGAAACCATAGGACACGAGGATCAGATTACAGGCTCACAAGGAAACTCTCACATCATGAATAGGTGATTAAAGAATTTTATACATATATAGCAATGGGTACCTAAAGATGAATACCATTGTCACCACGATAACAGGATGGATGAGAATTCTCACATCATGAATAGGTGATCTAGTAAAAATGAACGTGTGGTGGGAATGGATGAGATGCTGAGAATGGACAAAGAAAACTCTCACATCATGAATGATCACTATGAGAAAAATGGATACATCTGCCGACAATGAACATGAAAGTGGATGAGAGCAGATAGGATGGATAAGAATTCTCACATCATGAATAGTATACCTTGGAAAAATGAACACATGGCGGAAATGGACGAGAATGGATCAATAAAACTCTCACATCATGAATAGGCTCTCAAGAGAAAATGGATGAAAAAGTGGACATCGGAACGGGATGAGAACACAAAGTGGACATGTGAACGGGATGGATGAAAATGAATGAAATGGATAAGGTGTGCGGATTTGGATGGATGAAAACTCTCACATCATGAATAGGCTCTTATAAGAAAACATGGGATCAAAATCAACATGATGAATGAAAATTCACATAGGGTAGAAAGTGGATGAGAAACAAAGATGTGCGGATTTGGATAAACCAGAAATGGATGAGATCACGAATTGGATGAAAACTGGATGAAACCTAAAAATGAACAGAAACGGATAGAAATTGGACGAAACCTGAAAACTGGATGAGAACTGGATGAAAAGTGGATCAGCGCACATTTTGGACGAAAACTGGATGAAACCTGAAAACGGATGAAAATGGATCATCTGCGCACATCGGATGAAGAAATGGATGGTGCGAGGAAATTGGATGGAAACTGGATGAAACCTGTGAATGCATGATCTGCGCACACTTTGGATGAAAAATGGACGAAACCTGAAAACGGATGAAAACTGGATGAGAAGTGAACAAAATGGATGAAAATGGATCATCTGCGCACATTGGATAAGGCAATGGATGGTGCGAAGAGATTGGACGAAAACTGGATGAAACCTGTGAGTGGATGAGAAAACGGATGCTACGAGGAAATTGGATGGAAACTGGACGTAACCTGTAAGTGAATGATCTGCGCACATCTTGGATGGAAACTGGATGAAACCTGTGAATGGATCATCTGTAATGAATACAAAATGAACCCCAACCTGAATAGCAGAGGATGAACGGTTCCTTCTAAACAATTCCCATCTCGCGTGATGGAAGGTTCCTTGGCTCATCGATCAGTATGGATGCTTAGCGAGCCTGAGGCTGTGATAACTGGTTGCCCTCTACGAGATCTCTATGCTGTTGCTTCGACCTGCTGATTTAAATGTAGCACAGGATCACGCGTGTTGGAAGGAAAAGATTCGAACCCAGAGGAAAAGATTCGCCCTCACGGAAGAAGAGCGCCAATTAGCAAGAGATTTAGCAGAGCGTCCCCTCTGATGTCTGAAATGCAGAGCACCCCGCGATACCTGACTAGCGCTGCATGAGATGCTGATCGGCATGCTGCTGCTCTTAGGGGCAGATGTAGATCTCCATGGTTCGGAGTGAGGACACCTTGGCTTCTCGAAGAAGGATGGGCGGATTGCATGGTCTTCAAGGAGATCCCTCATGTCTCGATGGGGACCAGAGCCAGATTGCATAGCGTGTGCTGCTAGGCGAGAGGAGGCACAGCATGGTCATGCTGCTTATAAGCCTAAGATGTGGAAATCTTATCTACGTACAGGGAGCCAAAAAGCCTTCAGTCCGGCAGGAGTGATTCCTACCGGGCTGAAGGCTTGTGCGTGGTCTTTGACGGTCAGCCGAAGTTCTTCTCGATCAGGTGAGCAACACGCTCACGTGGGATGTAGAACGTCACCTTCACGGTCTGAAGTTCCTTGTAGGACTGATTCACGTCCTCAACGTTGCACTCCGAGACGTGCCCCTTACGCTCGTAAACGTGAGACATCTCCATGCTCACATCGTTACGGTAGAGTTCAATCAGATCAGTGCTGGGAAACTCTGAGGGGTTAGTGGCAGTACGGATATAGAAATCCTCATCCTTGATGAACTGGAGCATATCAGACCCAAGGTTAAGCATTGCACTCTCACGCTGCAACGCCATCTGCTTGCGAATTTCAGTGGCTTCCTCTTGCGCCTTCATGGCTTCCTGACTAGCCTTTCTCTCACGCTCTTCAGCGACTTCCAGATCCTTCTTAAGAGATGCCATCGAATCGCTCATGATGTTTCCTTTCTGTGGATTTGTCTTGTACAAGATGAAGCATACACATCTGATTGGGGGATTGTCAACTGCCTCATCTCATACTTCCTGATGTGCTCTTCCTTGGTTGAATGCATAGAGCGCACCATGGCGGTACCTCAGGCTGCCTGAAGAGCAAATCGTAGTACTACGTAGGGAGATCCCTCACGCAGTACTACGTAGGGAGATCCCTCAGTTGACATGATCGGCCCTACTCCTGTAGCCTGTGTGTACCACGTCAAGGGATCACCCGAGACTATCAACCCTTTAGAGGAGAGAAACATGGCCGCGAAGTTCGAGAACGTCCCCCTGTTCCAGATGAGCACTGCCAACGCTGAGTTCGTTTACCACGATGAGGTGGAGGACGAGATGGTGACCCAGCCTGTCGAAGATGTCTTCAGCGTGGGAACGCTTGTCGATGATTCTTCCGATGACCTCGACCATGAGGAGAACATGAACCTGACGGAGAACTTCGTGATCTTTGATCCGCTCACCAAGGCTTCGCTGACCATCTACCGCTCCGATGTTGATGACTGCAAGTTCGTCGTCCAGATCGATACCACTGAGTGCGAGGATGATCCTCGAATTCGTGTGAACGTGAATGATGCTGCTGTCTACGACGGGCATGCCGAGTCAGGTGAGACCTACCCGCTGGATTGATGGGGTGTGTAGGAAACTGCTCAAGTGCGGCGCGATGCGTACAATGTCATCGCGCCGCATTTGGGGCTTCTCATGATTGATGTAGGGGCATGAGGCATTCATGTGACCTCAATTGAACCCTTTGAATGAAGGTTGAAATCACAGGAAATATGGTATAGGGTGATTTTTATGAAAAACGATGAGATGAAGAATGAAGTTGCTCGTTTTGTGCAGTATGACGCCATGCCAGCAACGTCTGACAAGAGCGAAATCAAAATTAATACGATTATCATGGGGATAATGTTTATTGCATCAAGCATCAGCGCCATCAGTATTTTTATCATGCCTGAAGCCATGTGGTTCTTGATCTCAACAATCATTCTTTCAGTGCTGTATTTCTTTTCTACTAAAGATCTGAGAGAGGTGGAACAGTCTAAGCAGCCTAAGCAGTTGGAGGATATCAGCAATGAAGTGATCGAGTTGGTAGACAATATGTTTCCCCCTGTGCCTGGCTATAAGTGGGAAGTGAAGTATCATAACAATAATTTGTATTATAAAGATAGTTTGATGATCGTTTCTCTTCTGGAAGAGAAGAACCCTGATCGATTCATCCTGTCTTACAGTATGAACAGTAGGATTAACGTCCTTCATTCTATTAGCGTTGACCGAGGTTATCCTAAAAATACTCCCTACAAAAACCTTAAGTTTAACAGCACTGAAGAAATGATGAAGTATGTCAGCGATGTGGTGCATGCTTTCCTCACGGAGACGCACTACCTGACCCATCTTCCCCAGAAGACTCCTATGCTTCGAAACGGGGATAGATTTGACTTCATTATGGAGTCTAATGGCTCCAATTTCATCATCCAGAAGAACAGGTTCTTCCTTATCCCTGACTCCTATGACGAGGATGATAAGAAGGTATTCTTCTTCTATTGCTCATGGCTGACATGGATGAGCATGCACATGGCAACCCATGAGCAGTTGCTGCGTGAGAAGGCTGCTGAAAGGAAGAAGCAGGAGCAAGAGCAAAAGAACGCTGTCATGGAGCAGAGCAAGAAGACACTGGACTCTCTGATTCTTAAGACGCCTGTAGATGAGATGGAGCGCTTTGACGAGGAGATGAAGAGGATCGAGGATCAGGAGTGATCGATTGTGTGTCCCCTCCTGATCCTCGAACCTCAACTTAATGGAGCGTCCCTTGCCGACTTGACATCTGAAACGCCATGTGCGTACTATGGTTCCACAAGGTCACGAAGACCACAGAGTTCACAATATTCCACAGGAGGAAGACCATGAGTTCCACGTTCACCCTTGAGTACGTCGATGAGAACATTGATGAGGATGTTGTCAAGGAAATCACCTATGACGGCACCCTGACCGATCTCATGCCGAAGATCGTAGAGCAGTGGGACGGGGTTGAGGACATTGACGACTTTGAGATCATGGCTGGTTTCACTGTCACCAACCTTCCCATGGATGTCTACAACGAGTACAATAACGATGCCTACTCTTCACACATCGAGAACCTTGAGGATCTTGAGGACTTCTTTGATTCTGCTGATAATTCCTATCAGGGCTCTTTTGGCTCTCACGCGGACTTCGCAGAGGACTTCTTTCGTAGCGTCTACGGCAACCCCGATGAGGAGCTGGAAAATTATATCGACTGGGATTCCATGGGCGAGGACTACACGCAGGATTCCATTGTGGTGGAGTACGACGGTACTAACTACTACTTCCGCAACAACTGATTCTCAGCAGTAGGGAGGATGGTTATCATGCCATCCTCCCTACTGCGTTCTTGACACCAAGAAAGCATCTGCTGCTTTTAAACTGTGTCCCCCAACCACGACACCAATCATTTTTGACACCAAGGTTGACATATGGAAGCACCATCTGTAGCATGAAGACAACCAAGACAGAACGCATCTTTAAAGGAGAGCGCCATGATGCTTCGCAGTCCTTTCAACCACACGTACACTGACGCTGACGGCAACACTGTTTCCATGAGCATTGAGCACGATGGCATCATGAGTGATCTCATGACCAAGATCGTTGATCTCGATCAGAACATCAAGTCCTCCGCTGACTTCACCGCCCTGACTGGTGTTGATCTGTGGAAGTTCCCTTTCGAAGTCATTGATCTCTACATCGAGAAGGTGAGCAGTTTCAATCCCTCCGATACGGAAACGCTGGGAGATCTGGAAGAGGAGATGAACGCGCGTTTCTATGGCAAGTTCAGCGGGCTTGCTGAGTTTGCCGAGGCGAACTATCGAACCAACCATGAGAGCGTCCCTGAAGGTCTTGGGGATCAGATCGATTGGGAGGACTATGGACGGGAGCACCTTAGAAGTGAGTACTTGATCGCCAAGAGCGCTGATCACGACGGGGTTTACGTTTTCGCAGCCTGATGCCTGATTGAAGGGTGACTTGCGTGATCGTCATGCAAGTCACCCTTCAGATTTAATCCATATCTTGTGTCCCCTGTTGTTCAGATGCAGCCATTGTGACCTCCCAACCCATGGGCGCAGGTTGACAGACAGGCAGGAGTCGTCTACTCTGTACTTGTACGCAGAAACCACAAGATCATCTTTTCAAGGAGAGACCATGAAGACTTTCGATTACTACGGTGAGACCATCGAGTTCGATGGCACTGTGAGCGATCTGTTCACTCAGATCATGGACGAGGACGGCGAACTGCCTGCTGAGTTCGAGTACCAGTTCGAGGATGCTTCCGTGCTGGATGCGTATCTGGACCTCATGGGTACTCGTGAGATCGAGACCATGGAGGATCTTCGCGCTGAGAACAAGCGTTGCCAGAATGCTTACATGGGTCAGTACTCTTCGCATACTGATTTCGCTCGTGACGAGTTCGAGCGTGCGTGCTCTGAGCCGAATGAGTGGTGGGCTGACTTCCTCAACTTCAAGGCTATGGGGGAGGCTCTGATGGCCGATTACATTGAGAGCAACGGTTACTACTTCAACCCCAACGTCGTCTGATCTGGTAGTAGCATGTAGTGGTGCCCTCCTTGCTCACGATGCAAGGAGGGCACCACTATGAATGCTGTCAGCGGGCGCTGTGCTGCCCCCTGACAGCCTTGTGAGGGCTGATGGCACAACTGGTCGCCTAGGATCAATTTGCACCCTTAGAACGCATTCTGACGCTCTTGACATGTGGCACATGCTCTCGACTGATGCCTCTGGTCATACATGGAGCGTCCCTGTGGTTTTAATTCCCTGTAGAGTGCGAGGTTAAATCCTATTCATGGCTGATTCTTATTGAACTCCATCTTGCATTCGTGGGAAGCATGTTGTAGTCTTGAGACAGTTGGCAGTACAAAGAACCGAGAAAGGAAAGATCATGAAGATGGAGTACGATGTCCTCAAGGACAAGACATGGGAGAAGAGCGATCCCCTGATGTACGCAACTGGCTTCCTCGCTCTGCTGTGGATGGTCACGGGTGGCAACGCCCTTGTCGGGGTTGTGGGTATCGTGACCGGGCTGACGTGGCTCTTCATTCAGTGTCGTAGCCTTTACACCGATGTCAATGATTTTCGAAAGTCGGACATCTGATCATGCGTGAAGACAACGATTACATCGACAGTCATGAGAGCGCTGATGATGTGACGGATGATCACGATCCTGTCACGTCCCCGCCTATCGCTTATGATCCCCAAGCCCCTGCTGTGGTAGTGGAGCCTAAGGAGAGTTTGTTCCGTTCTCTGGGGCCTTCCAAGCAGTCTTTGGTACTCCTTGGATTCTTCATCGCCCTGATCTTTGTGGGTGGTGTCACTGAGAGCGTTTTGATTCAGATTGTGGCTTATATGGGCGTCTTGATGGCTTTGTTTGTGGTGTGTGCTTCCATCTCCATCAAGGTGTTCAAGCGTTTCCGCCAGCGTTGATAATCTGATTCCTGTACTCGTTGGTCACTTCAGGATACACAAGTGACCAACGAGTACAATAACCTTTATCCGATGCTCATCTGTCCAAACAATTAAGAAAGGAAGAGATTGTGGTTCCTCAGAAGAAGCGAATGAATAGCAAGGTGCGTAGAGCGCGCAACCCTGTAGGAAAGCCCAAAAGGGACGATTTGGTGTCAGCACGCAAGAAGGTGTGTGCTTCAGGTAAGCAAGCATGGGACACTTCCATGGATGCCAAGATCTTCCTTGTAAGCGCACGCGTAGATAAGCCCATGAGGGTGTATGAGTGCAACCTGTGCAAGCGTTGGCATATCACCTCTCAGGCGACGATGATGACAGCATCCAATGTGGTTCCTGAGCGTCCCGTATACCGAGCGCCTAAGAATCTTGCTGAAATCACAGCAATTTATGATAGAATGAAGTCGTGAACGATATTATCCTCAAAACTTGACTTTTGAGCCGACCTTTGACACAATACATGTGTCAAGCAAAAATGTACCAATCAATGCATTCAGTGCGAACTGATGTAACAATGAAACAATAGAAGGAGAACGCACATGAGCGGTCAGAACAACGAAAAGACCACTACCGTATTCACCGTTGTTGCTACACCTGATGAGGCAGAGGGTATTGCTCATTTCATCAGCAACAAGTGGGGACTTGAGGCTGCTGTCAGTGGGTACGACGCTACCACTTCGCCTATGAAGGCCCAGATCAGTGTGACTTATACGTACTCTGTCAATGTGGGGTATGACCTTGAGGACGTTCTCAACTACCTGAACAAGTTCAAGTCTACACAGAACTCCAAGGTTGCCACGAGTGTGTGATCTTTTTACGTGACAAGAGTGATAGAATGCTTCCAGATCAATCCTCAATCTGGAAGCATTCTTGTTTTCTCCCCCTGTGTATTAAAAGAAAGAAGCATCATGAGTAACAGACTGACATTCGAAAAGACGAAGACAATGACCACTATTGCGGGATTGGCCTTCCTCTTCGGATTGAGTTCCCTTGAGGTGGCTAAAACCACTATTCACAACGATCATAATCCAGCCATGAGTGGTAGTGAGAACACACAGGATGTGAGTTCTCAAAATGCATCAGAACAGGTGTCTGATCTTGTGGAGAGCGATGATGCAACGAACCCAGAAGCGCCGATTCGCCTTGCAGAGCACAATGGCTACATTATGAAGTACTGGCCTAGCGGTTATGCTGAGAATGATCCTCAAGATCCCTCCATGATCGAGGTCTCCTTTCCTGATGGAGCGTCCCTGAAGACGACGACAGGGGCCGTAGAGCACGCTTTCTTGTCTTTGAGTCCTGATGAGAAGACGGTGGAGATCGAGTTCAGACAGCCTCATGAGCGGAGGCAGATCGATGTGGACACTATGGCGCGTTTATTCGGGTCTACGGCCAGATCGACGGGATCAGAATTGATCCGCATGGGCAACACAGGTCACAGGTTTTATTTCGATAACCAGACTGAGACTTTCAAGGTTCATACCATGAGCATGGGGGAATCTGATCAGATCCTCGAAACGGAGGTCACACCTGAAGAGGATGCTTCCCTCATGGGAGGTCTGGGATACGTGACAGGGGATGGCCCGGAGTACTTGAATGATCAGGCAGAGGCGTTCACTCAGCGTGGTCTGAAACCAGACATGAGCGACATGTTCAACGATGACGGTTCTCGAACAGACCATAGCCGCTATCTTGAGCAGCCGCGTTTGATTGATTGAGCGTCCCCATAGGTTGAGCATCCCATTTCATGAGCGATTGGGATGGTGATTTTTAGAATAGGCAGAGGCAAATAGAGATATTGGTCATAGTCACATTAATAGGAGGTTGCTATGACCAATACACCCAATGATAACCCGCTTATACCAGAAGACCCACAGAGCAATTCTGGATCTGAGGAGCAGATTAATTACTATGATCCCCTGACTGAATCTAGACTGAATAATCCTGCAAAAAGCAACGAGGACAATCTCAATTCTGATCCTTATTCAAGCACAGGAACAGAACAGAGTGTCCCCACGTACACTACAGGTTCTCACGAAGATCAGGGAACAATGAATCACGAGAATGTAATCCCAGAGCCATCACAAGGTCCGGCTTATGGTGGATCTTCATTTGCCTATGGCCCTTTCGCGCCTACGAGTGATAGGTATTCAGTCCCACCTGAGAACAGGTATCAGTCATCTATTCCAAACGTTCAGCCTACTACACACAAGAACGCGGTGCTTGCTTTGGTGTTGAGTATCGTAGGATTGTTTGTTTATGTCACGTCCCCGTTTGCGCTCTGGATGGGTGCTAAAGGTGTCAAGGAAATAAATGACAGGACGGATGTTAATTGGACATCTGAATCCAAGACAATGTTGATCATTTCTATTATCCTTGGTGCTCTCGGAACTATTGGATTGTTGTTCGTCTTTGCTATGCTGATCCTCTTCATAATTGCTTTAACTGTAGGAACCGCCAGTGTGAATGAATTCGGTATGACAGTAGATACCATCAGTGCTTTCTTGAACTGATCAATCAAACATTCTGTGTCCCCCTTGGTGTCATGCACTGAGGGGGATTTCGTTTCTGGTGATCATGTTGACAAAGGAGACACCCTTGCTCTACGCTGGTCTCAGAAAGCATGACCACATCCACGAAGGAGAACATGATGAGCAACCAGATGAAGCAGGTGAACACGCCTGACCGTATCCGACAGATGCATGATAACGGCCTGACCCTTGCTCAGTTTGAGTTCATCATGCAGTTGCGTCAGGAGAAGAGCGTCCCCCAGTCGTGGGTGGATGCCATGAATGAGCACTGGCAGAACAAGACGCTGACTTCTGCTCGTGCTGATACCCTCATCCATCAGATGCTTCGCCTCCCTGACAACGATGCTGGCAAGGCTGACAATGACGGCAAGGTGGGGTACCACGCGGTGAACGGTGGCTACGTCCGCATTATCCGCTCTGGCAACGGTCGCCTCTATGGCAAGGTGTATCGCAAGGATGCCTATGGTGCCATTCAGTCTTCTGACCTGACGTGGGATCAGATGCAGACGTTCTCCCTGCAGAGCCGTCTGCCTGTGGATTTCGCCCGTAAGCACGTGGAGCGTCCTCTTCTGTCCGCGCACAAGATCAGCAAGCCGTTGTATCACTGATCTAGGTGCTACACGCGGTTCTCGATAAGGTTGTCCTTAGTGCATCTTTATCGTTGTCTTTGTACTGTGTCCCTATGGTTCCTTTTGTATCTTCATCATTGGTGTGTTATAGTGCTTTTGAAAGTTCAATAAAATCACAATGGAGGACACCATGATAGAGGAAAGAATGCCAATGGATATTGGGTCGCATTATGTTGACACTGTAATCAACGACAATGAGGTCAAGGATAATTTAATTCGTTTTGCCTATGTCGTTTACCTGAACAAGAATGCTCGTGTGGCGAATAAGGCCATGTGGTCATCTGTTTTCGATGAGCACGAATTGAACAAAGTGCAGTCATTCTTAAGTGACCCTGAGACCTTGAACTCTTCGCATGTGCTGAACCCGCGTGCTCTGTCGTTGGCTGTCTCCAAGTACCACCTGTGGCAGTTGGCGCAGAGATACGAGGAGTACGTGCTGAAGAACGTTGAGGATAGTAAGGCAGGGGCAACCTTTGATCGTGTGAGGGATACCAACCTGCCTGCTGCACAGTGGACTACAGTGGAGCGAGAGTTGAATTATAGGAAGTCTTTGGACAAGATTTTCATGTGACATGTCTTACTCACTCATCTTGTGTCCCTTTTCTGTGTGGTCTTCACCTTGACGCTGATCACGATGCAGGGTAAGGTGATCACTACCAAGAACACATTCGATCAAGGAGAACATGATGGCTGATTTCAAGAACTACAAGGTTAAGTTCGCTCTCAAGGAGGGCAAGACGACGAAGGACATCTTCAAGGCCCTTGAGCACGAGGAGGACTCGCTCAAGGACGCTCTGATGAGTGCTCTTGATCTGGATGAGGAGTCGGATTTCGAACTTGCTTCCTCTTCGGAGGAGACGGGTTACGAGATGGAGTATGGCGGTTATGGCGATACTGCTGACTTCAACCTTGAGGAGTTCATTGAGTCCATTGAGGGCATTACGGATGGTATCGAGGTTCGTGTTCGCTTCCCTGATGGTGATGAGTCGGTGCAGAAGTACGGCGGCAAGGTCAGCGAGAAGGATCGTGTCAAGAATCTGATGCGGGACAATTCGATTCTGGATATCAATGTCGATTTCATTCTTTTCATTCTTGACGAGATCTTTAATGGTAGCGCTGGTATGGCTCTCACGGATGAAGAGATGGAGCGGTTCAAGAACGCTGATACTAAAGATCTCGTGAACGCTATGGAGTATCAGTGGAACAACGAGGAGAACAAGGAGTTCCACGATGCTCTGACGGCTATGGTGATTGCTATCGCGCGTCGCACCATTGCCTGACCCTGATAGGGTGTAGTGCTCTCAGGTTGCATGATTCTTTGTGCGATCTGAGAGCGCTGTGCTTTGTGGTACCTTGTGTCCCCTACCATGCGTGTGGTTTCTCTTCTTGCGCAGGGAGCGTCCCTTGTGGTACAGTTCCAGTAACAGTAGAAACCAATTCTGAGAGGAAGAAACCATGGATTCGATTCACGACGCGATCAGCAAGAAGGCTTTTGAGGATGCTTACCGTAACGCTGATCCTCTGACACCGTATGCTCCTGTCCCCTCTTACATTCTTGAGGATATCCGACTTGACGTGATCGATACGATGGCGGCTTACTACTCTGATGAGACTCCTGCTCATCGCTATCACACGTTTGGGCTTCATCGATATGTTGAGATGTACGGGTCATGTGTGAAGTACGACACTGCTGACAAGTGGGAGGTCGGACCCAAGGCTATGTCCTTCATCATTGGTGAGGTTACCACTGATGACGTGAAGTACGTCAAGAGTGAATACATCAGCAAGATCACTATTCTTGCTATTGAAAATCTCCTTGTTGAACAGCGTCTGTTGTCCATCATGGATGCTTGATAAACGGTTGGACGGGGAGAGGAAGACATGACCATCAAGAGCAATTCCGCTACGTGCGATGACTGTGGTGATATGGGCGATGTTCAGCGGGAAGAGCATCTGGATCGTAGCGTCTGTGAGGTCTGCTACGAGGACTACTGTGCAGAGAGGTTCTGTTACGAGTGCGAGTCGTGGAATAGTTACATCATCAATGCTGTGGATCAGAAGGGATTCCCTGTCTCCCATGATGAGATTCTCGATGGCGTTGATTGGCAGGCACCAGACGGCGTGCGCCGTGTTTGCGTGGAGTGCAACAATGAGTGGACGTACTGCTGAATCATCTTGACATTGGAGCGTCCCCCATGGTAGAGTAGAAGCATCATGTCAAGGTAATAACCCAAGATCATAAAATCTCAAGGAGAGAATCATGGCTGAGAAGTACATTCAGGTGAACGAGAACACGTTCAGCATCGTGAACTCGAAGATGAAGGACAAGAAGGGTCACAAGCGTTTCGATACGCGCGAGGAGGCAGAGAAGTATGTCACCAAGGCTCGTGATTCGGCTCTGCGCAAGGCTCTGAAGGCCAACAAGAACATCAAGTTCCTGACTCGTGACAATCTTGAGAACGCTATCGAGAAGCGTCTGTTCCTCTCGTTTGAGGGCTTGAAGGATCTCATCAGGGATAACGATCAGTTCAAGTATGCATCACATCTGAGCGCATATGAATACAATGATGACATTGCTCGCCTCATGGAACCTGTGGATCACAACGTCTCACATATGCTGAATCGTTGGGGTGGCTCTATTCCTCCCCTGTACTTCAACCTTGATGATCTGTACATCGTGGACGTGAATGATTACGAGACCGTCTCTGAATCTGATGCCAAAGCAGCAATGCGGGACGATGATGACGATTACTACCGTGAAGTCTCTGTCAAGATGGTCTTCTATTGCGTGCTGATCGTCAAGGACGAGTTCCATGTGAAGTGTGGCTTGACTGTTGAGGGACTGTCTGAAACTCGTTTCCATTCCCTGCTTCCTTCGTCTGTCATGGATGCAATGATCAGCAATCTGTGATGACCTTGTTGGCCGTGTAGACCTGCACTCGTGGGTTTGCACGGCCAATGTGGTTTTGCGTGTCTGTGTCCCCTCTGTAAGCAGTCACACATCATAGTTCGGTCTGATCGAAATTACTTTCTGTAGGGTTTGCACATGGAGCGTCCCGTGTGGTAGAGTAAGAGCATCAGGTCAAAGGAAGAGCCGATGACTACATATCTCAAGGAGAGAAACATGACGATCAAGAAGGGTGACACCCGCTTCTTCGAGGGCATGTCTGACACCGAGTTCCAGAAGGCGCTCAAGGATCTCGACGCCGAGGGCGGACACACCCGCACCCATGCTGCTATTCATGGCCGTCACATCACCAAGGAGACTGCTGGCAGCCCCATGAAGAAGCGTCTGTTCCTCGCGTTCGAGGGCGTGAAGGACGCTATCAAGTCCGGTAGCGTTGACGCCCATGTTCGTCTGTCGCATCCTGATAGGGATGTCTGCAACGTTCTTCACTCTGCTGGCTACGAGGGCTTCGCTTACTGGGATTCCCCTGCTCTCATCTCTCACGCACCCAGCCGCTTTGGTTTCGAGTTCGAGAACCTGCACATCCTCGAAGATCACTACATGCGTGAGGTCGAGGATAAGGAATGGAGCGTCGTCACCGGCAATTCCGTTGTGATGGAATGCACTCTGATGATTCAGGGCGTGTTCCCTGTCCTCGCTACCCTCACTGTCCATGACGTGACTGTTGCGGATGTGAAGTCCATGCTCCCCGTCGAGGTGATGGACAAGATGATGGGCCTGTGAGAGTACGTCCCGTGTGTGATGGATTGCACACGGGACGTACTTTTTGTATGTAACTCTGTGTCCCCACAAGATGTCGAAAACAGAGTTGACACCCGCACCATCGTCGGATATCCTCATCAGAGACCAATCAACAGCAAGAAGGGAACACCATGTACATCCTCGACTACAACAATGCTTTCTTCACTTTCATGGGCGTCTTCGCCACCCGCGAGGAAGCGCAGAAGTACATCGACAATTTTGGTGGAGATTACAAGGATCTCTACATCATCGTCCATGTGGGGAAGAACAACGGTGAGCACGTTTCCGTTGGGTCATCGTCTGATTCCAAATCCTACAGGAACTACCGCTGACAAGGGTTACCCCATGTTGACAATGTAAACAGCATGGGGTAACCTGATCAGACAGGAAGACACGTATCAGTGGATTCCGACAACTTCATAGAAAGAACAAGTTGACTTCTCATTCCTCATATGGTATGATAAGATCACAAGTAAACAAGCCTCTGTAGCTCAGTTGGTTAGAGCATCCGCCTCTTAAGCGGAGGGTCCTGGGTTCAAGTCCCAGTGGGGGTACTCTGTTCAACGGAACAGAACACGTACCACGCAGACTTGTGCATAACAAGGAAGCGTGATACGATTACAAGTAAACATGGCCCTTTAGCTCAGTAGGTTAGAGCAGCGAACTCATAATTCGTCGGTCGCGGGTTCAAGTCCCGCAGGGGCTACACAGCACACAATGAGAGCACGGTCAACAGGGGAAACTCTGAAGACCGTGCTCTCATTGCATTCACAGGTTGATATGATAGAGGCACGAACTTAAAGGGTAGGAGGGGACATGGAATACACACGATCTTTCGCCTACCACCACCCAGAGATGCTGCCAGAATGGGATCAGTCCAACACGGAGCGTCCCGAGACAACCAGCAAGTCCTCCGCCAAGAAAATCCTCTGGACATGTTCACGCTGTGCTCACCAATGGACAGCAAGCGTCAACAATCGACACAACGGCAAAGGATGCCCAGTCTGCTCGGGAAAGAACAGAGTGATCCACGGCACCAACGACATCGCCACACAGGTACCAGAGATCGCACGCATGTGGAGTGTCCACAACGACACCTCACCCGACACGATCAGCGTCACCTCCAAGAAGAACATCCTCCTAGACCTCCCATGCGGACATACACGCACGATCAGGGCATCAAGGGCTACAGATACCATCAAGAGCACAATGAGCCTCACAGACGCTCTCAGAGACCTCTGCGTACAGTGTAAGAAGGATGGAGCGTCCTTGAAGAACACCCATGCGCACCTCGAAGACGAGTACAGTGAACAAAACACGATCCAGTTCAGTGACCTCAGTTACAATTCGGCAAGAAGAGTCAACTGGACATGCAAAAAGAATCCAGAACACACATGGAGCACGCCTGTCTATCAAAGAGTCAATAGCAACACATCGTGTCCCCAATGCTCTCTTGCTGACAAGATTTCCATGCAGGAAAAAGAACTCCACGCCTTCCTTAAGACCCTGCTCCCAGAAGAAAAGATCATCACCAGTGATCGCACAGTCCTCAAAGGCAAAGAATTGGATTTCTACATTCCTGAAAAGAACATCGCTATCGAATACAACGGCTTATGGTGGCATAGCGAGGATGCAGGCAAAGATAGGAATTACCACTATGACAAGTGGAGGCAATGTGATGATCAAGGGATTCAATTGATCAATGTTTGGGAAGATGATTGGTTCAACAAGAAGGAGATCATTCAGTCCATGCTTGCTCACAAGGTTGGAGCGTCCCCTCAAGCGCGAGTATACGCGAGGAAGACAGAAGTGCTCACTTTGACAGCGCAGCAGGCAAGAGAGTTCTCTGATGCTCATCATATTCAGGGTTTCGTCCAAGGCAGCATCTATTTGGGGTTGAAGGACAAGAAGAGTGGTCAGATCGTCGCCGTAAGCATCTGGAAGAAGGTGTTGAGCGTCCTGAGGCTTGAGCGCTATTGCACCAGTCATGTCGTCGTTGGTGGCATGGGAAAATTGCTTGCACAAGCGCTCATGTGGTCTCAAGACAACGCTGTGGATCAGATTGTCACTTTCTCTGATCATGGTGTCTCTGACGGTGATCTGTATGCACGATTGGGGTTTGTGAGGGACAAGGAAATCAAGCCGGACTACTCCTATCTCTACCAAGGCAAACGTGTCCACAAGTTCAACTTCAGGTTGAAGCGATTCAGGAATGATCCTTTGTTGCAGTACAAGGACGGATTGAGCGAGCGAGAACTTGCGATCCTGAATAAAATCCCTCGAATTTGGGACAGTGGGAAGACACGTTGGGTCATGCCTGTGAGGTGACTGTGTAATCTGTGTCCCTTTTTATTCAAACCATTCTGCATGATGATCTGTAGGAAGCGTAGATGGAGCGTCCCCTGATGTGAGGACGAACGGCGTGACCTGCTGCTCTTTTGTGATGTAGATCATATTTGATCAGGTTGTGGATGGAGCGTCCCCTATGGTAGAGTTTTCCTTGTAGGAAATCGAGAAGCACTGCACAAGCGTTGCAGCGCAAGCAAGAGTTGACAACGCTTGTGCAGTGTGGTATGATGGTTCTCATCATCAACAATTGAACATGGTCAGTTGGCTGAGTGGTTTAAAGCGACAGTCTTGAAAACTGTTGAACAGGTTACCCCTGTTCCGTGGGTTCGAATCCCACACTGACCGCTGACATTGATTGCATTATGTGCAACAATGTGTACAGATAAATAGGGAACACTGTCTACTTGACATTGATTGCATTCTGTGCAATAATGTTAAGTAGATGGGGAAGGTTGACAGAGTGGTAATGTGCTCGCTTGGAAAGCGAGAGCCATCTTTAACGAGGTGCAAGGGTTCAATCCCCTTACCTTCCGCGCTTGACAATGGATGAGTGATCGTCTAGTGTTGACAACAGCAAGAAGGCATGTTATGCTGGATTGCAGAGCAAGTGAATAGTGAGAACATGAGGAATCGTGCCTGAGCGGTCGAAAGGGCTTCTCTGCTAAAGAAGTGAACTGTTAAAGCAGTTCCGAGGGTTCGAATCCCTCCGGTTCCGCGTAGAGTACAATGTGTACTCTAGGGAGATCTAGTGTAGTGGTAACACTTCTGGTTCCAACCCAGACAACAGGAGTTCGATTCTTCTGGTCTCTGCGATTTGACACAGCACGAATCATCGTGTAGAGTGTTAAACAACAAGTGAATATGCCTCTGTAGTTCAAAGGTAGAACGGATCGCTCATAACGATCAGACGGAAGATCGATACTTCCCAGAGGTACGAAGTCATACGGTAGTAGTCATGAATGCTCCGTATGATGCTGAAGTAAGGGCTAAGTTTGTTACCACGGCGGGCTTTCCCATTCAGTGCTGGCAGATGTAAGTTGGTCATCGTGGTCAGCCCTTTGGTTGGGTAGCTCAGTTGGTTAGAGCATCGTTCTGATAAGACGAGGGTCGCGGGTTCAAGTCCCGCTCCAACCACGAAGTTGACAAAACACGAATCATCGTGTAGAATCAACTTAGTGAGAAACTGAATACGCTTCCACAGTTGAGTGGCAGAGCATCTGGTTCCTTAACGGGCAGTCGGGGTTCTGATCTTTGTGGGAGAACGGAGTTGACATCCAACGCGAGATGGTGTAGGATGGAGACAACAACAGAATATGGGGTCACATGTTCCAAGGTGGCGACTTTCCCTTGCACGGAGAGTGTGAAGAGTTCGATTCTCTTTGGCTCCACGAATGGCAGATATGCCATTGAGATCATTCTTGACTTGACAGCAACACATGCTGTATGATAGAATGAGTTGGTAACCGAATAGTGAAAAGCAACATGCCTCTGTAGCTCAGTTGGTTAGAGCATCGGACTTTTAATCCGCTGGTCCTGGGTTCGAGTCCCAGTGGGGGCACGTGTATGGGGTGGCAGAGTGATGACGTATAATCGTCGTCACTTTGTTACCAACTTCTTACAGGTAAACCATGCAAACTCGCTCTCTTGTTGCGGAGCGAAATGGTGCGGTGGTGGAGCGGCCAAACACGCCTGACTGTAAATCAGGTTCTTCGGATTCGGGGGTTCAAATCCCTCTCGCACCACGACGTTGACTTTCGGTATCCATTGTGATACGATAGTCTACAGTTGCTTGAGAGAGCAACGCAAGCCCGTGTAACTCAGTTGGCTAGAGTTCCTCGTTTACACCGAGGCGGTCAGGGGTTCGAGTCCCTTCGCGGGCACTTGACAGTGCAGCAACCATGCTGTAGGCTGTTAACAACAGGCATCGGAGGAAGAGACCTGTCATGAGTAAGTCCTCATGAGAAAACCGAAATGCCACCTTAGCTCAGTTGGCTAGAGCAGCTGTCTTGTAAACAGCAGGTCATCGGTTCGAATCCGATAGGTGGCTCGGAGAGCGGCTGTTGAGATGAGCAACAGAGTAGCGAATTCTCCTTGTGGCTTCCTCGGCCAGCTCATCGAGAGGCGCATGACGGCATGGCGGTCATGTGTATGTATCGCAGTGATTGCAAGCGCTGTGAAGCCATGGGTCACGAGTAGCATAGTGGATGAATGCAACGCATATGGCGCGTAGGGACGGGGGTTCGAATCCCTCCTCGTGAACGAGTTGACACTACACAAGAGATCGTGTAGAGTTAACACCAGAAAGCAAGTGGTAACACACTTGAACAAGAACAACTCAATATGCCCTCGTAGCTCAGCGGATAGAGCAGGAGCCTTCTAATCTCCGTGTCGGGAGTTCGATTCTCTCCGAGGGCGCGCTGTCAGAGGTTGAATTCGCACTTCGGCCAACGACGGAAGACGTTGTAGATCATGCAGAGTACAAACTGGTAGATCAACCACTCACGAGTACGGCAGGCGGCGGCTTGCACGGAAAGGAGAGGCAAAGCGTGGTAAAAGACCATGCCAATGTCGTCGCTTACGAGAGTAAGCACCTGCCCGAATGATGGAATTGGTAGACATGAATTGCTCAAAACAATTTGCCAGTGATGGTGTGTGGGTTCGAGTCCCACTTCGGGTACAAATGAAAAAGCGGCTGATAGAGCAATTGAATCCTATCAATCGCTTTTTCTACCTATGATGACCTTATGCAGAGTCAAAGAATCATCATAGATAGCAGTAATCCGTCAACCTTGTTGATCTGGAAACGCTGTGTGCAAGATGATCCGTAGTGATCTGATTGTGTCCCCTCGTCTGGGTGTGACATAGATCACTCCGAAGCGACTTGCAGAAGAGATCACTCTGTGCTATGATGGTGTTATCACCTCGGGGAGAGGATGATACAGATTCTTGAATACGATGTGAGTCTTGAGTTGACACGTAGTGCGATCACCTGATAGGATGAGAACACAAGTTCAACGAAGTCTACGGAAGACCACTTGGAAACAAGTTGAGTACAGAAGTTGACAAGAAGGAACTCATACGGTAGACTTCTTACATGAAAGCGCGTAAAGCAGCGAGGTCTTCAGCCTCGCTGATGTAAGCGCAAGATTGGTAAGAAGTATTGGTCACCTCTGGAACGGAGGGTTGTGCTGGTGGAGGGATTGTTAGACTTAAGAATGATCTGTATAAGGTCTGATTAAGCATATTCCTGTGAAGCCAGAAACGGCGTTGTCTTTAGCATCGCCGTAGTTCATATAAGAAGTTGGAGATTGGTAACTGAACAGAGATTTTCTGGTGCTCACTCGGGGGCAAGTGAGTTAAATGACTGTATAAGCCAGACATTCCCCTATAGCTCAACGGCAGAGCGCCGCACTGTTAATGCGTAGGTTCCTGGTTCGAATCCAGGTGGGGGAGCGAGTTTTGATTACCATGCGGTATTATTCTCAGGGTACAGCATGGTAATCAAACCTTGGGAGGGTAGGACACCAGACGGGCTTTGAGCAAAGCACTGCCCTCTGGTAGTCAAACCTTCTGGTATAGTGTTGGTTGCCAGATGGCAAAGGGTTCCGCCGTCTGGCAACCAACACTATAATGGACTTGCATAACTGATCCGAGTGTGATACACTAGAATCAGAACAACAGAATAATGAAAAGAATTTTGGGCCGAACATCAACTTGGTAAAGAGTTCCCTGTCCGCTATGACTTGAAAAAGGTCATCAGGACGATGTGGTAGGTAGGGACTTGCCTGATAGTATTCCTGAATGCATGGTGGATTCCGTGAGAACACATGGGGTTCATAGTGCAGTCAGGGGCCACGCTCCCATCGTCTAGTGGCCTAGGACATCGCCCTTTCACGGCGACGACACGGGTTCGAATCCCGTTGGGAGTACAAAGCATTGGTTGGAATCGATAATGACGATTCACCAATGTCCTGTAAGGAGTAATGACCTTGCAGGCGTTTCCTCACACGTCAGGGAGGCGGTTGGCACTGACCGTGCATGCTCTTTCAAAGCAATGTACAGTGCGGACTACCGAGAAAGGTCGGGAGGTTGCTGATGGGCCATCTTGCTCATCGCGGTACGGGGAGTCATTACCCTCAACCCGCAAGGGCTGTTGGTTCTGCCGAAGTACAAGGCAGGATCAACATCCCACTTTTGCCCCTATGGTGGAATTGGTATACACAGGAGACTTAAAATCTCTCGCTTCGGCATACGGGTTCGAATCCCGTTAGGGGTACGTGGGTGCTAAATCCTCGCCAGCATCCATCTCTTTAAGCCTTGTGAGCACCACCACGAGTTAATCAATACAGAAACCCTGTAAGCAATGCTTACAGGGTTTCTTGCTTCTAGGCGACTAAGAACTGTGTCCCCTCACCTCAGCATCTCATTCAGATCATGAATCGTGATCTTCAAGTGATCCCTGATCTCCTTGATCCCATTGTCCACATACGAACCATTAGGATTCCTTCTCTCATACATGAACTTCTCTGTCTCCTTGATAGCCGCCCTGATGGCATTCGACTGCTCCGGCGTGTACTCCTTGTAGAGAGCAAACTTCCTGAACTGGTCAATACGATCCATAGAAGCCTTCTTATTCTCCTCTGAAAGCCTTGAGGTCTCGCTGATCCACTCATTCAACTCCTTGTTGCCTCTCTCGTTGTTGCACCCTGAACAAGCAAGAGCCATGTTGCCATAGCGTGTCCCTCCCATCACTCCGTTACCAGAAGGGTTCACGGGTGTAATGTGCTCGCCTGTAGCCTTGGAGTCACCTTCTCGTTTGGACATGGGCTGATTGCAGTAGCAGCACCTTCCACCAAAGAACATGACGCTGGCAACGTATCTCTCCTTGTTCATGTCGTTGTTCACCGTGGTGGCTATAGAACGCTTGATAGTGCCCGGCCTCTTGGTTTCCCACGTGATAGGAGAACGCATAGCGTTGACTTGGTAGACCAGTATCTCTGCCACGTCATCCACGTTCACATCATCACCAAAGAATTCCCTCATCTTCACAGCATCAGGGTCATCACTCTTCATGTATTCCTTAACGGACTTCACCGCAGAATCAAAGTTCTTCTTCGCTTCATCCTTTTCAGATACTTCAGAGAACTTTGAATAAAAACTATTGATGGCTTTCCAATCCTCTTGGGGGAAAGATTCTGCCACCTTCTGGCTTGATGTATCGAATTCTTTTCTTGTAAGGGAGCGTCCCCCTTCATGGGTAGCAAAGGAGTTATTTCCCACCTTGGCGATCTTGTTTCTCCTGCTGCCTTGTCCTCTGCGCTTCCTTCTAGGCTTGGACGATGCTTGCCCTGATTGCTGCGTCCTCTTGCCTGTTGAGGAAGGAGCGTCCCCCTTCTTGGACAACCTTGCTGTACTGCCGTACTTCTTGATGAGTATCTCATCGTTGAGCACATGGATGATTTGCTCCTCGTCTTTGGTGAGGTCTTGATGCTCTCCGTGCGGACATCGCCCCTTACCCCTGTTCTCAGGCTTTGCGCGGCATCTCTCCCATGTGCCATCCGTTTTTGACTTCCCGTAGGCCGTCTTTGTGATCACTATTCCCATTTGCACCACCTCGCTATGATGCTGTTTTCTCTAACAATTGCATATGAGATGATGATGGTATTAAGATATGGAGCGTCCCTATCACTTCATGACGAACCACCAATAACCGAATGCTGCCGCTGCTACCACCATGAGGACAATGAGCGCGGTAACCCATGGGAATGGCTTTCCAATGGGGCCTTTGCCTCTTTGTATCCACTTGCCGCCATCTTTAACATAGGAGACGACATCGTTAGCAGCCCTATTAATGGAGAATGATTTCAACTGCTCATCACTGACCCACATCAAGCGTCCTGACGTTTCGGACAGTCCAAACCAAGCCCCATCTGGTAAACGCACAAGGTTCTTGAAATAGTGCTCTCCTGTGTTCATGGAATCGGTAGTGTCCAGAGACGCTTGAGCAACCTCTTGCTCTCCTTCGTCGCTTCCTGTAGGCGTAGAGATGGCTTCAATAGCGCTGGTGGTAGGAGCGTCCTCATCTGCCGTCAGAGGCGTGTCTATGAAGGCTGTGACCTCTGCAATGGTCTGCCCCTCCCTATGGGGGATGACAGGGTATTCCTCTTCGTCGTAGAGCGGCTCGCCGTTCATGTACCACTGATCCCCCTCGCGGGTGAAATCATCGGTGTAAGTGTACTTGAGGAAGCGGAATGATGAGCATTCAGTATCACTCCATTCATCGATTTTACCTGTCTTGAGAGACGTGTAGAGCGTCCCATCTTTGAGCAGGAACGCTACAGGCGCGTAGCATGCCTGACCACCTCGGGAGGCTACAGGTCCAAGGATCATGCTGGGCATTTTTGGATGCCTGAGGGGGTTGCTTGAGAGGGTGACAGTCTTTGTCGCCATGAATACTCCTTTGAGAAAGTGGAACGTCTATAATGTAATTCTATCAAAAGGTAAAGGATACAAGATTTGTGTCCCCTCATTTATTCGTGCGTTTTCTGCGTGATCTAGGCAAATAGAAAGGGGGACCACGCACGCTAACCTCGTGGTCTCCCCTTTTCTTGTTCAAGTCACAGGATGCTGACTGCTGACGTGTTGTGAGCCGGAATCTGAATGGTCACCGGGAAGTCCTCGCCAGTGAAGGTGTCCAGCACGTCAATGTGGTACAGGAGACTGTATTCATTGAGATCATCTGTCTCTTCCTTCTCGATCTGAGGAACGTGCCTCTCGTCCTCGTTTTCGCTCTTGAACGCTCCGTTTTCCCATGCCTCGATCAAATGCTCTTCCACGACATCGTTGAAGACGACAACCTCTTCCTCGCTGTTGAGGACGAAGGTGAGAGTAGTGTGCTTGACGTTCTCATTGCTTGCTGTGATCTCCATTTTATCTCCCTTCTTGTACGTGTGATTTACGATTATTATAGCAAAAAAGGGGAGAGACCACGAATGATGCCTCGTGGTCTCTCCCCTGCTCTTCTTCAGGTCACATGACGTTGGTTGCCGACGTGTTGTGAGCCGGAACCTCGATGGTCACGGGAAGGTGATCGAAGGTGGCGATAACGCCCCCCTTGTAGCCAATGACGGCGTTTCCGTTCCAGTTGGGGCTAAGCTCGATCTTAGGCGCAATAACCTCGTCATCATAGATGCTCTGCTCTGCATCATCATCCCACGCCTGCTCAAGCGCCTTCTCGATCTCATCGTTGAAGGTCGCAACGTCATCCTCGCTCTCAATCTCGAAAATGAGCGTGGTCTGCTTGACGGTCTTGGTGTTCGTGTTCATCTTCATGGCATTCTCCTTGATTTCAATGAGTGGTTCGTGCTTACGATTTAAAGTGTACTACACATCTGCAAGCATTGCAACTCTCACTGTGATCAGTTTTTAAAATCCATCGAATCGGTGGATGATATGACCTTGCTGTGTAGCCATCACAGGCTTGATTATCAGGGCTTCTGGGCCAGACGACGCATCTTCTCCACGTCCTCGAACAGCGGGAAGTCAAGGTCGCGGCATTCCTCGATAGCCTTCTCACGATCAGTGGAGAGCAGGGGGTACTTATTGGCAACACGCACAGTACACCAACCCACGGTGTGAGGATTCATGTGAGAGACACAGTACACGTACTTGGTGTCAGGGAAGATCGTATCAGGTGCGGACACGTCCATATCGCGCGACTTGAAGTACTTAAAGCGATGGTGTTCACCCTCGTTGCTGCTGAGGGAGACAGGACCGAAGTTATCTCGGTAGTCCTGCATCTGCTCTACGGTCATCTGATCCATGATGGTCTCCTTGTGGTTTACTTCTCAAGTGGTGCTTCTAGCCTATCACATGAGCGCTCAGCGTGCAAGAGTATGGAGCGTCCTGTGAAGGGTGCTCAGTCCTTATCGCCCATGATGGGGAAGTTGAGATTGCGCGTTTCCTGAAGCGCAGACACATCATCCTGTGCAACAAGAGGGTACTGGTTAGCTGCGCCTACAGTACACCAGCCCACAGTGTGAGGACGAATGTGAGAGACACAGTACACGTACTTGGTATCAGAGAAGATGTCGTCGTTGGCATCAGCGTTGAACCCATGCTTCTTGAGGAACTTCCCTCGCTCGTACTCATTGGCGTATGCCATTCTGCTATTGGGGACATCACCGAAGTTCTCTCGGTAGTCCTGCATCTGCTCTGCGGTCATCTTCTTCATGACGGTCTCCTTGTGGTGTGTGAGTTATCAACTTGCTTCCACAGTATCATGAACCTGCATAGAGTGCAACACCTTCAATAATGGAGCGTCCTCTTATGATCTTTAAATCTTAGACGTGGGGATGTTTTGATACAATCTGCAAAGATGAATATAGCAATCTGCTGACTGAGAGAAGAGAGATCATGGCGACAAAAGTGACTGCATCAGGTGTGAGAAAACTGCGTTTAGGAATTCAGAATTCTCATGCAGATGTAATCAACGCGTACAATCGAGTACAGAGGACGCTTTCCTTGCTGAGCGTTGCTGAGGCCATCATGGCTGAACTGGATAAACTCTCCCGCAAGCCACGCAAGTTCGTCTTCGAGTTCTACGATTCCCCTGAGGATCATTTGCACGCTCCTTTTGGTCTCTACAAGGTTTCAGAAAGAGATGGTTCTCTTGTTGTCGGCAAGGAGTTTGCTTCTTCGAGCGTCCCCTTGGGCGTCTGGCACAGCATGGACTACAACGATGTGGGGGAGACTTTTGGTGTGGTGAATGATCAGAGCCTTGCTATCTTGGAAACAAAGAAGATCACGAGGTTCATCACACAGTTGTCCAAAGAATCAGGTGTAGGCTTGGGTGCTTGATGGCAACACTGTGTCCCCATGTCTGGAAAACGTGACCTGATGTATTCTTGACAATGGAGCGTCCTTCTGTGTATCCTGACAAGAGACAATGAAATCAGTGTTTGAAGGAGAATCATCATGTCGTATGAGTACGCGATCAAGCGAACGCGAACGGGCGAGATTTTGTATGAGGGAATGGGTCTCAATGCCGTCAGTGCAATCATGCGTGAGTTCGAAGAGGATGGCGCACGTGAGGGCGCGTGGCGGATCGTGCGTCGTCCACGTCCTTGCCCGTGGGAGGAGATCGATGGAGAGGTTCCTGTCACGGATGACATTTCGCTTGACGCGACAGAGGATTTTGCCAAGTGAACTGCTGATTTCACGGGGTGAGCATGGTGTTCGGGTAGATGCCATGCTCACCCCGTAGTGTTATCTGTGTCCCCTCTGTCTTGTTGAGAACTATCTGCAAAAAAATAATGTGAGTATCAGGTTGCGCATGGAGCGTCCCCTGTGGTAGATTCATCCATGACAGAGCAAGACCGATTACTTTGAAAGAAGGACATGATGACCAATCTGTTTGATCTGAACACCCCGATGCTTGAACTCCCCGAGTGGATGAGCACACAGGACAACAACCTCCCCATTTTCTTCCTTCAGGGGATCACTTCGCCCATGCAGTTGGCTCTCTCTCACTCCGAGTACGAGGGAGCCGTGTCGGTTACCCTGATCTGGGTTGAGTGCCTCGACTACGGGGGTCACGTGGAGCGTCTGGAGACAGACGGCGTGAAGGATGCTGTCATCGAGATCCTTGACGGTGATGAGAACCAGATCACTGTCAAGGATGAGATTGGCCAGAAGGCTGTTGCTGTCCTGTCCGAACTGTCCGGCATGGAGGTGTATCGCCACACGACCGAAGAGGAGGTTTGGCGCAGTGATAACCCGTTCGCAGTGGCCGTGGACGTGAATGGTCTGGACACCAACGTGACCGTGGGCGAGGTGTACGAGAAGACCAAGAAGACCCTCGGCGTGATGAGCACGCTTCTTGATCCCGAGTCCAAGAATTACGTCCTCTCGGCTGTGGCTGACGACTCCCTCTGAAACACAACAGATAGGCGGTAACACATTGGGTGTTACCGCCTATCCTTAGTAGATCACTCTGTGTCCCCTTGCCCCCTGCTGTAACAAATGGTCAACATAGCATCTATCTTGGTAAAATAAAGCACTACTATCGAAGGAGAATGCCATGAGCGAGAATGCATTCAGGAAAGCAGCACGTGAGCGCATCGCTAACGGAGCGTTGCAGGAGTATCAGGAGTTGCAGGAAAAGATCAGGCGCGGTGAGATTCCGTGTCCCCGTGGGTTACACCGTGGACCAGAAGGCCCCAATGAGGATCTTTCACAGTGCCATCTGTGTTTCGGCATTTCGTATAGAATGAGACCATGGGGAGAGACGTTCGGATTGCATGCAGATGACTGCTCATTGCCCATTTGGCATGAGTCCTATTGTAAGGGCGGCGGTAGTGGTCACCCGCCTGCACCTGTGATCCGTGGTTGACAACAGGGAGCAGAGAAGACGTGATGATCCGTGGTTGACATTGGAGCGTCCCTGTGCTTATGATGAGAGCAAGAGTTAAACACCGCCTTCACAGAAAAGGAAGATCATGAAGATCATCAACGAGTTCTCCACGGGGAACAAGGCCCTGACCTACTACGTCGCCAAGATCTCCAACGGGGAGTACAAGACGGGGTATCGAGATGTGTTCGAGGACGATCAGGAGCACTTCAGCGACGATGTGCATGTCTCCTACGAGGATGCTCTGAATGACCTGGCCCAGAAGATCGGTGATGAGGTCATTGACGGGGATGCCTTCACCGCGCTCTACACGCCTGTCATGGATACTCTGCGCAAGCACAAGTGGGAGCAGATTGAGGGCACTCTTCTGTGGGAGCACGATTTCGACGGCATGGGCCGCTATGCTATCCTGAGCACCAAGAACGGTTATGCGTGGACGTTCTTTGACGACGTGGACGAGGATGAGATCGAGGACGGGTACGAAACCAAGCAGGACGTGATCCAGTCCCTGATCGATAACGCTGATCGTACTCTCACTTTTGAGAAGGATCGGGCCAACGTCAAGGCTGTTCTGAATCAGGCTGATTTCTGATAGACACATTGAAGCACCCTGTGCTCTCTTGACGGGGAGAACACAGGGTGCTTTGTCTATGTTTCGTCATTCTGTGTCCCTACAGGGAAACCATGACCGTGGAGTGATTCACAAGTCACCTTAGGCGGCTGTACGCCCTTCCACGAGAGGCTGTGTGCCCCTGTGGGGCGTTTCTAGGTCTGGTACGAACATTGATGGCTTGCCACTCCTTCATGCCCTCAGAACGGCGTACAGCGTGTCCAGCAAGCACACTGATGTGACCTCCTCATCCCGCATGTGTGGAGCGTCCCCATGCAGAGGTGTTCTGAACGCTCTTCTCTTGTCGCAGAGGAAGGATTGCAGACCTGTAGGCTATGTATGTGGAGCGTCCCTGTATGCTTTCTTTTTGCTTATATAAGGCTTATATAAGAATTATTACAACAGGCAGCAGGTGTGAGTTCGTGGAGCGTCCCTTTGTTCAGCCCCCTGATTCTCTTGTAAACACCCATGTCAGAGGATTTTTGAGAAAATTTTGGCAAAAGTGTTGACACGGGGATTAAAGGTGTGCCATGATGTACTCATCAAGGCAACGGAAGCCGACAGAGAAGCAGAAGGAACCTTGAGAAAAATGCAGATCCATAGTTGACACGGAAGAAATAATGTGGCAACATGGATACCAGCAAGACAGAAGAACACACATCCTGATCACAATGATCACTTTGAAAGGAAGCATCATGACCAAGACCCAGAAGAAGTTCCTGCAGGACGCGATCACCAAGCAGATGGGTGCCAAGCCCGTGGAGGTGCTGATCCCGAACAAGGGTATCTACATCGTCCCGCTGAACGCCAAGTCCGCCACCAAGGTCCAGGACCCCAAGTTCGTGGCTGAGAACGCCGAGAAGATCCTGAAGAACAAGATCCGCAAGAAGTACCAGTTCACCGATAAGGATACCGTTGTGGTCTCCGACTCCGCCGCCGAGATCCGCGCGTGGGCTGAGGAGAAGGGCCTGATCGAGAAGGGCAAGCGTGGCCGTCTGTCCCGTGACACCGTGAAGCGTTACCGCGCCGCTCACAACAAGTGAGTCCTGAGTGATCCCCCTCGCCTGAATGGTGTAGGGGGATCACTCTTTCTCGTTATATGTACACCATTGCAAGATTATACATGTGGAGTCGGCACTTGTGTATGGAGCGTCCACATGGTATAATATAGAAGTCAAAGGAGGACATCATGACGAACATCATCATCAAGCACAACGTGGGCAAGACCATTCGAAAGAACGGTTCGCCCATGGACGTGGCGAACAAGCATGAGGCAGCAAAGATTGCCACTGACATGTTCACCAACAACCAGATCCCCAACCTCCCCAAGCGAAAGCTCAACCAGTACGTCCAGTCGTGGTCAGCACAGGATGCTGGCGACCATTGGGCCGTGGTAATGCAGATCGCAGATCACTGACCCGCTAAAAACTCCCCTCCGTTTGTACACGGAGGGGAGTTTTGTGCTATACTGTGGAAGTACACTTCCATTGCTTGTAAGAAAGATCATCATGCGATTTATTTCCCTCCTTTACATTCTCTTCGTCACCTTGAACGCCATCGGTGTGGCCGCATTTTTCTATCTGAATGCCTTCAACCCCATGATGCTTATTGTCTCCGCTATCATCGGGGCATTCCTTGTGGGGCGCATGATGGTAGTTGCCAACACGTAACCACCATGAGCAAGCACTCTCACCAAGTGCTCGCATGCTCTCATTCTGTGTCCCCATTAAATATGACGACAGATGACGCACCAATGGAATCACATGTTGCATTGACTTCTCCGGTGTTATAGGATGGGATCAGTACACAACAGAGCACACGAACAAAGGATCATCGTGAACATCACCATCAACAACACCACCTACTCCATTTCCGATGAGAAGGTGGATGCCAAGTTCCACAACCTGATCTCCCAGATCACCACGTATGCAGACAAGGAGGGCGTCGCGTACAACGCCGTTCAGGTGCGGGCATGGGCCAAGTCTCAGGGTATCCAGACCGGCACCCGTGGCCGTCTGCACCGCTCCGTGGTCGAGTCCTACGTCGCTCACGGTTGCCCCGTTGACGAGAGCATCACTGGTGGTCGCATCCATGTCCTGAACACCAAGGAAGAGAAGGTCAAGACCACCAAGACCAAGCATGTCCCTGACTCCGTTCTGATTCGTGAATGGGGCAAGGAGAACGGTTACACCACCGCTGATCGTGGTCGCCTGTCCAATGATCTCTTGATCGCCTACGCTCAGGCTTACGGTTTCAAGGATGATCGCTTCATCAAGTCGCCCAGCAAGAAGGGGAAGAACCGTAACGCCGCCAAGATTCGCGCATGGGCCAAGGACAACGGGTACACCGTGGCTGACACTGGGCGGCTGCGTAATCAGGTGATCCTCGCCTACCAGTCGGCACACACCAAGACTAAGGTGAAGCCCTTCCCTGTCACCCCTGCCCCCGTGATCACGAACGCTGACGTTGTGCAGTCCCTTCTGACCGCTGTGTGATCGCTAAACGCGAGAGGGAGACCATAGCATCATGGTCTCCCTCTCCTTTTTGCTTTAGTTCTGAATATTGTGTCCCCTATGAGTAGGAAAGAAAGCGGGATACGATGAAACACTCCATCGTATCCCGCTTGTGAGTTCAGGTGTGGTCAGTTGCTCACGCTGGTGAGGGTGATCCCCTTCGTCTTGAATCCGTTGGGCATCGTGAAGGACTCCCCGTTGATGAACTTCTGGTAGCGATCACGCCACAGATCATGGTCATCCTCAGTCAGCACCTCCCACGAGCGAGGATTGATGTGGTTGGCATGCCAGAACTTGTTACGGAACTCCTCGACAGAGGCATCGTTGATCTTCATGGTCTTCCCTTTGCTTTCGTTGTCAGGACACTTTCAATATCTCACATAGGCTCCATATTGTCAACCATCATGACGATAGTGATTCGTCTTCATGCGGAGCGTCCCTATAGGTTGTTAAGTGCAGTGATCTGGTGTATAGTAGATCCTGTTAGTAAAGATCCGATTCCCACAGGAGAGAAAATGACGAGTAAGCCCACTGGACACCCTGGCCTTGACGCGCTGATCAGGGAGAACCCCGATGCCGAATCGGCCCTGATTTCTGCATATAAGATCGGCTCTGAAGAGGGTTTCACGCCTCTGAGTGCTGATGATGTCCACGATGCCATCGATCAGGTCTACCCTGATGATGAGGATTGTAGGGCTGCTCATTATATCTTGAACGATATGAGTGGTGCCCAGATCAATCATCTCACATCTCTTCAGAGTTCTTTCGGTGCGCTGAACGATCGTATCTGGGACGATCTGTACACTCGCCATGGTGATCTCATGGAGGATATCAGCAAGGGAGTAGCCCGCGCTCTTTCCACCGAACTCTGAGTAGTCGTCTGCGGCGAAGGGGCAGGAGAGTAGAACACCTCTCCTGCCCCCTTCAGCATCCCAGACATGAAACACTGATCAATCCTGTGTCCCCCTATTCCCCATGCCGCGTTCTCGCAAAGATGCTTGGCCGTTATGGTAGCATAGACTGATAACGATAGAAGAGACTCCTCATTGAAAGGCACCTCCATGCTCCGCTACGCCCCTGAAGCATACATCATCACCACTGTAGCCCTCTTCCTCACTTGTGCCGTGAACGCGATTTGCTGGCCTGACTCTCTTCAGGCAGGGCTGCTGATCTCCTTGGTCATCATGGTACTCGGAGGGATTGCCCTTGCATTCAAGATGGTGAAGAAGGCATCTGAAAGCCTCGTGACCCTCGAACCAGACAAGGCAATCACGAAGAAGGAAGAGGTCATCGTCTTCCTGAAGTGAATGGAGCGTCCCCTCTGCTTGCAAAGCACCCTTGCATGAGGTATGCTTACTACTGAAAGCAACACCACATCTTTCAAGGGAGAGAAAAATGCGCTACGCGATTGCCACGGATTACTACGCGAACGAGGAAGCCCGAAACAACGGCAAGAACACGGATAACCTCGGCATCTACTCAGGAGCCTTCGCTTCCGATGTCGAAGGCTGGGCAGAGTCCGTGGAGAACGGCTCTGGCTACAACGTCTACCTCGAATGGCGTGGTGAGTTCTTCGTGGAGTGCCCCACGCCTCGTACTGAAAGCAACTACGAGCAGGTGGATACCATCCTGAACGCCGCCATCAACGGTTACGTGGCAGGCATCAACGTCGCTCATGCTGAGGCAAAGGCCCTGAAGGCATCCTGACAGTGGTTTAGAAAGCGGGAGTGAGAACAACGCTCACTCCCGCTTTCTGTTTACATGAAAACTTGTGTCCCTCATTCACGATAGGTATGACCTTTTAGATCTGGTCCCACCTCACCAGCATCATTCACACAGCAGTGCATTCACCATATTCGGATTGTCCACGACAGAACCAATCCATCCTACCTCTACAGCCGTCAAGCCCACGTGAGGAGTAGGAACCACCACGAACACGTTCTCACGGGACTCCACGATCTCCTCCAAAGCGGCGAAATGAGAGGGGAGCACGGCTACGTCATCGTCAAGGAAGATGATCTGAGTATCGGGGTTCTTACCAGCCACCTGATCCAGAACGCTCAGTTTCCAATCTCTTGGAGCGTCCCCCTTCTTCAGCACGTCCCATTCCTCACCAAGTCCCGTGAACGGAGCGAACAAGTCCACAGCCTTGTCTTCCCACATGGTCAGCCACTTACACTCCACATGGGGGCGGGAAGCGATCTGCGAGAAGGCAGAGAGCATGGTCAGGTCCACAGCCACCTCGATCTTGGCATCGTCGGCAAGGACGCGATTGATGCTTGCCAACTGCTCTACTGCGCCTGTGAACATCTCAGGGTGATCCAGTCGGGAAATGGTCATCTCTGCCCATTCGCTATTGAATCCGTTGAGAGGCTTGCTCTCTGCCGTATTGTTGATGGCAAGCGTGCCATCAATGTCTACGAGCATGATCGTCTTCTTCATGTGGTCAGAATAGCAGAAAGGGGGACGGATTTCAAATGTCACGGCCCCTGAAGTATCAGATGTGCAGATCGTACAACAGTACCCCGCATCATCGTTGAGGTTGAGGTTGAATCTCCTCTTTCAAATCTTGTGTCCCCAATGAGTGCCTACAGCACGCATTGGCCTCATGACCTGCTTGTGTCGTGAAATAAATCTTCACTGTTGACATGCTGCTGATCATGTGAGATGATGGTGTCAACAAGATCAATCCGTCAAGAAGGAGCATCATGACCGCTGTTGTTGATCAGGTCATCACTGACATGGAGGATTCTGCGGAGCGGACGCTTGCCATGGTTGCTTCGCTTCAGGAGAAGATCTCCCAGATCTCGCTTTGACAAGAAGGACAACGTAGAGTACACTTGAACACGAGAGCACAGAACACTTTCAACAATCAGCAGAAGGAGTACAACATGAAGCTCATCGTTCACCCCGGCACTGGTACCATTGTCGATCTTAATGAGTGTCTGGTCATCGAGTCCAACGACCTTGACGGCGAGACCTTGGATGATCTCATTGAGTATGAGAGCTCTGAGATCATGACCGAGTATGGGAAGAAGTTCGATATCGTGATCCGATGATGGATTGACCACTGCACCCAGATGCTGTAGGCTGAGAGCATCTCGCGTGTGAAGCAATGGGGGTGAGTGGTGTGTCATCGCTCACCCCCTACAACTTTTTATCTTCAGAACCCATCCCGAATACAAAAGGAAATATTATGCTTGGACAGATGCTTTTCGTTATGCTGGCAGTTGCTGCAGTCTTGACGCTGGCGCTGTTTTTCGCAGTCATCTCATTCTTCAAGGATCGCCGCACCACCTCTGTTTACCAGAAGCGTCGCCGCCGCCGTCGTTGATCATTGATGGGAGTGTCTCTATGGAGGAGGCACTCCCATCTGCAGTACTAAGAATGCACTCATACTGTGTCCCTTTTCATGCTCTGCGGATATTTAACCTGCCGACATGTTAGCACGGAAGGGAGGCGCAGTGAGTCAATCATATACTTCTTCTCACTCTCAGCATTTTCACAGGCGAGTTCATCTCGTTATGCAGGAAGACCCTAAGTACGTCATCGACTTGACCACACTTGCTTTCAGAATCCCGTCTGACCTGAATCACGTAGTGGAGAGACTAGGGGCGGACGTAGCTGCTCACGCGATCACTCTACCCCCAGCAACCTACCGTCTGCTCACAGAGCGTCCAGACCTTGTGGCTGACCTTGCACATCACAATCACTTGGACATGGTTGATGAAAACCTGATGAGGCATGCCTTGGAGAGTAAAGCATTCTTCACGGACAGAGATGAGATATTTGACGCTCAGTGCGTCTTCATTGATCACATGCTCACTTCAGCCGCCATTGAGAAATACGACCTTGCAGTGCAAGATTTAATGAAGCAGGACCAAGAGGATGCGGATTTCTCCCTCATGGCAATGGTAACAGGTGTTCTCAAACCTATATGACATTCTGTGTCCCTAAGCAATACCAGAAGGGAGGGGGAGGATTATTTCCTCCCCCTCCCTTCTTACTGCGACATTACCAGATGAAGTTGTAGGGACGACGAGTGTTAAGGGGCAGACTGCGCTCGTAGCCTGAGTTGTCAGCGTGCTTCTTCTCGTCAATGTCCAGATGAGTGCTGAGGTACTTCTTCTTGCTCATCTGCGCGCCCTGTGCAAGCACCTCGACACCAAGCGGGCCGTAACTGAAGGCAACGTAGTTAGCCCCGCCGCCCACGTAATCGCTATCCGTATTCATCTCGTTGTTGCCCACACCATGACCACCAGTGCCGCGCGTCCACTCGATCTGATGCAGGTACTTGAAGAGCGACCGCGCAAGAGGAGCGCTGTACGCATGATCGACAGCATGGTTGTTCTCCTCCACAGCCCACTCCACAATGCGGCCATTGAAGTGAATCAGAGCCGCATCAAAACCCTGATTGTCAAGAACACGGAAATGATTGTCCTTGGTCGTCATCTTGGGAGCATGACGCGAAACGTCAGCCACAGTGGGAACATGGAGCGTCCCTCGCCCAGCGTTCGCGTTCTCCCACATGCCCTTCAGAATGTCACGGGCGACGTTCTCTACCATCGTGTTCTTGGAGTCGTCATAGTAGTGCTTGTCGAAACCGAAGAATTCGCCATACTTCTTAGTGGAAGTGGTCTTTGCAGACTTGTGCATCTCCACAGCCTTGGCGCGAACATCCGAATGGAACGTGTTCACCTGATCCCGAAGAATCTTCTTCAGGGGCGCAACGTCCTTGGTCGGAAGCACGATCTTCCCGCTCTCCCACTCGTAAATGCTCATGATTCTCCTTGAGATGTGATTCTGTCTTGCTGACAAGAACGACTCTACACGATCTTTCACGAGAGGTCAACACGGATAGCAAGAGGATGATCAGATTATTTCTGTGTCCCCTTTCTGTGGTTCGCATGTCAAGCATGAGTGATCGTTGACAACACAAGAGATGTATGCTTACTATGGAGCCAAAGAAGACCATTCCACTGAAGGAAGTTCATGAACATGTTCAAGATGATGACGCCCAAGAAGACGGCTGCGCTCGGAATCGCAAGCGTCCTCGCTGTCTCCACCGTGGGTGTCGGTGGCGCTCTGGTGACCGGAGCACCCCTGCCCTCCTTCTCTTCCGTCTCCACTCAGGAAAATGAAATGGGCGATTCTACTCAGGCGCTGAAGTCCATTCAGGTCTTGGAAGACGCTGATCGAATCGTGGCTCACAAGCGTCCGTTCACGTTCTATGACCAGTGGGATATCACCGTTGACGGTGTGGAGGTTGCACACATCAAGGGTGAGTACTTCAGAATGATCACTGATACTTACGTGATGCGTGATCTGGACGGCAACGTGATGGGTGCTGAGGAAGAGTCCATCCCATTCGTCACCCGTTCGTTGAGCACGTTTGATCACGAGGGGAACAAGAACGGATTCATTGATCAGGAGTTCAACCCGTTCCTCATGACTTTGAAGGTCATCAAGGACGGGGAAAGCGTGGGCAAGGCTGAGCAGCAGATCGCCCTTTTTGATGCTGGCAAGATCAGTCTCAAGGATGGTAACGGGGACGTTGAGTGGGACGTTGACCGTAACTACGGGTACTTTGCAGGCAACGAGGTCGTGATCACTCGCCAGAATGCAGATGAGGTGGATGCTATGGATGCTGTGTGGGTGGCTGTGGTCTTCAATGAGATCATGGAGGCTAAGGAGAATAATAGAAAGTCGAACTGATCTCTTGTAGATGGAGCGTCCCCCGTGGTAGAGTAGGACCATCAACAGGGGTTGAGAAGAACTTGACCCCATCACTTTGAATGGAGAAGAACATGGCAATGACCCTTGGTGAGATGATCGAAACTCTGCAGTCCCTGAAGGATCAGATCGAGGAAGAGCACGGCGAGGACGCGGCGTATGAGGCCCCTGTTCGCCTTGCTGTGCAGCCTTCCTACCCCATTCAGCACGCCATTGGTGACATGGCGCTGGCTGAGGGCGCGGTGTACATCGCTGAGGAGGGAATGGGCGGTGACGAGTACCTTTCCTCCGCCGCGCGTGAGGAACTGGGCTGGTGATCTAAGGGATCGCATAGCGGGGAGACGGGTGATCCTGTCTCCCTGCTATACTTTTTCTGTAGTGTATTTTTGTGTCCCCAATACTATTGTTGAATATTGTGGCCTCATATGGCATAATAGCCGTGTAACTATTCCATCTTCCAAGGCAAGGAGTAAGAAATGGCAATCAATTCTGAGAACTTTGACGTTAACGAGCACATTGTGGATGATCCATTCTACCTGCAGTACGAGGAAGAAGAGCGTGCTTATGGGGATGACGTGATCATACCCGTAGACGACGACGAAGATTACGACGTGCGATAAATCATTCATGTTCACTACCGATTAAGAGAAAGAACTCATGGGAAAAATCACTATTACATCCGATCCATCTACCCGATTTCTGAAGTTGAATCCTGTGAGAACAGAAGTGGACGAAAGCGAAAGATCTCTACAGGACTTCCTGAAGCGTTATCACGGTGAGCCTGTAGAGATCAAGGCAGGGGATGGCATGGTGGATGCATCGGTTGTGATCGAAGATGAGGGGAACACCATCTACATTCAGACGCTTGATGGGGAGAGGATCAAGGTGATCGAGAATGGGCAGAATACTGTCCATGACGGCTTCTACGTGGTCTTCCCCCGACGTGGAACCAGTGTGAGCTTCAAAAAGTGATGAAGGAATGGTTTGCACATGGAGCGTCCCCCATGGTAGAATCGGAGCATCAGAGCAATTGAGAGCATAACTCCCAAGGAGAGACCATGAAGATCCTCGTTACCACCGATGAGACCAAGAAGGCAATGGACATCTTCGAGAAGAAGATGGAGTCCCTGCGTGGCGCGCTGTGGAACCTCGATGAGATCAGGGATAGCGTGTCCTTCATGGTGTACTTTTGCGACTGCGACTTGCGCAATAACATCTTGAACATCATCATGTCCACCATGGATACCAACAAGGCTGCTTTCAAGGAGATGATGGAGTCCAGCGCCAAGATGATCGGCTTCATCGAGGAGGCGGGCGAGTCCAAGCGTAGCCGCACGATCCGTCTGAAAAAGGCGTACATGCATCACATGCATGAGACGATTGACACGATGGTTGTTGAGTCCTTCTTCGAGGCGATGGGTCGTGATGATGTTCCGGCAAGCGCGTTCTCTGGAAACGATTTTGTGAATGCTCCGAGTTACATCGATGACATCGAGTACGCGGCGCGTACTGCTGAGCGTGACATCCACTACTGCGGTTGTAATTGCCGCGATTAATGGAAAAGACGGGGGATTGATGGGTAGCGCCTGTCAGTCCCCCATCTGCTTGCACGATAATCCGTGTCCCTTGCTTAAGAATGAGAACTGGGACATACGGTACAGGGGGTACGACAACGGATTCATCATCCATATGGAGAATCGAGTTGACAATGGAGCGTCCACTGTAGTAAGGTCATGTAAAGGTTCAAGCGAATCACTTACTTTCAGGGAGAAACATCATGAAGATCATCATTAACCAGAATGAGTCCGATGCTGCCTACGGCATCTTTGAGAAGAAGGTGAATGAACAGTTCCCTGATCTGTTCGATGACCCTCACGATATCTGGGATCGCATCGATAATGGTAAAACTTTCCAGTACCACTTCACTCAGATGGCTCTTAAATCCAACAAAGACAAGTTCAAGGATTACGTGGAGTCTGTCTCAGATAGCGTTGGTTACCAGTACGATGACAGCGTAACCAAGGTGACCAATCGTAACCGTCTTCACAAGGCAGTTGTGATTCACATCACTGATCTCCTCACTGACATTGCGCTTGATGCGCTCGAAGAGGTGATTGGCATTCCGAAGAGTTTTCTCAAGGAACACGGCCTTAATCTGATCATTTCTGAGGGCGCTTACCGTATCGAGATCGAAGAAGATATCTCTTGGTATTACTCAGATTGATCCCAAGAGCACGAAAGATTGTGGCCCGCTGACTCAGAGATCAGCGGGCCACAATCTTTCACTTGCGCGTAGAGCGTCCCCCGTGGTAGAGTAAGAGCATCAGGTCAAGGGAACCGCCCAAGACCACCACTCTCAAGGAGAGAACATGAGCATCCACCCCCGCTTCCAGCACGACTGCCACAACTGCATCTTCGTCGGCAACGTGGCCGTGAACGGCGTCCAGTCCGACATGTACTTCTGCGAGAAGAACATCACCTCCCCGACCGTGATCGTCCGTCACTCCAACGAGATCAGCGATTACGTCTCCGGCCTGAGGATGGCCCAGAACGGGGTCTTCCCGCTCTCAGAGGCGTTCAAGGCGTCCGTGGAGAGCGGGCTGATCAACACGGACACCTTGAACCAGCAGGCCATCGTCTGATGAATCATAAGAACGGCGGCTACTCTGTAATCAATCAGAGTAGCCGCCGTTCTTGTTTTAGAGATCCTGTGCCATGCCCACCAACGAGTTGACATCACCACGGCGCAATCCGTGATACCCGTCCACGATGTAAGCACGGCCACGTGGATCGTTCTGGGTCAACCATGTCACGTCCCTCTTGGTCGCCTCATCATCCACCCACACGAACGGACGACCATCGGCGTGATCGGTCAGCAATAGCGTCTTGGAGTGCAGGCAGTCGCAATCCTTGGCATGACGGCCAGTGTAACGCGAGAGGGGGCATTGCGCCTCTGGAATGTTAGGAATGTCGAGGAACGGGATCTCGCCTTCCATACCGAAAAGTCCAGCGTAGACAGTGCTTGCGGAGCGTCCCCACTTGCTTGCCCAGCAGACATCGTAGACATCCTTGAGAGCGTCGAACCACTCACGCGCGTCCACAGGGTACCAGACGATGATGTGCCCATGATTCTTGTACCTGTAGAACCTCTTTGATGGGAAGACAATGGGTTCATCGCCAGAATTGTCCATATACGCTGCGTTCCACCCTTCAGGGCGTCCTTTGGATCGAGAACGCAAGGGGTTGAGGACGCCATCAATGTCCATGTACAATAACGGCTTCATGCATCCTCTCCCTTCTCTGTCTGTCAGTAGTGCTGTATCAAGAGTATCACACAATCAGTACACACGTCAACTTGGATCATGCTCGCAGAGTGTTATTTAAATCTGTGTCCCCTTAGAACAGCAAGACAGAGGGGGACGTAATCAAACATCCCCCTCTGCTATCAGGCGCTCATCATGCCAGCCTCGAATGCACCAGCGATCACGTAACTCATCTCAGGGTTCTTAGCAATCGCCAAGTCAACCGCGATGTGACCAGTCAGACGGACCGAGTAAATCGTCTTGTCAAATTCCTTCAGGATGACACCACCGCCACGAGGATCATCGGAGAACTTCACCATGCCACTGGCGAACAGTCGGAAGAGGCTGCCGTAAGCAATACTATTCCACGTGGCCTCATCCATATCACCATCGATCACGATGTGACGGAAATTGATGCTCTCCGTATGCGTATGACGGTAGTGGTTCAGAACGTGAACACCATCCATCTCCTCGTAGTAATCCATCAGTTCGGCGGCAGGGGTCATAGAGTCATCATTGTACTCGAAACCCATGCAACGAGAGATGATCTTGGTTGTCTCCTCGGAAAGCGTGAGACGCGGGCGAGTCTTGTTGATGTAATCGATCATGATGGTTCCTTCTTCGATTGAGGATTTTTGCCGACATGAGAAACAGTAGAGCATGGTCACTGCGTTGTCAATCCGATTCACACACATGGAGCGTCCCATGATGCAAACGGTAGATCGTCATCTATGATAGGTGTGAGACAATCCGTGTTGAGCATGCTTGCCGGTCATCTTCTCTACACCAAGTTGACGACGATACGCAAGGTCTGTAACATGAACACGTTGCTAACAGTGAACAATGAGGAGAAGTGATTCCATCATGGAGAACATCAAGAACGTCCGTCTGGTCAAGATCGACCCCAACAAGATGGCCCTGAGCGCAGATTCGCAGCGCATCCTTCGGGGGCGAATGGAAGACGTGGAAGCATCTGATCCCGCCCCTGTCCATGTCAAGCAGGAGTGGAGCGTCCCACTGCTGATCGAGACGCGCTGATCAAGAGAGTTCGAGGGCAAGCACCATTGATTTTTATATGAGTGCTTGCCCTCGACTTTTGCATGACATCATTTTGTGTCCCCGATCCTCGCCACAAGTATGTTATCCACAGCGATATGCAAGGAGTTTGCGAGGTGTTCTTCAGTTCTCAACAGGCTGTGGATAACTATTGCTCACATGCTGATCACTACCTGTGGATAACTGCTCGATAAAACGCTTGCGTACAAGCGTATCCACAGGGTTTACTTATGGACACTTCGGGGGTACTTGAGTATCCACAATTTTATCCACAGGGTTATCCACAGAATTAAAACACCTGTAAACGTTGGTGGAGCGTCCCTGATCTGTAACGCACTACAGGAGACAGGTTGACATGATCACTTGTCTCCTGTAGTGTGTTCGTAGAAGCAAAAATCCATCAGGCACATTTCTCAAGGAGAAAACATGTACGGATACACTATTGACACCAGCAAGGCCATCGGGTTCTACGAGACCGAGAAGATCGACTTCACCTCGATCCTGATCAAGCACAAGGACACTGTGAAGGCTGTTTTCGATGAGTCCTTCATCAAGGATCGCATGGAGAACATCGGTGGTGATTACAATCCCATTGACTTCGACGCTCACTTCCCTTCCATTGTGCATAAGACTGTGGATGCCATTCTGTATGCACTTGTGGATACTTACGGTACTGGTAGTTCTCACAGCACCGAGTACGTGATCGGTGATTCCGATTACGTCTTCGTCACCCTCTTGGGGCGTGGTACGTACATGAATCATGAGTCTGATCTGTATGTCCAGTTTGCTCTCGATGTCATTGGTGCCATTGATGAGATCAAGGATCAGGTGGGGTTCAAGGGCGTGGGAATCGTGCTCCCGTGACCTTCCTGAGAACGAAGTAGGGAGAGCATGATCATCATGCTCTCCCTACTTTTTATGGATAGTAACTTGTGTCCCCTCAAGTGATGAACAGGTGCATAAAGCACCTGCCCACCCTGCTCACTTGTCGTCTGAGTCTTCCGACGCTCCCAAGCCAATCCCCGTGGCGTTCATGAAGTTCACAGCATCTCGCTTGATCTGGTCACGCTCCATCTGATCCAAACCTGCTGCGATGAGAAAATCGATGCGATCCATGGTCACTACTCCCTTTTTCGTGTGATGTTCATAGCCACCAACTGAAGGCTACTCGTCTACTATAGCATGAAGATCAGAGATCAGCAACAGGGGGTATCGCTTGATACTGGAGCGTCCCTTGTGGTAGAGTAGAGGTATCAGGTCTATAGAACAGACCAAGGCAATAACTCTTAGGAGAACATCATGGAACCGTCATTCCTCACCATCGTGATCGTAGCGGTACTCATCCCTCTTATCATTCCTCTCGCTTACTGCTGTTTTGCTTTTGTGAAAGATCTGATGCCGTCTACGAAGCGTCAGATCACCAGCAAGAAGCACAAGGACGTGTACCAGAGCAAGAAGAGCACGCAGCGAATCATTGATCGCGCGAAGGAGAACAAGCGCAAGTCCAACGCTCGTAAGACTGTCGTCAAGGCTGTGGAGAAGTACTCTGCTATGCTTCCTGATGATGTCCGCATTGTGAACGGTGAGGATGACAACCTGTTCATTCTGCAGGTCAACACGCTTGATGCGTGGGAGAACGCACTGATCTTTGATCGCGCCCCTCGAAACAAGGTCAAGGGCTATCCGCCCAATGCAGCATGCCGTCGTCTGATCCATGCTTACATTGAGTCCGATTCCCTCACGCTCATGCCTACGCCCATTCCTGATTACCCGACGTGGGAGGGGCGGAAGTCGATGGCAAAGAAGACGTTCAGCGTGATTGGTCAGCGTAATTTCATCAAGGAGGTCTCCAACAACGGCTTTGAGCCTGATGGATTTGAGTTGTGGGCGATTGCTCGGCATTCATCTGGACGCACTCTGTTCAACACTCTCGCCCCTGTCACGTCCCCCTTCATGAACATGAACTTCGCCAGCAAGAAGACCAATCGCCGTGAGGTCTGCACTGCATGGAACGCCCTGATGGAGTGGGAGCAGGTGAACAACATTCAGGTCAAGCCCATCGCCAGCAACTTCCTCCTCCGTCAGAACAATGATAACGAGGCTCTTCGAGAGATCGGATGGCTGGAAGCAAGTTGATACGAGAGAGGGAGAGTACAAGATGCTGTACTCTCCCTCTCTGCGGTTTAGTTATCTTGTGTCCCCTACACTATACGCAGACAGACCTACTTGCACAAAGGACACCCATAGTGTAGTCTGGAACCTGAAAGATACAAACCCGTTCAACTCAAGAACTCATACTGAGGAGACCATTATGACCATCAAGACGATTGCTGAACTGGTCGCTGGTGACGTTGTTGACCTTGCGCCCATCGTGGAGCACGTCAACGCACAGGTTGAGGCCAAGAACCCCGAGTACGGTGATGACAAGTTCACCGAGGCAGATGTTGCTCTGGTGACGCATGAGTACGCGACTGTGGAGGAAGTTCGTGCTGCTGGGAGCAACACCGTTTTCCTCTTCACTGATCTGGTGAACATGGCTATCCGTGGAGATTTCAACATCGAGGTTGCCGAAGACGATCAGTGACCTACTAGCAGGGGAGCAAGGGAGGTCACAGGGCGTTGTGCTCTCCCTTCCTGTTCCCTCATGCTTCGTGTCCCCTTGCCCGTGATTCTCACTCTGGACATCAAGATCATCTTCCTGTAGGATGAGCACATGGCAAAGGGATCAGACTGCATCACTGATGTGCTCAATGAGTACGTTGACGTTGAAGTGTACAACCACAGTCCACATGTGAGTGATGACTTCATCCAGATTCATGCATGCTCTGATCCTGATGTTGCCTACAACAACTGCCATGCTGTGTCAAGCGAACTCTACATGTTCACGGAAGTCCCGATGGTCCGCGTCGATTTCAGCAACGGCACTGTGCATTATGCCAACAGCGACTGCTCTCACGTAGTGGACTACACTGCTCGCCAGTACGATCCCGCTGCACCGTTCCCTCTTGTTCTCGGACTTGATGAATGGGTGCAGTGGGCCAACAACGCCGTCAAGAACGTCTACCCTGATGCCTATGTGAGCAATTTCGAGGTAGAATCCTGATCCTCTGATGCGCTTACTGAACCCGTAAGTTGCTTATGAATATTTTGTGTCCCCTATGTAACGAGAACGATTCAAAGTAGCAGAAACGCTTTATAGATGTTTCTGGCTAACGTGTTGACATGGATCTTCCCTGCATGATAGATTGTTCTCACAAGGTCGAAGGAACAGCCTAAGACCATCACTCTTGATTAGGAGACAATCACATGGGAATGCGCGCTACTTTCGCACATATCGATCTGCAGGGCACTCTGAACATGGTGTCTGTCCAGTGGTCTACCATGATCGATCAGAACCTGTCCCTCGCCCTCAAGGACCACAAGGCACCTGAGAAGGCTCTCTCCCGTATCTTCAAGAAGGTCACTACCTCCTACGACCACATCAGTTCGTTGGATATGGAGGCAAAGAACTACGCGGGTGATGACAATGATCATATGGGATATGGACTCTACGTTACCCGTGGTGTGCCAAAGACGGACGATCTCCGGTCCCGATACACGGCTTTTCAGGCAGAGAAGGCCGGTGGTTACATGGCTCTGATCGAGGGCTATCACACTTCCGATGGGCTCTCCGTGATCATTGATCAGCGAGACCCTGAGCACATCCTGTTCGGTTGGGTTGATGGTGAAGTTCATTGGGAGCAGGTCAAGGTCAAGGATCTGATCGAGGGTGGAAAGAACAACGAGGACGGCTACAAGTCCACCTACCACATGAACTGATTCAATAGCGAGAGGGGATGGATTATCACCATTCCCTCTCGCTATTTCTATGCGATCAATACTGTGTCCCCTCATCCATGATCTATGTACCATCACATAACAGCATGCTCATCGTACCTATGGACTAAGAAATTATTCTTCCGTGTTGACATGGAGCGTCCCTGCATGTTAGAGTTGAGTCATCAACAGGAAGAGCAACACAGAGCGATTCCTACTGACTCTCAAGGAGAGAGACCATGATGGACACCAAGATCAAGGCCACCAAGGACGGACTCACCATCAAGGAGGATACCCTGCTGGTTGTGGTTCGTGACTCCAACGGCCACGAGATCGAGCGTAGCACCGGCCCCATGTCTGAGGCGCTGCCCCTGCTGACTGCTAACGGCATGGAAGATGTGCGCACCAAGATCGAGGTGATGGGCATGAAGGAGGTCACCGAGACGTTCGGCCCTCATGTCGCTACCTTCACTGTGGTCTCCTGACTACAGCAAGAACACATACGGGAGAGAGGAATTACCCTCTCTCCCTTCTTGCTTTCTGGGGGAAGAGTATTCTGTGTCCCTACAGTCACAATGCAGAACAACAACTTCAAGATTAAAGTAACACTGTGGGGTGTGATCAGCAGTAACCAACCACACCCCACAGCATCACACTCGCAGCCCCCAGATGGAGACCTCATCAATGCGCATGGCCTCAATGTCGAAGATGACAGTGTTGCCAGCACGCCTCTGCATGTCCAAGCACACAGCACGCATAGCGTAATCGCCCATGAACGGAACGCGCAGCGTCACAGTGCGGTTAATGAACCTGTGGTAGTGCCCGAAGAAGTTCACCACGGGGCGAACATCGTCCGTGATGCGCTTCAACTGGTCAGAGGACTTCTGAGCGTACTTAAAGCCCTCTTCCGTCCACTCGGAGGCAGAATCCACGATGCCGTCCATGACGCCTGTAGCAGTATCATGAGAGATCATGATTTCAGCGTGACCACCCTCACGGGCAAGATCCACCTGCTCATCCGTGATCTGCTCGTCCAGCCAGTAATCCTTGCCTAAGGTGCCACCCTGAAAGTCAATGCTGTTCGCACCGCCCACGGAGATGAAAGAGCGTCCCCCCATCATCCAACGAGTCGGACGATCAAGGATGATCACATGGGGAGCATGAGCACGCGCCTTGAACCCATCGGGCATGCCCTCCACCTGCTCAGCCTTGCCGATCTGAGTGTAGTCCTCATGGTTGCCAGCAGTCAGCAGAAGGATCATACCACGATCAGCAAGAGCATTGTTCACCTTGCGCAGATACGATGCACCCGACTTGCCCGGCCAGATCCCGAAGTCACCAACGTGGAGGATGACCTTGATGCCACGATCATGGACAGCCCTGATCATATCCAGCGCCCACGTGGTATCACCGTGCCAATCGCCAGAGATAGCAACCTTCTTCGTGGTCTCCACGGTCTTGAAGATCTCAGCCTGCATCATCATTCCTCCTTCTCATTGCTTGGTGATGACAGAGATGACTTTACACGATAAGACCACAGGTGTCAAACCAACAGAAGATTATTTGCCAAGCAAGTGTGTCACGTCCCCCTTTAGGCACATTCTCACCTCCTGCCACCATCACGATCACCTTTCAATCTGTTTGATAGCGAGGAGTACACATGGTAGGCTGTTCACCAAGTACACATCACCGAACAATCGAAGGCGACATGAAAACTCTTTCTGATTTGAATAAGCAAGGCTACATCATTGACGAATGGGAGCGGTGGCAGCAAGGTGAGTGTGATTTTTACGCTGCTGCATTGATCAAGACGTACCCCCACCTGTCTCTCATCGTCTACGGCGAGTCGTATGAGGAGGATTGGGGAGAGTTCGGATGGAGTGAGCGTCACTACGCGGCCCACGATGACACCTACATGTACGACAGTACAGGACGCCACCTTCTGAGCGAGTACAACGGTGCTCATGGGGATTTCAACTATAGTGAGCGTGACCACGATCTTGACTCGTTTGGTTTGGATCATGAGTGGAATGATGCCATGGATGACGCTATTGCTCACGCTGAGCGACACGGGATCATTGAGATGATCAAGTCCCGCATGTGAGGTCGAGTCCTGACAGGGTGTTCCCCTGTTGGGGCTTCTTCTTGTGTCCCTTCTGCTCGTGTTTCTCTATCTTGATAGAATGATTCTCAGAGAACAACAAGGAGGAATCATTATGAGAATGCTGATCACAGGAAGCCGTAATCTCACGGATGACCATGCTGCAGAGGTATATGAAGCGCTTGATGACGCTTACGACAAGTGGGTGTTACAGCACGGCGAGGACAAGGAGAACGTGTTCGTGCATGGCAACGCGCGTGGCGCAGATGCGATAGGTGCGCAGTGGGCTGTCGAGCGTGGTTGGGTTGTTGAGGCTCATCCTGCACAGTGGGATGAGTATGGCAAGTCAGCAGGCTACATCAGGAATGCCAAGATGGTTGATACCGGCGTTGACTTGTGCGTTGCCTTCCCTTATGGCGACTCCTATGGTACTCGCAACTGCATGAAGATTGCATTGAGCAAGAAGGTTCCTGTGATCGTCCACGAGTTCTACGAGCATCCTACGTTGTTCTGATTAACACGAATCTTGTGTCCCCTTGTTAACACGAGTGAATGGAGGGGAATAAAATCCCTTCCCCTCCATTCAGTCAGTTAATGATCAGAATGTCGTCAAGCACGCCATTGTCATACAGGTGACCGAGGTGGGAGAGCGCGTAGCGGCAGTGCGCACGATCATGGCAACGCAGAACGTACAGGTTCCCATTGTAGCGATACTGGATCAGGTAGTAGCGACGGCCAGTGGGACGAAGAGCCGGTACGGCGTTCAGGTTACGGATCAGGTGATGAGCGTTCGGGCCGATGTGACCAGCGTCAGCATGGCGATCATCGGAAACGCAGTCTCCAAGACCGGCGTAGGAGATGCCTCCGCAGTCAACGCGGGTGTCATCATGGAGGGCAACGGCAACAGGGCCGGGAACGTTGTCAGAAGTGATGAGTCCGTCATGGAAGCGGTAGTCGTTATCAGCGGTGAGAGTGATCATGATGCTCTCCTTGTATAGTAGTGGTCAGCGCCCGTTGCCCTGACCTATTAGCACCATCATTGCATGAGCGAATTGGGAAGTCAAGTTGGTCTAGGGGTTATTTCTTCGGAAGTATGAGTGGCTGTATATCACATTCTGTGTCCCCTTACCAACAATAGAATAGCGTCCGCACAGAACACTCACATTCTGTGCGGACGCTATTCTTTGTCTGTCAGAGGAAGATTTCCATGTCGTCGCGCTCGATGTAACCCTGCTCATCCAGCATCTTGCGCTCGTGGGGCTTCAGCGGCTCGAACGTGATGAACTGTCCGGTCGGGTGATCGTGGTGAGACTGAACACACTTGAGCGTCCCGCCACGCTTGATCTCCACGGTCCAATGCTGCGACCAATCCGTAGTGTGCGGCGCGATCATGTCCGAGAAATCGGAGTTCATCTTCATGACCTTGTACCCCGTGCGAGGGTGACCGAGAAACGGGTGCGTATCATTGCACGTCGCCAGCACGTACTTGTTGCGATGCATGCGCTGCCACGCCTTGATGTCGTCCTTGAGGAAGTCCATGTTATCCACGCACGACCCGTAGCACTCGATGTCGTAGTTCATGTGATCCTTGGACTCACACTCCACGCACGGCTCACCGTACTCAACGACCATACCCTGCTCGCAATCCGTGCAGTACGCGCATTGGCAGGCGTTGGTCAGGGTGAACGTGGACTCAATGGTGTTCGTGGTCTCAGTCATGGTGCTTCCTTTCAGAAGTTTCTCAAGTAGCCGGTTGCTGACTTGATATGACTATCATTGCAGACGTTGGAAAGTATGTCAACACCATCGGCGTGTCGCTTCCAAAACCGTTGATATCAAGCGGATCTTGTAAGCAACGCGCTCGGGCGTGTCGAACAAGCACGGAGTGATAATTATTGTGTCCCCTGTACTCAACAAAAACTCTGGTTGACATACACTTGATCGTCCAGTAGCATTCAATATGAAACGGCAACGGGAGAAGCCCACAGCCAATAAACTCCATGAAGGAGAGTCATCATGAAGAAGGTCACGATGGATGAGTTCAACGCCATCATTGCTGCCACGTCTGAGGCACTGATGCGCAATCAGGCTGAGCGCTGGTCGCTCCCCCAGTTCGGAGGCGACCCTAAGGTTGCTTATCGTACTCTTGAGATGAGCATGAACGTGAATGAGGTGTGCATGCAGATGCCATCTCAGTCGCTGCAGGATGAGATCCTCGATGGTGTCCTGAAGCAGTTCGGGATGACTGTCGATGACGCTCCCGAGCACGTTCGCAATACGATCATGAGCAAGGCTCTGCCCACGATGGCCCAGATGGGTGCTTATCTCAACAACCGCTGATGATCCCTATCGGCACATGGTAGCATGATGCTTTCGTAGGCAAAGGGTACGTGATCGTACTCTTTGTCGTCAGTCTTCTGTGTCCCCTTTTAATTCTTCGTTCCGTGCTTGACGTTTCCTCCACCATGTGAGAGGATGGGATGAGTAATGAGCACAGATGCAGAAAGGAGTGACCAGTGATCGCTGTAGACGAACGTTTGAAGCATGTACCTTCTATGGTGGAGGACTTGGAGAACCTGCACTACAACCAGTTGTTCGTGGTGTATGAGAACGGCGAGCGTGAAGCCATCCTTGACCCTTCTGACATGATGATTCCTTCTGGCCCTGTGGTCACTATGGACTCTTCTGGTCTTGTCTACATTGATGGAGCGTCCCACACAGAGCATTCCGAGTGGAGCATGGTCACTCGTAACGAGAACGTGTTGTTCTTGCAGGCAGACAATGCACATGATGCAGAGATTGATCTCATGTGGGAAATCATGGCAATCAGCATTCTTGAGCGTCCCGGCATGTATAAAATGATGGGCGTTTATGGCGCGGACCATGGAGTAAAGGAATACGCTCACTTCAGTAAGACGGAAATGCCCATCAATGATGCTGTAGTGCGATTGAAGTGATGCACAAAGGGCCGCTGAAATCAATCAGCGGCCCTTTGTTTTTCGTGGTCAATCAGACAACACCTGACCTGTGTTCTTTTTCTCTCTACTCATCACAAAGAAAGTAACACCTGCGAGGAAGAAACACATCCCAATAAGGTTGCCTGTGTTCATAGGAATCACACTGAAGGTAGAGAGCACGAAGACAACAATGGCAATGATATGCATGATAGCGCTCAACATTGAAAGACCTGACATCTTCTATTCCCCTCTGTATTAATGGTCATATTCTATGATATCAAAATAGTCGCAATGAGGAATAAAATTGTGTCCCTTCGGGCAGAGAAAGATTACGAAAGAAGGGTGTTGTGATCCATGCTGCTCATCTGCTATGATCACATCAGGACTACTTCGATACTGACTTTCTTTGCAACCATCTTTCCAACAGACAGGATCTCACGATGTCACGCCCCTACGATTACTTCCAGTGGCTGTATGGTCTTCAGGTGGAGGCACATGATCATGCTTCCATGATCGCCAATTCCACTGCTGAGTACTTGGCTGACCTTGTGGATCGCCACATGATGAAGGGTGCTCCCATCGATGAGGGCTATGCCGCTTTCCGTTCTCATGTGGATCGCATCGTCAACGGGGAGGACGCGAGCGAGTTCTACGATCTTGACCTGATCGAACGTGCTTTGGCTGAAGCGAACAATCGTTTCGGACACCTGATCCAGAAGTGACTTGCAATCAGAACGCATATGGGCTACTCTGGCAATAGATTGATTCCCACTGCACAGAATTGAAATGGAGAACATGATGACGAAGAACAAGTACGACCGATTGATCGACGCTCTCGACGAGTACAGCCAGAAGTACGATGACGATCGTGATCATGCTGTGGTGACCTCCGCCAAGAAGCGCATCCGTGCAACACAGAGCATGGGATTTGACGAGAACGTGGGCGTACACATGTTCCTCTCTTCCTACCGCGATGACGCCGAGTACCTTGAGTATGTGGACGACATCATGGCTGTTCACTTCAGTGGTGCTCTGAACGCTATGACTGATGCTATTCGTGAGCCGACTACCCTCGCTCAGTCGATCACCCCTTCGCTTTTCAGGAAGTTCGCGTCTGAGAAAATGAATGATGAGGATTTTTCTCCTGAGGTCTGTGAGTGGATCGTGAACGGAATCACTGATGACGAGATCAATGAGTACATTGCTCTGGTGAATCCCGATTACGACTATGAGGACGAGTCTGTGGGAACGTTTTCCGAGAACATGCAGCGTCAGCTTGATCTTGCCTGCAAGAAGATCGTAGATCGCATCACAGACAGTTTCTGACAAGGTGTAAGTCAAGAATCGGGGAGGGAGAGTATCGACGCTCTCCCTCCTCGATTTGATCTTTCAGCACAACCATTCCTGTGTCCCCATGACCGTAACATGTTGACAACAGACAGACACTAGGGTATCCTTCCACCATGACTTTCGCAGAGAAGACCATGAACGCCGAGCAGATCGTGGATGAGATGAGCATGGGTGCCCTCATGAGCCTGATGGGTTACGCAATGAGCGAGGACGCAGATGTTCTCCATGACGTTGACGTGAGCAACTTCCAGACGGCCACCAACGCCTTTCAGAGCGTCGTAGAGGATCATCCGGCACAGATCGACATGCTTGCGCTGACCGTCTCTCAGAACGGCGCACAGGACTTCATGCGGGCAGGTTACGCTCTCATGGCTGATCGCATGGGAGAGCATGACACCATCCCTGCACACATGCATGAGGACGTGGCACGCGCAACTGAACAGGTTGATCTTGCCCCCATGATGCTGGTCGAGGTACAGGGAGCGTTTGCTGTGCTGTGATCATATGGAGCGTCCCCTTAGAGATGACACCACGAGTTGACATACGCTGCATCAGGCTGTAGCATTACTTCTGAAATCAAGATCCCCTTTTAAACGAAAGTAGGAACCATCATGGACAAGCAGGAATTCAAGGATCGCCTGATGAGCATGTGTGAGGAAGAAGAAAACCTGTTGTACGGGTATGGATGTTACCTCACCGATGACTTGGCGGATAACGTCTATGAGGTCATGAAGAACGCTGACTCTTCTCTGACTGCCGTGGAAGTGGCAGATCTCTATGAGGAAGAGCACTACGATCCCGGCCACATGGGCAAGCGTGCTGTGCATGAGTTCTGGAAGCACTACGTGTCCGTCGATGCGGTGGCGGAGCGTCCTGACAACGAACTGCATTCCGCTGACCGTTTCAAGGCTCTTCTTGCAGAGGTTCTGGCGAAGAAGGGTACGGCAGAAGATGTGCTGGTTTCTGAATACGGTTGGAAGGACTACGACTTCACTAGGAACAAGCGCGGTAGCGCGGTGGCTGTCCTGAACGTCAAGGATGACACGTGGAGCGAGTTCGAGGGGACTTTCGTGGAGAATAGCCGCCATGAAGGAGTGACTGGTGTGGTGGCGTACTCTGATGGCACGGCGCGTCGTTTCCGTCTGGAAATGAGCGTGGGTGAACTCATGAGGACGCTTTCTCTGCTGGATGATTTGTCCAACTGATGATCGGCAGGGGAGGGACGGGGAAACCTGTTCCTCCCCTGTTGTGCGTTTTCGATCAAACAGTGTCCCCTCGCGTCTGGTGTCGCTCTTTTCTCCCTGAAAACGCAGAGCACCACGACATCATGAAGTATGGAGCGTCCTGTTGATTTGCAATCCAAGCCTCCATGTGCCTATACTGGGGTCAACAAGAAGCACTTCCCCAACTCAGGAGAGACCATGAAGACGCTCAAGAAGATCACCGCTGGCATCACCCTCACCCTCGCCGCCATGACGGCCACTGGTTGCCAGACCATTCAGAGCACCGTGGAGAGCACGGCCACTGAGGCTGCTTCCTCTGCCACGGACGCCCTGCTTGACGAGGGCAAGGCGAAGATCGACTCCATGCTGGACAAGGGCAAGGATGCTCTGTCTGAGGCGGTTGGTGGAGAGTCCTCTTCTGATGCCTCCTTCGATGGTTCCTCCTACACGGGGATGGATGCCATGGAGGCCCTGAACGCTCTGGACACTTACGACGGTGCCAAGGCCGCTGGTTACTCTGGCGAGCGTGAGGCTCTGTTCGGATCGTGGATGGATTTCGACAAGGACGGCTGTGATACCCGTGATGAGACCCTGATCGCCGCCATGCCGGATGCTGAGGTGAACGCGAAGTGCCGTGTGCTCTCCGGCACGATGGTTGACCCCTACACGGGAAAGACTATCTCTGCCACCACGGCAGATGAGGTGTCCAAGAGCATTCAGATCGACCACATTGTTGCTCTCTCCAACGCGTGGGACTCCGGCGCTCACGCATGGGCTTCCCCTGACATGCGCTACCAGATCGCCAACGATCCTCTGAACCTTGCTCCCACGGCGTCCAAGGTGAATCAGGATAAGTCCGATGACTCTTTCGATGAGTGGCAGGCTCCTTCCGCTTCCGGTAGCTGCCTGATCGCCGCCCATCAGATCGCTGTGAAGTCCAAGTACGATCTCGCTGTGACCAACGCTGAGCGGGCCGCTCTGTCGGATGCTGTGAGCACGTGTGGCATCACCAACCTCCCCGTGGGTGCTCCCGCGTGGTGATCTGATTTCAGAAGGGGAGGGATCAATAACACGATCCCTCCCCTTTCCTTATGCTGCCGAATTATGTGTCCCCTATATCTGAACGTTGATTTTTCTGCTATCATAGATTACACTAGAAGTAAGTCTTATAGGGCGTAAGGGAGACCATTCATGGTAAAGAAGCGCATGGGCCGCAAGTACATCTACGACCTGATGGATAAGAAGCAGGTCAAGAGCAGGATCAAAGAAAAGGCAGAGATCAACAAGAGGCACAAGCGTCAATTCAAGAAGGAAGAGGCTATCTACGGATTCAACGCTTCCCAGACATGGAACATGGAATACACCATGGCGGAGATCCTGTACGAACGCCTCTGCATGTACAGAGAGAAGGCTTCCTCTGTGATTGATATGGAGGTCTACAAGGTCGAGGTTGATGGTGTGACGTACACCGTAAAGGAAGCCGTAGACCGCATGATCTCGCTGGGCGCTTTCTACCTCACACCTGAACCTGATGTGGACGAGAAGGATCTTGAAGAGTGGGAGTCCAATCGAGACCACATGTATGACAAGGAAGTGCTCAAGGAGCGCGAGCGTGATGATGCCGCTCATCTGATGTGGCGCATATGGGCAGAGGTCTATCCGCACATGTGGTGGTGATCTCAGACTACCTGTGTCCCCCATGGTTCTGTTGTTGACCGCGTTGCGTACATGCTGTACAGTTAACGTGATCTCGTTTGGGGCTGTGGTGGTTATTGCTACCACAGCCCCTTTCTCATTGACATATGAGTATTCCCTGTGATATGCTCACCCCATAGAATGCCTTTACGCACAAGGAGAAAAACAATGACACCGAACGAATACAATGCACTGAAGTCTGCCGTCAAAGAGGCTTTCAGCGCCATGACGGATGCTGAAATCACCAGCATGCTCAAGGAGCAGAACGCTGACGTAAAGAAGATGCTCAACGATCCTGATTATGCATCACAGGTGTACGCTCAGGATTGACATGATCACATGGTGATAGTCAACAACGGCTACACCACACGTTAATAAACTGTGTCCCTACACTGTTGATACAAAGGAGAATACAATGAAACTGACCACTGCTGAAAACGCTGCTCTGGAATCTGCTCTGAATACCGCCTTCAGTTCTATGACGGATGATTCAGTTCTATGACGGATGAGGAGATTACCGCCATGCTCAAGGAGCAGTACACCCACACGGAGCAGATGCTTAACACTCCCTGACCATGATTGATCAAAGTGGAGCGTCCCCCTGTTAACGTGATCCCATGTTGACAGGGGGCACTCATGTGTAGTACGATTATTTGAGAAAGAGCACAACAACCACAAGGAGAGTGGAATATGCGCAAGATGATGAGCATCAAGAAGATCGATGGAATCGATCCCATCGAGAACGCTGACGCTATCGAGGTCGCCACCATCGGCGGCTGGAAGTCTGTCGTGAAGAAGGGTGAGTTCAAGGCTGGTCAGCCTGTTCTCTATTTCGAGATCGACGCCTTCCTTCCCGCTGACGTGCCGGAGTTCTCCTTCCTGTCTGCGAAGTCCTCCAAGGATGCCACGTCCCCCAACGGGCAGACCGTTCGTGGGCATGTCCTCCGCACCATGAAGCTGCGCGGCGTGTTCTCTCAGGGTCTTATCCTCCCGCTGGGATTCGGTCTGAACGCTGACTCCACACAGTCCGAAGTGGATGCTGTGGCGGAGCGTCTGGGCGTGTTCAAGTTCGAGCCTCCGATTCCCATGGGTGGTCAGATGGTGGACCCGTTCCCTCATGGTGTTCGTAAGACCGATTCTGAGCGCGTGCAGAACCTCTCCGATGAGTTCCTTGCCTCCCTTGACCGCAACGAGTGGTTTGCTACGGAGAAGGTGGATGGTACGTCCTCCACGTTCCTCAAGCGTGAGGGCGAGATCGTGGTGGCAGGGCGCAACTGGACGCTTCACCCCACGGAGTCTATGCAGGCGAAGATGGCGGAGCGTCTTGGTCTTGCAGAGATCATGCCCGAGGGTGCTATCATTCAGGGCGAGATTGTGGGCGAGGGAATTCAGGGCAACAAGCTGAAGATTCAGGGTAACCGTCTTCTGGTGTTCTCCGCGTCTTCCCCTGTTGCCGATGAGGCATTCGACGCCTTCGTGGAGAAGCATTCCGTCCCGCACCTCGACCTTGTTCTCCCTGAGACTGTAGAGCAGGCCGTGGAGCAGGTGAACGGCATGACCTCCACGATCAACCCCAAGGTGCAGGCTGAGGGCGTGGTGTGGTGGAACCGTGAGGGCAAGGAGTTCGCTGAGACCGGCGACCGTGCCAACTTCAAGGCCATCAACAACAAGTTCCTTGCCAAGCATGGTGAGTGATCAGTAACGATCCGGCCCTGTGGACCATACCACAGGGCCGGATTTTTATTGCCTATAAACAAGACGTACAGCGTGTTTTAAATATGTCGAAATCGTGTCCCCCAGAGGTACTCATTTCCCGTCTTGTAATCTACACGCGCATTGGCTACACTGAGAACAGAAACGCACCTCTACGCAAGGAGAGACCATGACACAGTTCCCTCACCCCGACCAGTTCCAGAAGATCGACGGCGGCTGGCGCATCAAGGAGACGCCCACGCACTACATCGACGTGCTCAGCATGCTCTACAATGACCGCGTGGTGACCACACCCAAGTCCCTCCCCAGCACCTATGACCGCTACTGGTGCTACGACAAGGGCGGCGTTGCACTGCACGCAGCAATGCTCTGGGATGGCTCTGATGACACGGAGCCAGAGGGCTGGAAGAAGGCTCACGGCGAACGCTACCCGTGACATGAGCGGGGAGGGGAGAACAATCCCCCTCCCCGCTTTTTAGTGCGCTCTGTCTTCATGATTGAAACGACCTATAATCCCATTTGTTACAATGGTAAAAAGACATCAATCAAGGAGTACACATGGACAAAGCAAGCACAGGATCAGATGCCTTGAACACAGGTGGAGGGCAGATGCCTGAATCAAAAGCACGTCTTGTCAAAGAGACGGAAGAATTAATTGCTCTTGACTACGTGGGAGACGCAGATCAGATCGCCGAGGCAGCACGCGAGATCGCCCCTGTGAAGGAAAACCGGCTAGAAGAGTTCGTAGCGGCAGAGCGTCCCACGAGCAACAGCGTCCTCCAAGAAATCTGGGATGACTTTCACGCTAGGGAGACACCGCTTCGTGTTGCATCTCTTATGGCGCAGGCGGATCGTGCTACACAGGTGAGCAAGGATTGAGTGACACAGTTATCTGTGTCCCCTAATCATTGTCATCTTCCATTGAAATTAAAAACAAAGAAGGGGCACGGGAAACTTAATTCCCGTACCCCTTCTTTCATCTGATCACTGGGACTCCGTGGTGTAAACCAGAGTGGAGTGCCCGTCTGCGGTCTGCGGGCACAACGCCTCGTCAAAGTCGTAGTCGTCCAGCAACAAGGGAATCTGGTAGTTGTAATCCAACATGGTAAGATTGTCCTCGTACTTCGCCATAGCAGGGTCGCTCTGGTGATCCCCCATGTCAAGGTCGTCCTCACGGTAGGACCTGAGGGATCGCCTCTTTGCTGCCATCTCGTTGGACTCCCAAGCGTCACGGTAGCGAGGGAACATCTTGTCGAACTCGTGGCCCATCGCGTACTCGTACTTCTCGTCGTCCTTGGGGTTGTTCAAGGTGACTTCCTCGTTCACGGTGATCACGTTGAACACGTCGTAGGTCGCGCCGCGAGTCTTGGAGTTGTTGTTCTTGTGAACAGCGACACGGGCCACGATGTCATCGAAATCGCTCTGGCTGTACCCCTTCATGTGATCGAACTTAGTCCTCACGCGGATCTTGCGACCGTAGACCGATCCGTAAGAGCCGTAGGTGTAGGCGGAGCCGGTCTGAAGGTAACCGTTCATGCCCTTGACCGTGTACGTGATGAGGCTACGACTACGGGTGGAGTGCTGAATCTTGGTGGTGTCCTTGTTGTTGTCCAGCATGGACAAGAACGCCTCCATCTGCGACACCTCGTTGGCGCGGAAGATCACGTCGTACTGGAAGTAGTGCTTGTTCTTGTACACCCTACGGGAGTGAACCCCGTTCTTCTCCGTGGAACGGTACGGATCAACCTTCATCTGGCGGCGAATCTGCACGTCTGTGGGATCAGTCTTGAACGTCTTCGACATTGTGTACCTCGTCTGCGTCGTTGAATTCTTATCTACGATGAATATTATCAGATGAGAAACGGCTTGTCAACACGACAAGCAATATTCGTTGAAGATTATTTCTGTGTCCCCTGCATTCATGTACGATAACTGTGAGAATACTGTAAACTCACTGGCACCAGCAGTACGGGTCACACTCAATGATGATCTCCGTGGTCTCGGGATTCATGCGCTCGCTCTCTGCGAACTCCACGGCCACAGATTCCAGCATGATCCCAGAGTGGAACGCCGTGTTGCGACCAACGAAGGTCACCCTCACCTCGTGCTCTCGTACCATGGTCTTCATGATTCCCTCCCCTTGCCGGATACCTCTATTGTACCCCATCAGGGATGCTCTGGCGACCACTCTGGCAACTCAACAGGCGATTCACAGGAAGGATTTATTAAAAACTGTGTCCCTTCGGGCAACATGGAAAATCCCGTATAGTAGAACTTGATTTCTCACTATACGGGACTATCAGAACGTCTGTCTCAACATCAGATCACACGAATCTTTTCCAGATGATCAGCCACACCACGCAAATGATCAATGTACTCTCGACGCGCACGATCCACGAATTCAGGAAGCGTATTTGCGTATTGACTGGACGGCACAGCGATGGTGTCAAAACCATCAGGCATTTCATACTCAACATCAAAGATGTAAGCACTACCAGGACGGCTATTCATACCCCTACTGTACGGATGGAAGTACAGGGTAGGCTTATGCACAGCGTACTCGATAGCGTCAGTAAGGGTGACCTCAGTTTCGTACTCCTCGCCATCACGCTCGACATAGAAGAACACTGTAGACAGATCATCAGCGTTCTGATAGAAGGAAAGATTGCCAAACATAAATATTCTCCTCGGTTATATGAATCCTCTCAGCATCATTTCACAAAGCAAGCAGATTGTCAACTCTCACGGAAGATTCGAGTTCTCAAGACGCTGAGCGTCTTCCATGCCCTCCACTCTACAACAGATTTCTCAGCCGTGGTGATGCTCTGGCGGATTGTTCATCAACTCATCCAGTATGGCTTGAATCTGCAGTATACGTTCCTCGTACACGTCCTCTACGGCTTGCACTAAAGATTCTCTGAACTCATGGTGGGCAAAGACCACATCGGAGCATGTCACGTCCCCCACAGCGAGATACCCATCCATCAGCGAGTACCCTATGTCAGATCTATCAGACACGCATTCTACAGCATCCTCTACGTCCATGATCACGTCATGTTGCTGCAGGTCAATGTCAATTTCCGCGAGAATGCGTGTTCCCTCGCCCTTGCTGAATCGAATCTGGTTGCTCATGAGTGCTCCTAAGTATTGCGCGTTCCATCACACGTATGATAGCAACCGAAACACATGATCTCTGACTAGGCCATCATGTCGATCCTGTGTCCCCTTACAGTCCATTCCATATAGTGATGCCACATGATCACTATATGGAATGGACTCAGGTCACTTCTCAGGCTTGTGAGAACGCAACTTCATGGTGGAAGTCAGGGTGACCTTCTTGCTGCACTCAGGGCAGGTAGCCCAGTTGCCCGAGTAGTAGCCAGTTCGGTTTGGAAGCGAGGGATCGTAACTCTTGCCCGACCCAGAGCACTTCTCAGCAGCCTTCTTCTTCTCCTGCTCCTCATAGTGGTTCGTCCACTCCACAGGCGCGGAAGGGAAGCACACAGTACACAGGATGGCCCCATGAGCATCCACAGCATCCTTCTCATTCAGACCAGACAGATCAGGCAGCCAGCCAAAGTTAGTAGGCTTACCATTCTTGTTGCAAGTAGAGCACCCCATGGAGGAATGAATGTGCCCGTTGGAAGCACGAACAATGAAGAATCGTGACCACCCACCACGATCATCAAACGCCTTCTCGTACCGCTTCAGAGCGTCCTGAAGGGCATAATACTGCGACTTGTGATCAACGAAGCTATCGTAGAACCGCTTGATGAAATAATCCTCTGAGACACGAGCAGCATCCATCTTCTCCGCATCCGTCATGTCAGGGTACTGATACGACGGGTAGAAACTCCTACAGATGCTCTCACGGTCACTCTCAGCACGCTGACCCACACGCAAGGCTTCCTCAATGGCCTTGCTGTAAGCGGTGTCGAACTCGGAAGGGGTAGCCGTCATGAGATCGATGGTGATCTGCGACATGTCCTTGGTCATCATGCTCTCCTCGGTTGGAAGTTGCCTTTGTCTTCTACAGTACACCATTGAGCAATGATCGTCAATACGAGAAAATCAATCATGCCGGATTTAAAATGAAACACATTCTGTGTCCCCTGTGTGCTTCTGTCCAGAACGTGCTTGTGGGCGTAGACAATCTACGCCCACAAGCACTCATCACTGCCAGATCCTTAACCGCCGAAGATCACTTTTGCCACATGGCTGGTGTAAGACGCGGACAGGTAGGCAATACCAATCATGGACATCACGATCACGCCTACGCCGAGGATGCAGAGACCGGAATTAACTGCTACGCCTCCCGCCTTGCTGTCATGATCGCCTCGCATACGTATCGCCTTAGCGAACAGAGCGAAACTGACGATAGTCACAGCGAGGATCACCCAGATGTTCCAACTTCCAAAGATTTCACTCATGCGCCATTCTCCTTGCTGATTTGCAGAGTATTTTCATGGTCTACCTATCTTACCATGATAACCCCATGAATGCAAAATCCAGCAAGTAATCAATATGGAGCGGCCCGCCGTTCCCTCGTGTGAGGTACTAGGCGGGCTGCTACTGAGGCTATGCTCAGTAGTCCTCGTCCCACACCTCGCCGTACTCGGCCATGCGGGCGGCGCTGGCCCAGTTGCTCACCAGACGCTGACCGAAGGCGTTGTACCACTGGCCGCAGTTGTAGCACTGGACATCCGACTGCCCGCGCCACCGCTCCACCAGGGTGCCGCAATCGCAGGTCCACTGGGCGGCGGGCTGGTTGAAAGTTTCCTTCATGATGCTCTCTCCTTGAGAGTTATGGTCTTGGGCTGTTCCCTTGACCTGATGAATCAATCATTGCACACGTTCTGTACACGTGTCAACTCTGGGTCAAAACATTTTCCAGACGGAGACCACGATGGAGCGTCCCTTATGAATCAGTCGTCGTTTGCTGTGTCGTGAGCGTCTGGTTCCTTGCGTACTTTCCAGACCTCCCTGATCCCTAGGATGACGAGGATGAGAACACCTACGCTCACGAGAGGGATGTCCGAGTAGAGGGCATAGATGCCTACAGCAACGAGCATAAGCAAGGCAATGATTCCTGCTATGGTTCTGTCTCTTCTGAGGTTCATGTGCTTCCCTCCTTCTGTGATCCTGTTCGTGCTACTAGTTGTACTATCGTCACTACAGCCATCACATGATCTGTGTCCCCTTATTTCGATGTGGGGACTGTGTTGACAAAAGGGTTCTGAAAATATAGTGTGTCATTGACAATAATCAAAACAAACAAGGAGAAGAACATGATCGATACTGTGTACATTTTGACCATAATGCGACTTGTTGTGACACGGGATTCAATTGACGTGAGCGGCGATATGTTCGTCTCTGCCCACAAGACGGCACAAGATGCCATGGATCAGGTGAGCAAGGAGTTCTTGCATCTGGGGATCAAGGATCACGAGGTGGGGATGAACGGATCTGAATACATTCCAAACACGATGACACAACTTCGCTATTCCGTGACTGAGAACAAGATCGGCGCGAACCCACTCTATTCCATGCGTTTTGAGGTGTGATCGCTCGTGTTGACAGTGAAACGTCCCTTCGTGTAGAGTAATCACAGAGGTTAAGGAAGCCATCCGAGACCATTCACTCATGAGGAGAGATCATGACCCAGACGATGACTGTCTACAGCGCACAGGGCGACGCTTACGAGATCGAGCATGATGGCACGGTGGGGAGCATCTACCATGCTATCGAGAATCTGCGTAGCACTGTCGAGACTATCGAGAACCCCCTTCTGTTCTCTGTCGAGAACGATGAGGACGCTGGAAAGTACGACGCTTATACCACTCTGTTCAACATGAAGATGAAGACCGCTTATGATCTGGACGATCTGGTGCGCTCGGCTGATGATGCGCACTTCGGTCACTTCGAGGATGACGCTGCCTTCGTAGAGGACCACATGAACAAGACGCTTTCCGCTGACTCGTCCAACCTGCTGTACCAGATGCTGGGCGGGAACTACGAGAAGATGGCCGAGACAGTGATGGCGACCATCGACGTGGAGATGATGAACGGGCACTACTTCAAGCCCTGACCAACACGCGATAGGGGCGGCAGAGAACACATCTCTGCCGCCCCTATTCATTGATCGCTCATCTTGTGTCCCTATGCCTATCGTTTACTCACGGAAGCAACGTGCAAAACATGGTTGACAGTGGAGCGTCCCCTGTGATAGATTATGAGTATCAAGCAGGGAAGAGGAAGAGCCGATTCCCACTTACTCCGTAGGAGAGCATCACATGTCTTCGATCACCGTTTCCTCCCCCGAGCGTCTTTCGTGGAAGCAGGAGGATGCCATCGATAACCTCGTCACCCGTGCCGGTGGTTCCTTCGTGGTCATCCCCGAGGGGCGTTCCTTCTCCATCCGCCTGAACGTTGACCCCTCCGAGGTGGGTGGCAACAAGGTCGCCAACAAGATCGTGAACTCCCTCCGCAACGACGTGCAGGAAATCCTTCTGTACGACTGACAGGGAAAGCATAAAGTCCGACTGATCAATTTCAGTCGGACTTTATCATGTTCCGATCATGCTGATCTGTGTCCCCACAGGGACCACAATGCCTTCCTCAGATACGGGCATTGCTTGGGGAAGCATCTTCCACATGATCCTCAAACAAGAAGGTCTTCACGTGGGACTTGACCTCTGAAGGATCGCTCATCACGTTGTTCTTCAATTTGAGGAACCTGTTACTCAATGATCGAGCACTCTTCACTCTTGCCTTGTTGGATCGAAGATGCTTGACGAACTTTTCTGTTTTCTCCCCGAAATCATCGCCATCATATGAAGCGATAGTAGCAACATTTCCGGCGATAATCTTTCCGGTATTCCATGCGTCCACAGCGCACAGCACACGAGTCACCCATCCGCTCTTGGGGCTGATCACACCACGACTCATCTTGAGGACACGAGACGCATCCACCACGTTGGCAGCAATGAATAACTCACGTGCCTTCTTCTCTTCATCAACAGTATAAAAGTTGTTAGTGACAGCGGCCTTTGCAGTAGTCAGCGTTCCAGCATTCATAGCGTAAGTAAGCAAGTTCATATCCATCATCTCCATTGTCTTGATTGTCAACACGTTCCTGTGGAATATCTTATCAAACGCACCAGTGGTCAGATACACGTTGGGTGTACCTGCAGTGTCACGTCCCCCCTCGCATGCTAAAGGCGACACGTTCTTGGGATGAGGTGATCTTCCCACATGTGTGATAGCATGAGAAGTTCAAGACCACTTCCGACCCAGAGGAGAGACCATGAGTACGTTCATCGCTGTCGTTGTCCTGATCGCATCTGTGATCGCTATCTTCACCATCCCTCAGCGCGCCCTGAAGGATGGGTTCAACAAGTCTGGCGTATTGATCACGATGTTCAAGATGATGGTCAGTGTGCTCGCCATGCTCTCAAGTGGACTGTACTTGGTCCTCTGATCTCTCGGCTTCAGAAAATTAGTTCAGAATATCGGTTGTTTTTCGATGCAGAGTGTGTTATGATGACAATGTTCTAGACACATCGCATAGATAGGAAAAACATCATGTTTGTACTTGCATCAGGAACCACCCTGCACCCCTACGTCGGCTACGTCTTCCTCGGCCTTCTGGCTGTCGTTGGTGTCATCATTGTTAGCGCGTTTGTTCACGCAACGAGAAACGTGCAGAAGGTCATCCCCACGTCCCGACCTGACCTTGATGGGGTGATGAGCGAGAACCTCCGTGCGTCCAGTTATGGTGCTGACTTCAGCGCGAATCAGGAGGCCGTCCAGCGTCGCATGTTCCCGAAGGTTTTCGCAGCCGCTGATGCCGCTAGAGATGAGGCAGATCGTAAGGTTGCTAAGGCGCAGGCTGCTGCTGATGCTGAGGCTGCTGTAGTCGCTCAGAGGCGTCAGGAGAAGGCAGCGGCGCTTGAGGATATGCATAGGCGTCAGGAGGAGTCGCGCATGAAGGCTGCTGCACAGGCACATTGATGCTGAAGTAGTAGCGAGAAATCTCGAAGAGGAGTGATGGTCAAGTACCGTCACTCCTCTTTTTTCGTCTCCACGGTGTCACGTTGCTTTCTCCGGTGATCACAGGAGTCCCGCTCACAACTACGCTGTCTAACTGCGAGATCGCGTCAGAATCGCGTGTACGGCCTAAGAGAGCATACGCATGGTGTTCCACTGCCAGCGCGTTAAGAGCAGCGTCGTCAAGTCGTTTGGTGTCATGTCCCCTATTGAATACAGGCGCTTGACATGATACAATCATTGTGACCTGCAAAAGCATTGAATTAATCAACTGCAGAGGAATCATTTCTACACAAAGGAGAGAAAGAACATGGAGAGATACGAAGCGCCCAGCGACGAAAGCATCCTTGCCGCCGTTCGATCTGTTGCACGTTCTGGTCATGATCCCCGTCTTAGTGATGAGGACGTTGACTGTACTTGGTGGAAGTTTGCTTGCAGGGTGATGGATGCTCTTGACGGTGATCCCAACCCCTGACGCATGCGGCCTGAAGGCAGTGGCTTCGACGCTCCCTTATCGTGTCGCCAGCCTGTTGTGATTGTCACGTCCCCTTAAGCGAAAGAGACCTGAGATCTGGTTATAGATCTCAGGTCTCTTTCATTTGATCATGCTGCAGAGAACAGGGGCCTGTCATCATGAGGAAGAACAGTGTCTTCATCCTTCTTGGTCATCTGTTCGATGCGCTCATGGTAGGAGGACTTCAGCGGCTCGAACTTAGACACGATGTGCTTGATCGTGTAGTGATCGAGGAACGGGTAGTCGTACTCCATCACGCGCTCTCTGGCCTCGTTACGCTGTTCAGAAGCCTTCATGATCACCTTGGACTTAGCCTGACGCAGCTCTGCCTTGATGTCAGCACGGTGCTCCTTATACGCATCGTAGACATCACGCTCGATTGAGGGATCGTAAGTGATCAATGCTCTGGTGGATACGGTGTCAACCATAAGGTTCTTCTCCTTGAAGTAGTAGGGTTATGTAGTTCTTGTACCAACATCCTTGCATACATAGTCATGATGGTGCAAGTCGTGGGGCTAACAGTTCGCTGTGATCACCATGTGAGTTCTTCAACGTTCTCACAGTTTTGCAGTCAAAGCAGGTTTCGTGTAGAGTAACGTAGTCAGTTGAACACACGGCACACCTTCTACGCCGCTAAACAAGGAGAACATGAGTGAACCTCATTGCTAAGACCACACGACAGATTGCCGACAGCAATATCGTGACATCATCTGTAGTGACTATCGGGAAGAACAAGGGCCTGATCGTCACGGAGAACGGCATGTACACGGTGGAGGCAAAGGAGAACGGCAAGTTGATTCTGATCTTCCGCGATCACAAGCGAAACGCCGTGATCGTAGAGTCCGACCAGAAAAACGCTGATCACCTGATCACTGCTGTGCGCAAGTATCATCACCGCATCGGAATGTGATGACACACGTGGCCCGCTTGAATCCCCACACACAGGAGGACGGCGGGCTTTCTGCAACCTCTTTGCATTTAGAGAAATATTGTGTCCCCTAAGTGACCTACAGCAACGCCTGACATCATCCTCAAGGGGAATCAGTCAGGCGTTGCTAGGTGGCATCAGTTGCTGAAGGCGAGGATTTCCTCCACATCCTCCAACACGGACTTCTGGCACTTCTTCGGCAGTGAGGCAAACGGGATCACATCGCCCAAACGGGGGCTGTCCTCGATCTGATCGCGGATGAAGACACCCTGAGGATGCGTCGGATCGTCGCTCATGAAGACGCCGAACGGAAGGCGCTTGCCCATGCCGTTATCCTCGATCTCATCCACGTAGATCACGGTGTACCGATCAAAGGTACGCCCGCCGTTGTCGTAGACCTTGATGTTCAGTCCGTTAATGTTCTCAGTCATCTCATGCTCTCCTTCTCGGAAGTTATCTTGCTTGGTAGTTCCTACCGTACACTACCCGTGCATTGAATGCAAGCATGGGTGTGATGCATGCAAGATGTTGTTCGCTTACAGGATGCAGCAGGTTGCAATTTGTCCAATCGCTCTTCGAGTCAGAATTTCAAAGTGTCAACAGAATCACCTCTAGGTGAAGACATATTGCACTCAAATGATCTCTAAGGTTACAAAATGTCTAAACAGTCTACATTGCTTGAATCGCAGGAACATACGCGGCACTGGCGATCTTGTGTCCCCTCTACTACGCACACAAGAGACCCTGTAGGAAACTCTCCCTACAGGGTCTCTGTTATGCGTGATCAGTACTGGATGTACTCACCCGTCAGCGCCGGAACCCTGTCGATCCACAGATGCCTCAAAGCCCACGCGCGAACCTCGCTCATCGGGGTGTCAGCGCCCATCTGCGTCACGTCGCAGATCTCCTTTACCTTGCCGCCCCCAAGCGGCATCAGGGCGTAGAACTGCCACGTGGGATCGTCGCCGTTCGCCACGTCCTCATCAGAGCCACCGAAGTTGATGTAGATTTCCTCGTCCTCCGCCTCACCAGTGTAGGTGCCGAAGAGGACTGCCATACCATACTCGGCATGATCATAGTCCACATGATCCACCTCACACTCGACACCTGCTTCGATCAGCATCTCCTGAAGATCGTAGACCTTCTGATCCATCTGCTTGCGAGTCATCGTGCTCATCATGTTCTCCTTGAGTGGAATTTGTCCTGCCCTGTTGGAACTAAATCTACAGGAGAGCAAGCGTGATGTCAACGTGAGGAAAAGAATGAAAGGCACACAAAAACTGTGTCCCCTCTCGATGCGCAAAAAGACAGTTTGTTGACTTGAATCACACCAAGTCAACAAACTGCCTTCGGATCAGAGGGAATCAGGCTCACGGTAGAGGATCACCCACGAGAAAGGCTCTCCCAGATCTTCAGAATCCTCACTTTCGAACGCTTCCTCCGAGTAGTCACCCACAACAGCCAGTGCGATCATCAAAGGCTCCGTGCGGTCTTCCATGAGTCTGGCAAGGAGGTTCTCACCGAAGTACTCCGACTCGTGCATGAGCGGATCGTTGTAGCCGTACTGACCCGTCATGCCAGTGGCGATCTCCCAGTCAGTGACATCACCATCATCCTCATCCTTGAGGATGTCACGTCCCTGCTCATCCACACCATGCCAGTGGAGGCTGTAGTGAGCAGACTCATCCATCTGCTCGAACTGACCATCCGGCTGCACGAGGAATGCCACACCGTACTCGGCGTCGTCAATAGCCTCTGCTGCATCCTTGTACTGATCGTAAAGATCCACGATAGTCTCTCCTTGAGAGTGATGGTCTTAGGCTGTTCCCTCGACCTGATGAATCAATCATTACACATGGCGGTGATCATGTCAAGCCGTGCAAGGAAAACTTTCAGGCTACTCACTCCCCGCTCTGTATGGCATTCTGTGTCCCCTATGTCCTCTTGCCTCAACATGCGTTCACGATCTCGGAATAGATCGTGGTCTTTGCCTACAGAGAACGCTGGTCGATAACATGCGCCCACCGAGTCATCATCGGTGGGCGCATGTCGGGATCAGTCCTCGTCGTACCACTCGCAGTACTGCTTCAGCCTCTCATCCCACAGGAGGCCGTCCGAGTCCTCGTAGATCGAATCGAAACCGTAGTTGTCCGTCACCAACAGGTAGCGGCCGGGCTTGAGACCGGGCATCTCCTCATCGATGTGCACAGTGGCGAAGAATCCCGTGGGAGCCTCAACGTGGCCGTTGTCCTCGTCGGCCATCTCGTAGAGGTCGCTGGCGAGCATCTTGTCAATCGTCATGGGAAGTCCCTTTCAGTGCTGATGGTCTCCACCAAATCAATGGTGAGTTCGTGGATGTGGGCTGCTTGCTGAAACCATCATAGGCATAACTGACGGCATGATGCAAGCCCTTGGTGGAATTTTTTTGCTTCCGCACCAGATTATTTTCTGTGTCCCTTGCGGCGAAGCCCCGAAGGGCGACCGATCACCACGCCATATCCGGCTCATACTTCCACAGGTATTCAAATTCAGCCTTGGCGGCTCGTGCATGCATCACGTTTCGAATGCCAATCCGATCCCACCATGCCTGAATCTCCTCTAGAGTCTCATCACTCGTGCGGGGATCATCATAATCTCGCACAGACTCAACAATGTCTTCAGCGATACCCGGCGTGGTCAGCAGCGCTTCCTTGAGCGTCACACGCGGCTTATCACTCAGCACCTCTCGCATGATCCATCCTCTCATCGTCGTTTTCTTCTACTCTACACCTTCTCCATCAGATGTCAAAGCGAACAGATACTGCACACCAGTCAGCATATCGTTGTGTGGTAGAGCGTCCCCGTTGGGCAAGAGCAATGAGAGGTAGTGTGAGGATTTTTGTGTCCCCAATGGCGACAAAGAGTAAGGGAGACAGGATTGCTCCCGTCTCCCTTACGTCAGAAGATCAGTCCTGCTCCTCATCCCACCACGTCAGGCCGTCCCCCGCGCCCATGTGATCTTCACCCGTGACCTGCTCCACAGCATCGCGGTACAGGGCCTCCCATGCACGAGCGAAGTCCATGACGATGGCGCGGAAATAGCCCTCGCGCATCTGAGCGAACGTCATGGAAGCGGCGTTACCCTGCAGTTCACCAGCCCAGCCCAGAATCTCAGACTCGAACTCAACGTCCTCGCTCGCGTCCATCACCTTCTTGAGATCCACACCGTTACCGTTCAGGTATCCCTCGATCTCGTACCCGTCGCTCAGAGCGTCGAAGTACGCAGGCCGCATCTCGACCAGATCCTCCCAGTGGTTCAGAGCAGCGGCGTTCACGGCCTCTTTCTGATCAAGAGGGATGACAGCCTCGTAGCCGATCTTCGGGATGCCTTCCTTCACGATAGCATCGATCTTGGCAAGAGTCTCGGCATTGATCTTCATGGTTCTCTCTCCTTAGTGAGATGTGTACTGGTGAACAACTGGAATCAGACTATCACAGCGACATCCTGAAAGCAACTTGGTACACGAATACGTGCTGCTCTCATGTTGTGTCCCCTCCCCTAGAGATTAAAACAGCGATAGTAGGATTACCTACTATCGCTGATCCCTTCTTGCCTTTAGTGCTTACACCAGCAATGCGTATCACAGGTGATCTTCACGTTGTCATAGCCATACTCGCGCTTTTCCGCTTCGGCCCACAGGAGAGCACGGGATGCTTCCATCGGGGGCGTGGTAAAGGCGTGGTTCGATCCGCTCGTGACCACTCGGACAATGTGCTCAATGGTGATCGTGCCCGAACGTGTGATCGTCTGAACTGCCATGATTCCATTCCTTGCTGTCGGGGATGCTCCCAGCCTACAGGGCATCATGCGCATAAGCAAGCCCAACAGCAAGTGCGTTCTTCTCGAATACTGTGTCCCCTCGTCCCGTCATGATGGGAGACACAGAAACGCTGAAGACCTGACGTTTTAGTGTCAGGTCTTCAGCGTCTATGCTCACTGACGCTGCATACGCCGAGCACGCGGGCCGATCTCACGCGGCATAGCCTCTTCCTTCTCCCACAGGGAAGTCTCAAGATCGACAAGTCGCTTCGGGACGATACCCACACCGTACTGCAAGCGATGTGCCTCCACAGCGTCCTGCATGGCGGTAAGGAACTCACGGTCATTGCCGAGAGCAAGGTGCTTCAGGAGGATGGGAGCGTAATGCTTCCACATCACATCTTCCTCAAACCCGTTCTCTTCCCTGAACAGGATGAGTTCAGCAACCAGATCCATCTTAGAACGCTTCATGGTCTCTCTTTCGTGAGTCGAATGTTTCCTTGCTTCTTCTCTAAGCCTAGGGCAAGGAGAGGCGAAAGTCAACATGAGGGCAGAAGATTATTTCGCCCTCTCTTGTGTCCCCTGCGGAACTGCACACATCATGCCGGCTTACACATCCTCAAAAATAATCTTGCCGAGACTTGCACGTGGAGCGTCCCCCATGGTAGAGTTGAGTCATCAACAGGGAGAGCAACACAGAGCAATCCCTACTACTCCACAAGGAGAACATCATGGAGATCATCCTCAACAACAAGGCCATCACCATCGGCAACGTGGAGGCCCTTGCCTCCGCCGCCGTGGCGGTGAAGGTGGGTGAGACCCACACCTCCTTCGAGGGCGAGCCATTCGCCGTCGTGGCCGCCGCCAACGCGGCGCAGGGTCACTGACCCTCCTCCCCCTGCTGGGTTCCCGAGTGGAGATCAGCAGGGGTTTTTCATTCCCTCGCAACATTATTTTGTGTCCCCAAGCGGATAGTACGAAACAATCTGTCACAAAGACGCGCTTGCATTTGTTCTCGTAGCAAGCATTGTGCTAAGATCATGGCAAGAACTATTCATTTCTACAATTAAACCATGAGGAAACTATGACCGCTACCGCAACCAAGCCAATCAAGGCAAACAAGGACTACACGATCCGCGCTATCACCGCAGATCAGCATGAGGCATATCTGTCTACCCGTCCTGCTGCATCCTTCCTGCAGAACCCACACTGGGGTGAGGTCAAGAGCGAGTGGCGCAACGAGTCCGTAGGCATCTACCATGAGGACGTTCTGGTTGGAGCGTCCCTGATCCTCTACCGCCCGCTTCCTGTCGTGAACAAGATCCCTGTGATCGGCAACCTGTCTCTGGCCTACATCAGTGAAGGTCCTGTAGTAAACGCAGATGTGCATATCTCTGATGTGCTCCCTGCCCTGACTTCCTACGTGAAGAAGACTGGTGCGTTCGAACTCCGTCTGGGTCTTCCTGAGACTGTCCGACGTTGGGATGCTGACGTGGTACGCAAGGCACTCAAGGACGACCAGTACGAGCACCTGATGGAACTTCAGGCAGATGTGGATTATCGCCAGATCTCCATTGAATCAGACATGGTTCGCGCTGGATTCAAGGAGCCTTCTATCGAAGAGGACTTCGGTAATGGTCAGCCCATGTTTCAAGCACGCATTCCGATTGAGTCAGATGCCGAGAGCGTCCTCATGCGCATGAACCAGACCTCTCGATCCGAAACGCGCAAGTCTCTGAAGCAGGGTCTGATCATCAAGCGTGGAGCGTCCCTCGTGCATGATTTCCACGCACTCTATGTGATGACGGCAGAGCGTGAGCAGTTCACTCCCCGACCTGTCTCCTACTTTGAGCGTCTCCTTGAAGTTTTTGATCGCTCGGAGATCGCCCACGCTGAGGTCATTGTCGCTTACCACGAGGACATTCCGCTTGCTGCAGCGCTCACGATCCGTCAGGGCGATTTTCTGTGGTACCTGTACGGCGGTTCCAGTGCTGAGCATCGTAAGATGTACGCTTCCCGCGCTGTTCAGTGGGAGATGATCTCTGACGCCGTGAAGTATGGGTGCAAGTGGTATGACCTGATCGGCGTGCCGGGATCATTGAAGGCGAACGGCAAGACTTCTGGCCTGACCATGTTCAAGACGGCTGTGGGCGCTGACGTGGTGCAGACTCACGGCGAGTGGTCACGTCCTCTCATCAAGCCGCTGTCTCTTGCCTTCAATGCGTACTTGAACCGTCGCTGACAACGTGATCTGGGGAGGGAGATGGGAGTGATCCCATCTCCCTCCCCCTGTTCATCTCACCGGATGATCTTCATGTCACGTCCCCGATCTACCAAAACGCCACTATTTTGTTAGCATAATTGTGTCCCCTCGCCACAGACCACTACGATCTCACCTCACACTCTGATCATGCGGTGAGATCGTAGTCCATGTAGGCTTCTCGCGCATCCATCCACCACTGCACATCAGATGCTGCCAGCATAGGCTCGGAGGACAGCATATCTTCAGCGGCCTTGATCGCCATGTTCAGGGTGAGTCCGGTGTGATGACGACGCTTGTGGTCGATCAGGGTGATCTTGAACGGTTCCTCCACGACGATGTAGGTGATACGGGGGTCATGCTGCGACGTGATGGTCTTCATGATCGTTTCCCTCTCTGTGTCGTGGTTCCTTGTTGACAGGATGAACGTTATCAGGGGTGCATGTCTGCTGTCAAATAATTCCTCTGCTCTCGTCTGTCCGAGAGGCTGGTCTGCGGAGCGTCCCATGTTGTGTCACGTTCGAGTTGATCATGTGTGAAGAACGTGGTACTGTGTGCAAGAGGCGCTAATGCAGACCTTGTTTTACGTCGATACTGCATGGTGTCACGTCCCTATTGTTTAAATTGTGAGAAAGAGGAGAACCATGTCGGCATCGTTTGTGAGTGTTGGGTGGACGCTGGACTCCGCTGTGGATAACAGCGACCTGACACGAGAGGACGTTCGCATTCTTGTGGAGCGGCACTCATATGATCTTATGAGTGATCTCGATGTGTGGGATTATGATGAGTTTTTTGATGATCCTGAGGACAGGGATGCTGTGGTGGACATTGTGAGCGATGGCCTGTTTATTCTTGCAGACCCTTATGATTGCGCTGAGAGTCCGATTGCGGACACAGGCTATGTTCACTACTCCATGGGTGGCACGTCTTACGGTGATGAGCCTTTCGATGGGTATACAAATGCCTGCATTGCGCTGGTTGCCGTGGAGCACATCCCCGAACTTGGCAAGCCGTTCGGGGTGATCGGTGGAGGGGTTCGCCTTCCTGACAATTGGGGTCCAATCGCTATGGCTTGATTGATCAAAGAGGGGTGTGGCCGCATACAAACGTCCACACCCTTTCTTGTTGCTCTCATCTTGTGTCCCCTGTGGGTTGTCTGTGTGTGGTCTTCATGCTGCCTTTTGTTCTCACGGGTAGAAAAGTTCCACGATCTTCGGAAATCATGTTGCACATGGAGCGTCCCCTGTGGTACATTTGATTCATCAGCAAGGGAGAGCAACACAGAGCAATCCCGAAATACTCTCATCAAGGAGAAAATCATGACGAAGACCCAGGCTTTCCTGCAGGACGCGATCACCAAGCAGATGGGTGCCAAGCTGGTTCAGGTGCGCATCCCCAACAAGGGTGTGTACGAGGTTCCCCTGAACTCCAAGTCCGTGGAGAAGATCAAGGACGAGACGTTCCTGATCGAGAAGTCCGACAAGATCATCGAGAACTCCGTCCGCCGCGTCGTCCGCTCCTACAAGGTCAACCCCGACCTGAAGGTGGGTCAGGACGCCGCCAAGGTCCGCGAGTGGGCCAAGGCGAACGGCTACAAGGTCGGCACCCGTGGCCGCTTCCCCAAGGACGTGATCGACGCCTACAAGGCCGCTCACGCCTGATCCAAAAGCAAACGGCCCGCTTGATTCCCGAGAGGATGAGAGCGGGTCGTTTGCTTTTCCTCACGTTATAATTCTGTGTCCCCACTTCATCTCTACAAATAAGAACTCGTGCAGGTTGCCTTTCACCTCTCCATCATGTATCCTGATGGTGATAGGAAATGAATACTACCCCACGACAAGGAGTACATGATGACCAGGAATCTGACTACTGTTTCCCCCAAGGATCTTCGATACGGCATGAAGATCGTCCAGAATAATGGCGAGGAAATCACTGTCACTGGTGAGGTGGAGGTGATTGGCGACATGGTGGAGGTTCCCATCAAGATCGGCACGCTGCGAATCCCCAATGAGAAGATTCAGATCGTTGACGATTTTGCAGAGCGCAAGCGTCTGATCTACATGATGGGTAGTCTTTGCGAAGACCCTTATGGCGCTCCTACTAACGCCTACGATGAGTACGTTCGCGGCATTGCGGAATGTATCCTTCATCAGACCCCTGTTGTGGGTGAGGATCATGGTGGAGTTGCTAAGGAACTGATCATGAAGGCCCTTGTTGACCCCTCCTACACCTTCCCTGACACCCGCATCTGAAGCAAAAGAACAACGTCCCGCTAGAATCTCACGAAAGAGACGATAGCGGGACGTTGTTCATGTTGAGAACAGATCTCAGTATGGTAATTCAGGAATTGTGTCCCCTATGACACCACCCTCACGGGCGGCATCAGGATCACTGGACCTTCAGGATGGAGCGGAACAGATCGTGAAGATCATCTACGCCCTTATCCGTCTCGATCACACCCCGACCACAATCGTAGTAGGCAAGATCAGCCATCCCCATGTACTGCATGACCTGCATGGCTTCCTGACCGTCAATGAAGAGCCGATGACCACCCCGAAGAGGCAGCATCTTGATCTGCTCAGAGGTGCCATACGGGTCATATCCCATGCGACCCAGTTCAAAAGACAGTTCTGCGATAACCATGTCATCACGACGCTTGCTCATGATGTTCTCCTTGATGAGAGTAGTGCGGGATTGCTCTGTGTTGCTCTCCCTTGTTGATGACTCAACTCTACCACGGGGACGCTTCATGTGCAACATGATTTCCGAAGATCGTGGAGCGTCCCCGTGCTAGACCGAAACGACGAACTCGTTACCTCCTTGCATCTGTTCTGATCATGGTGTAGGTTGACATGTTCCAATTACTCATGTAAGATTATTTCTGTACATACGAAATGTTGCAAGAAGCAACATCACTACTCATAGGAGAACATCATGACTGCACACATGGACGCTGAAGACTTGGCCCTGTCTATCGAACACGATCTGGGACTGAGCACTTCTGAGGGCTTCATGCTTACTGACATCATGCACCAAGCGCTGTCGTCTACTGGACGTTACGACGCTTCTGTGGAGATCGACTCCCTGCCGTTGCTGGACTGGGATAGCCGTGAACGTCAAATGATGATTATTGAGCACCTGGTTGAGGATGGCATTGTGTCTATGGATGATGACACTGTTCGAGTGATCGCGGTCACTTCGGATGGTTGCAGAGTCTGACACACTGCCACAGGAAGGGGAGACCACAAGGCGCTGTGCTCTCCCCTTCCTTTTTAGGTGGCACTCGTATCTTGTGTCCCTAATGCCTATCTGACCAAAAGGCTGCAGATTGTCCCGAGATCGAGTTGACAACGGAGCGTCCCCTGTTGTAGAGTGATACCAACAAGAGAACCTCACTTGAGTGGACTGGTTGCATGCTGCCTATGCAATCAGTCCACTTTTTGATACTGCGAGAAGTTCTGTGTCCCTTTCTGTTTCCTGTGATAACACTGTGCGTTTCGGCTGCCTAAAAATTATTGCTCAAACCAGTTGACATGGAGCGTCCCCACATGTTAGAGTTGAGTCATCAACAGGGAGAGCAAAACAGAGCAATCCCTACCACTCCCCAAGGAGAGCATCATGACCGAGAACAAGACCGCCGCTGACCTGAAGACTCAGTTCAAGATGACCGAGAAGGAGTCCCTGCTGATGGCCGAGATGACTGAGGCTGTTCTGGATGCCTCCGGTGAGAGCACCGAGACCGAGACCAAGACCGCCGCTTCCGTTGCCGCTGAGGTGAAGGCGAAGTACAACCTGACCGAGAAGGAGACCCTGCTGGTCACCGAGATCATCCAGGATGCTCTGGAAGCCTCCGGCGAGTTCGACTTCTGGGGCGACTTCGACATCATGCCGATGGACAACTGGGAGTCCAAGAACCAGCGTGGTGGCGTCCTCGCCAGCCTCGTCCACAAGGGTGTCGTCAGCACCGAGATCGGAGAAGATGGTCAGGTGCTCGCCTACGTGTTCGTCGTTGACATGAACGGCAACCTCTGATCCAAGGCTAACGGCCCGCCAGAATCCCACACAGGGAGGACGGCGGGCGTTTCCCCGTTTAAAAACTGCAGCATTTATATGCAGCATACAACATACTCAAACTGTGTCCCAAGCGGCGCTGCTGCCTGAATGACACAGTTACGTTTGCAACAAGAAGAAACCTGTGATACGATGATTCCATCAAGTAAGACTTCCTGAACCATTCCAACGAAAGGGAACACCATGTTCAAGTACACCGCCCGCTTCCTGCTCCGCAAGGGTGATAATTTCACGGCTGCGCGTGAGGAAGACAACGGTTTCATCGCCAAGGACGCAACGGTCACCGTGCAGGCGAATGGTCTTTCTGAAGCCATTAACCTGCTCACCGATGCCACGTTCCTGGAGACTGAGGAGGACATGAACTTCCAGATCATCAAGATCGAGCAGGTGTGAGCATGAAGCACGCTCTGATCACTGATGCTGTCACGTCCCCTCTGGTGTACACGCTGAAGGTCTCTGGCCGTACCGTAGGCGAGTTCAAGACCCTGAAGGCAGCCGAGGATGCAGGGGATACCCTGCTCACCTCTGATCGCTCTCTGGACGACTACACCGTGGTTTCTCCATGCGGCGCTCCACTGTTGACTGTTTCCGAGAAGGAGAAGTAATAATGCTGATCACCTCGAAGATCGAATACCCTGCCATCCTTGTCTTCCATGAGAAGCACGCTGATCGATTCTTTATCGTCAACTCCCCTGAGGACACGGCTAAGGTATGCCGCAAGATCCTCCTTGAGCGTGATGAGGACGGTTGGTATCCCGACTACGACCGAACGCGAAAAGAAATGCGCGAGACTGAATCGCGTCTTCGCTCTCGTCTGAAGGAAAGCGAAAAGAGTTTTATTGATCTGTCTGAGGAGGAAGTGCTTTCCCTCCCTGATCCTGTAAAGAAGAACGCTCTCGCTGCTCGTCGTTCCTATCGTGAGGCCGTTAAGCGAGAGAATTCATATCTTTCGGAGGATTTGGCATTCGCGCAGGGCGTCCTTTCGATCAAGAACATGGGCGAGGATGGTTGGTCTCTGAAAGGGAATAAGGGTGATCGGTATCTTAGCCACATCTTGATCTCTCATCGGGTAACGCATCAGTACGAAGAGTGTTACGTAGAGCACAGTGAATCTTTCTGATCGTGTAGCCTCCCTGTAGAACAGTCTCTACAGGGGCGCTTCACGTCTTGTGTCCCTTGATTATCAGTAAACCTTGTGTTTTCTGTGTTGACAATGAACACATTGTCTTGTAATGTTGTAATGAAAACATGTCCATCAAAGGAGAAAACCATGAAACAGAGATACACGAATTACCCTATGATTGTCACCTTCCCAAACAAATCATCAGGAGACCTCCGATACCTCGCTCACTCTGATGAGGACATTGCCAAGATCTGCTATAAGATGCTCATTACGAGAGTACAGAAAAATAGGTATTGGCACGTCATGAGCACAAATCCAGAGCGACAGAAGTCACAGAAGTTGCAGGAGTTCCACGCTGCCATGACCACTCAGGAGCATGCTTTCGTGGATCTCTCTGAGGATGAGGTGAAGTCTCTGCCTGAACCCATCCGTATGCTTGCTGAAATCGCACGAGGTGAATACGCCCAGAAGACCCTTGAAATCGAGTACCAGTACATCAAAAACAGGGATTTTTATAATGGTTTGTCTCGTGTGCTTGATTCTGATGAGAACGGATGGTCTCTGAAGAATGACAAGGGTCAGTACCTGTGCATTGACCTGATTAATTCACGTCGGCATGAGCCTGGTGAGGAAGTTGAATTCTACAAAGTCATGACTATCTGACCCGTTCTCCTCAAGGAGTGATCATCAGCGACAAGAAGGCCGATCAGTAGTAGTGATTACTGATCGGCCTTCTTGCGCCGTATGGGCGACTTACTGAGCGGTGAAGTACGCGCCAGCGTCCACAACCACCACGCGACCCACACGGCCCGACAAGGCAGCAATCATGCGAGAGCGACCCACAGTGTTCGAAGTGTGGACGATCACATCGTCAATATACGGAGCGTCCTCTCCCAAGGCAAGTCGCTCTTCCAGCAAGTTCACGAACGGCATCACGTCTGTAGCAACACCATCCACCTCGCCAAGATCATGGTCAAGCCACAACTGGGCAACATGAACACCACTGGAAGCATCCAGCCACGTCAGCGCATCTTTGATTGTGCGGATCACTACAGCATTCTCCATCATCTGAGCATCCTTGAATGACCTCAGATCATCAATGAGTACGATCAATCCCTGCTTCATGTTTCACTCTCCTGTACCAATGAACCTGTTGATGACTTAAATCTAACACATGGGTAACTCATTGTCAACATGGGGAGACCATGAGGACTTGTAGGAAACACCCTCGCAACTTGTGTCCCCTATACTCAAAGGATGGTAAGAATTGACCTTGAAGTTTCGTTTCAGAGTTGATAGTGGAGTGTTTCCTATGGTAGAGTTGCGTTAGCGACGAAGGCAGCAAACACGAATCGCCCCTCATTCATAAGGAGAAATCATGAGCAAGCACTTCGAACTGACAAACGATACCATCATCCGCTACGGTCGAACGCTCTATCGTATCCGTGCGACACGAGATCTGCCCGATCATGATGTGAAGGCTGGGGATCTGGGTGGTTACGTGGAGCGTCTGGACAACCTTTCAGATGATGCATGGGTTGCTGATGAGGCGTATGTGTTTGGTAACGCGCTGGTATCTGGTAACGCACGGGTATCCAATGATGCATGGGTGTTCGGTAAGGCATATATTGGCGACGACGCGCGAGTGTTCGGTTACGCTTGGGTGTTCGGTGAGGCACAGGTGTCCGGTAACGCTCAGGTGTTCGGTGGTGCAATGG
>ERZ1031071.2-NODE-2-length-111439-cov-22.583899_pt1 | contig 111439 bp, 157 predicted proteins | sample MGYA00518589_ERZ1031071 | MGnify/ENA primary metagenome ERZ1031071 (study PRJEB33718, sample SAMN03159741) | human skin metagenome | collected 2014-05-20 | study: EMG produced TPA metagenomics assembly of the PRJNA266117 data set (Human skin bacterial metagenome... | reverse complement strand
GTACGATAACGCGCAAGTGACTGACTATGCGCGAGTGTCCGGTAACGCGCGAGTGACGGGTAACGCGCTAGTGCTTTGCGACGCGCGAGTGTACGATAACGCACGAGTGTCCGATTGCGCCCGAGTGTACGGTAACGCTCAGGTGTTCGGTGGTGCATATATTGATGAAGACGCACAAGTGTACGGCGATGCAGTGGTGTCCGGTAACGCGTGGGTATCTCGTAACGCCCAAGTGTTCGGTGAGGCACAGGTGTCCGGTAACGCTCAGGTGTTCGGTGGTGCAATGGTGTACGATAACGCGCAAGTGACTGACTATGCGCGAGTGTCCGGTAACGCGCGAGTGTTTGGTAACGCATGCGTGCTCACCTATGCGCGAGTGGAAGACAACGCTCAGGTGCAGGGTGATGCATGGGTGACCGACAACGCGCTGGTGTATGGTTACGCACGAGTGTTAGGTAACGAACGAGCGACCTGATCAAGCAACAAAAGTCAGGTAGTACAGTAGGAATACCACTACTGTGCTACCTGATTGTTTACTTAATACTTTGTGTCCCTTTAGCATTCTTACGAGTTGAAGTGATCCAATTGAGATGTCGTGAGCCTCCCTAGATCACTAGTGTTGCATGTGGAGCGTCTCCCATGATAGGATAAGGGAATCACGGGAACGTCAATAGGACAACACCCTACCACTCTCAAGGAGACGCTATGAGCAACCACTTCGAACTGACTGACGAGACCATCAACCATGAGGGTCGCACGCTCTATCGCATCCGTGCCACACGCGACCTGCCAGAGCACAACGTGCTGCAGGGTGATCTGGGTGGTTTCGTGGAGGGCACGGACAATCTCTCACATAACGCGTGGGTCGCTGATATGGCGAAGGTGTACGGCAATGCACACGTGACTGATAACGCGCGAGTGTATGACAACGCGCGAGTGTTCGGTTACGCCCGAGTGTCCGGTAACGCACGAGTGTTTGGCAATGCGCGTGTGTACGACGATGCATGGGTCTATGGCAATGCGTGGGTGTACGAAGGGGCATATGTCTCCGGTAGCGCATGGGTGTCCGGTGATGCGAACGTGTTCGGTAACGCATGGGTGTCCGGTAACGCACGAGTGTCCGGCGACGCGCGAGTGTTCGATGAGATGTCGGTAATCGGCACTGATTGAGCGGCCTGATTCCAAGCAATAAAAGGCAATCAGCACAGTAGTGGGATTCCTACTGTGCTGATTGCCTTGTTTGTACCACGTTTTGTGTCCCTTTAGTAGTCTCATGAGTTGAAATGACCCAATTGAGATACCGTGAGTCTCCATAGATCATTCATGCTGCACATGTTGCGTATGGGTCGTCTCCATGATAGGGTAAGGTCATCACCTACCATTTCAAGGAGAAACTATGAATAAGCACTTCGAACTGACTGACGAGACCATCAATCATGAGGGCCGCACGCTCTACCGCATCCGTGCAACACGAAACCTGCCTATTCATGACGTGAAGGCCGGTGATCTGGGCGGTTTTGTGGAGGGCATGGACAACCTTTCAGGTAACGCATGGGTTGCTGATGAGGCCAAGGTGTACGATGACGCGCGAGTATATGATAACGCGCAGGTGTACAGCAATGCAGAGGTGTCTGGTAATGCACAGGTGGCCGGTAACGCACTGGTGGATGGTCGCGCGCGGGTGTTCGGTAATGCGCGAGTGTACGGCGAAGCATGGGTGACAGGTGACGCGCGAGTGCATGGCGACACGCGAGTGTCCGGTAATGCATACGTGGCTGAGAATGCTCACGTGTATGGGGAAGCGGTTGTGGCCGACAGCGTGAATGTGATTGGTAACGCACGCGTGTTTGGAGAAGCATGGATGACAGGTGACGTGCGAGTGTCTGGCGACGCAGAAGTGACCGTGATGCACAGGTGAGCGTCTGTGAGTAACCTGATCAAGAAATGAAATAATCCGATGGAAAATCTAAAAATCTACTATAGGAAATAAACAAAGATCATTACTTCACGAGGAAAACCATGACTAAACACTTTGAACTAACAAATGAGACGATCCGCTATGAAGGACACACGCTCCATCGTATCTGCGCCACGCAAGACTTGCCCGAGCACCGCGTAAAGTCAGGTGATCTGGGTGGTTTTGTGGAGCGTTTGGATAACCTTTCAGATATCGCATGGGTCGGTGGCGAGGCTATGGTGTACGGGGACGCGCGGGTATCAGGGGGCGCAAAAGTGAATGGTAAGGCAATGGTGTCCGGTAATGCATTGGTGACTGGTACTGCACATGTGTACAATAGTGCGCGGGTTTTCGGCAACGCATTGGTGAGTGGTAATTCATCAGTGTCCGGTGAAGCGTGGGTCTATGGTGACGCACGGGTGTTCGGTTACGCATATGTATATATCTCTGCACGAGTATTCGATGAAGCGTGGGTGTTCGGTCATGCGCATGTGTCTGGCAATGCTCGTGTACACGGCAAAACAAGGGTTATCGATGACGCGATAGTGAGGGGTGACGCACAGGTATTTGGTAATTCACTGGTCTCTGAAAGAGCAATGGTGAATGGTAATGCACAAGTGACAGACAGAGCATTGGTGTCAGGTAATGCAATAGTGACTGGTTGTTCGAGGGTTTGCGAATATGCGCGGGTGATTGGTAACTCGCGGGTGTCCGGTAATGCAATAGTTACTGATGAAATTAATTGGTTTGATTGCAGGTGGTAAAACCCAAGTAGCACAGTAGTTGTATCCCTACTGTGCTACTTGACTGTTTACAGCAAGTTATGTGTCCCCATAGGTATGTGTGAGCATACTATCACGAATTGAAGTGATCCAATCGAGAGGTTGTGAGCCTCCCTAGATTATTTCTGCTGTCAGGTTGCGCATGGAGCGTCCCCCGTGTTACTATTGACTCATCAGCAAGGGAGAGCAACACAGAGCGACCCTTACCACTCTCAAGGAGAGATTATGCAGAACTTCCAGGTCTTCGCTTCCGATGTCAAGGGTCATGTCGAGATCCGCGTTCCCGGCAAGGGCATCTACCTTTTCCCCGCCGATGAGAGCACCATCAATCGTGTCAAGAACAAGAAGGACAACACCACCTACGCGAACTACGAGGATATCGTCAACTTCGGAACGCGAGTCCAGCGGAACCGGAACTACTTCCACCGCACCCAGAACAAGAAGATCCGCACGTGGGCCATGTCGGAGCGAAACGCTCACGCTATGGGTGGGTTCAAGAACACTGACCTCAAGGATTACTACAACCTCGCAGCCTGATCAGAGAACGGACAAGGTGGCATCGACTGTCGCCTTGTCCGTTCTCTGTTTTCGCTACTGTGTCCCCTTGTGTAAACTTCGGCATCACTTGTCGCAATATAGCCCAATTAGTACAAGAAATAGGTTGCGCATAGAGCGTCCCATATGATAGGGTAAGGGCAGCATAGGATCGTTGATAAGATAATCCCTACCATTTTCAAGGAGACGCCATGAATAAGCATTTCGAACTGACAGATGAAACGATTCACTACGACGGTCGAACGCTCCACCGCATTCGTGCAACACGAGAACTACCCTACCACGCTGTAAAGCCCGGCGATCTGGGCGGCTTCGTGGAACATCTGGACAACCTCTCCGATAGCGCATGGGTCGCTGATGAGGCGATGGTGTACGATGACGCACGAGTGTCAGGGAACGCTTTGGTGTACGATGACGCGCGTGTATATGGCAACGCACGCGTGTCCGGTAACGCACAAGTGTTCGGGGACGCACAAGTGTTCGGGGACGCACTAGTGTCCGATGACGCATTTATTTATGACAAAGCTCAAGTGGCTGGTAAGGCACACATATTTGAGAATGCAGAAGTAACAGACAACGCACAAGTGTCCGATGACGCACAAGTGTACAATTGGGCACGGGTGTGTGGTAACGCACGGGTGTTTGGGTACGCGCGAGTTTTTGGTAACGCACACGTGTTTGGGTACGCGCGAGTGGCTGAAGAAAAGCATATTATGATCGGCACACTCTGCACCAATCGGCAATTCAATTGGACCCTGCACCGCACCACGGATGATCATGTTCTCCATATCGGTTGCAAGTCAGGCACTCTTGATGATCACCAGATCCTCTGCGACTCGGATTCATGGGTTGAAACCACTGACCCTGAAATCATTCGTGACGCACGTCCCGAGTACCAATCCGTCATTGATCAGTGCCGCGCCCGTGTCGCACGCTGGACTAAATAATACAAGGAGAAATCATGAATAAGAATTACGAACTGACAGATGAAACGATTCACTACAACGGTCGAACGCTCCACCGTATTCGAGCCACACGCGACCTGCCCGATCATGAGGTGAAATCTGGGGATCTGGGCGGTTATGTGGAGAGCATGGACAATCTCTCAGATAATGCATGGGTCAATGATGAGGCGAAGGTGTACGGCAATGCGCACGTGACTGATAACGCTCGGGTGTACGAGAACGCTCAGGCGTATGATAACGCAGAGTTGCTTGGTAACATATACGTCACTGAGGACTCGCGGGTTTACGGCAACGCGCGAGTGTTCGAGAACGCTTGGGTATTTGGCAATGCTTCGGTGTACGGTAGCGCTTGTGTGTCCGGCGACGCTTACGTGTTTGATGACGCTCTTGTGCATGACAACGCACGAGTATATGGCAACGCAGAGGTGTACGATAATGCGCGAGTGTCTGGTAACACGCGAATTTATGGCAACTCGCGCGTGGCAGGTAACGCACGGGTGTCTGGTAAAGCACGAGTATCCGGTGAAGCATTTATTTATGACAACGCTCAAGTGACTGGTAATACACAGGTATCTGACGATGCAGAAGTAACAGACAGCGCACAAGTGTCCGGTAACGCACAAGTGTACGATTGTGCATTTGTGGCCGGAAATGCACAAGTGTCTGGCAACGCACAAGTGTGTGATTATGCAAAGTTGACCGGAAACGATTGTGCGACCTGATTCCGAATAAATAAAGTCAGGTAGCACAGTAGGAAAACCACTACTGTGCTACCTGACTATTTACAGCAAGTTATGTGTCCCCATAGGTATGTGTGAGCATACTATCACGAGTTTACGTGATCCAATAGAGGGCTGCGACTATCCCGAGATTATTCGTGCTGCACATGTTGCACATGGAGCGTCCCCCGTGCTACTATTGATTCATCAGGTTGAGAGCAAACAGCGAGGCCACAGGGGCCAATCTCAACACCAACCACTACTCCTAGGAGAGACCATGACCACCAAGCGCAAGTACAACGAGGACAAGACCCTCATCGCTGGCCGTTCGGCTGCCGCTGACATCCGCCAGTGGGCCAAGTCCAAGGGCATCGAGGTCAGCGTCCGTGGTCGTCTGTCCAAGGATCTCGTGGCCCAGTTCCGTGACGAGAACCCCTCCTACCGCCCCAAGACCACCACGGCCACCATCCGAGCGTGGGCCATCAAGAACGGCTACGACGTGAGCGAGCGTGGTCAGCTGGCCGCTATCATCGTGGACGCCTACGACCAGCACATGAAGAACGCCACCATCGTGAACGTATGAACCACATAGCAATGCGGCCCAGTGAATCCTGATAGTACAGGTGGCTGGGCCACATTGTTCTTTTAACTACAGACAAAACAAAAGAAACCTGATTGAGTGATAAGTACAAATCAATCAGGTTTCTTTTATTGGCGCTGAAGACAATACGTGTCCCTATAAATATCGTAAAAATAATGACTATACATCAGACTTTTTCAATCACCGGCAAGCAAGTCATGGTACTACCCTTTTGACCTCCTCTCCATGCCACACAGGGAAACTCTACGGTAGCACCATCCACCTATGCGCTCACATGGAACACGAGCCAATCAGCATGAGGTAGCACTGCATCTTGCTGCATGGGCATCACATGATTCCTGTGTCCCCTAACCACCCCTGACCCCTGACTTGAACTGGACAATCCACTGTGATAGGATGATCCCATCAGGTCGAGGGAACAGCCCAAGACCACTACTCCACAAGGAGAGCATCATGCGAGTCTTCAACCTTGTCTTCAGCGCCATGGTTGCCTTCATGGCAATGTGCGTGACCACTCAGAACGGCTTCGACGTTGTGACGGGCGCTGTCCTGAGTTTCTTCTGTGCTGTCATGATGTACGCTCTCATGTACGCTCTGATCGCAGAGTGACACGTCCCCATAACGGATTCAGGAGACCATGAAATGACAATCATCAGCGACAACGTGGATGCGCGCGTATTCAATGCGTACAAGATGGAACGCGCAAAGATCAAGCGAGCATTGCAGAAATCACGTCGAGGCAACGCTACGGGCAACATCGTGACAGCCAGCATGCAACGCCAGAACGCCCGCCACAACGTCATGCATGCCATGGCAGATGACGTTTTCGAGGCAACTGGTTACGAACTCACTCATCGTGTCATCAAAGACATTGTGCAAGATCGAAACGCCATGCTCAACGGACGCTGAATCTCAACAGGCGCAACACCGAAATCGGGATTACGTGTTGCACCTGTCACGTCCCTCTGCTATGGTTTCACTATGAAGTCCAGTAATCAATCCTAAACACTCAACCTTAGGAGAGTATCGTGTCAAACGTCAAGACCACCACCGCACAGAGCGTTGTTGACTACCTCATCAGCAAGGAGACCGGCCCCGATGGGGAACCTGCCGTGCTCTACGAGGACAGTGGGGAAGTGACCATCTACGCGCATGTGCTTCACTTCTACGTCGTCCATCCCAATGGTGATGTGAGCGTGTGGAATGATGAGAACTACGAGTTCGAAAAGACCTTCAGCACGGCAGATGAAGCCATTGACTACATGAACAGCATCTACTGGGAGTGAGATGATCCACTCAACCCCCTGCCAGCATCAGTACAGAACGGCAGGGGGTTGAGTGTTACACATACGACAACACATCAGACATACATCACAACCATGTCATGTATATTGTGTCCCCATACTCACTCAAAAAGTGAGGGTGACAGGATTCCTCCCATCACCCTCACCCTATGATCACAGCGCCACGAGCATCTTGGCACCCTTCCACACACCCTGCGAGTCATACTGACCCTTGCCCTTCATCATGGGATCGATCAGGAAGATCTCCATGCTCGACTCCACAGGGTTGTCGAAAGTGTTCAGGAGGACGCTCAGAGCGTCCCCATCACGCTCGAAAGCCAGCACACCAATCAGGGACTCCTCCTCGACTCCGAGGGTCTCCAACTTCACAGTCTCCGCTGCATTGGCCTCAACCCAAGCCTGAAGGACATCAGCAGCAGACATGTCCCGCGCAGCAGGCGACAGTTCGCGGCTGTTGATCATGTTCTCGATAAGAAGCGACATGGCGACTCCCTTTCGGAGTAAGCGGTTCGGGCGGCTCCCTCACCAACTGATGTCCACGCTACAGCATCATCTCGTTGATTGCAAATCTTTGGGAGGATCATTTTTATCCATGTCATCTTGTGTCACAAGTTGATCTCGATGCCCACACGTGCTACCATCTCTCACAGTACATTGTCATCTAATCTAAGGAAATCATGAAGGATATCATCATATTATTTGCGGTCTTTAATGTATTCACTGCTGTCACGGACCCCTCTCCCATTAGAACGCTGATGGCAGGGATCACTGTAGCCACCGCGTGCTTCTTCCATGCTTTCACCTTGATGATCCGCAATCGCTCAAACGAAAAGCAGAAGATCGACGCTTCTTCGGATTGACATGGAGCGTCCCCCTGTGCTACTATTAATTCATCAGCAAGGGAGAGCACACAGAGTAATCCCTACTACTCTCAAGGAGAGAGCATCATGAAGGCAGTCCTGACCAAGAACGGCGTTGACTACATCGTGACCGTCTACAACGGCACTCAGTTCGTGGAGTCCACAATCTACCCCTACGTCCCGCGCGAGATCGCCAAGAAGGCCGCTGTGCATCGCCTCAAGCACATCGGTGTGGACGTGACGGACATGACCATGGTGAAGACTTCCGAGAACACGTGGGAGTCCGTCAAGGCGTGATGAGACAGTTCGGCCCACCAGAATCCCACACACGGGAGGATGGTGGGCCGAACTGTATCCTGTCCTCTTAGTCAAGAGGGATACGATTATTGTGTCCCCTTGTCCATCTGCCTCCAAGAGTGCTGAAAATAAATTCTCTGCGGAGTAGACGATGGAGCGTCCCCTGTGGTACTATTGATTCATCAGGTCGAGGGAACAGCCCGAGACCGCAACTCTCAAGGAGAGATCATGGGGAAGCGAATCGGAGCAACGGGGATCGCCAAGGAACTTCACGATTGGATCGTGAAGAACAACCTAGGCGAAGTGGAGGGCAAGACGGGTTCCGGTCACATCCGCTACCGCCTCATCAACGGTCGCATGTTCGTCGGCCCCTCCACTTCCAAGTCCGCCTCTGGCATCCGTAACGCCAAGTCGGCGGTGAAGCGTTCCCTGCGAGAGACCGGAGACCTGCCGGATAACCTCGCCTGATACGAGGCCCTGCCAGAATCCCACACGGGAGGACGGCAGGGCCTTTTTCGTCTCACACCATTTTGTGTCCCCAAGGGTCCACGAGAACATCAGACACCCAAAGCCACTCATGTGAGCACGCACGAGTGAGAATATATGCTCTACGAGGCTGTGCGGCTCGTAGAAGAACGTTCCAACCGTTGATGCCTCACAGTGGGATGGGGGTGTTAGAAGGCGTCAGAAGGGCACACAGAGCCTCTGTCGAGGTCAGACAATCCAGAGGCGACTCACCCTCATGCAACCTACCAGTAATCAAAGAATGTACCCCCTACCGTAATACCTTTAAACCTGTTACCATAGTGGCAAGGACAACACGAAAAGGAGAGCATCATGAAGCACGCAATGAAGCACGCTGCCGTTACCTACGAGGAAGGTGAGACCGAAGCGGAGTACCATCGTCGCGTCTTCGAGGAAGCGCATCGACTCATCCGCGAAGGCGATCAGAAGGACACCACAGATCATAACGGTTCTGCAGATCATTCCGTTACCGATCATTCCGGTACGTCCACATGGGGAGATTTCGCTTCATGGAATGAGTGATCCCCAAGACTTCGGAAAGGATCATCTACGAGTATCCTGTGTCCCTAAGGAGACCTCGCCTGAAAACAAGGTTGTCTTATACGTTCATCCATGATAGATTGTTGACAAACTCATATTCAGACAAGGAATCCAAGATGCACAATAAGGACATGAAGATCTATGTGATTGTTGATCACGGTGAAGGATCTGTTTTCCATCTGACACTGATGCCTGCCTTCCGTGTTGACACAGAGGATCAGGTCAACAAGTTCATTGACAGAGTAAAGAATGCTTGTTTCTATTTTGGCCCTGTGATCACTTCTAATCAAGGTGAGCAGGTGTTTCAGGGGGACGATGGGGAAGCAATTCACGTCATTGAAGTTTTGAAGAGCAACCAGATCGGCACTATGCACGATCATCTTTTGCGCGCCGCTATCGATAGTGGAGCGTCCCTTGCTGTTCCCGAGCACCACGGCGACGGCTATCTGCCGCATGTGACAGGGGCAAGCATGGAGGGCGAGAATGAGCCTTTTAACTGGATTCATGTAAGCCGTGGGACAGTGGATGATGAGGGCGTACAGGGTTTCGAGACGCTTTTCTCCTACCGTATGGGGTGAGGCTACGACTCTACTCAAATTATTCGCGTTGTGGAGTTGCGTATGGAGCGTCCCCTGTGCTACTATTGATTCATCAGGTCGAGGGAACAGCCCGAGACCATTACTCCACAAGGAGATACCATGTACCCCGTGAAGATCGTGAACGTTGACAGCAGCCAGGAGGACATCACTTGGGGCACCTGTGACTTCTGCATGCACACTGGTGAGATGACTGTCTTCTACTTCACCTTCGAGGTGAATGGTCTGACCGTGAAGATCGAGAACGGCGAACTCTCTGGTGATGACTACATCACCTACTTCAAGTTCAACAACGTGATCAACTTCATCAACGCCTTCAACGAGAAGGAGTTCATGGTTGAGAGCATCAACGAGATCACCCCGTCGTGGATGTGTTCTGTCAAGTCTGAACTCTCTGGTCTGTGACCTCCACACTACGGCCCGCCCAGTACCTCACACGAGGGAACGGCGGGCCGTAGTGTTTGGTTGGTGTTGTTCTGTTTTTGTGTCCCCTGTCCGTCATGAGAGAATCCTGTGACAACTGTGTGCCACAAGATTCTCTGCTATCAGAGGGTGGTGATGTACTCCACAGGGACATGTTCAGCCATCCACACGCCGTTGGAAGAGCGGTAGAAGGAGCGACCATCCGCTGCCATGCGAGATGCTGCCACCTCAAGGATGACCAACTCGCCATGACGAGAACCAACCATCGAGGCTGTAGCAGTGTCAGCAGACAGGTGGACCCACTGACGCGACCCCTTGACCAGACCCTCACGCATGATGGACTCAACGAATCGCGTAGCCGTGCCGTGGTAGAGGATAGCAGGAGGAAGCACGCTCTCCCATCCCAAGTTGACAGGGTAGGAGTGGCCCTGAGTTGCTCTGATCATCTCATTGTCTGCAGAGAACTCGTAGCGACCCTTGTTGTCCTCGCTCACGATGACCTGCAACTGAGACATGGTGACGTTGAGAGCACGCATGATATCCGACACACTGACCCAACCCTGCTCACTGGCAGTGGTGTTCGCAGATGCCGGATCGTGACGCAGAATGTACGCCAGTCGCTTTGATTTCTTCGTGCTCATGGTGACATCGTATCACAGACTAGGAGGGAAATCAATAATCCACATCGATGATCTACGGGAGTGTAATTGTGTCCCCAGAGCCACCGGCAACGTTCTTATTTGACCTCTCGCAAGCATGAGACTGTGGCACTAAGGACTTTTAACTTCCTTAGTTTTTCCTTGACGCAACGGTTTCATCATGCTTATGATGGAGGCACAGATAATAACGAGGGAGTCACCACCATGAACCTGAACCAGATCAAGCGCACTATCGCTACGAAGACGAATGCCCACTATGAGGAGCGGCACTTCCGCTTCACCCACAACCCCATGCTTGCTGCCCATTACGCTGACAACCCACTTTGTTCTCCCGAGCACGAGGGCCACCACCACGCCAATGCGTCCGTCTTCTTTGATGACGACACGTATTACACGATCACGTGGTGCGCTGAAGAGGACACCTACCGTTGGGTGAAGTGGATGAATCAGGTGGATCGCATGGTGATCGCCGCCCCTGAAGACGAGTCGGAGATGCTGGACCATCTTCGCGCGGTGACGGCTTACGGCAACGCTATCTGGGATGGAGCGTCCACGCCATTCCAGCACGTCAGCATCTCCACAGTGTCTTGCAACGCAAAGACTAAGCGCTACGAACCCGTTCCTGTCTCTGCTCATACCTCCCAGTATGATGTGAAGGTCTGATGATGACACTGCCGCCTGTCTGGACACACAAGTGGGCGGCAGTGTCACCAATGTGTCTCAATCTTGGCAGTGAGCATGAAGCATCTTGTAGGTGCCAATGGGTACAGCAGCACCTTGGTGATCAGGGTGATGACTTGTGTCCCCTTATGCTTTCTGCGCCACATCCTGACGGTGGCACCACGCTCTGAATCATTTTGACATGGAGCGTCCCTTGTGGTAGAGTAGAGTCATCAGGTCGAGGGAACAGCCCAAGACCACGACTCCACAAGGAGCACATCATGGCGAAGGTCATTGACGGCAGGAAAGTTTACGCTATCAACCCCTACGACTGCGGTTGCACGGAGTGTCTTGTGGGCGAGTACGTCCCGCTGCACCGAATGGACGTTGAGCATCTGCGCGCTGTGGTTATGGGTGATCTGGCGTGGCACGTGGGCTACATCGCATCCGTTGATGTATCGTACCGTAACTACGACATTGAGGTACGTTTCCGTGTGTACGACGACGTTCATCGGACGCTGTACGTGCCCTATGATTCCGTGTTCACGAGCACAAAGTTCAGCGAGTTCCTCGTTGGCATTGCGCGACGCAAGTGAATGGAGGGGGAAGTAGTGGTCAAGCGTATTGACCACTACTCCCCTCTTACACATGCTCCGCTATCCTCCCTACCCAGAGGATAACGGGGCTGCATGCTTCCAATCCCACCCAGCGCTACTTCTGTGTCCCTTTTGAACAATTCTGCAAGTTCCCTCAATCGTGTTGCGTATGGAGCGTCCCCTGTGGTACTATTAATTCATCAGGTCGAGGGAACAGCCCAAGACCACAACTCTCAAGGAGAGAAACATGTCCTACCACTACCACTTCACCCAGAACACCCCTACGCTGAGTGGTGCCCGACTGGACGCCTATGGCTACAGCATCGGTGCTGGTAAGGCGAAGCATTCCAACATTGAGCAGATTGCTCGTCAGTTCGAGAAGGAGCACGAGGGGATCACGGTCTTCGTTGACTACGAGGACTATGCGCCCGCTCTCCGTCTGCATCTGGGATGGACGCCTGAAAGCAAGGGCACGGCAGGCATCGTTGATCGCATCAAGGAGTTCAACGGCCTGATCGACGCTAAGACGCTTGAGGGCAAGGATGAGTACGGAAGCGATTTCATCGTGACCATCAAGTGATAGGTACCGCAGATCTCTGACTTCAGGGAGAATGCGGCATACAGCAGACTTGTGTCCCTCTCCTGCCGCTTGTAACATCATGCGAAAAAATCTTCCACTGGGCTTGACGCGCTGATGCTGCATGCCTTAGGATCAAATCAACAACGAAGACAACCAAGTCTTCACTCACTCTGAAGGAGAGTCACCATGATGCAACTGACCGGCGAGAACTTGAACGCCTACTACGATCTCGGTTCTTTCACCGATGATGAGGACGCCACCAGCATCCTCGATAATCTCACGGTCAAGCAGATGAACGAGATGCTGGGGCACGTCAATGATGTCATCCGCACGTTCTACGGCATGCTCGCAATGAGCGTGGGGTTCGACCATGAGGCCGCGCGAAACGATCTGAAGCACGCGCTCAACGTGCGCCGCCACATCGAGAACTACATGCTCATGGGCCTGCTCTGAATCCACAACAACAAGCCCGGCACTCATCAGGGTGTCGGGCTTGTTGTTTGACAATGCAGTATCATTGTGTCCCCTCAAGTTGCCCCGTCAGCATGTGACAGAAGCACGCACTGAACCCCCAGAGCGCAATAAACGCTACGTCTTCTCCTCAACCAAAGAAGTTCCGAGAATGATTTGACATGGAGCGTCTCATCGTGTAGAGTAGGAGACAACAGGGGCGAGGAAGAGCCAAACCCCACAACTCTCAAGGAGAGAACATCATGGCGAAGAACAAGAAGATCAAGAACGCGGCCAACAACGGCAACCGCGCCTGCTACGACGCGATGATGGAACTGCGACGTTCCTCCGCCGCCCAGCGCCACACGGTGAAGTCGCGCAAGGGCACCCGCTCCGCCAACAAGCGACAGGCGATCAACGCCGGTTGGTGATCCACCTCGCCGCCCCAGTGGTCACGATGATCGCTGGGGCGGCTTTGTGTATCCAGCGTCACTATAAAATACGAATCCTGTGTCCCCTTGAATGTGCAACTGATTCTTACTCTCACTTGTCGCCATAGTGGAGCGTCCCTGCACATCAAGAAAAAGTTCCTCGAATCTGCCGTTTCGGGTTGACCGTGGAGCGTCTGGTGTGTTAGATTTATTCCATCAGCACGGCAGAGGGAAACAAACCCAAAGCCCACATAACGGAGTCACCACGGCTCCACAACTCTTAGGAGAACATCATGACGAAGACCCAGACCACCTCCACCGTCCGCGACGCCCTGACCGGCCACTTCGGCGCGACCGAGCACACCATCCGCGTGAACGGCAAGCGCGTCACCGTGGCCCTGACCGACAAGACCGCCGCCGCCCTGAAGGACAAGAACTTCCGCGAGTCCAAGGCGGAGCGTCTGCTCGACAAGGGGGAGGTTGTCGGCGCGGCCTACAACGAGGACAAGGGCCTGCTCGCCGGTGAGTCCGCCCCCGTCATCCGCGCGTGGGCCGAGGCCGAGGGGCTGCTGAAGGCGGGTCAGCGTGGTCGCGTCCCGCACGCCGTGGTCAAGGCTTACCGTGAGGCTCACGGCGAGGCCGCTCCGGTGAAGGTGATCCTCTCTGCCAACTCGCGCATCCGCGAGTGGGCTATCGCACAGGGCCTCACCGTGGGCACCCGTGGCCGCGTCTCGGAGACGGTGAAGAAGTCCTACCACTCCGCCCACGCTCCGGCGCTCGCCACGGCCTGATCTATACCAACCGCCCCGCTTATCCTCCCTCTCGGAGTTCAGGCGGGGCGGTGGTGTTCTCAAAAATAGTCATATTGTGTCCCCTTGTGGCGACCTCTCCACTGATCCCCTTCTCATGTTGTCATCTGGGCTCATTGCTGTTGCGGGTGCGCCGTGGGACGAGTGGGGACACGAAATGTGAATATAGAAAACGCCCGCTGGCATTGTCACCAGCGGGGCGCTCATCGTCAGGACTGGTTCTTCTTCTCCAGTCGGGTCGCCTTGCCGCGCATCACGCGCGTGAGTCGCTTGGCTTCCTCGTAAGAGCCGAAGGAGTCCTCAGCGTTGTCCGAAGCCCCGCGCAGAGCATCGATCAGACTGTCGAAGCGGGCACTGCTCACGTCGTCCGGCTGACCGTGCTCGGTGAAGATCCAGCGGAACTTCCCGTTGTCCTCGTAGAACTCGTAACCCATGAGGAAACCAGCGTCATCGTGGGTCTTGACCTCATCCACCTTGTTCATCATGTTCTCCTGTCTGCTGTGAGTGCTTGTTGCCTCCATGCTACCTCATGGGGGCATTCTCGTCAAGGTGCTGGGGTCAGGAGTAGGTGAGATCCCCGTTCTTCTCATCCAGTTTGCCACCCTTGACCTCCATCTTCCAGAAGGAATTGTCCTCGCCCTGCCACTGCATCCCCGTGCCCTCGACAGCGAACGGGGCAAGTGCCTCCAGAGCGGCGACGATCTCATCGCCATACTTGTCGTTGTAGTTCGTGATCACCACGTCATCGGGGTTCTCGTAACCGGCATCCACCTCGAAGCCGAAGCGCTCCAACGCGGTCATGAGCGTGTCATTCTCCTCACCCGCGTTCCTCGCCAGTCGGACACCGTGACCCACCTCACGAAGACAACGGTTGCGCTCTGCCTGATCAGCATGTATGCTTCTACACATCAGTCAAGAATGCTTCTTGTTAGCACCATAGGTGCTTGAGCGCGCAATGCTTCTGACTAAGCCGGTCGGACTATCGCTTTAGTCCGACCGGCATTCATTTTGCTGATTGATCGCATGGCTTGCATTGAGGAGAAGATGATGGTAGTCTCTACATCAGTAAGAATTCCGCTACTCAAGGAGAGAGCACCATGACTAAGATCCACCCCCTCTACCGCATCACCATCCCGAAGGCTCACGTGCCCGACTTCGCCAAGATGATCGGCTGCATCGACCAGAACGCCAAGGGCATCTACGACGTTCTCTCCGCTCATGGCGTGAAGTTCGAGACCTCCTACAAGGAGGATCATGACGCTCTGCGTCAGGACGTGGTGTTCGAGGCTCGCGTGAGCAAGGATGACCGTTATCACTCGATCTTCGATGATGACTCTGACACCATGAAGGCGATCATCCACTATGGTGAGGGTGTACTTCTGCTTGAGGATGGTGACTACAACCTTCACAACGAAGCTATCATCTTCTACGGTGCAGATCGTCCTGAAATCTTCCCCACTCGCGTGGCGCTTGACTTCGATGAGGACATCAACGTGCGCGCTTTGGAGACGATTCGCACCAACCGCCTGAACGGTCGGATCTGGCAGTATGGCATCGCCCGTGCAGACTCTGTGCCGAATCACCTGAACTCTGAAGACCTTCACCGCTCTGACATGTCTCTGCCACAGGTGATGGGCTGGATGGCTGACTCCAAGGATGAGGGTAGTGAGCACATGTGGCGCGCCGTGCGCCGTCCGGTCTCGATCACGTGGGAGTCGTTCGAGGTGTGACCTACTGCGTGAGGGCGGGTTGAGCGCACCATGGCTAAACCCGCCCTCTTGCATTCAACTGGCACGCGCGCACATGATGACTCGCTTCAAGGGGACACAATATAAGACAAAAATATGCAGGCAATCAGACTTACATTATTCCCTCTCATCCTATAGGTTGGCACCATGACGACGATGAAGATCTACCGCGTGGGCGAGATGACCCTGACCCTGCCGCAGTTCAAGGGCACAGACGAGATGGATGTGACCAAGATCATCAACCATGTCTGTGCCCGCACCCTGACCCGCTACGGTGCGGTCACGGGGAGCAAGAAGGGCTACCGAGTCATCCTCATGGACACCAACGCGTGCACCCTCAACCGCGTGGCGAACTCCATCATGGACGAGTGGGAGCGTCGCTACCAGACCAACGCCTGATCCACCGCACGCTCCGCCCAGTAGTCCCCCAGAGGATGAACGGCGGGGCGTTGTGTGTGTGTTGCCGATGTGGTGATCATACAATCTGTGTCCCCTCACGCTACACCCACCCCCTCATCGCATAGGGAGGAAAAAGTTGTTCGCCCTACTCATTCCGGCTGGACAGCGGAGCGTCTGTCTGGTAAAGTGGGATTCATCAAGGGATGAGGAAGAGCCGAACCCCACAACTCCCCAAGGAGACCATCATGGAGCCGACGACCAAGAATATCCACGAGACCATCACCCGCCTGCACGAGCACAAGACTCTCGGCTACACGCTCAGCGCTCCCTACTTCGACCTGTCCGATGAGTTCGAGCACCTGTTCGACAAGGACAGCAATGAGCCCGCCGGTCGCGTCTATGTGAGCGTGTTCCTGAACCACCCCACCGGCATGCGCGTGAATGCCCGCGCCTATCAGGGTGATCGCAACATCTTCACCGCCGAGCGTCACTACGATGAGTCGGACGACGCGCAGGAGAGCATCAAGCACGTGACCCGCATGATCCAGTCCGTGCGGACTCTGCTCGCCCGCTAAGACCCCACCAGCGCCCCGCCCAGTAGTCCCCCGAGGATGAACGGCGGGGCGTTGTGCTGCTGCGCTCATGGCGCTGCCGCGAGTATTGTGTCCCCATATGCATTCACTGCGTTGCGCTTTGACAATGATCCACCGCGTAGGGTAGAGTTCATTGCAGAGCGCAACACCGCGCAGACACTCTAAGGAGAGAACATGAACACCGTAGATGTCACCGAGAACCTGACCGAGACCGCGAACAAGATCGTTGACTTCGAGCACCACCCGCTCAATGATCTCTCCGTCCTCATGACTGACTTCACCAACATGAGCATGCATGTCAATGGTCACGATGTGGACTACATGATCCATCTGGGCGGCTACGTCACGGTCCTGAAGCACTCCGACCACAAGCGCCGACTGCGCAAGTCACAGCCTGTTATCCTCGGAACGTTCGCCAGCCCCGAAGACGCAATCGAGTGGGTGCAGACGAACGTCAAGAGCGCCTGACTCATGAGCAAGGGTGGGTAGTGGAGGCGCTGCCCACTTTTTGCTGTTCAAGGGGTGCGCTTGCGCTCAAGTTGTGTCCCCATGTGAGAACTCCTTGATCGCTCGCGGATGAGGCTTGACGTAACACATATGACGGTATAGCATTGCACTTGAACAAGACTCATCAATTATTCATTAGGAGAACATCATGAGCATTGACTACCCCATCATCGTCACGCTGGCAGGTGAAGACACCCGTGAGCGAGACCACTACATCATCAACTCCCCTGATCAGTTCGCTCGATTCTGTCACGCCGAGTTGGTGAAAATGACAAGCGAAAAGTACTTCCTTCGCAGCGACGACTTCATCGACACTCGTGCTGATCGTGAGGTCGATGAGATCATCAACTCCAACCAATACCTCGATGACGATGATCTTGAAATCGCCAAGAACGTCACGATGGAGAGCGCCCAGTCTCTTCCTGAACCGTTCAAGAGCGAGGCTCTGGAAGTGCTCACCTACGTGGAGAACACTACTGCTCGTATCCGCAAGAGGCAGGCAGACGATCACAGGTTCAATGCTGACGTGCGGCGCGTCCTTGATGCTGGCGAGGATGGCTGGAAGATCCCCTCTGACACCTCGTGGGGCTACTTGGTAATCGACCTTCTTGACTATCTTGAAAAGACCCGCTACAATGGTTTCAAGATCATTCCTGCTATCCGCTTCGAAGACTGAAACAACACAGTCATTCCCCTAAGGAGAGCATCATGAAGTCTTCCACGCGGCACAGCCTGTCCCTGATGACTCCCACCGCCCGCGCAATCATCGAGAACAAGGTCACCGCCACGGTGAAGCCGAAGCGGAGCACACCCCGTGCGCAGACCGCACAGGATGAGCGCAACACTCGCCTGTTCCAACTGCACCAGCCTGCCGCTCTGCGCGCCGCTGAAGAGAGTGACCCTCGCTACTCCCTGTTCGAACTGGCGCGTCCGGTGCTTGACAAGAGCGGGAGCATCGTCGCTGTGGAAGTTGATTACTCCACGAAGCCCAAGGGTGACCTGAAGTCTTACACTTACCAGATCACGAGCCTCTGAACCGCTTCACGCTCGGAAACCACTATTCCCAAGGAGAAAAAATACTTACGATGAACGAGAAGATGGACAGTTAGTTGAAAACATGATAAACATGAATTAACATTTCAAGCTGGTATATTGACCCGCTTCGGCACACTGCACGCCGCTACACAGTCTGACCACAACTGGTCATTCCATGATACTTTCAGTGCTTTTCTTAAGATATTCAAGGCACCATTCACATCAGCATTAACGCGAAGTCCTTGCCCAGTCTTGAAAAGACCTCGACTCACCCTTCTTCCTGAATAGGAATTGGCTTTCCTCACCTGCTCATCGTCAAGAAAGGAACACTTGGAAGTATAGGACTCTTCCTGTCTGATGGTGTTGATACCAACAAGAGAAGCCTTGTATTCAATCATCTCAATAAGCCTTGCAAAAGGAATAGAGGCAAAATTCTGATTGTTTCTTCGCCCAATGTTGATGTCTTGTTTCCACTCTTTATTGTATCCAATAACTATAGTATTGATAGAGTTTTCAACTGCGTGATTCACCAACATTCTTGAGGCTTTGTGGAGATAATCATTGATTTTGTTCAATCTTCTCTGATGCAAAGTCTTGATCTGCTTACTGCTTTTCACCTCCTCTCCGAGTTTAGACTGAAGGGATGCAAATCTCTTATTGTAAAACTGATTGATACTCTTCAATGGTCGCCCATTGAAGAGTATCGGGGCTGTCACATTGCTCACTGCTGTGACAAGATTATTCACCCCAAGATCAAGGGACAGGTATCGCCCATTATCGTGAAGATTATCTACCTGAGGAACCCTATATCCCACCTCAATCACATAATGCTCACCCCGAGGGACGATTCTAGCAAATTGAATTTGATCCGAAGTTACCTTGGTTTTCAAATATATGTTAGTCTGTGAAAGATAGAGGTACCCCTCCTTCTTCTTGAAGGACAATGCCCCTTTTTCATAATGAACAACTTGACGACCTTTTGTTTTGTCTAAGTATTTTGGGATTCTTACGGTTTTGTCATATTCTCCATTTCTTTTCTTCTCCAAGAGTTTGAAAAAGGATTTGAAAGAACGATCCACCAGCATCATTGTGTGTTTGCTGACTTTTCTGGGCAAGGCAACATAGTCGCTTTGTCCCTCTATGGTGAAGATTTTATTTGCATTATTGTAGTTAAGGTATTCACCATTACTGAAGTAGTGCTGGCGAACGGCAAAAAGAGTAGAATTGTAAAGATTCTTGCTCAAGAAAGCGAGATGATCGCACTCATTGAAGTTCATGTGATTTTTGCGAATCACATGCTTCTCTGTGAGTATCATTTTTCACCTTCTTCCCGTTTCTACATTATAGTATAGCAAAAAGCATGTAATTAAGCATCTGTTTTCTACACCGCAAACCCCTGATGCCTCGCGTGCTCGGAGGCTCCATGCCGCCGCCCGCATGCACCGCAAGATGTCCAATGATTTTTCACATCGCGCGTTTAAGTTCTTCATCGCCGGTGGTCTCGTGTTCGCGCTTGCCTGTGTGCTCGGCGTGATGGAGGCAGTGGCGCTGGTTGTTGCTTTGTACATCACCTCTGGGGTCACGTTCGTCTTCACATCGCTGAACATCTTCTACGCTCTCTGGCACAGCGACGAGTCGTACAAGAGCACCCGCAAGGCTATCTCCGCCTACAACGAGGCTATCTGCACTGCTCTGGATGACTTGAATCTGGCACGGGACTTCGAGCGCGCCCAGAACATCGCAGGTTGAGAGTAGGCGGGGAGTGATAGTACTCCCCGCCTGTTCTGTTGTCCTTGATTCCGTGTCCCCTTTGGCCTCTGGGGCTACCCCGTCTGCAGATTCGACAAAGCGGACTACGTGCGCTACGATGGCCTTATCAGGTCAAGGGATTCCCCCAAGACCACGACTCTCAAGGAGAGATACATGAAGCAGGTCACCGATCATCAGGTCTTCGACGCTATCGACAACTTCCCCGACCTCACGGTGGAGATCGAGTTCATCAGTCAGGTCTTCGAGGCTCACATTGAGCGCGGCGTGCCCGTCCCCGAGGTCATGGAGGCCACGGACAACGGTTACGACGGCCCCGAGGATCGTGTCATCATGGTGGCACTGGGTGTGGACATGAGTGAGCAGGCGCTTGAGTCCGCTCCGACTTTCTACACGAACGGCATCGAGCACATGGAGGATGCTTCCAAGTTCCTGTGGGAGACCATCGGTGATGACTTCGAGGGAGATGGCTCCCGCTGGGTGCTGGTGCGCTCCAAGATGATCGACTACCTTGTTGAGCAGGGTGTTCTGATCGCGGACTGAATAACACAGCGCCCCGCCGTCCCTCTGTGGTAGAGTACAGGCGGGGCGTGGCGGTGTCATCGCGTTACCGCGCTCACGAATACTGTGTCCCCTTGCCCTGCTCACCCAGACAGCAACCACCACGCTCACTCGATGAGTCCGTCACGAAGATCGCTCTCTGGAATTCTGGAAAACCTCTTGACATGAACATCAAACGCGTTCTATCATGGTCATGTCAATCAAACTCCGAGCAAGGAGAGCATCATGGAGAACGAGAGCAAGAACACTATCAGCATCCGCGTCATCAGCGAGTCGAACAAGCGGTGGGGCCGTGCCGTGCGCGAGACTCTTCGCAAGCGTGATGAGGCGGACGAGAAGGTTCGTGAGAGCGCCGCGATCCGCAACGCACAGAGTGCCTTCGGGAGCAAGTGAGCACTCCGAGACCGCCCCGCCTGACTCCTCACCCGAGAGGACGATGGCGGGGCGTTTCTGCTTCGCACACGCGCCTCGATGTGTGTCCCCTGATCGCTCCGTCTGCCTTCTGGAGAAAGATTCTCGGTTTTCGACTGGACAGTGGAGCGTCCTATCGTGTAGTCTGGTCTCATCAGGTCAAGGGAACATCCCAAGACCACCACTCTCAAGGAGAGCAGCATGGCGGATTACGAGTTCGAGACCCCCACCCACACGTGGGAGTGTGGCTGCGGCGAGACCGTGGAGTGCTACCGTGGTCAGGGCGACCAGCAGTGCTCGTGCGGGCAGTGGTTCAGCGCCTCCGGCCAGCCGCTGCGGATTGAATGGATGAGTCCGTCCAGTTACGCCGAGTGGGTCGAGACGCGGGACGAGGACTACTGACCTCACCCAAGAGGGCGGGGCGGAAGCCGGAGACGGTGGAAGCCCCGCCCTCTCTCGCTGTGCAGGGATTGTGTCCCTTCTATGAAGAACGAGATGGACAGTAGCGAGACCCAGAACAGCGCGTGACAGACCAAGACCAGTGGAGCGTCCTTGTCCGTGGAGAACTCGCATTGACACCATGAGCACAAGGGTGCTACGATCAAGACAACAGGACAGAGCGCCACTCAAGCCTCTCGAAGAAGCTCAAATGCGGTGGATCATCCTCCCCAATGGGTTGATGGTCACTGTGGAAAGCCCACAAGCGCCTGAACGGATACACGGCGGGGCGGGGAGTGGTAGTTCTCCCCGCCCCGCTACTCATCAGCAATAAACCCGCACTCCCCATAGGAGAACATCATGAGCACCATCACACTTAACAAGGAGAAGCGCTGGGCGAACTCCATGATCGACACGTTCATGCTGATCGACGGTGTTCCGGTAGCCTACCTTTGCTACTTCCACCACGACGACAATCACGTGGTGGAGGGCGAGGAAAAGGGACTGGCTCTGTGCGACCTTGAGGTGCGCCCCGAGTATCGTGGGAAGGGGCTGGCGAAAGAGATCATCCGGCGCGTCCAGGAGTCCGAGGACGGCAAGATTCTCTACACGTCGGGGTGCTACACGAAAACCGGATACGAGCGACTGGTGCGCAATGGGGAGGGGCTGGTACCGATGCAGCAGTGGCGCGTCCGCTATGGCGATACTCATCATGAAGCGTTCAAGGACATGACGTTCGTCCGTGACTGGGACAAGATGATCCCGATGAACTGATTGTTTGCATATGGAGCGTCCTGTGGTGTAGAGTTTCATCATCAGGTCAAGGAATCCCCCAAGACCACCATTTCATAGGAGAAGACCATGAGCGAGATCACCGATCAGAATACCATCATCCTCAGCGGCGGCGGCTTGGCCTACTCGCTGGACGACGCAGCGGAGAGCATCGACGAGCTGATCGAAATGCTGGAGTCGGCTAAGCTCGATGGTATGAAGTATGTCGCGCTGTCCTCGGGCAACTACCGTGGCGCAAAGTGGGTGTCGCTGAGCGCGGACTACACCGTTGCAGAGGACATCGAGGACTGAGGGAACACGCACAAACACAAGACCCAGTGAGTTGAATTGCTGGGTCTTGTGTTTTTCTGATCATCTTGTGTCCCCTCGGGAACCTTTACATCCACTTGACTCTCGCCCCATCCCTGATAGACTGCATGGACAAAGATCACTCAACAGGAAGAGGGCACTCATCATGCGCACCATCAAGGGAATCGACCTGATCAGCACTGACCACTACGCCACCTTTCACCCTTACGGGTTACTTGGTGGCTCTTGCTGCAATGTGCTAACTGTGTCCCCGAATGGTGTCAGCGGCACGGCAAGGGCAACCACCAGTACCGTCTCATCGGAGTTGTTGACTCGCAAGAGAGGATGTAGTAGAATCGAATTACTGGATCAGGAAGACCCTGCCATATTTTCTGAGGAGAAACCATGTCTGAGACCATCGTTACCCACGTCACTCCCACGGAGAGCAGCCTGTTCGCCAAGACCGTCAACTACAAGGGCGTAATCAACAACAACCCGAACCACCCTTTCCAGTTCTTCGGCAAGGTGCGCCTTCATGGCGACAAGAAGTTCTACTTCGAGGGTAGCAATGGCGAGACGACTACAAAGCATCTCTTTGCCGTCCATCACCCCTTCGACATCTTCGATAAGGTTGCAGAGAGCATGGGCGAGTTCGGTGCCGTCGCTGAGTACCGCGTGTTCGAGAACGTCGAGGGGCGCAAGACTCCGCGACTGCTGGCGACCTACACCTTCCCCGAGAAGTGACCTGTTAGACCCTGCTTTGCGATTCTGACCTGAATCGCAAAGCGGGGTCATCTCTTTGTATCATCTTTTGTGTCCCCTATGGCAACTCGCCCACTATCCGCTCTCACCGTCAGGGATAGATGCAGCAGTTGCGCGCCTGCCCCATCGTGCTCACATGGCATCACATGGTCATTATGGTCCCTGTGAGGGTGCAGGAGACTTTACGAGAGCACGAGAGCACGTGGCCCTCTCCGAGTGCGTCAGGAGCCTATGAGCGCCTCTGTGAGCCTCTGGTGACATCTGAGGGCACTCTTGGACGCTGAGGCAATGTCAGTGCGTCAAATAGGCTTACAGCGCCGCACAGCATGCACGAGGCCGTGGTGACGTTCGGAGGGTCACTACGGATCACCCCCAGATCAATTTGTCCAATCAGTCTTCGAGTCAAAATGTCAAAGTGTATTCATCACGTTCTCTTTCATGGACAGATTGACTTCAAAGACACCTTGAGGAAGCAAAATGTCTTTAGTGGTAACTGCAGCCACGACAACTGTGACTGGGTGCGGTCTGGACAGTGGAGCGTCCTATCATGTAGGATGGTCTCATCAGGTCGAAGGAACCGCCCAAGACCGAAACTCTCAAGGAGAGATACCATGTCGCAGACCATCAAGGCCGTGCTTGTTCCCGCCAACCTCGACTCTGCCCCGCGTGCCGTGGAAATGACCATCGAAGAGGGTGCTGGCGCATTCCGCGTCTTTCGAGAGGTCGCGGGGCTGGGTCTGATCACCTACATGCCGCGTAAGAACTACAGTGACGGTATCGAGGTCGTGGCCGACGACGAGGGCATCTACAGGTTCGACACTCCCAACCCCCACGAGCACGTCATCAATCGTCTGGGTCTCATGGACGAAACGTACCCGTTCGGTCCGGTGCTGGTGATCCGCGAGAGCGTGGATGACGAGGGTGAGTCCCACTACGACTCGCTGACCGATGAAGAGCTCGCCCAGATCCTCGCTCCCGTGGAGTGACTCACTCCGATAATGCCCCGCCTGAACTCCATCACGGAGGGACGGCGGGGCTTTGTCATGTTCGTAGTGCTCTGGTGGCAACATCTTGTGTCCCCTCCCTTCTCCTCCAATGTGGGTTGCACAAGAAGCGTCCTGTGTGGTAAGGTCATTCCATCAGGTCAAGGGAGCCACCCGAGACCAACACTTTCAAGGAGAACATCATGGAGCAGAACAAGAACTTTATCGGTTACAAGTTCGATCACCGCGAGGGTCAGGTCGTCATCACGCTGAAGTCCGGCGTGCAGGTCAAGACTGCCCCCGAGCCGCTGGAGGATGCTCGCATGTCCGCCGAGGGCTTCCAGATCCTGACCGATGACCACGCGCAGGGTAAGTACCCCGCCGTCGTCAAGAGCACCGCTGACCTGTTCATCAACCTGTCGGAGATCGCCGCTATCGAGGTCATCACGCTCTGATCCTGACCCCCGACGCCCCGCCTGAACTCCATCACGGAGGGACGGCGGGGCTTTATCGTGCGCACAGTGGTCACCCATATTGTGTCCCCACAGGGGAGGGGCCATGCATGAATAGGTCCGAACGCGGAACCATTCATGCATGAAGTTTCATGGAAAGATTGACCGTGGAGCGTCCCGTGTGGTAAGATCATTTCATCAGGTCAAGGGAACAGCCCGAGACCAACACTCTCAAGGAGAACATCATGGAGCAGGATCAGCAGGACATCGTCACGTTCATCATCGACCAGTTCATCAATCGTGCTGAGGGGGATTACAAGTCGGCTGTAGAGGTCGCAAGCACATCGAACCTTGTTGAAACGATCTCTTCTCATGACCTCAAGGCTTTCATGGACGCCCGCCATCGTAAGATGATTGCTGGCAACCTCAAGAGAAAGCGTGACGCCGGTGCGACCGATACCCAGATCGCCGAGGAGTTCCTGTCTGACCAGACGAAGAGGCTCATCCACATGGCAATGTCGGACGTTCCCGTGCCTGCAGATGAGGCGTCACGGAACCGTGTTGCCGCCATGCTTATGAATGACCTTTTTTCGGTTCTGAACACCTCTCGCTGACATGCAGCATGCCCGCCAGAACTCTACGACAGAGGGGTGGCGGGCATGCGTGCGTATAGGATACTTAAGCATTAATTTGTGTCCCCAGAGCGACTCGTCCATCCGAGTGTGCGCTTACTGTTGAAGAACACAATATTGCTCTGGGGTTGGATAATGGAGCGTCTTGCTGGTAGAGTAGGAGTCATCAAGGGGCAAGCAACCGGCAAGACCCACCACTCTTCAAGGAGATACCATGACCATCGCCAACGAACTCAACAAGTTCATCAAGGACGCCAACGCCCTCTACGAGAACCAGAAGCAGATCATCAAGGACGATCTGGACGCGGGCATCGTGACCAGCATCGGCTCCCGTGCTGCCTCGATGCAGTTCTACACCGCGCAGAAGGCTCTTGCTGACAGCGCGCAGAAGCTTCTGGACAAGGGTTACTCTGCGGAGAAGGTGATCGCCCACCTGAAGCACCGCGCGTCCAACTACGTCATCGAGATTGTCGCTTTCACCTCCGAACTCAATCCCCGCTTCACTGTGGAGGAGATGGCAAAGATGAAGGCTTACGCGGTATTCTATACCCACCTCGACCTCTTCGGAATCGACGCTGACAAGAACGCCCTGAAGAAGAACGAGGACGCCTGACCTGCAAGCCGCTCGCCCCGCCAAGTAGTCCCCAGAGGATGAACGGCGGGGCGGCGCGTGTGTGCTCATCGTGGTTCATGACTACTCTCGAATTCTGTGTCCCCACGCGCGCACATGATGGCACGCCCAAGGGGACACAATATGAGGCAAAAACAAGCAGAGCATCAGGCTTGCATTATTTCCTCTTGTCCTGTAGGCTGGCACCATGACGACGATGAAGATCTACAGGGTGGGCGAGATGACTCCCCTCCACCTCCGAGACGACTACGTGCGCGTGATCAACCGCGAGTTTGACGAGATGTGTCACCCTGCGATCCAGCGCACTATGGGTTACCACACCCGTTCCCACTGCTTCTTCGCTGCTCCCGACATGAGCGCACTGATGCGTTGGGTCTGGACCAAGGGGGTGGCTGGTGGCGCGACTGTCGTCATCAATGAGGTGGAGGTGGAGTGTGATGAGGTCTTTGCCTATCAGGTGAGCAAGTATGAGCAGTGGAAGGATTCCGGTGATGAGTCCTATGCCTACGCTTACTGGGAGGGCGCGGTGCCTCTGATGGACTTCATGGAGAACATCGGGGACTACCACACTGCCGACTGGGAGGTGCTTCTGCATCCGTCAGAGATCATCGACTGTCGCGAGATGGATCTCTCCGAGGTGCTGGATCACTGCTTGGAAGCGGTGGAGATGCGCGGGAAGAGGGAGGCGCGCTTTGAGTGCGACATTATCAGTGCGCTGGATCAGATGACCTGTGCCGCGTGAGCAGTGGCGGGGCGATCCGCCGCTCTCCGTGTGCATGAGGGGACACAGGGAACGAAACAAATCTGTCTTTGGATTGCTTGACGAAAGCGCTTCCTTGCTGTAGCATTGAGGCAACACCATCCACCAATCAAAGGACTTTTCATGGGACACTTTCACTTCTGGAACAACTCTAAGATCAGTGATACCACCGTCAAGAATGCCCACAAGATCATTGATACCTCTACCGTTCAGGTCTTCGGCCCTTCGGGAAAGGGTGATCCCGAGGTCTCCAAGGATCGTATCTGCATCAATGGAGATGCATCCAAGGGTGAAGACGCCGAGGTTTTCTACCTTGCCGATCCTGACGACCCCGCTAATGAGTGGCGGGTGAAGACGCTGGGGCTGCCCTACGATGAGGTCGTGGGCGCTATCATGATGGACATCACGGTTCGCGGGGAGGGGGACTTCCGTTCGGAAATCTGGATCGACAAAGATGACCCCGATTACCTGCGTGCTCTTGATCTGTATGAGCGTGCGGTGGCTCCCTTGAGCGATGATGATCGCCAGAGGATCGAGGAGTTCTTTTTTGTCATGAATGAGTGAGTGTGAGTCTATCAACTGCCTCCAATTCTCCCCCATCCTGACCGATGAGGCAAAGTTGATCACGGCGAACCCTGAAGCCATGAAGGACATGATCTGGTATCACGCCACTCCTGCCGATACGTGGCAGAATGATCTCAAGGAAGCCAAGTTTGACATCCATGCAGGCACCCTCATGGCCGCTTATGAGCGTCTCTTCGCCACGGGAGACACTAAGAACTACATCCACGCTCTGCGGCTGAAGCCCGATGCTGTGATCAGCCCTTTCATCGAGGACGATGAAGACCATATCTGGCGGGGAATTGATTACGATGTTCAGGGGTACTATAACGAGTGGGAGGACTGCGGCAGTATCTCCATTGTGTGCGCGTGGGATGCCTTCGAGGTCATCGAGTCGAGCACCATCAGCAAGGCGAGCCTGAAGCGTTTGAAGACCCCCTACAACTGCTAACGAGCACAAGGTTATCAAGCACACTACCCGCTTGATAACCTTGTGCTCACGGCGCACTTCCAACCGCGACTCACCGTTGTCGAACACCTCCGAGTTGAGCACCGCGTTGTCACGTCCCTCTTGCTTCAGGCGGTCAAAGTGAGCGCGGTCAAGCGTAATCGTCCATCTCCTCCGTGGTGACAGTATCGAGCGTGTCCTTTGTACAACCCAGAATGGTCGTCTTCTTGTCCTTCCGATGTGGCTTGCTGTCCTTGCCATATTCGGTGAAGTCAACACATGAAAGGGCTAAGGTGGTCGTGAAAACTGTGTCCCCTATCGAGCGCATGAAAAAGGGGCTGGACATTGTGCCCAGCCCCTGAAGTAGAACGTCCCGCACGGGGTATCCGTGCGGCAGGTGGGGTCACTTGCCCTGCCTGATGACCGTGGAGATCACTCCCCGACCTCGCACCAGCAGTTGCGGGCGCAGTAAAGGTCGGAAAGACCCTCGGTTGTGGGGAGTTCCGCAAGGAACGCGGTGACCTCTCGATCCCACATATCGCTGCGGTAGGTGCCCCACATGCCGTCAATCTCAACGGTGACCCGGTGCTGACGCGGGAAAGCCTCAGCAGGAGTCGGAATGACGTTAACCTTCATTTTTCACCTCCTTTGTAGGTGATCAGGAAGATTCGGGAACTCTCTGGCGCTCCCTGTCCTTCGTTGCTCTATTCGTTTGCGTTGTAACCATCATGGCACACATTTAATCCGAGCACAAGTCGGGAGCCAATATTTTTTTTCGAGGAGTGCTAACGATGTCCATGTCACGTCCCTCAAGCCACCAAAAAACGGCACCCTCAAGCCCATGCAGACACCTCGAAGCCCCTGCCGCCCTTCAGAGCCACCCACAGTGTTTCAACGTCCAAGAGTGCCCCCACAAGCTCCCAACGCCTCCACGGGGCGCATAGGCGACCCCAGAGCATGTTCTGACCGCCGTGAAGGTCAAGCCGTCAGCAAGATCGACATGATGGACAAGGAGACAATTGCTGTACTACCTGTCGTGCTGCCCATCAGAGTGTTTGCATTGTGTCCCCATTGCTATCGTGCCACTTGGATTACCCCTGTTCCCCTTGTTCTGCTACACTGGTAGACGACAGACGAACAGATCAAACAAAGGAACCATGATGACCAAGAACATTTTTGAAAAGGCTGTGCTTCTTCAGGATCAGCGTCTTGAGGATGCTCGCACCGAGTACGAGGAGGCACAGGCTCACCACAACTGTCTGATGCTCGCCTTCATCCTTCAGGAGAACGGCATTCCCGAGGACGCCATCATCGACCTCTCTGTGAGCGAGGAGGGCTACTACAGCGTGTGTCAGGTGCTTCAGAGCGAGTCCGACGAGAACGCGGAAGTGACCTCAGCGGGTGATTACCTTTTCGACATCGAGCGCGATGACGACGACGGCAACGTGTTCACGCACTGGGATGCGTTCAGGGACGAGGACGGGAACATCGTAGCCTCTCGCGTCTACGACTACGCCCGGAAGCACCTGGACAACTGAATCGCCACGCACGAGCGTCCCCCTTAGCAGTCTCCCTACAACTGCTAATGAGTACAGTGGGTTGAGTAGGCACGAGATCCTTGATTGGCAGTACAGTCGTTCAAGGATCTCGTGCCTACTACATCCGATTCCGTGTCCCCTATCGTTACCACTACCCCTTCGACCGCTCTGCTTAATTATCTCCTCACGAATCAGAGACGACGACACACACGGCGTTCTGTACCCCTATGAGGACGCCTGAAGACCTTAGTGCCATCCATGTGCTCACATAGGCATCAGGGGCACCTACGGGGCGACGTGGTGCAGTTATACACCACGTCGCCCCGATACTCACTTGCCCAGCACAGCACGACCGAAGATGTAGTCCTCATCCGGCGCGTCCGGCGCGGTCACCTTCTCCATGAACTCGAAGAACGGGCGCACCGTCTCCTCCACGTCACCGATAGTGGCATCGGGATTCACGGTGAAGGTGGCAAACACGGAGAACGGCACGTCCTCAACCCAGCGGTCATGCTCCCCCTCATCTTCGCTCACGTCCAGCGCAGACGGCACAGCGGACTTGATGTGATCCGTGATGCTCTTCATATGCTCACGGTGTACCTCCAACCACGAATCCTCGCCGGTCTCGAACGCCTCCGAGTTGAGCACCGCGTTGTCACGTCCCTCGGACTTCAGGCGATCAAGGTGAGCGCGGTCAAGCGTGATCGTCCATGAGGCATCCACAGCGACCTTGCCATCGCGCTCTGCACCGATGTAGATGGTTTTGTTGATGATGTCATGCCCCATCGTTCCCATCACCTCGGGGATCTGGGTGATGATCTCACCATCGACCTCGACACTGTCGCTGTCGTGCATGTCGAAGAAGTGGTTGGTGAAATGGCGGATGGGGAGGCTGTTCAAGGTGGTCATGGTGTTCTCCTTGGAAATGGGTGTTGATCTATCTCCACTGTAGCCGCAGAGCACCGATGTGGTCAAGTCGCCAATGCGTGTTCAGCAGCGTGATTCTGCGGATTACGCTGCAGTCCGAGTACAATTACTGTGTCCCCTTGAGTACCTGCACACCTCACCTGTACTCCACATATGGTGTGCCATCTACGTGTTGCGCAAAGGTTCCCGCTTGCTGTTCCCCAGTCTTGTGGTGTTATCTGCGGGTGTGGGTATCAAGGACATTATTGTGTCCCCTTGATCTTCTCGACAGACAACTTTGACCACGGGTTAATTATCTGGTAGCATTGCTCACGAGAGCACAGCACACGGCTGGGCACAACTCGAAGGAGAGACCATGAGCACAATGATCGAAGTCGATGATAACATGCTCGAACGCGCGCTGAACGCCAGCGTGTCGTCATGGGGGCATAGGGAACTCGATGAGTGGGATCACCATGATGTCGAGAGGATGCGCGCAATCCTGACCGCCGCTCTGACCGTGGAGGAAGAGCGCACTTACCCGCACCCGTCCGAGATCGGTGACACGATCACGAGCGTCACCATGCGGGAGGACTACGAATGGGGCGACGGACACTACAGCAAGATGGTCTATGACGGCGAATACTGGTGCGCGAACGGCAGGACTTACTTGCCTGAGCGCCTGATCCGTTACACGCACGACTCCGGCACCTACAGTGGTAAGACCGTGGAGTGCAACTCACGAGGAGAGATGGTGGAAGTCCGCTCCTGACAGTGTGCAAGGTGTGAGCATCCATCAGTGTGATCATGCATCGCCCTGTTCACACTGATGGATGCAAGAAGTGTGGCATATACCATATTCCGTGTCCCCTCTGGAAGATGATGAAATAATCTTGACCGCTCGACTTGACGCCTGCTCCATGTCTGTGATAGATTTCTTTCATCAGGTCGAGGGAAGAACCTAAGACCACGACTCTCAAGGAGAGACAATCATGAAGCAGATGACCGCCGACGACGCCGCCCGCATCGACGCTATCACCGAAGAGATCGACAACGAGTACTCCGGCATCTACTTGGACACCCTCGCCGGTGAGACTGAACTGGACGAGCATCACATCCGCCGCATCCTGCGAATGAAGCACCTGCGCGCGAAGATCAAGATGCGCTACAGCGAGACCATGGCTGACACCATGGCTATCCTCGCCGGTTCCGCCCGATTCTGACTCACACACCCCCATCCTTACCGCGAGGATGGGGGCGTGTTCTTATCCTCGTTGTCGCAATTCTTGTGTCCCCTGATACCTAAGTCATCCAGCGCCTCGACCAATCCGAGATGTTATAGCACTACCACGATTGATAGATTTGACGGCGGAGCGTCCCCCGTGGTACTATTGATTCATCAGGTCAAGGGAGCAGCCCAAGACCACGACTCCACAAGGAGAGTATTATGCAGAAGTCCCCAGAAGTGATCGCAGCCGAAGCCGCCCTCGACGCCGCCAAGCAGGCTCTCGCTGAAGCCCAGGCGGAAGAGGAGCGCGCCAAGCAGGAGGCGCGTCGCATCGAGCGTGAGGAGCGCTACCGAATCGAGCGCGAGGAACGGGAGCGCCACGCTAAGCAGTTCCGCGATGACTACCTGACCGACGACATTCCCGACCACATCGCTGATCGAGTGTTTAACTACTCCTATGGTGAGGGTCACAGCTCCGGCTACAGCGGGATCGAGGATGTCTACTCAACTGTGTCACACCTCGTGATCGCCGCGTTCGAGGCTGGTCTCGAACGCTGACAAGCGCCCCGCCGCCCCAGTGCTGATTATGAGCACTGGGGCGGTTTTTTCAAACCGTCAACTCGAATTCTGTGTCCCCTCACAGCATACAGTGATTGCTCTGCTGGAGGGGCGATAATACGCTTGACGGCTGCGCGTACTGTCGTGTATAGTGGGATTCATCAAGGGGTAAGCAACCGGCAAGCCTCACGACTCTCAAGGAGAGAGACCATGACCACGAAGAACATCAAGGCTGTTCTCGTCCCCGGCGATCTGGACTCCACCCCGCGCGCCATCGAGGTGACCATCAACGCCGACCCCGAGGCTTACAACTTCCCCGCCTTCCGTGAGGTCGCCGGTCTGGGCACCATCACCTACATGCCGCGCGATGCTTACGGCGACGGCATCGAGGTCATGGCGGACGATGAGGGGATCTACAAGTTCGGTCGCCCCAACCCGCACAAGCACGTCATCGACCGTCTGGGCATCATGCAGGGGGCTTACCCGTTCGGTCCCGTGCTGGTGGTGCGTGAGAGCGTGGATGAGGAAGGCTACTCGCACTACGAGTCCCTGACCGATGATGAGGTCGCCGCGTTCCTCGCTCCCGCCGAGTGATCATGTGAGCACGCGCCCCGCCTTCGCTCTCGACAAGGGAGGACGGCGGGGCATCACGACAAGCGTGATGCCGCCCATGGCTGCGCAAAAGAAGTTAAAATCGCCATTCATTTATAGCATTTTCTCGCTATTTTATGTCAAAATGTCGATTTTAACTTACGGTTCAATCCTGAATTCACAGTCGCCATTGCGCTTGGTTGCCCCATGCGCATTGTGTCCCCTAAGCGTTACCCTACCGAGCATGCCGTAAAAATTATTCCATAGGGGACTTGACCGTGGAGCGTCCTGTGCTGTAGAGTAAGAGTCATCAGGTCGAGGGAGCCACCCAAGACCACAACTCTCAAGGAGAGAACATGTCGCAGACCATCAAGGATACCCAGTACAAGCAGGTCGCCGATACCATCCGTCAGCAGATCGGCTTCTGGAACTTCGCCGCCGTGGGTGCGCGTGACTTCCTCTACGGTTCGGAAGAGCGCGGGAGCCTCTCCTTCCATGCAAACATTCTCCCCTTCACTAAGACCGGCAAGCGCTCCGGCTGCGCGCGTATCATGGATGTGAAGATCGTCTGCACGTTCTCCGACACCTATACGGTCACTGTGACCTACAAGCGCGCAAGCGAGATCGTCACTCACTACACCGCTTCCAACATCTACGCCGATCAGATCGGCCGCGTCATCCTTGCTCTCGACTACGACGGCGAAGAGGTGACCAACCCGCGTTACTGGGAGAACTGAACCAGCACGACAGCCCCGCCTGAACCCTTGGACCAAGGAGCACGGGCGGGGCGTTCGCATGTCCACACAGCGTCACCCTGTTCGCCGTGGTAACCCGTTGTCGTTGATGACACATATTGTGTCCCCTGTTCCCGATTCCCCCCACAACACAACGCCCCGCCATCATCCTCGTGGGAGTCAGGCGGGGCGTTGGTAGTGTCGGTCAGTCGTCGGTCTCCGGCTCGCGGTAGAGGGTCACCCACGAGAACACCTCGCCCACCTGAGAGTCCTCCTCGCCCTCGTCGTACGCCTCGGGGGAGTAGTCAGCCACATGCGCCGTGGCGACCAGCAGGGGAGCGTCCCGGTCCCACATCAGGCAGGAGAGGATGCCGGGGGAGAAGAACTCCGACTCGTGCATCAGAGGGCCGTCGTAGCGGAACGCCCCGCTCATTCCCTCGGCGATGCTCCACCCCTGCGCGCCCGTGATCACGTCGCGCTCCTCGTCGTCCTTGCCCTCCCACTGAAGCGCGTCCTCGGGGGTGTCGGGAGCGTCGGTGCTGTAGCGCTCGAACACCTCGAAGGTGCCGTCCGGGTAGATCAGGTGCGTCTGCTCGTCGCCACGCGTGCGGATGGAGTCGGCGGCATCCACGAAAGCAGTCCAGTCGGTCTTCGACATGTTTTCTCCCCTTGAGAGTAGATGGTCAGGGGCGGCTCCCCCGACCTACTGAAGAACAGTCTGCCACACATTCACACTGAAGTCAAACAGGGCGCTCTCCCATTGTTTCAGTCGTCAGGGCGACAGCGCGAGCATAAGAACACATTCTGTGTCCCCTGTTGCCCACCCTCACCCTCACGCCCGCCTACACACCTCACTGGCACCAGCAGTAGGCATCGCACTCCACAACCACCTTCACCGTGTCCGGCTCACCCGACTCCATCTCCGCCCACTGTCGCCCCTTGGAGGCGAGCATGGGAGGCGTGCTGAAGGCGTGGTTGCGACCGAACGTGGTCACGCGCACCATGTGCTCAATGCGAACCGTGGTGACATCGGTGGTCATGGTCGCCATCGTCATCGCTCCTTGCCGTGTGGGACTCCCCCATCCTACACCATCACCGCCGTGGATGCCACACGAGGGCATGCATGATTCAGTGAGAACTGTGTCCCCTTGCCCTTGACACAAAAAGCGGGAGACCGTGAAGCCTCCCGCCCTGCCAGCCCTTCACGGCGACCGCTCCGCGTGCTTCCTGTGGTGTCACGGGTAGCACGCGGAGCGTCCTCACTGGATCACATGTAGTCCCACTCGCCGTCGTTGGTCTCGAAGAGGTTGTAGGTGCCGTCCGACTGCGCCAGTTCGGTCAGGCGATCCCCCAGCTCCCCCAGACCACGATCCCAGAAGCCAGCACCGTGCCTGTTGCGCGTGAGCCAGTAGTCATGGATCATCTGCGCCGAGGTCTCACCAGCCGCCTCGTAGGCCAGCAGGTCGCCGTCGCTCACGTTGCCCACGAACGCGGCGAAGTCCTCCACGATGCGCTCACGCGCCTCATCGGTCAGGTTGGACTCATCGAAGTGATCCTCCCACTTCTGCGCGAGCATCTCGCCGTTCTCATCCATCATCTCGCCTGCCTGCCACAGCATGACCTCCGCAGAGGTGGCGATGACGTTGTCGCGGTCGGACAGGTCGTAGCGGTAGGTGATGACGCTCATGATGGTCTCCTTGTTCAGAGTGCAGTGCCAGCGGTTGCTGACAGGAATCAGGTTACCAGCATGATGAGCCGAGTGCAAGTCAGAACCGTGTGGCGCTGTGTGGTGCGCCCGGAAGCAGTGGGGGCTTTGTGGCACCACCACGGGAAGCAGGTGCAGATGCAGTCAATGCTCACATTCTGTGTCCCCTGCTCCTGCGCAAAAGATCGACCCGCCCACCCTATGAGGAGTAGAGCGGGTCGATCCGTGCGTTCAGGAGTAGCTGGGGTTCGCCAGTGTGCCGAACACGTAGGGGGAGTCGAAGGTGCCGGGATCAGTCACATTGATCACATCAGCGTAGAACCCGTAGGACATCTCGTGGAGCGTCCCCAGCGTGGTCTCAGGGTTCACATGGTAGCTGGCGACGAAGGCAACGGAGGGGCTGTCAGGGTGAGCGTCCATCTCGCTCAGCTCGATCTCGACGGAGCCGCCCACGATCTTGGACAGGTTACGCGCGATGATTTCACGGGTGCCCTCGGTGAGCCAACCCTCCTCATCGGTCAGCTTCTCCATCAGCTCGGGATCGCGCTTCTGGTGCCACTCCAGATCCTCCACGATGATCACATCGGCGCGATCACCGTCCTCAGAGAACTCCACGGAGCCGTGCTTGGCATTGTCGCCGAAGAACTCGATCAGCGAGAGGCTCTCTCCCGCCATGTCAACCACGGTGGTGGTGTTGTAATCCTTGTCAGTGAGGGTCATCATGTTCTCGTTTCTGTGAGGGGCGAGTCGCCCTGATCGGTTGTTCTGAGAACAGATTACACCATGATGGCAATGATGACAAACCGCTCATTCTTTCAATCTGTCACCGAGTCGATGGGGTGGGTAGTGCGTGATTCTGTGTCCCCCGATCTGACCAAACATCAAACGGGGCCAGCCGTAGCCAGCCCCGCCCGACGTGAAACGATCAGGAGAAATCCGAGACGGAGAAGGAGAATCCCTGATCGTCCATGAAGTGGTGCTCACGATAAGGCAGGCTGTAGTGTCCGGGATTCAGCGAATCGAAGTAGTCCATCATCTCCCTGTGAGCGCCAGAGGGGTCAACCTCCACGCTCTTAATGAACTCCATCATCAGCCCGCTCCGTCCATACTCATCAACCACGTCGAACTCGCCGGAAACCAGCATGGAGCGCATCACAGCCCACGTGTCGATCACCGGAGCGTCCATGAAGGAGAACTGCGGTGCACCCATCCTCACGTAATCCGACTGCTTCTTGAGGACATCAGTGTTATCGTTGTCCCACTCGCCCACAAGCGCCTGAAGCATGACCCGACCATTGGAGCGCTTGCCCAGATGAACCTTCGTCAGCCACGACAGATCCATTCCCGACTGCACGGCAACGGCGGGGACAAGGTAGAAGTTCGTGCTCATGATGTTCTCGTTTCTGTGAGGGGCGAGTCGCCCTGATCTGTTGTTCTGAAACCAGCCTACACCATAAACGCAATCTCGTCAATCAAGCATTACAAGACGGTAATGACGCAGCGATTGTGCTGCCGAGCGTGCCGTAAAAATTACTCCATAGGGTACTTGAACATGGAGCGTCCCTCGTGGTACTATTGATTCATCAGGTCAAGGGAACAACCCAAGACCATCACTCTCAAGGAGAGAACATGAAGGACTACAACACCACTCCCGTCTTTCAGTCCGCCATCAAGGTAGGCGACGTGCTGGCTCTGGTCAAGTCGCACAACGGCGTCATCAAGTCGAAAGACAACCCCGATCATATCGAGTGCGTGGGATGGATGCTGAAGATTAATCCCGATTTCGCCGGTGCCTACCTCGGGGCCTATGCTCCGCGAGTCGCCACCGTGGTGGGGGTGGGTCGTGACGCGTTCGAGGGCGAGCGGTTCTTTGATCTTGACTTCCATGGGGTCACGGTGAGAATTCACCCGCACCGCGAGGAAATCCTCGAAATCGTCGCTTGACAAGGTGAGGGGTGGGGCATAATCCCCACCCCCTCTTGCAGGGAGATATTCTTGTCGCTCTTCCGTCCTATGACGGCCGTGAGCGACACAAAGAACTATGCAGGATTCAATACAATCTGTGTCCCCCAGTGCTTCCATCTCGCGCCCCTACTGTTGCTGCTTCACCGCAAGCGATCAAGAACTTGTGAAGAGATCAGTCTTAGAATCGACACTGTACAAGAAGCATACTGCATGTTATACTCACATCAGCAACAGGACAAGGAAGATCCTGCAACCGCCACACTACACAAGGAGGAATGAGAAGGGTCATGAAGAACGTCAGCAACCTTGAAGCCGAGACTGATGAGAACTACAAACTGTATCACTATGTCACTGTGGTTCTCACTTCAGGGCATGTGATCAAAGCGCACATGATAAGCGCGCAAGAGGCGAAGGATACCGTTGAGAGGATTGCCACCGCCATCAACAGCAACACTCGCGTTGCAACCGAAAGCCCGAAGCGCGTTGCGAAGGTCGGAAAGTACTATGTGGATTATGCGGAAATCGCCTCTTTCTGTTACGATTACACGTATAGTTACTACTCCTCTGACGATTGCTGATGCCTCATCTGCGCATAGACGACGCAACCCCGATCCGACCTTGTTTCACACATGGTAGAGTCGGGGTTGCGTGCTGTCCAAGGACACATGACTTCTACAGAAGATGAAAGCGCGAGGAGAGTTCAAGGTTACGAGTTGGAAGAAGTCACTTATTGTGTCCCCTGATTGAGAGCCAAGCAAGAACCCCAGTTATGTCTGACTGGGGTTCTTGCTTGAGATCAGGCGAGACGGGCGATCTTCATGACCTTGAGTTCGTAACCAGAGGCGACATACAACCGCACCCCCGACTTCGACAGGCTTGTGATGAGCATGGGGTTAAGTTCGACCTTGGTGTTCTTGTCAAGGAAGAGGCGATAGAAGTCCGTGAGGATGTTGGTCTCCATCACCCCCATCACCTCATCCACGATGTTGAAGACCATATCGGAGGCAATGGACCCATCCTCATCATAGGAATCAGGGTCATCCATGTCGCGCAAGTCAATGTCGCCGTCGATGACCAGCACCTTGGAACTCTCCCCCATCATGTCTGTGGTGATGAGCAGGTTCGGGTTATCAACGCTGACAGCGACAACATGCAGCCCCCATGTGTTCTCGATGTCATGGTTCAACAGCGGACGCTACTCTAGGTTGTTACAATTCTTAGATTCCTGAGAATCAATCGTAACACTCTGGAGGTAAGGAGAGGGAACCATAGTAACCCGCCTCGATGATCGCGTCATCACCGATAAAACCTGCTTATAATGGTTAAACTGTTTAGTAGCGTTAGGAATAGCCCTCACGCCTACCTTACGAGAAGCAGACACATCACGATTCAACTTTAAACCACAAGAATCACAAATCACAAAACGCCCAGACTGACGAGCCTCCTTATTACACTTAGAACAATGAGTGGAAGTCCCCCTAGCACTCACTTTACGCACCCCGATGCCAGAACGTCTCCCACGATTCTCCATAGCATTCTGAATAGCAGAATGCTCCCACTTGCCACCTTTAGACCCTAACCATGATAACTGCTCAACAGAAATCAGGCTAACGCCATTGCGCTCAGCAACCTCTACCAAATGAGCAGCAATAGTGAGTGCTCTCTCATTCTTCAACCGAGTGATTCTTGACCTGATTCTCTGGCATTCCGTCTTATGAATGCTTGCGCGATTTAAATGACCAAACTTCTCATTCATTTCTTTCTTGTATTTATTAGAATTATACTGTCTCCATAGTTTATCCATCTGTTCAGTGATGCTTTTCACTTTCTTTCGAGCATAATAAGGAGCGCTATAGCTCATCTCGTTACCATCAACAATGGTAGCAACATATTCTTCAATCTTGCCGAGATCTACTCCGAGAACGCGGGAGTTGTAGGGTAAGGTTTCAATCTCATGTTGAACAGTGAAGTAGAAAACAGGTTCCCCATTTTTGATAGCAATATTGGGTCGTGTTATTTTACCCCCGCTAAACCTATCGCTTTTGGGGATTCTGAACTTCAGCACAACTCGCCCTAACTCTCCAAGGGAGCGAATAGTTAAATAAAGATTGCGATTATCTCTTGTGATTTTGCAATAGTGAGTATCTGTGGCGGAGAGGTTAATGATCCCATCAGGAGCAGGTTCTCCAGCAATGACCCCCTTCTCGATGAGCCTTTTGGCTACTGCTGTGGTGTGTGCTTCTGTGGGTTTTTTGAGGTGTGGATAAGTATTCTTGAAGTCTTGGATGATCTTTTTTGTATCATTTTGATTGTCTTTGTTGATGATTTCGCAGATTGCGGCATCTTGTATTTGTCCGGCGGTGCGGGCGAGGACGGAAGTTCTGAGCATTTCGCTCATGTTGTAGGCATTGTGTGGGTAGTTCTTGTATGGTTGTATGTTGAGGGTTCGTCCGAGGGAGTTAAGGGAACCGGTAAAGATTTCACCTTTGTGAAATTCTTGGATGATGCGGTTCATGTCGCTTTTGAAGTAGTGTTCTTGTTCTGCGCGCATCCATGTGCTCATACGTGTGAGTTCTTGAAGGATTGCCTTTTTGGTGGCTTTTCCTTCGTGGATCTCATAATGCGTAAGTCTAAATGGTGCGTGTGTTTTTCTCATGCTTGATTATATCAAGAACTATCGTGAAAATCCTCTTATGTAAAAATTGTTAGGATTGTGATTATTGTAACAAAATCAGCGACTGCGGGTGACGGTTCAGAGCGTTCATCAGAGGCACCAGATTGTGCATCTGCTCGCGGGTGGTGATGTTGTTCATCATCTACTCCTTCAGGTGATGGTTGCCTGTCCAGGCATGGTTGCCTTTGTAAGTATCCTTCCACAAATGTGCAGTCCTGTCAAAGTAGTATGGATTGATTCCATCGATGGAGCGTCTTGTTGTCAATTCACCCCTGACAGACAAGGGATACCCGTGCCCACCTGATTCCAGATGAGTACTTGACAGCGCCCATGTCGTCCGTGTAGCCTGAAGACATTGGCAACACTGCCACCACCATCCTAGACTGAAAGAGGACACCATGAACCGCACGTTCCGTTACATCGCTCGCATCCTTGCTCCCGACCTGGAGGACACGGTTGCCGAGAACGCCACCATGACGGTGGAGGCCAAGGACATGGCAGAGGCGATGGCGATCTTCTCCCAAGCGACCGCGCTGGACACTGTCGATGACATGAACTTCCAGATCATCCGCATCGAGACTGTCTGATCCACTCGACGCTGGTCTTGCTCATGGAGCGTCCAGCGTAGTAGACTGAAAACATCAACGGTGTGAGGAAAGCCAAGCACCACGAATCCAGAAGGAGAAGACCATGGCTACCATCGCAAAGACCCTCTCGGACGCTTTCCATCAGAACTGGAAGATCGCCACGGACATGGGTACCGAGGAGTCTTACCACGAGGCGGACGTGTGGAACACGTCTGACATGTTCACGGACCACCTTACCCCTGAGATGACCAAGGCTGAGGCTGTGGCCGTGATGGAGGATCGCATCAAGAACGCCCGCCGCCTCAGCGATAACGAGGTCGAGAAGAACACGTGGGACCGTTCCATGGATCTGGTGCGCGAGACCATCACCCTCGACTGATCACCCTACACAAGACAGGAGGGTAGATCATAGAGAGGTTGAAGATCTGACCGCAAAAGCAGCCAATGGAGTCATGATGACTGTGGCTCCATTGGCTATTGTTTTCTGTGTCCCCTGTTGAAGTACCAAAGTACATGCAGATACAACAAGGCCACGGTAGTCTCGAATGACTACCGTGGCCTTGCAGCGATTCTCACTCCGGGCGAATGCTCATCCACCTGAATTCAAACGCCATGTTCTCCATCATATCTCGGCGCGCCGCCTGAAGATCGGACAGCGAGTTGTGGTTGCAGATCAGGGTATCGTAGATGTGCTTGCGAGCATTGCGCACGATGGTGTCATCGTCAGCATCCTCATGAACCAGAAGCGTAAGGAGGTCACACAGCTCCATCTTGGCGGTGTAGTTCGCCAGACGCACCACTGCCGACTTGCGTGCAGTGTCTGTTGCCTTGTCGAGATTCTTCAGCGACGGATTCACCAGCACCGCGAACTCACGATCCATGGTCTCCTTGAGCAGAGCCACATCTCCTCGGATTGATCCAGTGTTGGTCTGGTAAGCGGTCTTGGTCATGCCTGTTCTCCTTGAGAAGTGTAATTGCGCGAACCCCTTCGTGGTGTTCTCATGGAAGCATACCACAAGAAAGGAACACAAGCAACCAGATTGTCCGTCCCCCGTGTTGACATCAGGAACCACGCACTGTAGAGTGTGAAGACACCACAACCGTGGGAACATAGACCGCACAGAAAAGACGATCACCATGACCATCACCCCTGACATCTCCCAGCGCATCTACAACTGCTACAAGACGCATCGCAAGGAGATGAAGAACACCCTGTGCAAGCGACGGGGCAGCACCATCATCACAGCCGCTGAACAGCGTCAGCGCGCCCGCGTCCACGTCCTTGAAACCATGAAGGATGACCTCTTCGACGCTACGGGAATCCTGCTGGATCATCGCATCATCAAGGACGTTGTGACCGCCCATGAGGAACAGCGTCGAGCGGCCTACGCTGCACGGTGAAGTCACATAACTGGACTACGTTGCACGCTGAAGTCACATAACTGAGACATAACAATCACAGATATGTGACTTCAGCCTAAACGTCGGGGCAAGAGATCAATCCTGTGTCCCCAAATAAAAGGTTGACCAGATTAAAACCATCTATAGACAACACCCTGTCAACATGGTATGCTTACATCAGTAATCAGCCCCACACTCCACAAGGAGAACATCATGTCCAGCATCTACAACGACGCAGCCCAAGCCATCAACGACAGCGAGTACGCCGCCGTCCTCGTCCGTGCCAACGGTGAGTACCAGACCATCCTTGAGCATGACTTCCCCGAGACGGTGGAGACCTACGACAAGCACGATGGCGCGTTGGAACTCACGATCCCCCACGGCCTCAAAACCCTCCACGGTTCCAGCAACCAGCACGGCTACGACGGCGCAATCATGCACACTTCCGAGGTGTTCAGTGCAGGCATGATCGCACGAGCGTTCAACGACAACCCCGAAACCGATCTGATTCACTTCTACACGACCACTGTGCAGGACGATGACGGGGAAACCATCGGGTGGATCGCCCTGTACTACTGAACCAGCGGCACGCTAGAATCCCACACGGGAGGACAGCGGGCCGTTGTCTTCATAACGGGATGTTTAAATTGTGTCCCTTAACCTCCCGCTAAAGGTGAAGCGTACACTTGTCTTCGTAAAACCTACACACGTCACGACAATTTCTTCGACTTGACTTGACTGTGAAGAGTTCCTATTGTACATTGAGAGCATCAGATCAAGAGAACAACATAAGACCAATGCTTTCAAGGAGATAACATGTCGTGAACAAACACCCGCCCATCACCTCGAATGAATCAACCACGTTCACATCTTTAAACATCTATTAGGAGAGTAATGAATAAGAAGAAGAACCTTGCTTTTGTTGGTGCCGCATGTGCTCTTGTCCTTGGGCTTACCGGCTGTCAGTCTGGCGCGTCAAGGGCTAGTGACAATCTTTCGACTGCTGCAGACAACTTTGAAATCAATCGCCGTGTGGTTTTCTACAATGGAATCACGGATAAGTACATGCTTACGGTAGAGGGTCGATGCTCTATTGTCGATGCAGATGGTCAGCTTGAGGTAACATGCAAGATTGGCCCCAACGAGTACAAGAAGCATTTCCTTGGCCTGTCTGACAACGTTACTTATATTGCGGAGCAGATTGATTCTGCTGATGTCAGCGAGTACCATCATCGTGTCATCTTCAAGCCGGAGAACGTCGTGCCGGACATTGACGTGAAGACTAGCGCCGATGGCGAGGGCGACTGACCCCAACCGCAACGGCCCGCTAGAATCCCACACACGGGAGGACAGCGGGCCGTTGTTCTTTCCTAGTGATAATTCCGTGTCCCCATGCCCCCACCTTGCTACCAAAAGAACCATATGCTATCATTCGATAAAACAATCATCGACATGGAGACAATCATGGGCATTAATCATGAGCGACACATCAACATCTCACAATGGGGCAGAGACGATCAAGGTCAACTCGTCCTCATCCGTGGGCAACACCCCATCCTTACTAACGCCGCCATCATCCTTAGCCAGATCCGTTACCGCTGGTTGCTTTCAAGGTCGGATACGGTCATCAACACCATGAACGCAGAGCAGACCATTTCCACATGGGCTGTCATCGCTGGTACAGGAGGAGAGGACACAGTACCCCCTACAGAGATGGAAAGCGTGCAAGCACTAGAAGTGCTCCGAAACGCTGCAGACCTTGCAAACGACAATTCATACATCATTCTGAACATGGCTGCCAACATGATCGAAAGGATCATCGAGGACGGTTTCATTGACTGAAAATAAAACGTGTTGCACGAGTTGCACTTGTCACGTCCCCCATGGTAGAGTTGAGTCATCAACAGGGAGAGTAACACAGAGTGATCCCTACTACTCTCAAGGAGAGAGCATCATGATGAAGAACGCGAACGCACCTTTCGTTGACCTGTTCGCATTCTCGAACAAGGGCCACGAAGTCTACGCGGTCTGCAACAAGCACATCGACTTCTACACTGAAGAGCAGATTCGCGGCACCACCAAGATGGAAGGCCCGTGGCAGTGCGACAATTGCCCCGAAGACTACGAGCCTGCCACCGGAACCGTGTACGTCGTCTCCGAGTGATCCGCGCTGATCGCAGACAGTAGATAAGCAATGGCCCGCCTAGTACCTCACACGATGGAACGGCGGGCTATTGTGTCGCAGCATCCGAAAACAATCACACAATCGGGTATAGGAAAAGTCCAATCCTGCAGCCTATTACTGTGTCCCCACATAGCCATAATGATCTCGAAACATGATGTAGACAATAGGCTGATAGCCTGATACGATTGCCTTGATACTCACCGTACAAACATAGGAGAACATCATGGCAAGCATCTTCAAGACCACCGCCATTACCACTGCACCCTTCAAGATCCCCTTCATCGGAAACCACTTCAATGAGGCTGTCGCCGTCTGGAAGACCGATGGCACCCTGCTGCTTCGCTTTCTCGCGTGGACTGCTGATGAGGGTGAAGTCATCGGTATCCGCGATCCTCGTCACGCTCACGAGAACGTGGTGACGCTAAGCAAGTACGGTACAGCGTTTGCTCACGACTTGATGAGAGCCGGTGTGCTTGCCCCCATTGATGACACAGACATGATGCGTGTGCTGATCTGAAAACCTAAGAGTTGCGCGCGTCACGTCCCCCGTGATAGATTGATTCCAACAATAAGAAAAGCAACTTAGGCGAACACCTACCATTCACAAGGAGAGATCATCATGGAGACCGTCCTGAATGAACTGACCAAGATGGAGACTACTTCCCTTAGCAAGCCCGAGGTGGTTCGCGCATCCATCATGTTCGGAGATGTCCAGACTGAAGCAAACATTTACGTGAGTTCTAACCTGTTCTACCTCGCGCATAAGAACGCTACCGTGAGCATCTGGGACGATCAGACGTGCGAGACCCTCGCCACGTTCGACAACGCCAAGGATGCTCACGACTACATGAATGAACTTCTTCAGCCCTGACGAACTACGGATGCCCGCTTGACCTTCACATGGGAGGATAGCGGGCATTCTTCTTTCACGGATTACTGGATTGTGTCCCTATCGACAACGACAGTCCACAACGATAACAAGCGCAAATACGCACCATAAGTTTTATACACGTCTTGTTTATGTCGTATTCTTGTGGTAATATACGATCACCAATGAGAATGACAAACCAGAGTTAACCTTACTTAAGGAGAGAAAACATGAGCGCTCACTTCGAATTAACAGATGAAACAATTCACTATGAAGGTCGCACGCTCCACCGTATCCGAGCCACACGAGACCTGCCTACTCATGACGTGAAGGCCGGTGATCTCGGCGGATATGTGGAACATCTGGGTAACCTTTCAGGAAACGCTTGGGTAGCCGATGATGCACGAGTATTCGACTACGCAGTAGTCTACGGTAACGCACGAGTAACCGACAACGCGCGAGTGTCCGGTGAAGCGGAGGTGTACGATAACGCGCGAGTAACCGACAACGCGTGGGTGTACGGTAACGCAGAGGTTTTCGAGAACGCAGAAGTGTCCGGCAACGCACGCGTAGAAGGCAACTCGACAGTGGAGTACGAAGCGCGAGTGACTGACGACGTGTGGGTGACCGGCAACGCGCGAGTAACTGGCAACGCACGAGTTTCCGGTTATGTACTGGTGGTTGGTAAGGCCATGCTGACTGATAACGCCTACGTATCTGGCAACGTATGCGTGTCTGGCAATGCAGGCGTGGACGGCAATGCACGAGTGATCGGCACAGCATGGGTATTTGGTAACGCACGCGTGTCTGGAAATGCGTTGGTGTCCGGTAATGCGATGATTTTCGGTATGGCAAATGTGTCCGGCAATGCACACGTGTGTGATAACGCGTGGGTATCCGAGCGAGCAGATGTATTCGGTGATGCGCTGGTGTCTGGTGAAACGTGGCTGAAGAACAACGCTGTAATTCGATCCACCGATTGAGTAAACAGCAGAGCGTCCCCTCGCTTGGTAAAATAATCACGTTAACAGGGAGGACAACACAGAGCAAAGCACTCCCTACCAATTTCTTCTGAAGGAGAGAACAGAATGAGCGAGCAGAACGTACAGACCATCGAGAACGCGACCCCTGACGACGTGCTCCCCGGCGACCACATCACCTGGAAAAAAACCTGGGCGGCGCGCGGCGTGACCTGCACCGAAATCCGTGAGGGGATCGCCCACCACCGCAACGAGGACGACGACTGGTGCGCCGAGGACGGCATGTGGATCGCGGGTGGCGACGGCAATGGCAGCGCCATCACGATCCGCCGCCCCGTCAAGAGCCTCCCCACGGAGGACGGCACACAGATCATCCCTGCCCACGGAGTTATCGAGGCCGTGTGGGACGAGGTGACCTACACGACGCGCCATGCCACCTACGACGCAACAGAAGGTGTCTGGGTGGGTGTCTGGCGGGGCGAGAACGACCACTCGACCTATGAAATGTACGCCAGCTACATCACCCCAGACACATGGAAGACGAAGGAGAGAGCATCATGATTGAAACGCTGATCGAGACGTTCATCGAAACGCTCAACTACGCGCACGCCTCTCACCCCTTCAACAACCTGCTCGCATGGATGGTCGCAGACATCACCCCCGTGCTGACCGATGCAACCGCTGCCGTCTACTTCATGATCTGCCTCATGATTCTCCCCTTCCTCTGCATCTGGGGAGTGTACTTCTTCAACGACCTGCAGAACCGTAAAGCCACCCCCAACAACACGGCACAACAGATCAACGACAACATGGAAATCATCCACGACGATACCGGCAAGCACATCCGAGTCGGAGATCATGTGACGTGGGGAACTGTCATGCTCAAGGATGACTACTGGGGCGATGGCAAGAGAGAAATCACCGGCATCACGATTCGACGCCCCAAGACGCACGACTGAACGCCCCCACGCTGCTCACTCCTGTCAGCACATCAGAAGCAATCACTAACGGCCCGCTAGAACCCCACACGGGAGGACAGCGGGCCGTTAGTGATTGAACAAAGCACACAGATGACAAAGTACACAGAACAGATAAAACACCATGACGAAAACACAAGATTATTACACCCAACATTGTGTCCCCACAGCAACCTAACCCCAAAGTCACGAACACTTCACAGCAACCTAAAGAAAACATCCCCAATAGGGTTGAAAACGAGACACACATATGCTACAGTGGATAGATCAGTAGTGTAAATATTCCCATAATCAGGAGCACAATGAGCAATCATAACATACAGACCATCGAGAACGCCAAATGCAAAGACGTACTCCCCGGTGACTACCTCATCTGGACACGGACCCGCCATGATGGCATGATCACCGTCACACAACAACGCGAAGGAACCGCCTACCACCAAGACGCAAACGGCGACTGGAAAAACAAAGAAGGTGCATGGATCACAGCAGGCGAAAGCGAACTCACCATCCACAGAACCCTACAAACAACCCTCCCCACAAAACCAATGACAGCCATCATCCCCGCTGACGGGCATGAACGCATCCAAGCCGTGGTAGAAGGAAAAAGTACAGAGCACGTGAAGCCGTCCTTGACCACAATGGACAATGGCAAGCAGCATGGCGAGAGTTTAAAGTTATCCTCACATCAGATAAGAAATTGGACATATCCTATAAACTGCACACCTCGGTCGCCCCAGAAAACATCATCAACGGTACATGTAAAGTAGAACCATGAAATACATCGCAGCCACCTTCATTCTCCTCGCCCTCGTCGTCATCGGCCTGAAGACAGGAGCGCAAGAGTTATACACAATCTCCGCCTACTGCGCATTCATCACAGCCATCATGGCCGCATACCACATCGACGTCAAGGAAACGAAATGACTACACAAGATCACACGAACATGCAGATCATCGAGAACGCACGAGCCAACGACGCCATCTTGGGAGACCACCTCACATGGGTGTGGAAAAGAAAAGTGAACGGGATGACCGTCATCGAACGCCGCGAAGGAATCTTCCACCACAGAGATGCTTATGGTATGTGCCGAAGCGAAGACGGCAGATGGATCACCTACGGCGAAGGAGACGGCATCACGCTCACAATCCGACGCGAGAAACAGCCTGACACCATCTTCCAGACACGAAAAACAGTCATCATCCCCGCAGATAACCGTAACTTTATCGAAGCCGTAGTATGCGGAAAAACATGGCGCACCCAGAAAGCCGTACTCGGTATAGGTGGATACTGGTATGGAATATGGACATCCGACTCTGAAATCAGAAAATGCATCGCCCGAGAAAAAGTCATCATCGGAACATGGAAGGTAAGGAAGAACTAACCATGAACAACCCAGACACTCTATACATCACAATCCTCACCGTATGGTCGATTGTCACCGTAGCCCTCTGGATCGTAGCTGGTTGCGTAGGAAGCAACACTACCAACTACGTCACAAACCGCTCACTACACATGCGCAAAATCGGTGCCCTCATCGCCATCATCGCCCCACTCTGGCCGCTGGCATCCACACTAGCCTGCATCTGGACCTTCACCACACTCATGCGAAAAGGAACACTCCCAATAAAACACGCATATTAAAAGCACAAATCATACAGCCCCTAGGTAAAACATGAAAAGAAAACACAAACGACACAATAAACAAAACCACCAACAGGGAGAACACCATCACACCAACCAAAACCAACACCAGCAACAGATACAAGAATGGACAAAGAAACTAGAAGAAATCGATAAAACAACAACACTACCCACGTTCACAACAAAAAACGGCATCACATCAATACAAAGAGAAAGAAGAACACAATGACAAGCATCAACAACCTCAAAGTAAACATCCTCCTCTCCCACCCCAACCTCACAGACCACGCCATCAATGAATACGTGAACAACCTCGACCCCAACGACCCCAAACGAGAACACATCACCAGCACCCTAGAAAACCTCAACAGTGATTACCCAGAACACAGAGAAATCGCAGCCATCAACCTCCGCATCCTTATCCTCGGAGAACACTGGGCCAAATGCCTCAACTGCGGTGACACCTTCTCCGTAGAAGACGCCGGAAACGACAGCGTATGCTCCCCACGATGCTCCAACGCATACAGCAACTACCTCATGGGCTAACACACCCACAAGAACACTCCACACAACGCTTGCACAGGGAGGCGTGTGCAAGCGTTCCTGCATATGCAAGCGTGCGTGTGGTAGCATGGAGAAGACACTTGCGCACGGAGAGGACACTTGCACACACTCAACATGAACAATTAAACCGAAAACCACCACTACGCAAACCTGTGTCCCTAAATAAAACCACACACGAACACCAGCACACATAGACAACACCCAAACCACATGATACGATTAAACCAACAACGACACCTAAGGAGAACACCATGACCGCCCTGCTCATCGTCATCGCCACCCTCGTGATCGCATCCTTCTTCGCCCTCAACCCCACCCCCAAGGCCCAGACCGTGCGATACGACAAGACCCAGCCCCGACACACCCCCGATACCCACTGGAACAACCTCGGCTGACACCAAAGGCAACACCACCAACCACAAGGAAACACACTGCTGCACCCAACCAGCAGCACACAAATGTCCGTCCCACGGCAGCAAGCGGCCCGTCCTAGTACCTCACACGAGAAAACAGCGGGCCACTTCACGACAAATTAATTCCCACACCACCTTGCGCATGGAGCGTCCCCCATGCTATGATTAAACCATCAACAGGGCAAGGGAAGAGACCAAACCCCCACACTCCACAAGGAGAACATCATGGAAATCATCTTCATCATCCTCTACTTCGCCATCTTCCTCTTCCTCCTCACGAAGAGCTCCGGCTACGTTGCCGACCAGATGGACGACATGGACGCCTGACCCCACGATCACAAGCGGCCCGCCCAGTACCCCACACGGGAGAACAGCGGGTCGCACCACATTACAAACACTACACTGCAACAACAACCGAATTATATCTCCCACGCTCACACAGAGAACATGCTCACACAGAGAACAATAAAAGTCAACTCACGAATTCACTACCCCGCCGACACAACACAAACCCACAGCACACTCCAACCTGACCACGGCGACAGCACACCCTAAGAAATAAAACACCACACCAGCATACACTACCATGACCAGAATTATTACTCTCCCCATGAAATTATTTCCTCTCCCCAAACTGTGTCCCTAAAAAACCTCCCCCACCGCGAGCGCAGCCCCCTCAAAAAAATAAAAACCTACGACACCGCCCGCGCAGCGCCGTCACCAACAACCTCCCCCGTCACACGCTCACGCGCTCTCCCCAGCACCCTCTCCTCCCCAACCTCACACAGCCTCCTCACCTAGCCATCATGCTCTTCCTCGCCCTCACCCCTGCTCCCAACAGTACCCTCTCCTCACCTCCCCCTCAGCCATCATCATCTCCCCATCACACTCTCCTCCCCTGCTCCCGCTCCCAACAGCAACCACCATGACCTCTCCTGCTCCCACCATGACCTCCCTCGCTCTCAACAGTAGCCTCCCATACCATGAGTTCCCCTCGCTCCCCAACCACCAACTGACCCATGAGTTCCCCCGCTCTGATCTCCACGCTCTCCGCCCACCATGTGATCTCCCTGTTCCACCGTGATCTCCCTGCCTCATGATGATCTCTCCTGCTCCATGATCTCTCCCCGCAACCATCAGTACCCTCCAACAGTCAACCATCGTGAGTACCCAGTTCCCCTCATGAGTACCCGCTCTGCTCCCCTGTACCAACGTGATGATCAACGCTCACGCGTCATGAGTTCCCTTTAGGTTCTCTACGGAAACTATCCCCCTCATGATTCCCCTTCTTCAGATGATGACCTCTCACGAGGAACCTACCTCATCATAGTCCCACTTTATTTCTCTGACCTACTGCTCACAACAGTGTGCGCACACCCGTTCTCTCCTCCTCATGATTACTTTACCCACGAGGTGAGATTCTCCGATCAACTCTCCCCATCAACTGTATGCGCACACCCATCCCCACGCTCACGCGTCATCACTCAGTACCTCTCTCACGAGCAACACCACGCATTGACTTATACCTCTCACGAGTTCTTTACCTACGTGGTGACCCCTGCCATCAGACCAACTATATGCGCACACCCGTTACCCCATGAGATCAACGTGACCATTGTCCTCTTACGCTGACCTTGCAACCATGTGCGCACACCCCTTCCCTCCCATGGGTGCTGTTCGATGCCATGGTGATCATGCCTCTCAAGAGTATGCGCACACCCCTTCCCATGTCAGCATGTACAGGTCACTGTTCCTTGAGCGTGTGCTGGTTGGTGATGATCGTGAGATCGTGTACTGAGCGCGTGGGGGTGTTCGCGTGAGCGTGTGTACTGGTTGTGATGAAGGCTGTGAGGGTCTTCATCGTGTTAACTGTGATCGTGTTCGTGGTGGTGGTATTCGTAGTTGTGGTAGGTGTGTTTGTTGTCGTTGTATTTGTATATATGTTTGTTGTAGTTGTAGTGTTAACATCTTGTCCACATGTAGAAGTATTCTTATCCACATTCGTTGTTTAGTTATCCACAGAAGAAGTAGTTCTGGGTGTGGCGGGAGCGGGATTGTTGATAATTATGATTTTTGATACAAAGGATTTCAGAAGCTTCTGAAATCTTTTGACAGTAAAACCTGGTTTGTACCCTGGTTTCTATTTTTATATTCGTTTTCGAATGGTTTCTATTTTTTCCTATTTTTTAGTGTTGTTATTGGGGTTTTTGGGTTGGGAATCATGTTTTGCACAGGGTGTTGATAATTTTGATTTATTTCTGGTTGTAGTAGTAGCGTTTTCATTGTTGGTGTAGTAGTGTTTTCATTGTTGATTTTTATTTTGGAGTGTTTGTTTTTTGTTTTAGGGTGTTGTTTGGGTATTGGTGTTGATTGTTTGGCGGTGTTAGTTTAGGTGTTTGGCGAAGTTGATTTGAATGTTTGAAAGTATTGGTTTGGGTGTGTTTGCAGTGTTGGTTTGACTGTGTTTGTGTTCTGTAGTATGTATTTGTATCGTGGTTGTTTTGTCTTCTGTTGCGTGGTTTTAAAGTTTGTAATATGTGTGGTGCGGTTTTGTAAGGCGCGATTTTAAAGTTTGTGAGGCATGATTTTAAAGTTTGTATTTTGTGCCATGCGGTTTTTAATACTTGGTTTAAGGTTTGTGTTGCATCATTTTGGAGTTTGTGATGCTTGGGTTTAAAATTTGTGGTGATTGGTTTTAAGGTTTTAATGAGTTATTTTTCTGTCTGTGTAGTGTCTTGTTGTAAAGTTTTAGGTTCAGTTGTGTTGTTTTTGGTTTAGGTTATATGGTTTTTAGGTTGGGCTGTGGAGTCTTTGAGGTTTGTTTTTGGGCTTTGATTGTGATGACTGTGTTGCGTGATTGAGGTTGGGTTGTGTAGTTTTATAGTGTAGAAGAGTTTGTTTTGTGTGCTTGTGTTGGGTTGGTTTGTATAGCACGTTGTGTGTTGTGGGATTTTATACTGGCGGTTTTGGGCGCTTGTTTGTGTTCTTTGTAGTCTTGGTGTGCGTTGTTTTGGTGTTTTGAATGTTTGATTTTAGGTTTTAATTTATACATTTTTGTTTTGTGTGTGCGTGGCTTTGGGTTGATTTGTGTTTTTGTAATCGTGGTTTGGCTTTGATGTCTATGCTCAGGTTATGTGCGCTGCTGGTGTATTTCTTTTGTGTGCTTGGTTGTCTTGTGTGCTTGTGTTCTTGTGTCTTTGAGTGTTGTTGGTTGTTGTGGTGTGCTTATGAAGTTTATTGTTGTGTGGGTGTTCTTAGTACTGATTGTTTTAATGGTTTGGTGTAGTAGGTGGTGTTTGTCTATTGTGGTGCTTTGGATGTTGGTTGTGGGTTTGTTGGCTTGAGTGTGCGTTGTTGGCTGTTTTTATTTATTTATTTTAAAGTATAGGATGGTCTGTTTTGGGTATTGTGGTGTGGTTGTGTGAGGGTGTTGTTTTGGTTGGTGGTGTGGAGTTTGCGCTGTATATTTTTGCGTTGTGGTAGGTTTATTTTTGTTACAATACATTGATCTGTTCAATTACGTGATCTTGGATTTTTCTGTTGGGATTGTTTTTGTTCAGGGTTGATTGTTGTGATCTTATATGTATATGGGATTCTAGTGTGAGGTGTGATTGTGATGATTCCTAGGGGTATGTCTTCTTTTGGTGATTCGGATTATGATTCTGTGGATGGGGAGTCTGATTTCTTTTTTGAGGATGATGAGGTTGTGTTGACTCCTGATCAGTTGAGGGCTGAGATGGAGAAGAATCGTATGCAGCAGGATGCTTTGATGCGTCAGGAGATTGCTCGTATGCGTGAATCTTTGGGGGAGGATTTTGATGAGGATGATTTTGATTTTGAGGGTGATTTGATTTCCGATTCTGATGATGTGGAGTCTGATTTCTTTCTTGAGGATGAGGATGATGAAGAGTTTACTGATGTGATTTCTTCTGATTCTGGTGATGCGTTGCCTTCTTTGCCTATGGGGTCTGCTTTGGTTGGCGTTGATGATTCAGTGGGTGTTTCTTCTGGTCAGGGAAGTGTTGATGATGTTGTTGGTGGGTCTTCTGATTTGGTTGTTGAGGATGAGGATGATTCTGATGATGGGGAGTCTGATTTTTTCCTTGAGGATGAGGATGATGAAGAGTTTACTGATGTGATTTCTTCTGATGCTTCTGTTTCTGGTGTTGATGCTGTTTCTGATCCTAGTGGTGATTCTGCTATTGGTGTGGATCGTGATGTGTTGGCTGATGTGTTGTCGGAGGATGTTCCTGAGACTCCTCAGGCTAGGGTGCATCGTGAGGAGTTGGATGAGTTTAGGAGGTCTGCTACTGAGAAGAGGAAGAAGAGTAGTAGGAAGAGTGCTCGTCGGGATGATTTCTTAGAGTCTAATGTTGTTGTGTCGGATGATCATAAGAAGGTTGGCGTGCAGGATTCTCAGACTGAGTTTAGGTCGAGGGATGCTTTTGAGATGGTTGTTGAGGATGATTCTGGTTCTGGTGATGGTGAGACGGAGATTATTTTTGGTGCTCAGAAGAGGGTGCGTAGGAAGCGTTCTGATGGTTCTAGAATGAGGTTGGCTGAGCAGGAGGTGGACTTTTTTAAGAGGTTGAATTCTTCTGTGAATAAGTTGCGTAATGATCCTGATGTGAGGGGGTTTGCTCAGAAGGCTTTGGAGAGGGATGGTTCTGGTGTGCGGGCTGTGCGGGTGTTGGAGCAGATTGTTGAGGGTGAGGATGCTTTTAAGAAGGGTAGGATGTTGCCTGGTGTGAATGCGAAGGATCTTGAGGTTTTGAGATTTTTGGCTATGTTTAAGTATGCTACGACGAGGAATATTTCTATTTTGGTGAATACGAAGCAGAATCAGACTAATTTGAGAATGGGTAAATTGTTGAAGCAGGGTTTGGTGACGAGGCAGAAGATTTATCATGTTGGTAGTGTGTGGTATTTGACTGAGGCTGGTATGTTGTTGACTGGTCTTGATGTGAAGAGGACGTTGAAGAGTGGTGTGACGTATTCTATGTTTAATCATACGTTTACTACGAATCATGTTGCTGCTCATTTGTGGAGTGGTGGTTTGAATGTGTTGTATTTGAATGATTTTCCTTCTGATAACAGGATTGATGTGAGTGGTAATCGTGTTTCTGGTGAGAATTTGGTTTCGGAGTTGCAGATTCAGTCTTCTTTGACGAGGTTGAGGGGTACTGAGGTTGCTGATGATTTTCGTCCGAAGATCATGAATAGGATGGATGCGGATTTTAAAACGTGGTTGTCTCATTCTGATCGTGCTAGAATTCCTTCTCCTGAGATGATGCCGGGTAATGAGTTTATGTGGACTTTGTTGCCTAGGCAGAGGGCGACGCGTTCTTCTTATCATGTTCCTGATCTTGTGATTGCACGTCCTCGTGCTGCTGATGGTTCTCCGCGTTCTATTGCTGTTGAGGTGGAGATTGCTAATAAGGATGCTGCTAGTTATGAGCGAACGTTGAGGGCTTATGCTGATGATGAGAGGATTTATAGTAAGGTTGTGTGGGTGTGTCATTCACGTGGTGCTGCTATGAAGCTTGAGTCTATTGCTAAGAAGGCTACGATTAATCTTTTTCAGAAGAGGAAGATTTCTATTGTTCCTGTGATTACTGAGGATGGTGTTTTCAAGGGGAATGATTTGTGGAAGATTTGATTTGTCTTTTTGTGGTTGATAATAGATGATGAGAAGTTTTTGTCTTTATTGTATATATGAGGTGGTGTTGGGATGAGTTTTTCTTTTGATGATGATTTGCCTGATGAGAATGATGATCTTCCAGATGAGAATGATGAGTTTTCTGATGATGATTTTTTTGCTTTGAGGGAGCAGAGTCTTTTGGATAAGACGGAAATCATTAATTCTACGTTTGATTCTGATGAGGATGATGATTTGCCTGATGATGATACTCCTGTTGATCTTTCTCGTTCTCCTGCTGATGTCTATATGGATACTAATATTGATGTTGAGGAAGAGGTTGTAGAGATCGTTGAGGATGATGACGATGATGATGAGGATGACTTTGAGAGCATTTTGGCTCTGAGGGATGGTGGTGTTGTAGAACAGCCTGAGAGCGATTCTGAGAGGGTTTCATCAGGTGGTGGTGTAGTTGATTCAGATCTGGATGCTATTCTCTCTCGTGCCTCTCTTGATCCTTCTGAGGGTTATTTTGATGAGGATGACGATGATGAAGAAGATGATCCTTATGCTCATATAAAGATTGATGAGATTCTTGCTTTTGGGATTGATAAGGGTGCCTCTGATGTGCATATTAAGCCTGATGCTCCTGTGTGGTTGACGATTAATAAGAAAGTGAGTTCTTATAATGATTTCGGGGTTATTCCTGTGTCTGTTGTGGAAAGGTTTTTGACGGAGATTGTCAGTAATGTGAAGAGGCGTGAGTTTGCTCAGAATCGTGGTGCTGATACTGCTTATGTGATTAATTCTGGTAGGCATAGGGGTGTGAGGACGAGGTTGAATATTGCTCATACTAGTGATTCGCCGGATATGACGTTCCGTATTATTAATTCTAAGATTCCTACTCCTGAAGCGATTGGTGTTCATCCTTATCTTTTGGAGTGGGTGAAGAGGGCGTCTGGTATGGTTTTGGTGTGTGGTGCTACTGGTTCCGGTAAGTCAACGACGTTTGCTTCTATTGTGAATGAGGTTTTGAGAAGAGATCCGAAGAAGATTGTGTCGTTGGAGAATCCTATTGAGTATGTTTTTGATGATTCTGCAGGTCTTATTGTTCAGAGGGAGTTGGGTACTGATTTGAGGACTTTTGCTGATGGTATCAAGGGTGCTTTGCGTCAGCATCCTCAGATGATTATGGTGGGTGAGATTAGGGATAGGTCTGAGGTCGATGAGTTTTTGAGGGCTGCTGAGTCTGGTCACTTTTCTATGTCTACTATGCACGTTGATAGTCCTGAGACTGCTATTACGAGAATTATTGCTCAGTATTCTGGTGAGGAGAGGCAGACGGTGTTGACTTCTTTGAATGAGCAGTTGATTGGGGTGGTGAATCAGGTATTGGTTCCTTCTAAGAAGAATGGTAACTTGATTAGTGTATCTTGTGCTCTTCCTGTTGTTGATGAGATCAGGCCCATGATCTTGAAGGGTGATACGTGGTCTATTAAACAATATATGATTAGGAATGGGTTGACGATGGAGCATGCTTTAGCTAATGCTGTGAGGAAGAATGATTGTACTTTGGAGGTTGCGGCTTCTTATGCTCCCAATTTGGAATTGTTCAATAAGATCATGCGTGGTGAGTCTTGATCTTGAGATTTTCCTGATGGTTGAGTTCATAGCAGAGGGGCCACTGATAGCAAGTGTTATCAGTGGCCCCTCTGCGTGTCGTGTATTTAATTGTTATCTACCAATGGCGAAGTTTTCGGCAAGTTTGTAGTTTCTTCCTGCTACGCCTTGTGCGATCTTCCTTATTCGTTTTCTAATGGTTGGGTCTCTGAGTGCTTGGTCCATTGATTGAGTGTTGGCTGCGTTTGCCATTAGTTTGGCTTGTGATGGGATTGCGGTGATGATTCTGACACCATTTGCAAAGCTGCTGATTCTTTCTGGTGGCATGTTTACACCAGTAGATGCTTTGTTGATGATGATACCGATTTTCCTTTTGGGGATTCCGAGTCCTTTTCGCTCAATGGGCATGGTGACGTTGGTGATCCATCTGCTCATGGAGAAGATGGAGTTGATCACGATGTCTGTGACGAAAATGATGAAGTCTGCCATGGGGTAGGCGACTTGTCCAAGGAGGGGGTCGTAGTAGTTCACTGAGGTGTCGAGGATGACGTAATCATACTGTGTTCTCAGGAATGCTATGAGTTCTTGGTAGAATCCTGCTTCGATCTCTAATGCTGTTTGCAGTCGTTGTGGAGCAAGGAAGAGGTCAACCTTGAGCCTGTCGTTGAAGATGGCAGTTTGTTCAACTGTCTCTTTGGTGATGCCATGTCGTTGTAGATGTGTAATGGTTGGCTTGACAGCACCTGTGATGAATCCTATTTGCCCGTCCTTGGTGTCAAGGTCGAGTACGCAGATTTTGAGAGGTTCTTTTTCTGCTCCGTCTTTGACAGATTGGATGGATGAATGAGCAAGGTAGGTTGCAAGTAGAAGTGTGATGGTTGATTTTCCTGATCCTCCCTTGGATGAGGTGCAGGCAATGATTTTTCCGTCACGGTCTCCTGATTGGTACTTGGACTTGGCTTCTTCGATCCTGTGATTGTTGTCTTCGATTTCTCTTTTTCGTGTTTCGATTTCTTCGTCAACAATGTTTTGTGGTTCTCTTCCTGCAAGTATTGCGGCAACTTCATTATCGTGCTTGGAGATGTAGCTTTCTACTTTGGAGATGAGCCTTGGTTTGAAGTTTTCTTTTGAGATGAAGTAAAGGTCTGTTTCATCTTCTCCTGTCATGTTGCTGAGGATGGATGAGACGCCTTCCTTGATCCTTGGTGTGTAGTTCTCATGGTACTCTAGAATGCCGAAGAAGCAGTAGGGTGAGTACTGTGCTGCAAACACGTTGAATGGCTGTGGAGAGTTGTCTGCTGTGGGCACGTAGAGGGAATCGTGGATGAGAATACATTGTATGTCGTTGTCGATCTCATCATTGTCCAGTTTGTCTGTGAACCCTTGTATGGTGGAGTCTGCGTAAACGAATGACCATTCTGTCACTCTTTTCATAATTGCAGCACCGATCTTAGGTGGTCCTATATATACTGCTTTGGGCTTGTTAACCATGCCTCTCCCTCTCGTCTTTACATCGAACAGTTTTACTATAAGTGAATATCTGTTCTTTCTTTTGAGTCCAGTGATTTCTTGCTTGAATCCTTGACTGTATTTATTTTAAATGTCTTGTTCTTAATTTATGTGTGTTTTTATTTGCTATCCAATGATTCATATCAAGAGTTGTATTATGATGATTTTAGCATATTCGTTCAGTTTAGAAGCAACAAAATAGGCGGGACATGAGCATCCCGCCTATTTTACTTATTCCCTATCAACTTGTGGGGCTTGCTGATGGGCTTGCGCTTTCAGTAGGTGTGGATTCAGATGCTGATGGGCTTGCGGATTCCTCAGGAGCGTCCTCTGTTGGCGCGGTTGAGTTTCCGTTTGCTGGGATTCCAGCGTTTCCTATGCTACCAGCGTCTGGTCCTTGTAGGGGCCTTCCGAATTCATCTCTTTCGACCTTTGAGAAGGTGTAGTCTGTGATTTCTCCTCCTGCAGACTTACCTGGCCAGATGGCTTCACCCTTGTCATTCTCGTACTTGAAGAATCCCTTGTAAGCGTTGAGGTCAGGGTTCTGGTACTCATTCTGTCGTGGGGAGAGGACAAGTTTGATCTGGTCTCCTGATGACATGAGTGCTTGAAGTTTTCCTGCATCTTGAGGTGACATGCCAACGTAGTATTGTTGTGTCTGTCCGTCTTGTGCCTCTGGGCTGTCAATTGCTTGTGCGCTGGAGAGGCTGTTGGTGGATACAGTGGTGTCAAGTGCAAGTACGTTGACGAAGGGGTAGTATGCTCCCTTGTCTTTATCGTATGCCATGATGTCGAAGTATGTGCCTCGGGTGATTCTACCGCCAACAGCGTTGTCTGGGCTTACTGCGAAGTTGGTGACAACCCAGTTATCTGGGATTCCTGTTGAGATATCTGTGAATCCTGATACGTTTGATCCTGAGACAATGTCACCCTTGTTCAGTGGGTATTGAGCGTAGATTCCACCTGCTTGAATGTCACCAATGTCGAGAGCATTAGGTGGTGCTTGGTCTTTGACTGCGTTCATTGGTTCAAGCATTTCTGGTGTGATCTGACTCTTTGCTGCCACTGGTGTGTTCAGTACGTAGAACTGGTCTGTTTCTGTGGCGTTCCTCATGACAAGTGCGACGAGGAACATGATTGCCAGCGCAATGAGAAGGACGACGATCCATATAATGAGGTTTGTGTTGGCGCTTTTCGTGCCGAGTTTATTTTTCATTTTTTATCCTTTTGAATGTATTGTGAAGCAGACATTATGAAATCAATATCATATTATTTTCCTTTGGATCTTCTTATTGCGGCGTCCTTTTGTGGGTCGCTTCTGAAGTAGTAATGCCATGATGATTTAATGGTTTTGATTTGTACTGTGGAGTAGTTTCCTTTCCAGTCCATCATGAGACATTCTCCTGTTTGGAGTTCTGTGAGGTTGTTTTCAAAACCTTCTTCTTCAGGTAGTTGCATTTCTTTAACAAGCATTTCTGCTTCTTTGATACTTGTTTTGAAGCAGAATCTCGTGGAGATTGTCACATCAATGTCGAAATTACTGTAGTGGGAGTTCTTCTGTGATCCCATGACGAGAGCAATATTCTTGCTTCTTCCTAGAAGTGCGATTTTCTTAATACATTCCTGTCCTGATTTGTTTGATGCCAATACCCATGCCTCATCGATGACCAGTGTCTTTGGTTCTGGCGTTTCTCTCATCATGAGTCTTGAAACAACTTCTGTGAGCATGAGCATGATTGCTGATGAGAGGTTTTCGTTGATGTTTGTTGAAGCGCCTGATCTCCTTGAATTATTTTCATCAAAGTCCTCTTCGTTAGGAAGTTTGAGTCCTATAAGTGGGAAGATGGTTAGACCTTTATAGTAATTAATTTTGCTTTTTGCTCCGCCACCTGGTGCAAAGAGAAGATTAGCATAGGGTAGTGTGCTGATGGATTCTAATTCTGATCCAATGTTCACAAGATCCTTATGTGTGGATCTTAGGAGGTTGCTGACAACATTGGTTAGTGATATCTGGTTTCTTTTATTTTCACTGGCTTGGATGAGGTCTCGGATTTCTGGTGTGAGCAGTGTGGATTCATCTCGTGTGATGCCACCAACAAGTGTATCAATGACTTGAAGAATAAGGCTGAGTTTGTCTCCTGGGTTTTCTCCGATGTAGAAGGGGTCTAGAGCGCCTTTCTTTTTCGCAATGTCAATGAATCTTGCATCTACTCCGATTTCGTCAGCAATAGGCTTCAGGTTGAGGAAGTCGCCTTTAAGGTCAATAACGATAGTTGTTTTACCAAGCAGCGCTGACATGGTTGTGAGCAATTGTAGGAGGTATGTCTTTCCCGATCCTGGTTTTCCGGTGATGACACATCCCGGTGGTTGATTGTTCCTTATGGGGGTGTGTAAGTCAAAGGGGACGGGGTTCCTTACGCCTCTGCTTGTCTGTCCTATGAGTAGGCTGGTAGATTTTACTGTCATGATAATCTCTCCTTAACTGGGGAAAAATAATTTTATTTAATAGAATTTTTATTTATGATTCAGTGTATTATGAATTAGATTGATCTTTCTTTTTAGCTCTTTTTTCCTCATCTTCAAGTTCGGCAAGTCGATAGAATTCTCTTCTTCGGCTGATCCAGATGTATGAATTGACTACATAATTGCCTTCCTCTTTACTGTAATATCCTTCTGTGTCAATCCATCCTTTAGGTGATGTGATGTAAGAGAAAGCATACTTGAGAAAACCGAGGAAACTTCTTCCTCCAAAAATAGGTTTGCTCGAAATGGATGCAAAAAGAATGGGTGGGCCAAGAATTATAGCAAGGTTGATGAGGGACATGTTCTCTATGCCAATGAAAAGGAACAGAGGTATAGAGTAAATTATTAAGCCACCTACGAACCATCCCATGAATGCCAATGGGATGGGTGCAGGAAGGCGAACGTCACCAATTGCATACATCGATCTCTTCCTGTTGAAGAAATCGGTGAACATTTGGACCGTAATATAGTTCTTTTCCATGGTGGCATTCTCTCCGCTTCTTTGTTTACGTCTTAGTTAAGTATCTTTTCATTGATATCATCAAGAAATTTCTTTGATGATAATGGTGATTTGGTAGTCCCCTTTAGAAGTTGAGTTCTCCCCTCTTTCAAAAGAGGTTCTGACCAATCTGGTAGAATCATCGTCTTCCCACCACCCACTGTCTGTCAGCCCGTCAAGGAGGGGTTTTACTGTAGGCCATAGGTTTGGTGGGTCTATGTGTCTTTTGGTGGGAGTATGTATGATACAGGTTGCTTCAAATCTTCCTTTGAATTCATATTCAAGTCCAGAGGGAGTATCAACAATAGGGAACGTCCTATCAATGTCTTCCATTGCTTCTGCAATTTCTTCTGGTGTGCAGTTTGCTTTCTTCATCTTCTTTGTAACTGATCCCTTTTTATTGCTTCTTTCTTGCAATCCCCTGTTACGATCTAAGTACTGTTGTGCTTCTTCTTTTTGAGTGTGCTCGTAAGCACCGGCATCCTGAGAGATCTTTCTCAGGTATGCGCTTCTTTGTGATTTGACCATCAAGTGAATAGATTGGTTTGAGTTGATGATTTTCTTTGCTGGGATGGTGAAAAGGAATTCTTTTGTTTTCATTGTTTACTCTTTCTTTGATTTTTGGCGTTTATGATCAACTGTTTTATTCACAAGTTTTTGATCTTATCCACCATCTTTCTCATGACAAAGATGCCAATGAAGTAAAGAATTGCAACGCCTGCCAATGCTAACCATGACCAAGGGTTGACGAACCAAAATCCGGGTGGGCTTGTAGTATAGGAGTAGATGAAGAGGGCAGGGAGGATGAAGCTGGACAACCAGATGGCTGGTTGGGGTTCCTTCATGGCAACTTCAATCTTATTATTGATATCTCGTCTTGATTTCATGACATCTTGGATTTTGTCGATCTGGTTTTCTAATCCAGATCCGCTTTGTGTTCCCTGAATAAGACATGAGCAAAGGAACTGAAGATCTTTTGATGGGGTGTGCGCTCTGAGGTTCATGAGGGATGTCACGAATCCTTTGCTGGACAAGATATCATTTTTAGCAGGTATGAGTTCGCTTTTAAGTGGATCTTTTGTCTTGTCTACAATGTTGATAAAGGAGATTTCATTTGACATTCCTGATTGAATGTTGGCTTTGAATGAGAAAAGGAATCCATTGAGTTGTTCATCAATTCTAGCAATTTTCTTATTGGCTGCGCTTCTTGCCATCATTCCGACAATGGACATTCCAATGACGACACCAAAGACACCAGCAAGAATGTTCTTGGCAAAGATTGATGCTGCAACCATGAGTATGAGGGAAAGAATGAGCATATCTGTTCCAGCTCTATTGGGGTCTTCAGCATACCTCTTGAATCCTGCTGCTTTAAAACTCCTGTCCCATCCTCTGTTCCATCTGTCCAATATGGACAGTCCTTTTTCCTTTTGAAGAAGTTCTTCATCGGCAGCGTCAACAGGATCTCTTGTGATTGCTTCAAATTGTGCTTGAAAGTTCTCATCAAGGGAATTTTGTCTAAGATACTTCTGAACAGCATAGGCTACTACGACCACCAGTAATCCTGAAAGAATTGCGATGATGTAGGGTAATAGTTGATCTAATGTCATGTCTTTGTCAACCTTTTCTCGTTTTCGTATTGGGGGATTTCAAGATGAAATCAACTCATTTTATATATCAACGAAAAGGCAGGTTGCCAGCGATTAGTGCTGACAACCTGCCTTTGGTTCTCATCAGTCATCTTCGATTTTTGGCTGCATCTCTTCTGGGATGCTACTGATTTCTTTCAATTGTTCCCATGTGAGATCTTCTTCCATGTTCAAGTTCTTGTCTTCTTTCTTTCTTTCAGATATATCTTGTACTTTTACCCAATCTCCTTGAATCTTTCCATTGGCATCTCTTCCACTGCTGACGAACTTCCATAGTGGGTAGGTTTCAACTGTAGGGATACCATCAATGATTGTAGGTCTATGTCCCACTTCTGAGACATTCACAATCCTTCTTGAATGGTCAACAGTGGAATATTGTGTGACAACAATGATGTCAAATGCCTGTGCAAACATATCCAGTGCTGCCTGGTAGTCAACCAATTGTGATTTCTTTGCCAGAGAAATCATTCTGTTGACGGATGTGCCTGCAGTGTTAGCGTGGACAGTGGATGCTCCGGCGTGACCTGTATTCATGACTTCCATGAGGTCAAGGGCGCTTTGGTCAGTAACCTCACCAACAATGATTACGTCAGGTCTCATCTGTGTAGATGCCCTTACCAAGTCTGTCATCTCTACAGGTGTAGAACTTGAACTCCTTGATGCAGGTTTTGTCTCCATGGCTTGAGCCAACATTTTCTTGGGGTTGGGCTTCATTTCGATGTTATCTTCAATGGTGACAATTCTTACTGTGTTCTTATAGAACCCTGTGAATGCATTGAGGAGAGTAGTGTTGTGAGTAGTGGTAAACCCATTGCCTATAGTATAGGTGTTTTCTGGTGTGTCCACAGTGATGCATGCCATTTCCTCAACTCTTCCCTCAACGGGTTGAATAGAAACAATGTTGACATTGGTTGCTTGATGCTCAATGTCCATCTCTTCGATCATTGTTTCCCATATATGGCTGTATCCAAGAGTTTCTGAGGAATTGATCTTAACTTCCCAGAGTTCTACATCTTCAACTCGTGTACCCTCTTGAACGTAACTTTCTTTCTTTGCAGTGCAGATTTCTACAATGTATCCAAGAGAGGACGCAATGAATTGAATGTCAGATGCCAGTGTTTCAGAGGTAACTTTAAGGTTCCATGTTCCTGTGGAGTTGCCGCTGTATCCAATGCTGTCAATTAATCCTGCAAGAAGGTGCCTTCTTGATTCCACAGAGGAGAATTTGTATTGGTCTTCAATGTGGTGTGGGCCAACATACCTGTCAGCATTGATCTTTATTTTCTCGATGCTTTCAGTGCGTTCAATAATACCATGCTGGACGAGGTTTGCCCTGTACTTGTTATTGTTTGGGGAATCAATGTCATTTAAGTAGTCAGGAAGAGCGCATTTTCTTCCAACTGAAATGCCTATCTTGTAGGGATGATGTGCGAATTCATCAGGAGTCATTCCTGATTCATATTCTACAGGGGTAGACAATGATGGTATACTGAATTTGTATTCTCCTTCACCGTTGCTGATTCCGCTGTTAATGATTTCTTCTGTGGTCATTACATGTGATTGACCATCAGTATCATAGACATACCAATTGTGCTCAAGATCACAGAATGCGACTTCCTTATTGGAGAAGACAACAGCATACACTTGACGTGCAGGCTGTGGATACTTTGCTTGCACAGTTCCGATGATGCCATTATGATCAATGACCTGATCTCCTTCTTTGATGTCATTCATGGAGATTTGACCTTGTGGGGTGTTGATCAAAGTGTCAAGTGTCAGTGCTTTTCCTGAGTGTGTTCCGCCTACAACCAGAACTGATGCGCCCTTGTAAATAAGGTTTCCTATGTAAGTCATGAGTTCTTCGCTGGCAGACCCAAGTTTCACCATATCTTCAGGAGTCCAGTATCTTTCAGGGTGCTTTCTGATGCTGAGGTTGGGTCCAGCAGGTGCAATTGAAGTGTCCACAGCAAAGACACGTGACTTGTCGGGGAGGTTTCCTTTGACGAGAGGAGAAGTTGCAGAAGGCATTTTACCTGTCGTCCTATAGATTTTTTCTATAAGGTCATAGAGGTGCGCAGTGTCAATGAATTGAGCACCTGGCACACGAGAAAGTTTTCCGTGTCTTTCAATTTGCACATCGTAAGGTCCATTGATGATGATTTCGGATACTTCTTTATCTCTCCATAATGGGTCAATGATTCCGAATCCCATGATATCGTTAATGGCAAGTGTTCTAATGATGAGAGTATCAATAGTAGATGTGAAGGGAGAATTTTCTATTTTCTCAGAAATGATTCCTTCAATCTTCCTGTATGTTTCTTCTTGTATTTTCTCGTCAGCGGGGTTGTCAAGTGCATCAGCAAGGTGATCGGAGAATCCTCTAGCCGTGATGGCTTCTCTGGCCTCACTGACGGCTTTCGCTACGAAGTCATAGTACTTGGTGAAATAATCTTTAGGAGCATCAATGAGGATGTCTGTAGTGAGTATTCTTTTTGCTCTTGCGCCTCCCATAGCATACTTCTCTTTTAATCTTCCTTCTTGTTCAAGAATGGCCTTTGCTACAGGATCGTTATCATGCGATGAAAGAATTCTTTGCTTTCTTTTCTCTGATGCCTCTTTCATACTGGCATCATCATTGAGCATTTCAACAAAGTCCTTGCTGATGTTGGTAGGCAGTCCAGTGGTGCGTCGTGGGGCATCTGTGGTTTCGCTCATAGGGTCATCATGGTGTGATCCAATGGTTCCTCTGTCCCTATCGTTTTCATTGTTCTTACGGTCAAAAATAGATTTCTTCATTTCTTCTCCAATCATCCAAGGGACTCGGCAAGTGATGCAGCAGATGGTGCAATAGCAATAATCATAACTGCGGGCATAAGTGTAGGCGTGAGGATCATAAATACCCTACTGGAAAGTGTAGCAACTTTCTTTTCTAGAAGCGTGAAGAAATCTTTTCGGGATTCTTCTGCTCTGGATTCAAGGATCTCCACAGTGTCTGATCCTCTCTTGTTGGCTTCCTGAAGCGCCCTGACGAATGTTTCCACACCATCATTGGGTGCTCTGAGAGCAAGGTTTTCTAGTGCAGCATCAAATGATCCACCTGATTCAACGTGGGTGACAATGTTTTTGAACTCTTCTTTAACCACGCCAGGCTGAAGGTCAGGGAGAATGTTCTTCATTCCGTTGACTACTGTGGCTCCTGATGCAACAGTGATAATGAGAAGGTCTAGGGCTTCTGGTAGTTGCCTTCTGAATTCAAGGTCTCTGAGGTTGGCTTGTTCTTTATACTTGGAGTGTGGTGTGATGTAACCCAATCCAGTACCGGCGAGAATACATGCCCACCATGGTAACCATGTTAATCCTTGTGCAAAGTATAATGATGCCCAGAGTGCAACGCCGACAATGGCACCGACGACGGCAAGGACGATTTGCATCATCTTGTATTCTCTTGCGTTGATGTTCCATGGGTTGCCTGATTTGACAATTAATTCTTCGATGAGAGGGTATCGCTCTTTGTTGCCCACTTGAACACCTTCAGGTAATGCTGTGTAGAGTTCGTTTCCGAACGCAGCAAATCCTTTCATAATGGGGTTCTTATTGAAGGCATTCTCATCATGGAAGACTAGTCCTCTAGTTGACTTGGGGACAAGCAGTTCATACATTATGATGATAAAAATCAGAGCAACGAGTATGCCAATGATGAGAGGGTAGTCCATAGTCTTTTGTCCTTTTGTCTTGTCTTATCCTGATGTTGTGAAATATCAACATATCCTTTTATTTACTAAGAGATTCGTTCTGGTTTTCTTTCTATTTTTCTGATCAGAGTTTTCTTGTGAGAAATTAATTCAATGGTAATTGGGCATAAAAGAATCCCACCCGTATAGAGTGGGATTCTCTTATTTATTTCAGATGAGTCTCTGAAACTTCAGATCAGATGAACCAGTCCCTGACCTTTATTGGTATCAGCCAAAGCGGCCTTTGTATGCTGCGTCATTAGTGATTTGACCATCAGCTTTCGCAGCGTTACCCTGAGCCTCACAGTTCTCCTGTGTTGTAGCAGCTGATCCGCCATATGTCTGTACACCAGTGATGCACCTAGCAGTGTCAGCACCGATTCCGAAGAGAGCGGTTGAGATCCAACCAACAACTGCGATTGCAGCAATTGCGAATCCGGCGATGATGATGATTGTCTGTACGAGGTCTGCGCGATCCTGCTCTTCCTGAGCCTTGGATGCAGCGATAACAGACTCAATGTTGTTAAAGAAATTCTTCATGTTATCAATTCCTGTTAGTAGTTCCATGGAAACAGTTATAACTTTATTGTAAAGTTACAATCAAAAATATCAGAAATAAATAATTAAAGAATTATACTTTAGAGCAAAGAAAAACCCCCAAATAATTGGGGGTTTTTCTATAGGTGTGCGATATCAGAAGGCAGTGCCACTCTCGTCATATCCATTTGACCAGAAGAAAATAACCTTGGAAGCACTAATGATTTCCTTCATCCAAGGGGTTGGTACTGTTGCCTTCTCCTTGTTCTTGATAGCCTCAACAGCATCTTCAGTGATGGGGTGAAGATTGTTGATCATCTCGAAAATGATATGTCGTGCGCGGGAGTGAGAGTTGATTGACCTGTCTGCACTGTCAAGGACATCTTCTCTGCCTTCTGTTTTCTTGTAAACAAGCAACTGAAGAATGTCGGCAGCACGAAGGATCTCTTCTGCAACAGGGAGAACATCTTCATGATCGGTGCTGAGTCCAGCAGCCTTGAGTTTTTCTACAGCAAAGAAGTATGCTGATACATTGGCTTGTGTTACAAATGATCCGGGATTAGATGCACCATCTCTGTTCTCCTTCTCCCATGCGGGAAGTTCGACAGCATGGGTGTTGCGACTTGAGAAAGACTGTTTGGCGTTGTTTACAGGAATCTCATCAGGGATTTCCATGTCCAATGCTGACTTGGGTCCAGTGACGGGATCTTCCTTAGGATTGGTTAAAGCCATGTTGTTGGAGGCGAAAATGTACTCTCCGTTTTCATCCTTCACTGCTGCAACTCTAGCAAATTTCTCATTGTCCTTGATGTCTTCGATGGGGACAGAGCGATCAGTATGCTTCTTACGATCCCTGACGGTTTCCTTTCGGACGTAGACAGGTGTACCGTTTTCAAGTGATTCGTCAAGAATTCTAATGATTTCTTTATCATCTTTGGAGATGGATGCTGGAAATCCATTATGCTTTTTAAGGTTGTCTGCAATGAAATGGTATTTGACCATTTTAGCGATCTCTTGCCTGTTATCAACGACGGCTGTTCCCTTAGTAACCTTGATTTCTTCTCTTACACCATCATTATCTGGTGCGTCGTAAGAGATGAATGGTCGTTCCATGTATGTGGCTGTGTTCTCGCTCATTTTATTTGCTCTCCTTTTTCGGACTTAAACTTGTATCGAGCTTGTTACACCGTTATTATAACAAGATGACCTCTCTGATACACATGATATCAGAGAGGTCAGAGAAAGATATTTAATATTTTTGTTAAGGAGTCAGGCTTGGAAGAAGTTCCTGATGAATTCGAGATTTGAGAACCATTCTCCAATTGCCACTATCTTGTTTGCAACCCACATGACCAGTACTTCAAGATCATAGTTGAATGCTGCCAGCACCATTATAATGAAGACTGCAATAAAGGCAAAGAAGAACATTGCTTTAAATGCTCCTTTGGTTTGTTCAACTGCTTTAGACATGTAAGATACTCCTGAGTACTAAATTTGATGATGAACTATTTTCTAAAATATGGATAAATTATTCGTCGTCATCAGGTGAATTATTCTTTTTACTATTACTGTTCTTGATACTCAACTGTTCTTTCTTATACTCTTCAAGTTGCTTCTTCTGGTTTTCGCGTTTTTCTCTTCTGAGTTCGCTGAGTTCTTTCTTTGTGGGTGGCACTTGCAAATGGGGTAGAAATATCTTTGCAGATTCTTCAAGATCGAAGAATCCGTTCACATCGTCATCCTCTTTAATCATAGATTTCATCTGTTGAAGGCTAAGATTCCCTTTGCTTTTGATAAAGTTCTTTATTTTGTCTGATTCTACACCGTGAATTTTCTTATATCTTTTTCCCGTTTTAGGGTCAGTTACCCACACGTCATCACTGTGCTCTGTGTCCTCTTCTTCATCTGGAAGATCATCCCAGTCATCATCGTTGAAATGGTTATTCGAAGTCATAAATTTAATCACCTTTTCTGGCTGTCTTGTTTTAAAGTTACTCAGAATTTATATCAAGGAAAGGTAGAAAAATCATCATACAATCTTTGATTTTAGTTCGTAAATGTTTTTTATTCCAATGATTTTGATTTTCTGGAACTTCTTGAGGTCAATGCTTTTGTAGGAGGTGTCTGGAATAATAATACGATCAAATCCAAGTCTTTCTGCTTCTTTGATCTTTTGCTCCATCATGAATGATCCTCGTATTTGACCCGTTAGTGTGACTTCACCCACATAGGCAGTTCTGTTCTTACTCTTGATGTCTTTTAAGGAGGACATGATAGCTGCAGCAATAGCAAGGTCAGACATGGGATCATGTACTTTGAGTCCTGAGACTGTTCCAACGAATACATCGTGATCTTGGAGTCTGAGGTTGCAGTACTTATTCATTGCTGCAATGATCATTTGTCCTCTGCCGTAGTCTGCGCCTTCAAATGTGATCCTCGGATTGGTGAAGAATGCTTCTGATGTGACCAGTGAGTGTATCTCCACGGGAATCTGCCTTACACCTTCGCTGATGAAAGTTCTTGATACGCCTTGAATGGCATCTTCATCTTCATCAATTAAGATTCCACTGGGGTCTGAGACTTCAGTAAGTCCTTCATCTGAATGCTGGAAGATTCCGACTTCAGATGTATCTCCAAATCTGTTCTTCTTTGCTCGGAGGAACTTCAATGGGCTGTTGCTGTCAGATTCAAGCATGAGAGTACAGTCAACGATGTGCTGAATTGCTTCTGATCCTGAGAAATCTCCTGACTTTGATACCTGTGAAATCAGAACCATTGTGATGTCGTGCTTCTTTGCAAGTGCTGTAAGGAAGTGTGCGGCTTCTTTAGATTGTGCAATAGAACCAATGGATGAATTGACATCATCAGATGCAATAGTCTGTAGGGAGTCAACTACAATGAACTTTGGTTTTTCTTCCATAATATGAGCATGCAAGGTAGAAAGGTTCGTTTCATTGATGACTTTGATGTTATCATTGTCAACATTCATTCTCATAGCCCTCATACCGATCTGCTGTACGGATTCCTCACCTGATGAGTAGAGAACTGTTCCTGACCTCTTAGCGAACTCTTCAGCGATCCTTAAACTGAGCGTGGACTTTCCTGATCCGGGGAAACCAGAAAGAAGGACAACTTCTCCTGTGACAAAGCCACCACCCAGAACTCTATCCAGTTCTTCGATACCTGTTTGGAATCTTTCAAGAACTGTCCCTTTGATTTCGTTGATGCTGGATGCTCTGGTTTCAATGCTTCCTGTGGATCGCGTTTTAAGACCTGTAGAGATCTTTTCTCCTTCAGGCGCATCAGATACAACCCTGATGGACTCATCGGTGATGTATGTTCCACATTGCGGGCAGAGTCCTGATGGTCTGTTTGCGGATCTCTTTTCATAACCGCAAATATGTACGTATGTTTTTATATCTCTTTTAGCCATGATTGATTATACCAAAGTGAGACGAAAGCAATTATAAGGTGAATTCGTGTATGGTCGATTGGTTTTAAATACTATAAGGTCAGTGGGAGAAACTGAATGCTTTCTCTTTTCCTGATAGAATGCTGTCAAGTGTTTCCTTGTCATCATCTTCTTCGATGAAAGTGAGGTGACTGATGTTACTATCAGTATCCCATGACTTATCCATGGAGATGTCTGTGGCTTTGCTTTCGGTATCGATGTTCAACCCTTTGATGGTCATGGTTCCAATGAATTTCTTGGTTTGATCACTTATTTTGTCATTGTTGACGTGGGTGATGAACTGGTTAAAAGTTTCTTTGTCTTCATTGAACCATTTATTGATCATTTCTTTTTCATTCTTTACAGGGGCGAGATTCTTCTTATCGATGCCGCCAAAAGATTCCAGTGCTGTTGCAATCCTGTTTTTCCTAGCATTAAAGGTCTTTTGTTCTTGGGATGCTTTTTCCCTTGTTTTATTTCTTCTTTCGATTTCTTGCTCTGCTTCTTTCTGGGTAGAGAAGTGTTGGTTTTCATCGTTAGAAGCAAAACGGCAGGAAGCATCGGTTTTTGCTCTACATCTTTTGGCTTCGTTATTATTGTTGATGTGGAATTTCACGATTTACCTTCCCATGAGAAATAAGTTTATTGTTTATCTAAACAATGGTAAAGAATTTAATTTACTTTTATAAATTGTTCACATTTTGATCAACGCAATAGTGGTCAAAATAATTCCTATCACGGACAATACTGTAAGGAGTTTGACGAGGATTTTGTTCTCAAAGTCACCGCCTGCTTTGATTGTACTCAATCTGACGTTCCACCACATTTTTCCGTTGATAGGGATGGGGAACCAGATTGGGGCGCCTGCTGTGGTGAAAATGTCTCCCATGACGTGAATTGTCATACCGATGAAGATGGCAACAGAGAGCCACCAGAAGTCGATTCCTTGGGGGACAGAAAGAAGTAATGCAATGGAGATGACTGCTGAGATACCAAAAGCAATCACTTCTCCCATGAGGGCTGATTTTCTTACTTTGTCCATGTATTCTTTAGCAAGAGTTGACAGAGCAAGGTGTGTGAGAATGAACACAGTGACCATGCCGATCAGCCAACCTAGAGTGACTACAGGTTGATTAGGGATCATGCTTAAAGATATCTCGTGATCAAGTCTTGTTCCAAGCAATACGAGCAAGGAAATCAATGCTGCGCCAGGAAGCGTGTGATAGAACCCTCTGTGTGGGTTGGGTTCGGCGGGGTCACGCTTTGTTCTCACTGTGTTCTGGACGACAAGGGAAGTTCCCCTGAAGAGACCACTGATAGCAACGCCAAAGAGTCCAAGATCGTTTCTTGCCCTTGATGATGTGTTGTCAAGGTCATTTAACATAACTGAACCCAAGACAGCGTTGATTGAAAGAATAATAACAGGGAACACAGAACTGCCAATAGTGGATTCAAGAAAATTCTTCAAGTCGCCAAAAGCCAATCCGATAATGCCTAATGACAAAGTAACTACAGCCAACGCGCTAAGCGCATGAGTATAACCCATGAAGCCAGAATCTCTGTCTTTGTGGACTATCCTATGAACTATTTTGTGCCCGAAGCATTCTTCATCACAATCATGGGTCATACTCTTCTGTAAAGACATATAGATATTTCCTTTTCTTTAGCAATTTAAAGGAAATATCGGAATGTCACACTATCTCAGGAGATGTTTCCCCAAGAAGAACTTTCATCTCAAATGGGTCTCCTGATACAGACCTTGCCTTCAACTGAGGAAGAAGCATTCTTCCGTGTGTATCAGATGCTGTAGAAATCACTGGTTTGCTTCCAACGAAAGCATCAATGAGTTTTCCTTCACCTTTTCGGAATCCCTGTGTTGCTACACCCATTCCACCGCGACCTTTAATTGTGATCTCATGCAGTCCAGTTTGCTTGATGGTCTTGTCAGAGAGCGTGATCACAACATTCATTTCTGCTTCAGGGTTGACAGTATTGAAATAGATCACCTGAGAATCATCATTCTTCAATTTCATTCCCTTAACAGAACCAGCCTTATGTCCCGCTGGTCTGACACTGGATGATTCAAAGAGAATAATGTTTCCATCTGATGAAACCATAGAGAACAACAAGTCATCCTGTGTGCTGATCCATCTGCATCCAACAACCTTTTCTCCCTCTGCAAGAGAGATGACAGGGAAAGTATCCTTTGTGGGGTAGTCTCCTGCCTTGGTGATCTTAATTCCACCATTGGATGTAGCGATAGCAAGACCAACATCTTTAGCCCTGGGCGCTACCTTGTCCTTTGAGATTCCTACAACTATCTCATCAGGGTTGACCTCCTCCAATCCAAAAGCATGAATACCAAGAGCAACGTCATCAGGAATGTAAGAAACAGGGATTCTGTGACCATTTCCCTCACTGGTGACAATGACAATAGTTTCCTGAGTTTTCGTCTTGATCTGCTCTATTGCAGGGGTGTGATCAAGAGTTCTTTTGTACTTCTCGTCATCATAGGTAAAGGGTTCATAGGTTTTCAAGAAGTGTCCATTGGCAAATCTCGTAATGTAGCAATCAATGTTCTTAGACACGTTCCTGCTCATCTGAAGCGCCTTCTTCTTTCTTTCAGCAACATCTTTTGTTGTGACATCAAGAATTGTTGTTCTTCTTTCAGAATCAATGACTTTCTTTGTCTTCAAGAGTTCCTCAATGATGTTTTCATCAAGCAATTCAGGTGTTGAAAGAATACGATTGATCTCCTCGACTTCTGCATCAAGTTCTTTCTTTTCGCTCTCGATAGCGTGAGCATCAGATTTTGTCAACCTTCTCAACTGCATTGCAAGAATATAATCAGCCTGAGAATCAGAAAGTTTCATTTCCTTGACCAATTCAGCCTTGGCTTCTGCTTGAGACTCTGATCCTCGGATAATCTTGATCACTTTGTCAAGGTCAACAAGGGCAAGCAAGATTCCTTCAAGTTGATGAACCTTGTCACTGATCTTCTCAATCCTTGTATCAAGCCTTCTTACAGTTGAGATTCTGCGTGAGTCAACAAAGATCCTAATCATGTCGAAGATGGATGCTTGCTCAACTTTTCCATCAACAAGAATGTTACTGTTGACAGAGAATGACGTTTTCAATGGCGTTTTGTCCATCAGTTCTCGTGCAATATCTTTAGGGTTGTGCCCTACGTTGACAGTGCATTCGATAAGGATTCCGTTGGTCTCTTTATCACTGAGATCTTCTATTGAAGAAAGACCTTTGGCAAGAATCTCATTTGGCTTAGGTTTTTTATTTTTTGAAGTAGGCTTAGGATCAATAAGGGATTGAACCTTCTTCTTGATAGCCTCTGCTGACACACCATAAGGAATGTCTGTGAATATAATCTTCGCAAGCCCCTTCTTAGGATATTCAATCTCATAATGAGCCTTAATATAAAAGGTTCCTCTACCTGTTTCATAGTAGTTCTTGATTCCGTCGATACCTTCAACTACACCGCCGTCAGGGAAGTCTGGACCCTTAGAGATTTTGAGGATTTCATCTACACTGATCTCTGGGTTTCGGATGTAAGCAATTACAGCATCCATCACTTCAGAAGGGTTGTGAGGTGGGACGTTGGACGCATACCCAACACCAATACCACTTGTTCCATTGACAATAAGTGCAGGCCAACGAGATGGTAGAATAGCGGGGATTTGATTCTCTCCGTCATAACTGTCAATCATGACGGCAGCACCTTGGTTTACTTCAGAAAGAAGTTCCATTGCGGCAGGTGTGAGTCTTGCTTCCCAATAACGTGGTGCAGCAGCCTCATCTCCTGCTACCTTTCCAACTGTTCCTTCAGGGTCAACAAGGGGAACTCTGTTAACAAAGGACTGCGCCATACGTGCAAGGGCATCAGAGATTGCTGCATCACCGTGGGGGTGATAGGAACCCATAGTGTTACCGACAATCTTAGCGGCCTTAACGTGCTTATCCTGACTTGTAGCCTTGGTCTGGTACATGCTCCAAAGGATTCTTCTGTTAACAGGCTTCTGACCGTCAGAATCAGCAAAGGCACGATCTGTCAAAACCATTTTGGTGTAAGGTTCATACTCTTCAGGAAGCCAGATTGATCCATCCTTTTTGATGACTTCTTTGGCGAAATCTGTTTCGTCAGGATCTTCATCCATCTCTTCATCACTATCATCAGGAATAGTAATGGGGTCAATGATCTCTCCCTCTGATGTCAGGATCTCACCAGTGGCCGTATAACGGGCTACAGTGTTGCCTGTGTCGCTTTCCTCTGTGTACCTCTCATCAGCGTCTCTAGCGGCCTTCCTGATGCCTTCTAATGAGGTCTGATCGCTCTTCTGGTTGTCCTCTACAGAGGTTGTCTTATCCTGTGCTACTTCATTATTCTCGTCTGTTTTTTCATCAAAGCCATCAAAGGCGTCAAAAAGTGAATCCGACATCTATTTTCTCCTTGTACTTTAGCATTACGCTTATTTTATCAAGAAGAGGTTCGTACAGTCTCATATTTCGTGCCTCTGATGGGCACATGTTGATTTAATTTTTTGAGTAGTATTAGATATGGAGATTTCCCAAGTTAATTGATTGCTTTTGAGCATATCTTTTTGTGTTCTTATCCACTACCTCTTCGCCCAACAATTCTACAGTAATCATAGGTGTTCTCATACCTGTTGCAACAATCGTCAAAGACTCCATGAGATCATCAAATGACAACTTCCTCTTGTGTCGTTGGCATGCTTCCATGATATCAATCGCATACCCATCTAACCCTTTCTTGTATGATTCTACAAGGAACTTGATGGCATCATCAGGAAAAACACAGTTTGCGAGATCATCGAACACAAAAGATGACAAATTGAGATCATGATACCTTTGTATCTCTTTTAGTTTATTGGTTTGTTTCAGGATCAATTGTTCTGACGCGGTGATGGGTGTGACATTTTTACCCATCATAACTTTGTTGAAGAAATCCTTTCTTACTGAAAATCTTCCTGTATCAAGATCCATGTATCTATCACCTTTGTGTCATTCATCTTTGTTATCTTCGTACCATTGCGATGCGTCTGAGAAATCAAATCCCTTTGTCATCATTGATTTCAAGAATGTATTCCTCTTGTCAAACTCTTTTTCCTTCTTCTTGTATGTGCTCGATCTCAAAATTTTTCGACCTGCTATGTCAAGAGCATCATTTATATCTTCTTGTGTGACATATTTTTCTACAACTTCATCAAAAACTGTCCTCGACACGCCCTTCTGCATACATTTAAACCATGCATTTTTAACGTTTTTGCCAGATCTAAGGTAGGAATTAATCACATTCTCAGCAATATTATGCTCATTCATCAATTCGTCATTATCACTTTGAAGAGATTGCATGACTTCAGCAATGACATCTTTGTTAACTTCTTCTCCATCTTCTGATTCAACCATCACACCATCAACAGGATACCCTTTTCGGATGAGTCTATCAATGAGTTTTGATTTCCCAGAGGGATAACGCTGTGCATACCATAACGTAGTATTGTAAGCGTATTTTTTAATCCTTTGGTACTCTTTTTCTTTAAGAGGTCTGTCTTGAGGAATTTCTACTGTTTTTCTTTGCCTGTTAATGAGTGTCATTTATCAACCTTAGTTAATTCATCTGGAAGTGGCTCAGGTTCCTTTCCTTGTGCCCATGTAATTGCGTCATTGATTATTTGCGGGTCCATTTGTACTTTTGACATGCCATTGAGTCCCATGATGAAGCCAGCAAGAACAACGAGGAAACATAGAGAGAGCATAGACACTACGCAGATAATGACCATCTTCAGTATGGGACTTTTTTCTTTGACGTAAACAATTCTCTTGCCTGACGCGGGATCTACTTCAACGCTCATATCTTACTCCTTGAATGATTGAACTTTTATTATTAAGAATATCTCTCATCAAGCAATAATTCTTTGAAGATCTTCTACAGGCGGCTGGGATTCAAATGCTTTTAATGGCTTACCGCCTCTGAACTGCGAGGTGTTTGCAGCAGGGCAAATCTTCACTAATGGGCACCATGCGCACAGAAAACTAGGGCCATACTCAAAAGTGTTGTTCTTAATAGAGTTGGAAAGCACCTTATCTGCTTCTTCTACGTCATTAACAGTTTTCTGGATGAATTTTTCATCGTGTACGTCAACGTTGACGATATCTCTGGCAACAGGAAAAATCAGCCTTGCTTTGGATACAGAGATTCCTTTTTGCTCTAGAAGGATCTTGTATATCACCTGTTGTCTTGCTTCTCCGAGACCCATTTCATCTTTACTTCCTACAGTATATCTTTTTGCTTTCTCGCCAGTTTTCCAGTCTTCGACAATGACTGATTTACCATCGCTTTTCTTATCTACCGTAAGCCTATCAATAAAACCTAGAGTATCTCTTGATGCTTCCCCAATTCGCCCTTTGATGAAGACTTCCAATCCTGGTTTTGGTTTTCCTCTGTGATCGAGGTCAACCATAGCGATCTCAACGTTTTCAGGTTTTGCCCCCATGGAATAGTAGCCATTGACAGCATCTCTAAGCCATGCAATCACTTCTACATCTGATGCCATAGAGGAAAATTCTTTTGACAGAAGTGTGCTGTTGACAAATTCTTTTACTCTCTCAGGTGTTCTCTCTTGATTTGGCAGGGCAAAGAAATCTTCCATGACTTTGTGGAATAGGGAGCCTTTCTTTGCAGCCATGCTGCCACTATCATCAAAGACATCTCTCTCAACAAAGCTTGAGAAGAGGAACTTGGCAGGACATCCCAAGAGGGCCGTGACTGCAGAAGGAGAGAGTGACTTCTTGTTCAACTTCTCCGCAATTTTCTCGTCAATCACGTGGATTCCCTCTTCATCTAAAGAAATCACGGGGCTATAATCATCTGGTATAATCAAATTTGGTGCCATAAGTTATCATTCTCCTCTGTTTCAGCATTATTTTAACAAAAACAATCAGAGTAAGGCCATAGCCAACACAGTGATTCCATTGTAAAACACATGAAAAAGAATAGGTGGGATGATGGAGTTTGATTTCACAACCAAGAGTGCATTGGCAAGACCTAGTAGACCTGTCCACAGCGGGATAAAGAAATCAGTTGCTGTTCCAGTAAATTGAATGTGAGCAAGTCCGAAGAAGACAGATGACATGATGATACCGAGTTTTAAACCTGTATTCTTGTTCTCTGTGGAATGTTCAAAAGTGGAGAGAATATATCCACGGTAGAATATTTCTTCCATTATGGGGACAAGGATTGGGACAAAGACAGCCATGAGAATAATTCCTACTACTCCTGGTGCTTGTGAAACTGAAGTTGATGTATCACTTGATTCAACGCTGAGTCCCATTTGCCCCATCAGCCATGCAGCACCTTGTAGTCCAGCGAAGAAGAGAATTCCGGCAATCGGCGCTATGAAATACCACTTCTTCTTATTGGGAAGTCTGAATCTTAATAGTTCCTTATAGTTTTTCGTATCGTCAGTGAACCAAAGTCCGAAAATCATAGTTGCGAACATTGACAATGAGGTGACAATCAACAAAATCAGAAGTGTGGCAGATGGGAATACAATGAGTAAGAGTGATGCGACTATTGAGAACACAATTGTAAACGCCATGACTGTCAAAGGAGAGAGGAATCCTAGAGCCTTTCTTCTCCCTTTGATGTTCTTTACTTTTACATAGATATTTTCATCGTCTTCTTTGATGACTTTCATGTTCTGTTCCATTTTTCCCTCTTCTTCTGTACGTTGGTTGTTAGCAAAAAGATTACGCTGTGTCTTAGTCAGCATTTGACTGAACAGCGCAATCTTTATTTAGCATTCTTATTTATATATCATTTTATTTCACAAAGACGCCTGCTGATCTTCCCAAACGATCAATAGCGACATATAACGCTTTCACCTCTCCAGTGCTTTGATCAGAAAGAATCCAATTCTTATCAACGTTTACAATGATGTTTGGGGACGGGTTGACTTTCTTAGATGAGTATCTACGATACATCTCTTTATAGGCATTTCTGAGTTCTTCTAATTTATTGCTTGAATTAATCATGTCATTTTCCTTATTGCTTTAGTTGTTTTCATTGATCAAGGCATCAAGTTCATCATCCCAATCATCCTCTGGGCGATGGAACTTATCTTTTCCTATTCCTCCACCAAGTTCCGGCCTTACAAGAGATTCAGAAGATTCTTGTGCTGCTATTTCATCTTCTTCTCTCATCTTGTTAATGATACTGCTGTTATCAATTCCTTCTTTGGCATCAAGGTCTGCATTTTCAAATTCAGATATATTGGTGATGTTCTGAACCTTTGGTTTTCTTTCAGACAACGGTGATCCGTCAGGGTTCTTTCCGACACTGGCGAGATATTCATCTATCCATGAAGGTTCTGCAAAGAATCCTTGTCCGTGGTTTCCGTTTCCGTGAATCTGAAGATAGAGTCGTCCACGTGGGTTTGCCTTTACTCTGGTTCCTTCACTGCTGTCAAGAATCATGCTGGATGCTGTTGATCTAGTTCTGCCACAGTTGATTCTCACGGGGTGATTCTCTTTAGTTTCACCAGCAATGATGGTAGCGTCAGGTCTCTGTGTTGCATCCACTAAATGAACACCTGCTGCTCTTCCCAAACGGGCAATAGATCCAATAATGGCAGATGCTTCTCCTTTAAGTAGTGCTTCTTCTTTTTGCTCATCAGTGACTGCTTTTCCTGAATCACCGAGTAACTCACCCATCTCGTCTACCATGACCATAAGTGCCTGACCTGCTTCTGGTAGATCAAGGAAGTTGTTAATTCCCAACTCTTCCATTTCTGTGTATCTTTTCATCATGGTCTGTTGGGCAAATCTTAGAACAATGAGTGCATCTTCAATCGTTGTGGCAATTCCAAGGACAACATTTGAATAAGCACGGAAAGCTGAAAGTTCTACACGTTTAAGGTCAATGCCAAGGAATCTCCACCTATCTGGTCTCAAGATAGCACCAAAAATAATGTTCCTCTGCACCACAGAGTTGTGTGTAACGAAAGATACTGCGTCTTCTCCACCAGATGCAAACAACCTGTTGGCAGAGTCAACCTCAATACAACGAGACATTGTTGGAGTGACTTCTTTCATTCTTTTAATTTTCAATGGTTAACACCTCTTCGGATTTCACGATTATTGTGTTGAGTGAAAAGGGAGAGCAACGATATCAATTGCTCTCCCGTGTTCTTATTCTAAATAGTCACTTTACGAGATCATGTATGGATTCAATGAATGCATCATCAAACTCAAGAATCTCTTTCACCTGTAGAACGTGAGCGTCAACCTCATCTGTAAATGGCACATCTGTTCCTCTGATGGAAGACAATGCGGTGATAGTGCTTTCATCTACTGGGATCTTCTCTTCATTGATCTCTTCGATCACTCCGGTTTTAACTTCGTTTCCGTTTTCGTCTTCATGCTCTTCTACTCTGACAATGCCGGGATTCTTGACCTCTGAACTGAAGGCAACATAGTCATCAGGTGTGATCAAACCAAGATCAATTTTCTCAGAAAGAATTCTCTTCAATTTTGTGACCATAACCCATGACTTGAGTTTGTCGATGGTGTCAGAGATCATGATTTCTCTACTGGATAATACGGAGAGAACGCCTCTCTTGGGTTGTGTGACATTCTTGTATGTAGAGAGAATGTCTTCAGCAATTTCTTTAACAGAGGGGGAATTCTTGTTGATGATCTCAAGGTTGTAATTTTCAATGAATGTGTCTACATCCTTGAAGATTGTCCCTTTCAATTTGTCGCCAAGTCTGTTCTCAAGATCTTCACTCTTAGCAATGTACTTCTTGCTCATATTTATCTCCGTTCTTTAAGTTTTTTGTCCTACTTTTCATATCAGAAAATATAGTGGGACATCATTTGAAGTCTTTAATTTTCTCCATATCGAAAACCCTCTTCATTGAGTCATATGGCTTGATGGCACAGACGACAACTTGAGAGACCAATGATGAATTAATGAATCCTTTATGTTGAATTCGCTCATATTGAAAATCAAGGGTTTCATAAAGGTTTTCAATCGTTACCAATCGGAATGGTGCTTTCTTCCAGTTATTGTCATAGACAACAAAGATTTTTTCTTGGTTGATGACAACAATTCCAGATACTCCCACTTTCTTTCCAACATACTGTCTCCATAAGTGCTTTGCCTCTCTTGTGCTGACGTTTCCGCCGCCGAAGGATCTGCCCTGTCTCAGTACGGTGTTTTTATTACTGATAGAGTATTTTCTCTTTGATTTCCATCTTTTTGTATCAATGATGATTACATTGTTTCCTATGATTAGAACGTGATCAGTGTCTCCGCCTTCAGCAACACCAGTTTCTTCATCAATGTACTCTTTTCCCATCCCCTTGATGTGAACTGAATCAATAAGGACAACATCATCTTTATCTTCCATCCATTTTCTGATGGAGTAAGATGTTGATCTTTCTCCTTCCATACCGCTTCTCACTAAAGGAAGTCTGAAGTCTGATTCGTGTTCAGGGTTGTTGACATGATGTGTGAGAGATGCACCTGCAGACCCGAAGTATCTTCTACCTTTATGAAGCATCTCTTGGATTTTTTCTGCTACTTGTGGATTAACACCATAGATTTCATTGTCAGGTTGTATTATATCTGTCATCTCAACTCCGATAGTCCACGGGAGTTAATGACTTTAGTTCTCTCATCATAAGGCTTGATGCATCTGACTACGCATTGAGCAACCAATGTACTGTTGATTTTGTTTCTGTCATCATCATCAATCTCATCGTATTTTTTGTTCAATAACTCTTCAAATCTTCCGAATTCCACTACTCTAAAGTCTTGTAAATACCAGTTCTTGTTTCTGATGACAGTGGTTTCAGGGGAGTTGATGCATACAATTCCTATTAAGGATGCAGATTCATCAAGGTAATGATACCATTGGTAGATGTTCTTTTTCATAGGGACATCAGAGAAAGCGAAAGTTTTCTTGGTCATCAAGACTTCACCTTCGTCACCAATGGTATAAGTCTTCTTTTTAGGCCATGCTGTCGTGTCTATGAGTATGACTTCATCCCCAATGATCACAATGTGGTCAGTGTCAATGCCATCAATGATTCCTTTTTCTTCATCAACTTCAGATGGCTCTGAGTTTTCCGCACCAGGCACACGGGCTGATTCAATCAGGACAGCATTGGGCTTGTCTTTCACCCAACCCAAAAGAAATTTTGATAGATCATTTTCTGCTTGGAGGAATTCTTTTGCAATAGTACGTTTGACGCCTTTAATTTTATACTCTTCAGAACCAGACTGGTGCATCATATAACTTCCTGATACACCAAATCTTCTTCTCCCTTTATCTTTGAGCATACTGTAGATTCCCTGTGCCACTTTGGAGTTTACGCCTTCAATGGAACTATTGGGTTTTTCAATATTTATATTTGTCATTTAGCATCACCGCTTACTCTTGCGAACATTCCGTGCAATTCTCCTTGACATGTGAAATCTATTTCTTTGGATTCTCCTGACTGTAATTCAACAAATGTAGGATCACACGTAATATCTTCTTGGTGTAGTACCCATGTTACGGGGTTAAGGGAGGGCTGCCATGAATATACAGTCATGGTGACATCTGCTCCCATTGAAACATCAGAGATGTTTTCAACTTTCGCTGATGCCGTTCCGTTGTCTTTGTTGAATTCTCCTTGGGAAATTGAGAATTTTGCTTCATCTGGAAGTTGAGAGGTGGTATTTGAATCAACAGACTTCCAGTTCAAGAATACAAGTAACAGAATTAAGAAAACAAGTGGGAAGAGAGATGCAATCTTGCGAACAATGTTTACAGCACTCTTTGCAGCCCCAAAGAACTTTCCAATAAATGGGATACGAGATAAGATGCCAAGAATCCCTATGATCAGAGAGAAGGAGAGATCTACGAGTTTGAAGTATAGGTTCTTGACGAAAGAGTAAACCCATCCAATAACAGGGATCTTTGAAATCTTCATACTGAGAGGATTAGAATCTTTCTCACTTGAAGAAGATCCTCGTGTTTTAGGCTTTTCTTGATCTGATTTCTTTTTATTCTTTGATTTAGACAGAGACTTAATAGCAGATGTATCTTCCATTTCATCTTCGTCTTCTATTTCGTCGTCAAGGATGCTTAGGTCTGTATCATCTTCTTCAGTCCAGTCTTCCTCATCTGTGTTTTCCATAGTGGAAAATGGATCTGAAGAATTCTCAAAACCATCCTCATTTCTTTCCCATTCCAAGCCTTCGCCATTGATGTCAATTGCAGAGTAGGGGTTTTCTGGTTCTGGATCGTCTTTGGAATCAGAGAATTCGTGAGATTCAAACGTTTCGTGACTATCATTGCCTTCAAGTAATCCGTAGCCTTCATTGGAATATTCATCATCAGAATCTTCATTCATGAAGGAGAATTCTGAACTGTCAAATGAGAATTCTTCTTGATTTTCTTCATTGTCTTCATCATCATAATACTGACTTTCGTCAATGTCATCTTCGTAGAATTCATCGTTTGACAAGTCGAGTGGATGGGTGTGCGTTTCCATGCTGTCATTGAATTCTTCATCAACATTATCATCAGAAGTCTCATCTTCTACATCGTTTGGAAGATCAGGAAGATCATCTGAATCATCTTCCCAAAAATCTGGACTTGTCATGAGGGAATCAAGGTCAATTTCGCTTTGCCCAGGGTACGACTCCTCCCTTTGAGGTGATGAAGGAGGGAAATCATACCCTTCAGGCTTCTGCGGTCTTTTTGGCAATGGAGACATATCTTACTCTTCTCTTAAGAAAGTTTTCGGAACACCAAAATCATAAGAGTTATGACCAAGATATTTTTCAATCCCCATCTCTACTCTTTGTGACTTCTCAGTGGAATATCCTGAATCTTTATATTCAAGTGATTCGATTGCTTCCTCTTGGTCCTCAAAGTAGACTGTTCCTTTTTTGACAATATCTTTCACCCTGTCGCTGATCTCCTGTGGAGGCCATACTCGTGGATCTGTGGTTGTCTTATTCTCCATATACAATCTCTTAGTATCTTGAAGTGCCTGGAAATAGGGCAGGTCACCTGAAGATACAGGAATATTGTCAATGCCTTTGTGAACAGCCTTAAAGATTGGAGAATTGCCTTCTATCTTCCCAGAGATAACTTTGGGAAGACCAGCATAGGCTTTCTTCATTTTCTCATGGTTGTCTTTATTGATTTCAAACCTCATCCTCAATGGTAGTTCTCCATCTTTGGAAAGCCTGAGAGGGAAGATCCATTCAATTGTTGCCCTGTAATCATCATCGCCCCATCCTCTGTTATAGGACACTTTAGCAATGTACGTAGCATTGACTTCCAGTGGCGGTCTAGCAGGAACATGCTGATTAAGGATTTGTACTTTAAGATAGTCGGGGATAGCATTGCTTCCTTTGCAATAAAGACTCTTTAGCTTTTCTCTTGCCTCCCATTTCTCGATTGATTTAACTGCTTCCTTAGATAGTCGTGCGTTCATGTATCCAGTGCCATCATCAAGACCAACGATGATGCCCTTGTTTCCGCCACCTCGTGATTGCTTGACTTCAATACTGGTGATGGAGGAAAGAATATTGTATGAATCCTTTTTGTTCCGTTTGAAGATGGAATCAATTGTGTTGAGTCTTGAAGAAATGCCAACCTTTTCCAGTGGATGACCTGTCAAGTATAGACCAACAGTATTTGCCTCAAGTTTTAATTTTTCAACAAAATCATATTCTTCATCGGATATATTTATATTTCCAATCTCATTTAGATCCTCAAAGATATCAAATAGAGAATCGCCAGAAGAATTCTTTTTCTTTGCAGAATTAATCATGGCTGGAATTGCTTCGACAATTCCTTTTCGTGACATTCCAAAACCATCAAATCCGCCAGATAACGCAATAGATTCATACACTTTTGCTGTTCTTATCCCAAGAGCGTGGCATCTATTGATGAAGTCTTGAGGTGAAGTGTACTTACCATTTTTCTCTCTTTCATTGACAATGATTTCAGCATTGGTTTCTGAAACATCTCTTAATGCAGACAAGCCGAAGATGATGTTGTTTCCGCCGTTGGCAAAATCTGGGGAGACAAAGACATCAGATGAGTTGACATCTGCAGTCAATACCTTGATCCCCATGCGATTGCATTCTTTCAAATACTCAAGAACTTTATCCTTCTTAGCATTGTTAGATGTAGCCTGTGTGATCAAGGAAGCCATGAATTCAACAGGATAATGGACTTTCAAGTAAGCAGATTGGTATGAGTTCATAGCGTAGGATACAGAGTGCGCTTTATTGAACCCGTACTTAGCCATTTCTGCAATGATATCCCAAAGAAGAGAAACTGCTTCCTCAGAATACCCATTTTTGATTGATCCTTCAAAGAAGAGAGGCTTCATGCTCTCCATAACAGCAATCTTCTTCTTGCCCATGGCGCTTCGAAGATCATCACCTTGCTGAAGCGTCATACCTGCGATCTCAGAGGCGATCTGCATGACCTGCTCCTGATACACCAAGAGGCCATAAGTCTCCCCTAGAATCTTTTCTAGGGGGCTATTATCGAAGTCAGGGTGGATGAAGTCAATCTCCTCAAACCCATTCTTTCGAGCAGCATACTTGTTATGAGAATCCATTCCCATAGGGCCAGGTCTTGCGATAGCAGTGGTAGCGGAAAGATGCTCAAACTTTGTAGGCATGATTTTCTTCAGAAGGTCTATCACCATGGATGATCCAAACTGGAAAATTCCGATAGTGTTGCCTTTCTGGAAAAGATCATAAACCTTAGGATCATCCATAGGACCATGAATAAGATCAATCATGGAAATGATGTCCTTGTTATTCTTCAAAACATACTCAACTGCTCTTTGGATAATGTCAATAGTTTCAAGGCCAAGGAAGTCCATCTTGATCAATCCCATTTTTTCAAGATCTTTATAAACCCATTGGCTTACTACTTTGTCTTCCTTCTTGACAACTTGAAGGGGGATTGAGTCAATCAAAGGCTGCTGGGAAATGACAATACCAGCAGCATGGATTCCTGTTGTCCTGTTCCTACCTTCAATCTGGACTGCACCATCAAAAATATCCTTCATTCTATCGTCGTCAGCAAGAGCGTTTCGGAAGTCTTCCGCCTCGGCATACCTATCCGCATCGGGATTATATGCGTCTCTTAGATCGAACTGCACACCTTCTTGCGGATTTGGGATCAATGATGTGATTTTGTTGGCTGTAGAGAAGGGGATATCATAAATTGTACACATGGATTTGAAAGCACCCTTAGACTTCAAGGTTCCAAAGGTGACAATGCTGCACACTTTATCTCTTCCATATTTCTCAGTAACATGATGAATAGCATGATCCCTACTCTTTTGAGAGAAATCGGAATCAATGTCAGGGGGAGAGCCAGGGCTAAGAGGAATGATCTTAGTAATCGTCTTGGTATTGTTTGTAGTCATTGATTATCTCATCCCCTCTTTGCTTTAGCCGCTTTAAGTTTTCTGATAGAGTTGCCTAGAGCAACTTCTAGCATGATTCTTGAATCTACATTCATTCCCATTTTGCTGATGGCTTCGCCAATGCTCTGTGCCACCATATTCAATCCTCCCAATCCCATCATGCCCTTAATCACTGCCGTATAGTCTGCTTCTGGAAGGTTAGGAGTCAATTCCCTATCTCCCCCTGATGCAATGATCATCAGATCTCGCACATCCGAGAACAACTGTTCTGCAAGGTCATCTCCTGAGACACCAGCAGCAGTTGCTTCTGCAATTGTCCTATAAGTCTTACTGATGTCATGTTCACTGACAGAGTGAATCAACAGACTATAAAAGTCTACTTCTTCTTCATCATCGTCATCATCATTTACATCAATGAGTTCTGATTCAAGAATGTTCAAAGTATCTCTGACAGATCCTTTTCCCTGTCGGACAATGGAATCAATTTGATCGTCAGAAAGACTCTCTCCCTCTTTCTCAAGAATCTCCTCGACTTTCTTTCTCATAGTCTCATTGCTTACTAGCATGAGATTCCTCTTCTTGATACGAGAGAAAATTGTCTCAGGGATCTTCTGGGGATCGGTTGAGCAAAGGATGAAAAGGGCTTTTGTCGTGGGGGATTCAAGGGGAATCAGAAGAGATTCAAATGCAGCCTTCGAAAGATTATGAACCTCATCAAAGATGAATACTCTTTTCTTATAAAGAGGTGCAAAGTTTGCCTTTTCCACCATCTTTCTTACGTCTTCTACGCCACCATTGTTAGCCATGGACTCATAAACCACATCTGGGTTATTGTTAAAGTCAATGCTGACACATGAAGAACATTCATTACAAGGGTTGCCTGTAGAAGACATCTTCTCACAGTTGACCGCTTTTGCTAACAAGAGTGCAAGAGTGGTCTTTCCCGTTCCTCTTTTTCCGAAGAAGCCGTATCCTGTAGGAAGGCTGTCTTTGAGAAGAGATACCTTCAGGCTTTTAACAGTCTTGTCCTGACCAATAACATCTTCCCAACGATTAGGGCGGTATTTCTTGTAGATTTCCATGTAGTTATCGCTCATCTCAGCAATGCTCCTGTTCGTAGTATACTGTGTCCCCAACGTTTAACTGGTGAACGTACATTTTTTCACGCTCTTCCTTGTTTCTTTGAGCAAGGAAAGAGTTGGAAGCAACGTGTTTTTCAAGGCTTCCATCATTAAATTCAATCATGTATTCAGGTCCACGTCCTGCTGACAAGAACCTTTCAAAGAACAATCCAAAGCGAATAGGATCAACTTCTGAGATTCCGAGGCAGTAAGCATGGATTGATCCACCCACAGATCCTCTTCCCGCTCCGATACTAGATGCCATAATCTTTCCTTCTGAATTTCTAGTAGAGAATTTTTCCTTACTCCAGTTCAAATAAGATTCTACAACTAGCATGTAATCCACAAAATCAGAAGAGTAAATAACTTCCATCTCGTACTTTGCTCTTCTCATTGCTTCTTCTTTGATGTGTGCAGGATGATTGCCATACCTTTCTTTCAATCCCTTTTTAATGAGGTGTCGATAGTAGGAATAACTACTATCAAATCCTTCAGGAATGAAAGGCGTGGGTTTCAAATGCGGGTTGTATTGCAACTTGATGTCTGACGCCATCTCCGCAATGAGTAGAGTGTTCTTGTTGGCATTTGGGAAATCATGGTCAGGGAAGAGGTGATACATTTCCTCCGATGACTTAAGGTAGTAACCGCTGCCATTGAAGGCAAAACGAGTTCCACCATCTTCATCATAAGGAAGTTCACTCATCTTACTTCCTGTTTGTAGAGCAAGCATTTCTTCGTGAGGTTTAGCATTTTCTTTGTATGCATAGTGTGCGTCATTGGTGGCAAGAAGAGGTATGCCTAGTTTACGAGAAAGTTCCATTTGCTGAGGAAGAAGTGATTTTTCAAGATCAATAGTCATCTTGTGATCCATGATTTCAACGAAGAGTCTGTCACCAAACACATCTTTTAGACGTGAAGCATACTCATATGCCTCTTTTTCTTGTCCAAGTCGAAGTCGTGTAGATACCTCAGATGAGGGGCATCCTGTAGAGACAACGAGACCTTCAGAGTACTCAGCAAGAAGATCGAAATCAATTCTGGGCTTCTTGGTGTTCATGAACTGTCTATTCGGGTCATAGGAAAGAGTAGAAAGTTTGAAGAGATTGTTCAATCCTGTATTATTTATAGCCCATACAGTCAGGTGAAGATATGCGCCATTGGCAGAAACATCATCTTTTTTCTGAGATGGTGTGCCATAGAATACTCTCTCTTGACAGAATGCTCCCTCAGGGTTTTGCGGAGCAACATAGAACTCACATCCTGGAATGGGTCGAATGCCTTTGTCATTTGCTAATTTGATGAACTCATAGGTGAGGAAGTTGTTTCCGTGGTCTGTCAACCCAAGGCTTTTCTGTCCGTTTTTCAAGGCAGCTTCAATATACTCTTCAGGCTTGGAAAATCCATCCAACAAAGACCCGTGTGAGTGAACATGAAGGTGCGCGAAGTCGTAGTTACTCATATGCACTCCAATGTTTCATTGGATCAGAATATTTTCTTGATCCGGTTCTTGTTCTTCTATTCTATCAAAGAGATAGACGAGAGAACTTGTCGAGCGCCTTCAGGTGTTTTGGCTTGAGATCATGGGAATATTCAGATGATTCACGTACAATCATGTCCATGACATCAGCCATTTTTCTATTGTTTTGGATTGCATTGAGAGCAGGTGAAATCACGACGGGGATTCTTTTCTTTGTGTCAGGAAGAGATGCGCCAATAGATCTTGCATTATTTCCATTGGAACTTCTCATATCCAAGATCACAGCTGTGATTGGGGCGTTTTTTGACCTCAATGAAGGGATCTTGTTATAAATTATATTGAGTAACCATGGATTTATTGATTTTCCATTGTAACCAAGCGAAGGCTTTTTAGCGCTTCCAATAAGAGTCAGTTCATTGTCTAACACAGAAGGCACTAGAAGGAATGCTTTATTGTCCTTCCATGTCAATACCTGACCCTCATTTGATTCTTCATCATAATTGAGAACTGATACGTTCCATCCATCATTCATTAGACCAGTTGTAATGCTATTCAAAGCATTTTTGGTTAGACCATTCTGAGGCATGATGTCTTTTTTGTATCTGGTTTTGCCAAAGACATAGTAGGGGACAAGGAAGAATGCTATGTTGACCAATGCACCGATCAGAATGTTAATATAAATATTCAATGGTGCAAATAAGAGGATATATGTGGTGAAGAAACCAGCAATTGATGATGCGGTAAGAGATCCCCACCTACTCCTTCCTCTGGGGAAGAGATAACTGATTCCTAAGAGTGCAAGAGGGATAGCAATAGTTATTGACATCCATGAGAATCCTGCAGAGCCAAGGGGGTCATAGAAGAATCCTAATTGTAACCCAAAGGAAGCAAGTAAGATGATAGCAATGAATGCTACAGTAGACTTGATGATGACTCTAGCGTTCATCATCAAGAAAATTATAAGGAAGATGGATGATATACCTATAAGTGGCACCCACCATTGAGAAGGATTGTTGACGATGGCAATTCCACTGAACAACACTACAAGAGCAGTGAATGCAGTGATAAGATTAGCGTTTTCTTTTAATGTTTGTACAATCGAAGATTTCCACGCAGAGTCTTTCCGCATCTTTTCATCACCAATACCTTAAATTGAGAGTGGACCTGCCCGGAATCGAACCGGGGTCTTGACAATTTCCAAAGAAAGATTCGTTCACAAGTTTACTGCCATTGAGTAATCTATGAAAGCGATGGCAGACCCTTTCATAGATGTTGCCATATTGTACCATTTCATTCCCCTATGGCGAAGGAATGATGGTGGTTTCTTAAAGCGACACCAGTGTGGACCAGAAACCAGAGTTACCACACTGATGGATCACGCAGCTAGGGCGAAATCGTTCTTTGCAGAGTTTGCAATTATTTTTTTGGATCTTTTTTACACCTCTTACCCAAAGGTGACTTGCATCTGACTTTTTTCGTTGCCAATCGAAACCTGTCAAGCCCATGTCAGCAGCCTTTCTCAAGGCTGCTGATGGATTACATATTCAGTTGTGTAACATCATTATTTACTGATAGATTCCATCATATCAATGGTTTCTTTTCCACTGATCTTCCAGTTTCCATCAGAATTCTTATCAAAGTATATCACATCAAGGTTCATGATGTCAACAGGCGTACCAGCAGCATCAGTGATGGAATCAGAGTATGCTTTGACATACCCCTTTTCCTCTTTGATTACCCTGTCTCCTGCATCTGTCTTGATAGTAATCTTGTTATCACCAGTCAAAGCAATGGCATCATCTGCCATCTTGATTTCAGGAGAAACATTCAAAGATGCCAATCGTGAAGAATCTGCAACCAGCATGTACCCAAGGATTGCTTTCTGCTTTGTATTTAATTCTTCCTCTTCAACGAAATCATCCAGATTGATGGTCTTGTTGATGTTCTCATTGAGGGAATCAAGATCACTCTTGCTCATCTTAGAGATCTCTTTTACTACAGTTGCAGAGTAATCCTTTGATTCCTTGTGGTCAATTTTAGATTTGAGGAAATCATTCACTGGGGCAGTATTGAAATCTTCAGATGAGATCTTTTCAGCGTAGTTATTGTAAAAAGTAGTGATCCCTGTTTGTGCATCATTCATGTCAATTGGCTCTGAGCCAGATGATGAACACCCAGAAAGAAGAAGAGACCCCATGAGGACTACTGCTGATGTGATAGACTTTTTCTTCATGCTATTATCACGCATTCCTTTTATGTTCGTTGATGATACCGAGGATATCAGGAGCAAAGTATCTTTCGCTCTTAAGGATCTTTCCAAGAGGGTAAACGCTTCCATCAGAAATGATGGGGTTTCCGTTCTCATCTAGTTTTGACATGTTTGATCTGTGAACTTCATCAAAGATCTCGTCAGCAGGGATGCCTGCTTCTATGTTAAATCCTTCAATGACATACTTCAGGTCGGCAGTGGCATCTGCCATCTCAATGGTGTCTTTAATCATAGGCTGATAGGTTTCTTCGGAATGAATTCTATCCCATGCTTCCTGAATAATGTCAGCACTTTCCTTATTGTAGACAGCCTCCACCAATTCAACGAACTCCTCAAGAATGAGTTTCATCTTTAAGTGGATGCGGTCCTCTGTCATGTCTTCAAGAGATGGTTTTGTTCCCATGAATTCATGCTGGTTGAAGGATCGATAGAACTCCTGAACCTTTTCATTGTCTGTCTTCTTCTGGTTAGGGATTACCTTTTCAGAAAGGCTTCTCACTTTAGGGGAGTCCAATCCGTCCTTAACCTCATTGATGACATGATCTGCGTCTTTAGAGACCTTTTCCTTGAAAGAATCTTTCTCCATGTTTGTCTCCTTCTGTTGATGTTTGACATGGAGTATTCTAACAAATTGTCACCACTTTAAAGCGCGGAGGGGATTAAGGACAACCTCAGGTGCAGTATCACCCTTCTGATGCTTCAACATCTTGAGCATCGTAGTGAGATTATAAACAGGAATGTCACCAGTCCAGAGTGTATCCTTGGCTACCATAGGCTCACCATCGTTGTTGGGCATCAAGACAACAGCAGACTTGACAGCGATAGCCTTTCCGAAGAAGTTAGAGAATCTCTCCTTAGCGATTTCCATGTTCTTGCTCATGGTGTAATCATCACCAACAATGTTGCCAGTCACATTGTCTACAGCGTGAATCTTGTTATCACCTGCGTTCTTGTAGGTGACATCACCTGAACGATAAAACTTCAAATCAATCAGGAACATTGCACCATTGCTGACAACGATGCAGTCAATGTCTGTATTCAGTCTGTTGTCAGGGGTGTCAAGATGACTCTCAGAAGGCATAGGAACAGACCAGAAGGTGTATACTTCGTCAAGGATTCCTGTAGACTTAAGAGCCTTGGCAAAATTCATCTCACCCTTGGTTCCCATTTCCTTGTTCTTCTCAGAGATTCTGGAAGAAGAAGAAAGAGACTCACCCGGTGTGCCAACCATCTTGGAAGATGAAGGGATAGGAGTATTATCCATGTGATAAGGCTCATATCCCGTCATTCTACCCTTATTGGATGACCTCTGTACACGGACAGCAGAATTTTTCTCAACAGAATACTCAGGGGAAGTCATCTCGTCCTGATGGCGGATGTCGTCTCGAAGGTTTGAGACAGGAGAGTAAGAGAAATCATTGTTGTGATCAACAGCAATGTCTTCCTTAGCCATGTAATCATTGCGAAGGTTGGTGATGGCAGGCAGGGAATTGGGCATGGTGGGAGCAAGTTCAAGGTTGATAAGAGGGTTCTCTCCTCTAGTTGCCTTGAGAACAGGGAATGTGTGAAGACTCTTCTTGAACCCAACAATCATGATGGTGGCAAAAAGAAGAGAAAGGAAAAACGGTGCGCTACCGTTTCCATGTTCAGAAAAGATGATGCTGACAAAGGACAGTCTCCAAAAAGCCATCCACCACAACTTGATAAATTCCATGATACTCTCCTTAAAGATCGTTTTTTGCTCTTATTGGTTGACAGTATGGCATATATGTTTCTTGCTGTCAACCAATAAGAGCAAAAAGGCTTCTCTTTTACAGGAAAATATCAAATTGTCTCTCAATTTGAGGAGATGCTTTTCCTCGTGCGAAGAGTTTTTGACAGTGTTTTATAGGTTTGAATCTCATTTGAATGGGAGGTATGCATATCCGTTGAGATGATACCTGTTCCATAAAGAGTTTCAGACTCTTCTTCCAGCAGCCTTGCCTTGTGTTCTGACAGGGATGCTAGTGCTTCTCGTTGCTGTGCATTGAGTTGAATAGTGTTATTAGGCTTAACTGTGTTTTTCCCCATTAAGGAAGGAATATAAACACCGATTCCAATTCCTGCAAAGAACGCCAACATGATAATAATTGGGATCATGATACTTCCTTTTCTCCTGTATTCAAGGCGGGAATAGTGTGACCTGTGTATTCTTCTATCTTTCTGACAAGTACATTTGCGCTTGTAAAGATAGTATAAGCAGCAGGTTTCAGGGGGTACTCATAATCGTGGACATAGACAACTTCTCTGATGCCCGCTTTGGTAATGTCTTTAGCGCATTCATTGCAGGGAAAATGAGTAGTGTAGATTGTCCCGCCTTCTAGATCTCTCTTGTAGCCTTTATAACTGCTGATAGCATTCTCTTCTGCATGGATGACATAGGGATACTTTGTCTGCAGGGGGTCATTGAATTCTCTTGAAGAACCCCAATACATATCGTCATCAGATAGCCCAGGAGGGGCACCATTGTATCCTACAGAGAGAACTTTGTTCTCATCAGATACAATGATTGCCCCTACCTGAGTTCGAGGATCTTTGGATCTTCCGGCGATGACAAATGACATTCCTACGAATGTGTCATCCCAAGTCCTATAATCATCTCGTTTGGACATGGATCAGATCTCCGCGATGGAAATAACAAAACCTTCATTACTTGAAACAAGTACTGACGGAATGAATCCATCCTTGACCATCTTGCCAATTTCCAGCATAAGACTCTTGCCTACGCCCTTGGAGACATCAATATCCTTATTGTCCCATTTTCCTACAGGAAGAGTAGATCCAGATTCGAGATCGTAAGAAATGAGGAAGTTGCTTCCGCCCTTCTGCTTGATGGTCAGTCGCTTAGTACTCTTGTTCTTGTTGCGAGGCATGTTTGCCATAGTAAATCGTCTCCTTTTTCTTCTTCGTGTTGTGATAGTTCTTAAGTTACTACAAAAGCGGTAGCGTGTCAACTTCACGTTCTCAATCCGTGGTCAACAATGCTACCGCAAGAGTAACTCTCTGTACTTATTGTACCAAACGTTTATCGTTATGTCATCTGTTCCAGTCTCTTGTTCATGTAGTTTAAAGCATCTTTTCTGTCAGTCCAGTTATTCTTGTACTGGTTGTCTCTGATCTCATTGAGAAGTTGTGCCATCCAAGGCCCAGGTGTGCGATCTGTCTTCATCATGATGTCTGATCCTGTTATCAAGTCCTTCTCAGGCTCTTTCCCTAGTCCTTCACTAATTGCTTTCCGGCTGTGATCTTTGAGAACGCTGTTGTCTGTCACAGTTGCATACCTGTGTACAAGTTCAAAATCGACTCCTTTGGGGAATGACTTCGCTGCAACTTTTCTATCATAGGTGCTCTCCCATTGGGAATCTTGAAGATCACAAAGGGCCATGGCGACTTTTTCATCTGATTTAGACATTAAAGAAGTTGTGGAGAATTTTTCTCTGTTCTTCTTCTCCATGTTTGTCATGATAGCAGCAGATCCTAGCAATGCTCTGTATTCTTTAGGTTGTTCTGTAACTCTCTCAAGAGATTGTTGAGTATGCTCAGATGAGAGGGATTCTTTCAATCCAGTAGTCATGTCATCCCACCCAGAATCTTGAAGCGCTTTTATTCCAGATCGAGGATTTTTTCCTTTTTCTAGGAATTTACCCCATTCTTCTCGCAACCTCTCTTTGGAGAGATCATTGTACTCATGCCTGATCTGTTTTGAGATCTTTGCTGTATCGGGGTGATAAGACATATTGAATCGTGTTGCAAATTGCGCTCCCCTGAGAACTCGTAAGGGATCTTCAGTGAACTTGTCAGAAACATGTCTCATAACTTTGTTTTCAAGGTCTTCTTTACCTCCAGTTGGATCAATGAGGACATTGTTCTGATGATCGTACATGATGGCATTGAAAGTGAAATCTCTTCGCTCTGCAGCCTCTGTAATGCTCATCTCGGGATCAAATGAAGTATTGAATGACCTATGTCCTGAACCTACCTTATTTTCTTTACGGGGAACAGAGATATCTGTTTCTTCTAAGCCATGTCCTGTAACTTTGAGCACACCGAATTGTTTCCCAACTTCGTTAACGTTATATCCAGATGATTTCAGGTGTTTAATCAACGCATTCATGGATGTTTTGTGTACTTCTATGTCTATGTCTTTAGATTCTGACCCTACCAAAGAATCCCTGACTGATCCACCAACAATGAGAGGGCTTCCTACAGAGGACAATGAAGACAGCAACTCATTGGTTGGCTTGTCAATAGAAGACATAGTATAGGAGTGAATATGGTCTGTGCCATACTTGTCTCTCATTTTTGACAGGTGTGCGTTTTGTCTGCTTCCTGATGGAGAGAACTTTGACAATGGTGAAGCCAAAGTAGATTCAAGATGCTCTTCTGCTTCTTGTTGTGAGTTGAAGTTCTGTTTTTTGCAGGGGATCTTGTTTGCTCTGCATTCTACGACTTCTCCATTGTCGCTAATGTGGTATTTCTTTGCCATTATTCCTCCTTGATGGATGTCTTTTTCTCTAAAGAAGATGGCAAAGTATAAGAGGTTGTCGAGAGGCTCAATTACATATTGAATGAGGATTGCACTCGAATCATGGCATCTATTTCCTTTGCGACTTCGATTCCCCACTCTTCGGTATCTGTCATAGGGAGATTATCCATTTTATTTCCCCTTTCTTTTTGGATACAAAAACTGATACATAATCATATCAAAAGGAATTGTCGGTTTGATATCACTAAAAACCAAGATATTGTGGTGATTGTCACTTTAGTCGATTTCTTAGTAGTCACTTTGATATATTAGTGTTGATCAAGAAAACTTGGTTATGAATGCCTTGCTGGGTTTTGGTCTCCATCGCCAGCAGAACAAAAACAAAGGAGAAAGAAATGAGTACTGCTACAGTTACTACACCTCGATTCACTACAAAGAATGTTTTGAGATCTATTTTTGGATCTCTTTCTGAATGGACTATATTTGAAAGAGTATGGATAACCATCTTTTTCTTGGTCAACCTTGCTGTATTTCTGTTCACAGATGGAACAGTAATCAGTCTGATTGCTGCCATGGCAGGAATGATCTGTGTAGTTCTGGTCGCCAAGGGTAAAATCAGTAATTACTTCTTCGGCTTTATTCAAGCAGCCTTGTATGGCTACATCTCTTATACATATGCCATTTACGGTGAAGTAATGCTTAACTGGCTCTTCTACATCCCCATGCAGTTTATCGGGTTCTATCTGTGGAGGAAGAATGCCGTAAAGAGCAAAGAGAGTGTAGTAGGAGAACAGGTCATTGCTAAGAAAATGGATCTCAAGAAGTGGGCAATCCTCGTGGCGTCCACTATTGCTCTCAGTGTGGTCTATGCCTTCTTCCTTTCTACTATTGGTGGAAGATCCATTGGCCTTGATAGTGTGACCACTGTTCTCAGCATTGTTGCACAAATCCTTATGATCAATAGGTTCGTGGAGCAGTGGCTTGTATGGATTGTGATTAATATTTTGACTATCACCATGTGGATCATGACAATGATTGAGCAAGGAGGAAACAACCTTTCCATCCTTGTGATGTGGATTGCTTTCTTGGTCAACAGCGTGTATGGCTACATCAATTGGAGAAAGATCGCAGGAAACCAGAAGGAAGAGGTTTTGTGATGATTGCTAACACTCTTGAATTGGAAAAGGAAATAGTGATGAAAGATAAGAACCAATTGAGACCAGAGACCATTGTTATCACAGAAGATACAAATGCAGGAATGTCCAAAGTCATTGAAAATCAGTTCGATGTTGGATTCTATGGTGGTAAATTCATCATCCCTCATAATGGTCACCTATATGCCATGATTCAGGCGTCTACTATGTGTAAAGAGTTGCATATCATTGTTTCTTATGATGAAAAATATGAAGATTCTCTGTATGCAGACAACAAGGTGAGTAAGGTCAATTACAAACTTAGAGTCAGGTGGTGGAAACAGATCACTAAAGATATGCCTCATGTTCATGTTCACGCTGTTTACGAGGAACAGACTGGTCATATTGAGGATTGGCAAAAGGGCGCTGATGGGATTAAAAATGTTATCGGGAAGCCTATTGATGCGGTTTTCTCTTCAGAATATGAGTATGATTCCATCTTTGCGCGTTTGTACCCAGAGGCAACACATGTGATCATTGATCATCAGCGATCAAGGTTCAACATCAGTGGTACCAAAATAAGGCAGGATGGGGTTCTTAAACATTGGGATATGATTCCTTCTGTAGTCAGGGAGCATTTCGTCAAGAAGGTGGTCATTGTTGGCACAGAATCCAATGGGAAAAGCACGATGGTGAGGAATCTTGCTTCCCTGTATGGAACATGTTATGTGGAGGAAATCGGCAGAACATTCTATGAGAAAATGAATGACTACAATACTCTTCCTGAAGACTTCTCACAGATTGCTGTTGAGCATGCGCATGAAGTTTATAAAAAGCAAAAGGAAGCGAACAAGATCCTTTTTGTTGACACAGAAGCATATGTGACACAGAACTTCAGCGTAGAGTATGAAGGGGAAGATGTTGAGCAACCGCTTGTTGAGGCTATTGCCAAGTCTCAGAAGTTTGATTTGTGGTTGTTCCTTGATCCCGACGTGGAATGGGTGGATGATGGTACACGCGTGTTTGGGGATCAAGAGGTCAGAGAAAGGTCATCTCAAAGACTGAAAGCACTGCTTGATAGTCAAGGTGTGAAATATCAAGTGATCTCTGGAAACTACTACAGTAGATTGAATCAGGCTATGAATGCAGTCGATGCTTTGATTTCCCGATAAGAAAACGCGTTGTGCAACATGGGATTAAAACCACTAACTGCACAACGCGTTTTCTTGTGTTTTCTTATCGTGAAAACTGATACTTTCGATCCTTTAGGGGAATTCGATGGATTTTCTTTTTGAGGACGATTTCTCCTTCATCTCTGACAATAGAGAATCCACGTTGCGTCAGAACCTTCTTATACAGATCCCCTCGCTTTTTATCCGTCCAACCAATAACCAGTGTGACTTCATTGGCTATAGTCTTATTCCAAACGAATTCGCTGAAAGCATTGATTTGCTCATTTGCCCACACAAGGGTTGCAGCGCCATCACGACCTGTGATTTCGTTAGGCACGCCCCATGCGCTCTTGCGCTTTCTATAGACAACAAATGAGATATCTACAAGGACATCATGACTTCCTTCTGACATCTGATAGAGGTCAAAGGAAATTTCCCCTGTCATTCCACTGTCAAACTTCTTTCGAGCAATAAAAGAGTAGTATCCATTGTCATCTTTGGACAACTTGAAGCCACTATGGTGGATTTTACCACAGCAGCAATCATTGTTGTCTTTGATGTCCATTGTTTATGCTCTTCCTCTTAGTGTGTGAATCATGATATGACGTGACAGAGAAATTGTACCACATAAGGAGAGCAATAGCAAACAGTTCTTGAGCGTGCCTATCCTCACTATTTCTTCACATTTACGTCACCGATTAGAACGGATATGTTTCCTAGTGTGATAGACGATTCTTCTAATGAAATAAAAAGGTGACTATGGGTAATCATAGCCACCTTGAAGCGGAGCCTACAGTCGGGATTGATCCGACGACCTCTTTCTTACCAAGAAAGTGCTCTACCACTGAGCTATGCAGGCATGTATCGTAAGTATCTTCGAACATATTCTTAATGTCTTTAATTTTACATTCTAAGTATATCACAATAGAGGAAGAAAGTCAAGAAAAGATTATAAATGAATAAGATATTAGTATTAGAATTCTTTGATATAAATTAAAAAGTTTTCACATAATGTGATCACTATCTTATACAATGGAGCACCAACTAATGAAAGGATTTTTAAAGAATATTCATGCTGTTCTCTTGAATAGTCAAGAGATTGAGGACAAGGATCGTGGAGATCTTGTCCAGATGGTAATCATTGTTGCTGGTTTTGCCATTGCTGCAATTGCGATTGTGGGTTGGATCACTACTGCTTTGTATGGTGTTGGTGCTGATAGTGCTAGATGCTTGACTACTTATGGTCAAGGGTTAATGCAGAATCATGATGCTTGGTGTTATGACAGTCATGCTTTCCAATCTGATTGCGCTATACAAGACGATAAAGCATACAAAAGTAGATTTGATACTGATAGTTGTTGGAATGATGATTGGGTGGGGGAAGTTCTTACTTGATATAGGTTAAAAAGTTTTCACTCAATCAACACAGGGAACACCAAACAATGAAAGGATTTTTAAAGAATATTCATGCTGTTATCTTGAATAATCAAGAGATTGAAGACAGGGATCGTGGAGATCTTGTCCAGATGGTAATCATTGTTGCTGGTTTTGCCATTGCTGCAATCGCAATTGTAGGTTGGATCACTACTGCCTTGTATGGTGTTGGTGCTGATAGTGCTAGATGCTTGACTACTTATGGTGAAGGCTTAATGCAGAATCGTGATACTGCGTGTTATAATGATCACGCTTTGGATTCTGAGTGTGCTATACGAAGCGATAAAGCATACAGTAGTAGATTTGATGATAATGGTTGTCTGCTTGCTTTGCCCTCGTAATAGTTTATAGATTTGTATGAGGCGGAAGATCAAAGGATTTAGATCTTACGCACACTTAACAGGGTGATAGTGTTTTTAAGAATAAAAGCACTATCACTCTGTTAATTTATCATCAATTAATACCCTTTCTTTGATGTTAGTATTAGAAATTATTTGATATAAATTAAAAAGTTATCACACTATGTGATTACTGATCTTATACACTGGAGCACCAATCAATATGAAAGGGTTTTTAAAGAATATTCACGCTGTTATCTTGAATAATCAAGAGACTGAGGACAAGGATCGTGGAGATCTTGTCCAGATGATAATCATTGTTGCTGGCTTTGCTATTGCCGCAATAGCAATAGTGGGCTGGATCACTACAGCTCTGTATGGTGTTGGCGCTAATACTGCTAGATGCATGACTAATTATGGTCAAGGGTTAATGCAGAATCGTGATACTCTATGTTATGATGAGCATGCTTGGAAATCTGAGTGTGATATACGAGGCGATAGTGCATACAAAAGTAGATTTGATAAGAATGGTTGTTATTGGTCACAAGTTTATGTATAAAATAGCATTGAAGAGTAATTATACATTCATATAAGTCGGAAGATCAAAGGATTTAGATCTTACGCACACTTAACAGGGTGATAGTGTTTTTAAGAAGAAAAGCACTATCACCCTGTTAGTTTATCGTAAATAAATAACCTTTCTTTGATATTATTATTAGAAATTGTTTGATATAAATTAAAGAGTTATCACGCAATGTGATCATAATCTTATACACAGGAGTACTAACTAATGAAAGGATTTTTGAAGAATATTCATGATGTTTTCTTGAATAGTCAAGAGGCTGAGGGTAAAGATCGTGGCGATCTCGTCCAGATGATAATTATTGTTGCTGGTTTTGCTATTGCTGCAATTGCGATTGTGGGTTGGATCACTACTGCCTTGTATGGTGTTGGTGCGGATACCGCTAGATGCGTGACTAATTATGGCCAAGCGTTAATGCAGAATCGTGATACTATATGTGTTGGCACTCAAGCTTGGAGATCTGATTGCGCTATACGAGGCGATAAAGCATACAGAAGTAGATTTGACAATAGTGGTTGTTGGAGCGTCTCATCGTAATAGGATTAAAGAATAATTATATACTCGTTTGACATCCTCTCTATGCTTTAGCATGGAGATTCCTATGAATTCACTCAAGAACTCACAGAAGTTACTGATTCAACGTGAAGCGGAAGATAGGAGAATCGAACTCCTGCACCCGTTTTACGGATGGCTACTGCTTTCGAGGCAGACACATTACCACTCTGTCAATCTTCCATTGGTGTTATTGATGAAATCAATATGGGGCATCCAGTCGGGATCGAACCGACGACCTTTCCTTTACGAGAGGAATGCTCTACCAACTAAGCTATGGATGCATGTCTCACCTGTTACCAAGTGATACTACAATGATAACAGGTGAGATCATTTTTGTCAAGATGATTCTCAATCGTAAGAAATGGAATGAGGAATCTTGTTGACTTCTTCAAGAAGCATCTCATCAGTGAGGAGTTCTCTTCCAAACTTCTGCCACTTGCTGACATTCATTGACCACACTCCGTTATCATCGATCACAGGCGTAGCCACGCGAACCCATTCTAAACGCTTTGCCAGTTCATTAGTGTGCGGATTCACTCTGGTGTAGCAGATGGCCTGAGCATTATGGATCTTCTCATTCTTATCAGAATCCCTGTTGATGAATTCAGTATCACTCCACCTCTCTAGGACGAGACGAGAAGCCCACATGAACTCACCATGAGAAACAACAAGGACATCATCACCTTCACATTCTCTGTGCAAAGTGTCCAGAAGGTTTCTGACTCGGTTCTCTGAAACGTCAACAATGGATTCTCCGCCCGGAGGACGCCAGTACAATGGGTCGATAGACTTCATTGTAAAGTTACGGGGATACTCTGTCTGGAAGTCCTTTCGAAGAACAGATCCAATGTCGCCCCAATCCCTTTCACGGACGGCGCGGTTCATCATCCAGTTCCCACCCATTCCGAGGTGTCCTGCCGTTTCCTTTGTTCGCACATAAGGAGAAACAATCTGTCGATGGAACTGTTTGTAGACATCCTTCAACCATGTGCCTGTTGTCTGCGCTTGCTCAATTCCCTTGGGTGAAAGTCGCCATTGGCTACCGGGAATGTTAACAAAATCGTCAGTATAGTGCCTGTAGTCTCCTACTTTGGACCTCTCTACAGCAATGTTTCCATCCGATTCGCCATGACGGACAAAGACGAGATTTTTTGGCATCATGATTATCACCTTTCTGTTTATCGTTGATAAGAGAATACTCTCATAGTTAAGTTATCGTACAGAAGCAACTATGAGATAACGTTGTGTTCTATGTTATCAATATTGAGATTGATTTATATGCCAGATAAATTTATCTGTTCCAAAAATCATATTCTATGAGAGAAGGAAGCAAGCGCCTCATACCCCGAGTTCTGTTACAATCTTTTGATTGCTGCTTGTCATCTGTCTAAGCCGCATACCCGAACGTCAACGAGCAACTCCACTCTCTGTTCTGTTTGCGTTGTTACTCCCGCCGCCTCTGCTTTTTAAGTTGTGGCTTCCCAGTAAAAACGAGGTTTCCCTCTCCTGCAAGGTAAGGTTGTGTAGCTCGGAAGTTCCTCAGCCATTGTTTCCAATGCACCGCGACAGCATCCAGCGCTTGCTTCCAGTGTCTGCAAATGGAATCGAACCATTTGTTTTCCCTAATTGAGTTGCAGACAAGGTTCCTCTATGTAGTTGTCTATGATTCATTGTCATGATCTCATGGTGTCAAAGATAGCATGCTTCAACGGAATTGTCAAGCGGAAATAGATTTGTCATTTGTATTCTAATGCTATTTAAATCTTTTATGTTTATTATAATTATTAAAATAGATAACGTGGTTAACAATGATATTTTGTTAACCACATTATTGACAATAACGTATTAGTTGAAATGAAGTCCGCTGAAAGCAAACATTCCGATGATTCCAAAAGCAATACCCCATAGAATAATGGAAATGATTTGCCAGAATATCACTTTGTTTCTGTTCAATCCAAAACCTACCATGACAGATGACGTGATCTGACTTGGCAAGAAAATTTGACCCATTAATGAAACACCAATAATTCCATACTTATCGAACCTATCTCTTAACTTTTGTCTTTTCATTCTCTTCTTCTCAGAGATTTTTGACTCATCTCTTAGCATTCCAATTTTCTCTCCAAAAAAGACAAAAACAAGCATGGAGATGATGTTTCCAATAATAGCAGAAATGATGGCAATGAAAACATTGATGCCAAGACCTGTCCCAATGAATGATCCAAAATATGATTCAACGTAAGGAATGGTAGAGATCAACAAGATCCCTAACCATTGCAATATCGCGTCCAATCCATCAATCCACACCCTCAATCCATCCAGAAAACCTGTTGAAATCATTTTTATACTCCTATTGTATTTGCTTATCATTACTATGTTATCAACGTAACTGCATTGTTTTATGCTTTTTGGTGTATACTTTTGTACACATCTCGGGAAGGTGATGATTCTGTTTACTGAATGAAAAGAAAGATTCAAAACACAAGAGACCACTTTTCAGTGGTCTCTTGGTTATCACACCAGCCATTATGTGCGTGGGATGCTGACTTCCGCCCCTGACCCGTTGCGCACATTCTAACTCCGTGACACTTGTTCAGCATGTTTGCTGTAGTAGTCGCAGCGGGATTTGAACCCACAACCTCTTCCGAGTCAGGGAAGCGCTCTAACCAGATTGAGCCATGCGACCATGTTGCAATGATAAGTATATCATCTTAGTCTAAGGATGTCAAGAAGATATGTATGCTCATATTTGTGTTTTGGCTAATGAGCATACTTTTGTGCTTATTTAAGTGAGTTAATTCAATATTAACTCTATAGCATATTGATCCTTGGAGGTTGCATAGTTTATGAAAATCAATGCAACCATGAAGAAGACGTTGTTTCCTTTGATACCATCCCCTTGTTTTCAAAAGACTGCATCACGAGATCATGCTCTTTCCTCGTGATCTCCGTATGGGTCAATGAAGACAACTTGTTCTTAGCGTTGATTCTAGCCATTTCGGCCAAGAGCATCTTTCCATGCTCATCTCCTGCAAGTGTGACAATATCAATGTTCTCATTCAGTCCCATCTTCAACTGAAAAGCCAACTCTACTATGAATGCCTCATTTGCCTCCATAGTATTAAGGAAGTCAACGTACACAGGCATGGAGACATCATTCATGTTCTTTGGGAGAATACCTTCGACACAATCTCTTCCTGCAAACATAGGGACATTGATGCGTGTCATGACTTTCGTGTTAATCATGGGATGCCTTTCTTTCTCGTGGTGTTCTTGCTCATAACCATGATAACAGATCCGCCATCATGGGTCAACCTTTTCTCTACAAGAATTCAAAGCACTTTCCTTATGATCAATTAAATTCTCCTCTATCAACCCAATCGTGTATAAAGGAAAACTTATTTTCTCCTTGATAGTAGGGGAAGTTGATTTTCCCCTCTGTCTGACCGTGAGCATCGTGATATCTCTTCATATAAGCATAACCATCGGGAGTGTATGATCCTCCTGATGTCACATGAGGAACGTTGTAATCCTCTGCAAGCATATTATACAGTTTGGTCATGTAACCTTGATTTCTGTACTCTTTCCTTGTCTCTGCAGACCAAATCTTTGGTGTTTTGCCATCCTCGTCAAGACCATATTGAACAGCCGCTACTCTTATGCCATCAACAGAAAGAAAGCGTGTGTGAGGATAATTGTCCTTTGGACCCTTGAATGGATTTCTTCCTTCTGGCTCTTCCAAGACAGTCTTATCTAAAAGAGGGTTCTTTTCTCCTGCAGGAAATACAGGAAGAGTACCTGATCGACGTTGCAGTTTTATAGTTCTTTCTGACAACACAGAACCCATGTAAGCATGATGCTTGATATCACGTTTCCACTGATCTTCTGTACCAACATAAGGTTGATTCTCATTTTCATCGAACTCTGAGAATCCATAATCCACAATGATCTTCTGCCCATTGTCATCAATGTAGTAGTTAGCATAGTGATCGTCAGAGAAGTGTGGTCCACGGGGATTGTAGCATGTCACAGAGAGTTCTTGAGGAGGTGTATAGTCATCATAGTCATCATCATGATCTCCTTCATATGGCTCTGTATACCATTTCATATAATCAGCCACGATCTTACTGTTCCCTTTAGCAAGTTCAGCAGATGAGAAACTCAAAACATCACGATTTTTATCTCCTACCATCACATATTCAGAATCAAGGGAATCTTGGGCTATAGAGGCAAAATAATCTGATTGATCTTTGAATTTTTCTCTATTCTTTAAAGGCGTTTTCTCTGCAGCATCTTCAAATGATTGTTGTGCTGCCTTTTTGCTTTCAAAGTGATCTGCAGATCCGAATTTGCAAGGCTTGACATCAGCCTCGCATGGCATCACATTACCTTTGAGATTGATGTGGTATTTCTTCATGATGGTACCTCATAACTTCTTATTCAATAGAATAATCTCTAAAGAAACAAGAGACCTAGAACGATGACATTGTTAACATCGTTCTAGGTCTCTTGTAATCAAAGTGACAGATCTTCAAGGTCTTTGAAGTACACTGCAGGGTAATGAGAATCCTGATTCTTATCTTTTTCCATGATCATGTCAAAGACCTCATCGATGATATGATCATCATTCTCATGCACATCATCATTTTGTAGCCTTGAGAAAAACGATACACGCTCACGGTACTTTCTCTGACTTGCTTCGTATTCTTCCATAGCAAGTTCATACTCTTTAGTTCTCTCTGCCACCAAGTCAGTATCCTTCATCTCTTTCATTGTGAATGAAGGTTCCTCAGGCTTATCTAAATTGATGTCACTGTAGGCAAAATAGTAATCCCACTGGAGGAGTTCCTGCTTGATGAAGAAAACTTTTGCTGCTCTAAACTTTTCATCAGTGGAGATATCAAAGACTCTTGCCCTGTCCTTGAAGATGTTATTATTCCCATCCGCAAAGGTCTCGTAGTCAAAGTAGCCTGTATAGATCATGACTTTCATGGAAGTACCTTTCAATAAGTTGTTCATGATGTGATCATTGTGTCCATAGTTGACTAGACATGCAAGACCGTGTACAGAATTGATCCCATTTCATTTATGATACCATCATGCCAAAAGACATTCTCAAGATATCTATATGATAATGACCGTGGAGCAATCCTTAAGGACGGGTGTGCTGTTCGAGGGTGACAAAATCAATCTTCATCATAATCCCAACCATAGTGGTCAGGGTTTTCCTTCATATATTCAATCGTGTGCGAATGAGCGTTGTGAGTGTCAATGAGGCTCTCAAGCCATGGGAGTTTCTCGCAAGCCTCATGAGCGCAATCATGACATAGCACTGCTTCCATGTCTGCTTTGATTACATGATCTTTGTCAGAGTACTGATTGAATGACTTTGACTCAATGAACATGCCATAACCGCCAAAGAGACCAATCCATAGAGCATTGTCGAACTGATAATCAGTAGTCATGTTTTCATTCTCAGGCTTGAGTTCTCTTTTGCAAGCATAGCAGATAGCCACTGTAATCACCTTTGTTCGCTTTTCTATTCTTGAGGCACCGATGGGATTTGAACCCACATAAAACAGGTTTGCAATCTGTTGCCTAAAACCATTCAGCCACAGTGCCATTATAATTGTAGTACATCAAGACCACTCAATGTACTACAATCTCGACGCGCTTGGGAGAATCGAACCCCTTCGGCTTTCGCAACGGTTTTGCAGACCGCCAGCAGAACCATCTACTCAGCAAGCGCACGTGGTACCCATGTTTTCATAGGTACCAAGATGCCCGACATCTCACATGGAGAGCGGGACAACCACTGTACATCATCAAGTATACCACACAGTTTTCACCATGTCAAGAATACCTTCTAATGAACAAGTTGAAGTCCAACCTATGACTACTCATAGATCAGGTTTGACAGCATTGATCAAGTGCCACCAGTGACCACGAAGTGTGCATAATCTCCAAAGAGACCAGAGGCATCGGGACGAGATAGAGTAACGGGAATCGAACCCGTATCTTCGTAATAACCTTGAGTACGACGAAATACCATTAATTCCATACCCTAAGTGTTTCTTACAATAATGTGTAAGAAAGATCGGCAATTAAGTTATCAAACATCAAATACGTTCTGAACGTGTTGATGACATCATCATATCAGATGTATGCCATCATGTCAACTTGCTTCCCTGTTGAGTTCAAGAATCTCTTGAGAAGCATCTTACGTAGATGTGTGATTACCACGGGATCATCTTGAAGTCATTCTCTGTGCAATCATTCTTTGCCTTCTTGTGATTTCCCTGCTTGATCCAGATCAGCAATTCTTCTATAGCGATATCTTTGCGATTCAAAGGGGAATCGTCATTATCAGAATCACCAGTATTGACGTTGAAAAACGCATTGTTCTTCCTGATCCTAGAAGGACCACTATAAGTGTTGAAAGATGTGGTCACAATATGAACAGGGCTTCCATCTTGATTCTCTCCAAAGGTGAAACTTATAGGGTCAATCTTTTCTTTACTCTTTTTGAGTAATGGTAAGATTGTTGTGGTTACCCGTGAGGGTGTTCTTTGAAGAATCTGCTCTCTCGAACCCCATACTACCCTTAGTACAGGAACCAAAATCTTTTACTTTTTCTTGTCTTTTCAGAACTGTTTTCTTTTTCTTCTTAGCAGGACGAACAGGAGTGGGGCGATTCTTAGCGCCCCTATTCACTGGTGACCTACGCTTAGATTGTTCAGTAATGCATTTTTCTTTCCTTCTTTTCTTTCTCGTTTTGCTTGATTTCAGGGCGCTATTGATCACTCTTTTGCCAATATTTGCCGCAGCATTTTCATCTCTATCGATTCTCTCACCGCAAGAAGAACAATTGAAAACCCGACCAGATGAAAAATAACCCTTACTACCACAAAGACAACACGTGGATGAAGTATGAGCAGCATTCACACGATAACACAGTCTCCCGTCAAGATTCGCATAATGCTCCACCCAATTCACAATCTCACCACGATTCCAACGACCATTCTGCATCGTATTGCGAACCCAACCAAGATCCTCAACAGCAATCACAGGATCGCCCCAAGCACAAGCAATATCCGATACAAACTGACCAATACGCTTCGCCATCTCCTTCCTCTTACGAGACAATCCCAAACGCTCCTGCTGGATTTCGGTCATTGCTCTATCATAAGCAGGGTAATCGCCATTTTTAATATATTTCTCAACCTTTTTGTAGAGGTTCGTGATCTGCTCCTGAGTCTGCTTGATATCGTGAACCAGAGAATCAATCAGTGGCGTTGATTCATGAGAAGCAACGATTCTTCCAGTTTTGATCTCAATAACGCTAAGAACAATTGGTTTTACAACGCCCACATCAACACCAATAACATACTGATCGCTGATTTCAGGATAATAACGATCATATTCAAAACTGAAATAGAACTTCATCTCGCCTTGATCGTTCAGCGTAATCAACGGTTTTGAGATCTTACTGTAGTCGGTCTTTTGATAATTCTCAGGAATTGTAAAAATAAGTCGATACCAGTTATCGTAGCAGATCATGTCGAGAATAATTTTATTTTCCTCGACTTTTTGGGAAGAGTAGACATTGTTCGTGCTACCAATGTTAATTTTTGCGCTGGGTTGTGGGAGTACGCTATTGATGGTTCGCGCCCATCCTTGAGAAATGTATTCTTCTCCATGTATTGCTTTGAGTTTCTTCCCAAAGGCGCTTTCAAGTTCGAGAAGATTGTGACCGATCATACGTTCAACAATGGATTTCCCTTTCATTTCTTCCGGTAAGTATTCTTGGTACTTATGATTGAGAATGCGGGCTTGCTCATTGAGGTTAGTGGGTAATTGTTCGCCGGTTTCTGGGTGTGCTCCGCTGTTGATGGCTTTGTAGTATTCTGCATTTTGTGGGGTGTTGATCCCCCATTTTACGCAGTCTTTTACAATCGTTATGGTTTTACCGATCTTGTCCATGACTTCTTGATTGTTGACAGGTGAGTACTCCGAGTTTTTCTTCCCTCTTATAATTCGGTAGTATTCTTGGAGGGGTAGGGTGAGTCCACGATAGATGCTGTTTTTCATGCGACCTCTTTTGCTGCTTTTTCAAGGAGTTTTCTTTGGTTTTCTTTGCTTCTCATTCTGTAGAAGCGTCCGCTGAAACTTGCGATGAGGCTCATGAAGTCTTGCATGAGTTCTTCGTGTGGTGTGTTGTTTTTCTTTGGGTTGAGAGTGTGGATTTCTACTCCGTATGCTGTGAAGAGTTCTTGTAGGTAGGTGAATCCGAATCGGGTGAGTCGGTCTTGGTGGGTGATGTAGATGTGGGATATTTCTCTTTTCTTGGCGAGTTTTATGAGTCTTTGTAGTCCTTGTCTTTTTTCGTTGAGTCCTGATCCCGTGTCTTTGATGACGGGGTGCTCACCATATTTTTCGGTGAGAAGTTCGATCTGTTTTTGGATGAGTTTTTTGTCTCCGTCTGATGATCGAACATAGAAGATTGGGGAGTATTTTTCTTGCGATACGGGTTCGCCAATGAATTTTTTGAGGTCTTCAAGAAGGAAGATTCTTTGTCCTGCGTCATTGTAGGAGCAGGGAATTTTTCCCTGTTTTACATATTTTCTCATAGTTTGCTGGTGAATACCCAAGTACTCACACGCTTCACCAATACGCATTCTCTGACTCATCATTTCAACTCCCTCTTGTATCATTATATTATATCAAAAAAGATAAGAAAAAACATCGACAGTTAGGAGGATGGAAAAACTGTTCGATAGAGTAATAGTATGCCGTTTCAAAGAAATCAGTCAACCTGTCTATCAGATCAAAGTCATTCGCAAAGGAGTGAACAGAATCTACATCGATGTCAAAAATCAATTTAATGCCCGGCTGACCTCCAACATTGTAGAGGTTTCTTGGTTTCATCCCTTTTGCTTTCCTTGATACGTGTGCTTTGTATGCTTCTACAGAGTTACATAAGATGTCTGTGTTAATGTCCTTGCAGATGACATTTATTCCTTCTTTGGACCTATTCAGTTTTCCATGAGTCAATTCAGAAATCGTCACAGGTGTGATAACAGGGGGATCATAGTTGGCGTTGTTTGAAATATACCTTAAGGAGTTCTGAATCATTGTTTTCTTCCTGATCATTTGGCTTTATATGCTCTGATGAGATCATAGCAAAGATGAGGGTATTGGAGAGTTACTCTGCATCAATCAGTCTTCATAATGGCAAAGTGGGATTATCTTCTACATTCATACTGTCTTCTGATGTCTCATCAACAATGAAGCAACCAATATGAACATCGTCTTTTCTCAACTGTATCCATGGTGTTCCCATCTTCAGTGCTTTCTCTCTAGTCTTTGGCCTAACATCTAAAGCAACCAACAGAGAATCAAACTCTTCAAAATCCGTCACACCATCACAATATCTCTTCAATTGATGAAGTGCAGACATAGTGGCAACTCTTTTGACTTCAATGAGAACATGCTTGCCAGTTGCCCTATCGAAAGCAAGCAAGTCAACAGGGCCGTTGTCTGTCCTGTATTCACGTTGGACAAAATCGAAGTTTTCATTAAGAATATTAATGTTATTGCTCAAAAATTCTTGAATCTGATCTTCTGTGCCATCATACTCAAGGCCAGGGTCTCCTTCAGGAATGTCCATGCTCATGTCAGAAAAAATTCTGTCAAAAGTAATAGTCAAGTTTTCTTTAGAGTTCTCAAAGATCCATACTTTTCTGCCAAAAGCATCCATTGTTTCCACCATGCTGCCTTTGGCACCACCGTTCATGTAATTCAATGGCTTGAGACTGGTATTACTATGAATAGCAACAGTTCCATCTTGTTTTAAAAGAATCATTCTCTCAAAAAGCGGAAGAACAGTGTCTCCTCTTCCTGAATACCTTGCTTCACAGAGGCCATGGACTACACGCATGAGAACACCTTTCTTTTGTCATAGAACTAATCTATCAAAAGAAAGGTTTTTATACTGGTAGCAACAGTTAAAACAAGTTGTTGGAAATTGTTGGTTGACATCCTGCTCCGTGCTTCAGCATGGAGCATCCTTGCCATATTTGGTGAACTAAAAATCGATAGATTCCATATTAAGTAAAATCACTTCATGTATGTGAAAAATCATCATTTTTCTTGAAATAGACCTAAAGATCTTTTCTTTTCATCGATGTCAAGTACTGTATTCAAGAGATCAAATATTTACAAAGTACTTGATGAAAAACAACTGGTGGTAACAAATTGATCTTCTGCTACCACCAGTTGTTCTAATTATTCAGGATTAAGAACTAAATAATCGATTATTTCATGCCTTATTCTTCCTGAAACGACTGATTCCGAGAGTAGATCCAATAAATCCCAAAACTCCCAGACCTGAAAGAACACCAGCCATAAGAAGATTCTGATTATCGTTCTTTACAGATTCTCCGGTCTTAATCAGAACGCTGTCAGACTGAGGAGTTTCTGTTTTCACAGGCTCTGTAGTAGGATCTGATACCACTACCGATGTGGTAGGTGTTACTACAGGGTCTGTTGGTTCTGGTGTGGGTGTTGGTTCTGGTGTTACTA
>ERZ1031071.1-NODE-1-length-122196-cov-24.139093_pt1 | contig 122196 bp, 102 predicted proteins | sample MGYA00518589_ERZ1031071 | MGnify/ENA primary metagenome ERZ1031071 (study PRJEB33718, sample SAMN03159741) | human skin metagenome | collected 2014-05-20 | study: EMG produced TPA metagenomics assembly of the PRJNA266117 data set (Human skin bacterial metagenome... | reverse complement strand
CTGGTGTGGGTGTTGGTTCTGGTGTTACTACAGGATTTGTTGGTTCTGGTGTTGGAGTTGGCTCTGGTGTTACTACAGGATTTGTAGGTTCTGGTGTTGGAGTTGGCTCTGGTGTTACCGCAGGAGTTACAGTAACCATAACGTTAGCAGTAGTTGAATTTCCGTTCATATCTTTCACAATGTATGAAACAGGTGTAGTTTCTCCTGTGAAATCAGCGAGTGGAGTAAAATTCAAACGACCATCTACGACTGTCCATGTTCCTTCTCCATCAACAACCAAGGTATCTACAGGGTCATCATTTGCATCTACCAATTTGAGAGTAGTAGGATCAAGGTCTACATTTGATGGAGTGTCATTGCTAAGAACATCTATATCAACAGACTGACCCTGTGGAGCAGTTGATGAATCATCAGTGGCTTCAGGAGTGAACAGTTGGGTGCTTATGATAGCATCCTGATCACACATGTCTTCATTCTTAGTGGTCAAAAAACTAGCATATGGATGTGTTTCAAGGGCGAAGGTATTAACATAGCTGAATGCACTGGCAGCAATGTCATAGCCGATAGTACCGAACGCAGATGGTTTAGTAGGAGTACACGTAGAGACTCCCATCAGCCCTGATGGAAGAACAGAAGCAGCATCAATCAATTCAGGATGGGTTAAAGGACTCATCCAGTCATCAACATAGGGGAGATTTGCATATTGGTCAGGGAAATCTTCGACCAGTTGTTTAATTGAGTCATCCCAGAATCGATATGGAGCGATATCGAATCTTTGTGCTCCTTCGGCAGTCTCTGCGCTGCCTGTTTCAAAAGCCCTAGTAAAATTCTCTACTCGAAGTGGGACGGTCTTATATGTTTGAGCGGCATCTAGAGGAACAGTAATCTCTACTTCCATGACAACTGGCTTAACGAAGCTGCTTGCTATATAGTAACGGTTCATGCTATCTGTTGGTTCAGTTGGTCCCTCTGAAGATTCATATAAAATGCCAGCAGGTGTGTAGAAGACAGCATTCGGCATGGACGTTAAACCACTATCGAGTTCAAGTTGAATTTGATCAGTAGTGGGGATTTGATGACTAGCTTTACTACTACCAGTTTTATCATCATAGTAGGAAAGTAGATTACGATCGCTGAAGACATCAAGAGGTCTGTTGACTCTTGTGATTTCCGTAGCAGGCACACTAATTCCATCTACATTGTCAATGTGAACAGAAGAGTCATATGTTCCGACCAGAGTGAACTTCACCTGATCTTGCTCTACAAATTGGGGGACACTCATCTTGAAAACAGATGAAGTCTGACCATGATCTGAAGACATCATAGGAAGAACAGAAACTTGATACTTATATGTTACAGTATCATTGTCGTTAACTGTAGCGTTGATTCCTGTGACATCAACGTGACCACCAGTATCAACGATATTGCTGGAATTAACATTGTCTTGAGAATCAGGAAGAGCGAAAGCGCCAGGGGCGTTGGCAGTAGTCAAAAATCCTGCTGATGCAAATGAGATTACTACAGCAGCAGATATCTTTTTGAGTTTTATGTTTTTCATATCATATTCTCCTATGATAAACTAAGATGGCATTAAGGAATATCGGAGGCTATTGGATTATATGAAATAAAAAGATTTAATATAATCCGATAATTCTTACTCATGTATGTGAAAAATCATCAGTTTTCTTGAAATAGACCTCAACCTTATTGAAGAACTCCTCCTTCTGTCCGTCATTGATCTGACTGTAATTGGGTATTATGTCATCTTTTTTCTTTCTGATGTTCTTGTACTTGTTGTAGATTTCCATTCTTGCGGAATACAAATCCTCAACCCTGTAAGCATTTGATCTATGAATGCTCTCCATGTCTTCAATGAATTCTTCATCAATATTCTCTGATGAAAGAGATTGTTTTACCTGCTGATAATCATCTTCTGATAGGTGAGATTTTCTCCATATAAGTCCATTTCTGGCTCGTTTTCTCTCTAAAGACCAATTGAGTTGATTTGATAGGGAAGGATCAGATTCAGTGATTACTGTTTTATTAGGAACTTTCTTAGTTTTGTATTCCCGATCTGAAGGAAGAAGAATCTCCCATGAGCCATAATCACCCTTTTCCTCTTCGGACATCTGATGCCATTGGGCAAGAGTCATTCCAGAATTCCAATAATCATCAATCATTTTATTTACAGTTTCAATGCTTTCCGATTCATCCGTATAAGACGCATTCTCGTAAAGATTGACATTGTAAATATATACATTATTCGCATCTACTTTAAACTCATGACTGGTCAATGATGCAGGGCCAGAACTGCCGACCCATCTGGAATGTGATTTTAAATCAGGACTGGCGAAAAGTGCTCCTGATCTTTTCTGCCTCCCTTCTGGGGCACGATCATCAAAGAGTTTCTTGACCCTTTCTAGATCTTCAAAACTCTCTTCAGCACTGGCTGGACTCATTCTGCCTGCTCTGTAAACAGAGACCATCATAGGAGACTTTGACTTTTTCTTTGACAGTCCAGAAGGAATCTCCTCTGACGTATTGATCTTCTCATAGTATTGGTGAGCATCTGCCTTATTGTCAAAGTGTGGAGCATCAGCCCCATAAGGACAGTTATCATAAGAAGCATCACATACTTTTGGTGTCCCATTATCATCAATATGGTATTTCATGTTCTTATCACCTGCTGTTTTCTCATCACTCTTCTCTAAAAATTACCATCGTAATAGGTTAATCAATGTAGAGATGACACTTGTATCTTATGAGAACGATAGCAGGGTGACTAGATTTGAACTGATGATCTTATTGTTTAGTACTTAAACTTCTCTATAGTGGAGAACTTTAGATATCCCTTGAGTTAGAAGTCTTTCCTTGTGATCGGTGATTTCATTTGAAATTGGCTTCTGTGTAATCGGGCAGACATCAGGATGCCATTGCAACTCCTTGTTGCACACCTCACAGACAACGTGGTGATCACAATCTAAGAAGCTCTGCACGTAATCGTTGTCTACAAAGAACTCGCAGTTTGAGCGACGGCCAAGAAGGATCTTTTCGTTGATCTTTACTACTGGCTTATGTTCTACGCCGACCTTGCCCTTGCACCATTTCTTTGTGTTCTTTTTCTTTCGTGAAGCGGTCTTCCACCCATCTGACATCAACGGTTCCTGTGAATCGCGCATTATAACCTCTCAAAGTTGATCAGATATCTTTTGGTCCCGCAGTCGGGATTGAACCGACGACCTCTTTCTTACCAAGAAAGTGTTCTACCAACTGAACTATGCGGGCTTGTTTCATCATTCGTGTTGACGTGATATGACCATCATAGCACGTCGATGATGAGGATGTCAAGTATATCTTACCATTATGTTTATAGAGAGAAATGTATCTATATGAACTCACATAGGAGAGCAAGATGGAAAAAGAAAGATACCATATTTCAGCCAAAGGAACAGCAGTAAAATGCCCTGCAAAGCGTAAGTGTAGAATGGGTGACATGGAAAAAGATCATTTTGATTCAAAAGAGGAAGCACGCGAACACTTTGAATTCAAGCAAGAGGTGGAGGCACTAAGCGAAAACGCAAGAGAAAGGGTTCTCAATAGGATTCTGGATCGTCCACAAGGAAGCGATAACCCAGATATGCACTACTTTAAAAAGAAGTATATTGAAAAAGATCCAACGAAATGGGATTCTTTTGACAATGCTGCTCTTCTCCGCGCAGAAAAGTCAGTACTAGCAGCAAGAAAAGGCGACCTTGATACAGCAATTAAGGAATACAATCAAATTGAACAGAAGCCTCCTATTCGGCAACACAGTTGGCGTTCATCTGATCCTGGTGTAAGAAGTCGAGAGATTAAAGACATTGCTGGCACGGAAATCATGTCCCAATGGGGAAAATCCCATACTCCACAACGATTTTCTTCAGAATACGAAAAGAATGAAAAATTGGTTGGATTCGATCATTCAACAGATGCAGCGGTAGAAAAGTTCTTCTCTTATGGCTTTGGGGAGAAGAAGGTTAAAGAACTCGAAGAGAAAAAATATGTACAGGAATCCATTGGGAGAATTGTCAATGGTGAGAATGATGATTATCAGATGCACCCAGAAGGAATGGATAATGGAGAACATTATGAAAGCATCTTTTATCTACAGCCACGAGATCGCATCGTCGCAGAAACAAAGGATAATCAACAGGCATATCTTGCTTTCGGCTTTCCTCATAAGGAACTAAAGGAAGAGATGGACAAACAAGGAATTGGCAATGTATTCGTCTCTTTCATGGAGAACGGCAGAGAGAACGGTCTTACTTATACGGTCATGGCTCCTGATGCTTCCACGAGAACTTTTGTCGTCTATGAGCACAGGAATAAAGACAGTATCGTCATCAACGGAAAGCAGAACTGGGATGGTGAGGGATTACCATATTCAGGAGATCACAAGGAAAGTTTCTATGACGAAAGTGAGCACAAGGATTATACTCGTGCCGCCAAAAACTTGGCGTTTTTCATGAAGGAAGCACAGGAGGGAAGGCTGAAGGACGATCAAACTCTTGCAAGAAACGCCTCAAGAGTAGATTATACTGCCCGCATAGCCAAAATGATTCCTGGCTTTGCTGAGTTTGTCGAGAAACAGACAGGTGAAAATCCGCTAAAAAAGAAGACAGATGAAGAGATCTTGAAAGATCTGGATTTACATTTTGATATCGATGACGAGTAATCCTAAGTGAACTACGTCGAGGTTTTCATTCTCTACGATTTACTCACCTTTTATAAATACCTTTCTTTTGTTGTAGAACTAATCTTCTAAAAGAAAGGTGTTTATTTTTAAAACAGATATATGGATCAATCAATAGATTTCATGTTAGACACTGATTCGTTGTTTTTGATAGCATTTTTCATGAAATCATAGCCATCTGATTCGCTGCCTTTGAATACTAATCCATTATCAAACTTATCATGAATGTGGTACTTGAGAATAGAGAATTCGCCAGTCTCCTTGTTCTTTGAGAAACTCATTGCATATCCATCTTCAGTACTTGCAGGAGTGATGACGTAATCCTTGTCATTCTGTCCACGACCATTTTTGAAGTTCTTCGTCAACCTAGACTTCTTCATTGCTTCACGAACATTATTAGATGTGTTCAATGTATGCTTATCAGTAATCTTTGCTCTGGTGATGATAGTTTGGTCAATGCCGTTGTAATGCCCCTGCCTCTTGACACTGCCCGCTGTGATCTCAATCTCATCGCCTTCTTTAAAATCATTATCAGGAGTAGCAGTGAACCAGACCACCTGTTTATTATCTGCGCTCTTCATCGTGATTGCTTTCACAGGGTTACCACGCATATCTGTCATGCTTGTATTCCTCATGCCTACAAAAGTAGCTGAAGTTCCTTTGACAGAATCACCTTCATTACCTAAATAGCCAGTGGCGTACTGTTTTACTTCTTGTGCCCTCTTCTCTTCTCTTGATTTCTTCTCCTCTGCCCACTGTTGCGTCCTTTGGGCATCTCTTTGCGCCCTATTGTAAACAGCTGCTGCAGAAACGGCATAGTTGAAGGACTTTCCACTGACTTTAGAAGAATTAAAAATGGTCTTCATGTTTTCAGCATAGTCACCCCTATTCATGTTTTTTACAGCATTCATGGCATCATCTATTTTCTTAGTGTTCTCAGGATCAGCCAAGTATTTTTCTACCTTTTGTGCTCGTCTCTCGTTTTCTTCTTGGGCTTTTCGTCTAGCCTCGTAGCCTCTTCCTTGAGGAGAAGGAGGATTGAAGTAAGCATCGACTTCAGAAGCAGTGGAAACCCCTTGAGATTGTGAACCAATATAATTCTCTCCACTATCACTCAATGCCATTGCTACAGCAGCAAGAGTTTTAGGTTCATACATAGGTTTGAACCTAGGTGTTTTGTCACTGGGGGCAAATGTTTCGTGGTCTACATCAAGTGCCCACAATCCTTCAGGCTTGACGCCCAAGTAATCAGATACACAAGAGGAACCTACCTGATGTTTTTTACCTTCCTCATCTTTGAGGATATAGACCTTCTTTCTGTCCCTGTTCTGACCACAGTGTTCACAACTCATGTCAGAAGGACGCCAGCCCTCAAGGTCTGATTCTCTTGTTCCCCTGACCAGCATACCGCCCTCTTCTTGGGTCACGGACGCTTCAAAGGTGTATCCTTCTTGCTTGATGACAGGTTTATTCAGTGTAACTTTGGCAAATTGCTCATAAGCATAGAGGTTTGGACCAATTTTCTTCTTTCTTTCCTCATACTCAACATCATATGTGAATTCGTCATCGATACCATTGTCCTTGAGCCTTTGGTTGGCCTTGTCAATCTTCTTCTTGAATTTGTCTAAATCATCTGGGTTAATGGTATATGTAGGATTGAAAGCATGATTTTCTTCTGAATCGTCGTCCTGACTTGTAGCACTGTTGTCTGACGTTTCTTGTTGATGAGAAGATGTTCCATGAGAGTCTGATTGGTGAATATGATCTTTCTTTTCTTTTTCCTTATTCAAGGATGCAAGTCCACCATTATGGATACTCTCATAGAACTTCTCTACTTCTTCTTGAGAATCGAAGTGCCTGCCTGTGATACCGTAGATGTCATTTGGGTTTGGTTTTAACGTACATTTCTCTGGGGTTGAAGCATGACATGGCCTTGCGTTGCCATCTTCTGAAATATGCATCTTACTCATGATGTACCTCTATAGTATTGTTTGAAAACATGTATGAACACTTTTCTAACATGTTTATAGAGGATTGAATTGATCACTATCGTTTTTAGGGATATTCAATCATTTCATCATGAGTATTAACATTTGAGTTTTTCTCAGGCGACAAGTGTGTTCTCTTGTGTAAGATTATGTGTCAGACCTTGATCGCTCACGGAGCAATGCCTTTACCCCATTCGCATTCGTAATAGTCACCACTGTCGTAGGCGTCGTCACCTTCAGAAACCATGTTGTCATCTTTGTCTCTAGGAACTTCATAATGCTCAACGAGTTTTTTGTAAGCATCCTCTCCCAAAAGAGATTTGACCATCGTATCGATAACCCATTCCTTATGATGTCCTCCATCAATCCCTGAGTAACAGTACGCATAGTCAAGAGCATTGAAAACTCTCTCTTCCAGGTTATCACTATGGATCAATGACTTGATAGCATCATCCTTGTTCATGCGAAGAAAATCTTGATTGCTCACATTGATACCTTTCTTTGATTTCATTCTCTTCTATTCTATCAAAAGAGTAGTTCTGAAACGTGATGGAAAACATAAGCAAAAATGCCATATTGCTTAAAAATCAGTCTTCACCATTCCACCACTCGGTATCTTCAGGATGGTCCGTGATCAAGTATCCACCATTGCGAGCGGGAACCTGAGACCAGTCAACCTCTCCGCGCTCGTTCTCGGCGTCTTTTGCTGCGTAGTAATCTGAAAGATAACCCATATCATTTCTCCTTGTCTTTTGATCTTGACATTCTTACTCTAACATAAGAGAAAGAGAAAATCAATATGACTTAGGATACATTGATCGCCCAACGCGTCTTGCCGGCATCGTAAACACGAGGAAGACTGTTCAACTGCGCCAACTCGGATTCAGTGAGACCATCAGCATACTTCAAGTTCGGATCATCCCTGAACCTCTTGATGCGATAGTTGAATTTATGAACCCTGGTACCGCCGACGATATACTTGTAATCAGGCTTCAACTCCTTGTCAGGAATGAATCCAAGTCTTCGATACAGTCCACCATCAGAGACATCATGATCAGAGAAAGTGACGATCTTGCTCAACCCATTGTCCTTGGCATACTGGACTCCCGCTTTCAACATCTTTCCCATGCCACCAATCACGTTCTCAGACGTGCAATACCTCTCAAGGCGCAATTGGTCACCTGAACGCTTCCAGACGCTCACAGCCACCAAAGAATCCGTCCTGCGATCTTTGAGACCATAGTAGACGCTACCAGATACATAGCCTTGAATGTGGTGGGCATTGCAGAACGCTCGGGCATCATCCTTGTCTACAATGACGACATCGGTTTGCCGAGCGTAGACTTTGCGATCATTGCTGACGCCCAACTTGTGAGCAATCATCCTCTTGACAATGTCCTCACGATAGTTCCAATCATCCTCCCAGATAGAGATCAACTGGATACCCTTGTCAGCACAGCGCTTCCACTTGTCGTAATGGTAGGTGTCGGATTTGCCTGCCTTATCTGAATGCCAATAGAGACCATTGTATTCAAAAGCCACCTTGAGATCAGGAAGATATACATCCAGTTCTTTTGGCCTTATAATTTTCCTGTCTTTTCTGATTGTGGTAAATCCGAGCGAAGCAATGAAATTTGCCATATCGATTTCACCAGCAGATCCAGAACAGTGATTACATAAATAAGTTCTCCTATTAGGTGTTCGAGAAATTACATATGCATAAGTCTTAACCAGATCATGCGATATTCCATTCGAACAATAAAGGTATACTTCTTTTTCGCTTTTTGTTGTCATTTCAGAAGGCATGTATTTATTATTCTTTGCCCATGAATTTTTGATGTGCGGCATAATAGTTTCAATGTCATTGAATCCATGAATTACAGTTTTTCCGCTGCATCCAGGACATCTTAAAGATCTGTCTTTTCTTTTATCCAAATTTGAAACCCACTGATGCATGCAAGTGAAACATTTAAAAGTGATAGGTTTATTATATGCTAATGTAATTTCTGAAGGGTCAGGAGATACAATGCATGAGGCAAGGTCAGGAGCCAGGGTCGAAATATCATTGACTCCCTTTTGCAAGGCAACTCCACTACAGACATTGCACTTAGTTGATCTTTTAATGAGGTTTCGTATACTTGAAGTGAACTCATGCCCTTTGTCGCACTTCCACAAAAGTTTTTTATTAGACCAAATATTAAGATCTTCACAATCGTTTAATCGCATTTCATAAAGGTCTGGGTAGGCATCTTTTAAAAGAGGTGAATCCTCTTTTTCTTGCGGCTTGGATATACTTTCCGCAGAAACATTGTCTTTCTTTTTTCTATTTTTTACGTTTCTCTTCGTTACATGATTTCTTTTCACATTTCCTGAAGATATTTCTTCCAGAACCCTATCGTATATTTTTATTTTCTCATCTCGATCTTCCCAGATTGCATTAAAAAGTGAGTCTGGTCGAACACTGTTTGCAGAAAGAATATTTTTGACACTATATTTTTCTACGATAGAGGGATAGAGGTATTCCAAGCTTTCAAAGAACTCAATCCCAGTCTTTTTGATGTTTTCACAGGAATTGCAATTTTGATATCTATTGATTTCTCTAGCAGGCTTATAAATATGATGCCCTTGAGGACAATCCCAAAAAAGATACTCATCGTATCGATACTCTTTTTCCTCAAAAATAGTATTATTAAGTTGTGAATACTTATTTTTAAGCTGGGGATACTTATCACAGAGTTTCATAATGATCTGTCCTATGGTTATAATACTGTTGTCAGCGTTTACTCTACTGATGTATTATAACAAAAATCTGTCGGAATGACTGGATTTGAACCAGCGGCCACTTGTCCCCCAGACAAGCGCTCTACCAAACTGAGCTACATCCCGTTAAATAAGCGAATCCTCATAAGAGGACAAGTGTGATCAAAGAACGTCTTCTCTTCTCAGTGACTCCAATGCATTTGAGCATTCCTGACGGAAGAGGCTTGATTGTCGCTATCGCTGGGATACCTGGATTCGAACCAAGATTACTCGGGTCAGAGCCGAACGTTTTGCCATTAAACTATATCCCAATGAGTACACTATTCTATTGTTTTGTTCTTGTATGCCGAGGAAATACGATGTACCTTCTCTCCTCGCTTAGATCATGTCCTAACTGATGCATACGCATACGATCTAAGTCAACAAGTTGATCACAAAAGTGACAGATGTATCGATTTTTCTTTTTGAAGAAACTCATATCTCTCACTTCCGATCTCGCTGGGCCACACGGATTCGAACCGGGACCGAAGGTTCCAAAGACCCCCGTGCTGCCATTACACCATGGCCCAATATTCAATTGCTACATCCAGTATATCAGGTACTTGCTCTCTTGTCAAGTTCTAATCCCTGCATGTTTTTCTGTTGTTCTCGTGATCACTCTCGTAACCACTTGATGTCCATCATTCTATCACATGGATTCTTCGTTGTCAACTTCAGATTGCTCTTTAGTTTTCAATTTTTATCTTGTGTGATCTCCTGATCAACTCTTCATAGTATAGCATATGATGATCTTGTATGCAAATCGATCAGAAGAAAATTCAGTATCGATCACCAATGTGGACGAATGTACGCACTGATACCCGTTTCAACTATCATAAGGGCAGGCCAAATCTTAGTATCATTGATCCCTGTAGTCAAGATAGAGGTAATCGTATGTGTCTCCCTTGACGGCTAGATTACCTTCTTTGACAACAATATTCTCATCTTTACGTAATGATGACCATAGCCTTTCTGCATCTTCAGATTGAATTGCTGATGATCTGATTACCATACCACGCTTTCCCATTGCCTTGGCTGCTTCCACATACATCTTCTTGCCTAAACCTGTTCCCTTGTACTCATCTTCTATTTCAGCAAATTCAACAAAAGGAACGCTAAAAGATCTCTTGAACTCTCTGAGTTGTTCCTTGAATTGACCAGATAGTGACTCGATATCCTTTTCTACTGCCTTAGGGTCTTCAGGAACATCATCTGCTGTCCATGACCATCCGCTCATCTTGGCACCAGAGGGAACTTTGAAATCCCTTATATGAGATGAATCAACATTCATCACATCAAGCCACAATTCCCTCATCTTTTTATCATTGCCACGAGGGTCTTCATTGACCTTCATCTTCGCGCCTTGAATTGAAGATATGTACCTTTTGGCATACCTGATAGGAGTCATGTAGTCATCTTCATCACCAAAGCATCTTCTCACTGACTCATCATTGACAAAGCATACATTGATGAAACCAATCTTTTCTCCTGTTTCCTCATCATGAACAATCGTCTCTGAGATGTTCATTCCGCTTTTCTCTTGGACGAATTTATCGTGATCACGAGAAGACAATGTAGAATGTGTGATGACCATAGGCTTCCCTTGATGTATGATCCTATTGACAATACTGTACTCTCCGCCTACTGCTTCCACTGCTTTCTTGTGTTCTTCTGCCCATGAAGGAAAGGGCAGGGATGATTCCTCTGGTGCCTTTTTTGCCTTGGACAATGTGGCAATCTGATTGTTCTCATTCATGCTCTCAAAAGATTTCTGAGCATCATCTTTGGATGCATAGTGATCATTGTCAGCATGTGGACAAGGACGCTGACCAGTGCTACGACAAAGCGTGATCTCACCTGTTTGCGTGTTCAAAGCGTATTGAGGCATTATTCTTCACCATCCTTGACTTGATCAATACTCTTATCTCTATAATCAAGCAAGTAATTGTTTTTCTTTTCTCCCTTATAGTCATAGGAGTGGATTCTAATGTGGTCATTGTCGTCTTTCAGCAATGATTTCCATAGACCTTGAGCATTGTCTGTTTGTAAGGTTGAAGACGCAAGAATACGGCCCCTTGCTCCTAAAGCACGCGCAGATGATAGGTACATCTTTTTGCCAAGCCCTGTTCCTCTATGGCTTTCATTGATTTCGGAGTATTCAATGAAAGCATATGATCTCGTGGAGGGATCAAATCGTTTCATATATTCCTCTTGGAAGAATTTAGATGACTCTTTAAGGTCAGATTCTATCTCTTCCATGCTTTCAGGCGGATTAAGACTTCTACCATTTGCATGTCTATGTTTCATTCCCATAGATGTGACACTGTACTGGGGATGGGATCTAACGACAGAAGAGGATGCCACAGACTTCCACAATTTTTTCATGTTCTCTATGCTCTCTTTTGGATCATCGTCAAAATCATAGAACAGAGAATGATACCGTTCACCATATTTTAAATATGTCATGTAATCATCCTCTTTCCCAAAGGATGCTTCTAAAGCAGCATCAGAGTACTGGACTGTCTTCAAGAACCCTATTCTCTCACCTGTTTCCTCATCCCTGACTTCACTGGTGCTAACTTCAGCGCCATCTTCTGTGAACGCCGAGATGTCTCTATTGCTATAGGGTGATTTGTCACTGTGTAGAAGAACCATTCCTTGACCATTGTGTTCAAACCTATCCGTGATCTCATAGTGAGCATCAATCTGATCAAAATGATCGCCTACATGAGATAACCATGGAAGATTGTCATAAGATGGTGATGTTGTGCTTTTTCTCTGCAATGACAACGTTTCTTGTTTTTTCATGAGTGATTCAAAAGCATTCTGGGCTTCATCTTTCGAAGAGTAATGATCTGCAGAGGCATGTGGGCAAGGACGTTGACCAGTGCTACGACAAAGCGTGATTTCACCTGTTGCCGTGTTTAAAGCATACTTAGCCGACATTATGATGCCTCCTTCTTAACAAGAATATTATGAAGAATTCTCTATAGAAGGAGGTATCATTAAAATCAATCAAAGACCCATCACATACCGCGTCTTCCCACAATCCCATACACGAGGAATCTCATTCAACTCAGCCAACTGGGATTCAGATAAACCGTCCACATATCTCAATACTGGATCATTCTTGAACCTCTTCAACCTGTAATTGAACTTATGCTTCCTATCACCATCTACAACATACGCATAATCAGGCTTCAACACCTTGTCAGCAACGAAACCAAGGCGCTCATACAATCCACCATCAGAAACACCATGATCAGCAAAAGTCACAACGCGCTGTGCGCCCCTCTGACGGCCTTCTATGCACCCAGCCTTCAACAGTTTACCCATGCCACCACGAACGCTCACAGAGGTTGCGTAGCGCTCAAGAACAAGGTCTGACCCCCTCTTCACCCACACCGAAGTTGCCACCATGACACCATCATGCAATAAGGAAAGATAGAAACTCCCTCTTGCTGAACCTTGAATATGGTGAGCATCAAGAAATGCAGAAGAATCGGTATAAGAAGATTCTACGATCACACAATCACGAGCATTGACTTTCTGAGCATCAGAAACACCCAACTTGGTCAACAACATTGATGTCACAATGTCCTCATGGTCACGCCAATCATCCTCCCACACGGTGATCAATTGGACACCTTGATCTTTGCATTTCTTCCACTTGTTGTAGTGATAATTCCTGTCTTTACCCTTTCGATTAGCATCACTATGCCAGTAGAGACCATTGTATTCAATAGCAATCTTCTTCTCAGGAACATAAATGTCTACTTCATAGGGAGGAATCAATTTACGATGGGAAGTGAGGACAGTTAAACCCAATGGATTCATTGCCTCCTTTACAATCTCAGAGATTTTCTTTTCAGCAGCAGAAATCATGGAAGAGCAATGAGGGCATGCTTTGTGACCTTTGTCGAGGGACCGGAGCACTGTGTAGACAGATTGTTCCCATTGATGGTTTTTAGCACACTTCCATTGAGCGCGATAGGATGATCCTTTAGTTACTGATTCTGGACTTCTTGAATCATTCCATAATTCTATAGCATGAGGATGAGTGTGGAGGATCGAATTGGATACCTTTAAAATGTTTTTGTTCCTGGACTGCGGTAGAATATACTGGGGCGGATCGCAGATTTCACATCCATTAAATCTCTTAGGAACTTGCCTCCATTCATGCCCCTTCGAGCATCTCCATAAGCAAAGTGTGCCTGACCTCGCTCCTGGAAATTTGATCTTTCCTAATGATTCCACAAACATCTGCTGCATCTCCGCTGATCCATTTCCCGATGCAATAGAGCGCTTATTAGGGTTATTCTCTTTGTCTTCCTGGATTTCTTGTCTTCTACACTCAGGGCACCCCCGAGATTTCCTGGTCGATCTCGTCCTTTCAGGAAGATACATAGTAAAAGAGTGCCCATTTTTACAATCCCATTCAGCAGTGATTGCAGAACTATATTTTACTTCTGAAGGTTTCTTCTCATTCCTCGACGACCATTCAGACGCTATTTCGGGATACATTGTTTCCAAATCATTCACCCCTTGAACCACCTTGCTCCCATTGCATGTAGAACATGTAAGAGGATTGTTGACCTTGCGGTAAATAGGGATTAATGATTCTTGCCCACAAGTAGAGCAAGACCATAGTGCCTTCACATTGCTTCCAGCCGTTTTAGACAACAGTTCGTCACTATTGCGACGTGACCACATTGCTTTCATTTCGGGATGATCTAAAAAATACTCATACAGTTGGGGCTTCATACATATATGATAACAAGATCTATGCTTAGAGCACACCATTTGGGAGAAGTATACAAGTATGGTGAGAAGTAAGATAAAAACGACCATCAAAAACAAAAATAGACCAGTAATTTACTGGTCTATTTCATACACTGTCGGGATAGACAGATTTGAACTGTCGGTCTCCTGCTCCCAAAGCAGGCGGATTAGCCAAACTTTCCTATATCCCGATAAAAGAAAACCCAATGTTCTCTTTTCGCATTGCCTCAATCCACGCATAACGCGCTCAGTGTACCTGCCTAAGCAGGCCCTGTAGGCTTCCTCTGATTATGAGTCAGAGTACTCGGCACGAACTATATTGAGTTTTCAGTAATTACTCACTACTATAGAATGCGAATACTAATCGTAGTTTTCATCGTGGAGGTAACTGGTATCGAACCAATTCATGAGTCACGTGACTACCCCCATATTCAATTGATGTTACCATCATAGCATACTGATAACTTATTGTCAACTCATCATCTCAAATTTCTTCAAGAATCTTCATTGTCAGAATAGTGGACAACAGTGGAGGCAACTGGTATCGAGCCAGTTCTAAGGGTTACGTAACCGCCCCCTCAATATTACTTATTGAGAGTATCAATAAGCAATCAGTCAAGCGAGGTGGATTCGAACCACCGATCTCCTTCTCCCAAGGAAGGCGGGATGACCAAACTTCCCTACCGCCTGTTAAAACGCCATACTGTGCGCACAGCATGACTTCCATTGTCCATGATCTGATAGGCAATGGCACCTAATCTACCTCTTTGGCTGTGCAGACTCATCCCGATTCCATGGCCGGGCAATCTCAGATCGTAAATGGAGCGTTAACACCTCAAGACAATGCTTTCAGTGAAAACACAGAGCGGATAGGGAGAATCGAACTCCCATTACGTCCATGGCAAGGACGAGTTTTACCATTAAACTATATCCGCATAGTCATCACCTCAACACACTGTGTAAGCATGATGACCACTGTATAATAGCGAAAACATTCTTCACATTGTGAGAAAGTCTTGCCACTGTATTGTTCGTTGGTTCACAGGGGAGACTATTAAGCCTTACTTTACTGTGAACAAGATGCCACTGCCAATGTTTTCAACATTGAGTGAACATGACATCAATTCTTACCATTGGCAATACTGTTGCCTTTGGCTTGAGAGCGGAAGACGGGACTCGAACCCGCGACAGCCTGCTTGGAAGGCAGGAACTCTAGCCAACTGAGTTACTTCCGCATATGCCCTCTTTACTTCCCTGAAGACCGGAGGGCTAATCTTGTCCTCATGTGACTGCTGAAGAGACCACATGAAAACAAGTCTGGCGTTGCTCACAGTTGATTTCCTTTGTTCTGATTGCAACTATAAACTCCTACCGCACACTGTTCCAGCAATGTAGAAATCGCGGCGAAGAAACACTATGTGTAGGGAAAGTGAATCTTCTTACGTGACCAGTAATACTGGTCACGACGGGAAACAATTACAGGTCTGGAAACCTGCCCTACGTGGAGGATAGGGGCTACGATCCCCTTACCTTCTGCTTGCAAAGCAGACGCTCTACCCATTGAGCTAATCCCCCATGGTCAATGACTGATAAGCAATCATCGTCATTGTTCGCTGTAACACTATTTCACTAGCGTACAGTTGGAGTCTACCAAAGCATGTTCACAATGAAACCATGTCTTTGTTCGACTTGAGCGGATAAGGAGATTCGAACTCCTACTCTCAGTTTGGAAGACTGATGTGCTAACCGTTGAACACTACACCCGCAAGTTTGTCCACTATTCTGTTATCAAGTATCTGTTGCCCTGAGGCGATGAATCTATTCTAACACATCTTGTTCTCGATGTCAACTCGTTTTCCAAGTTTTCTTAGAACTTCTTCAGTTGTTGTATCTTCCTCGGTTTCCCTTGGTTGATGTTACTATCATAGCATATCAAGATTACCATGTCAACTCAGTTAACAAGAGACTTGAATCACTTATTCGTAGAAGTTGGTCTGTATTCTTCATATGAAACGATACTCGTATCTTATAGCATCGTGGTTGTTTTGTCAACTCAGAGTTCAAATCAAGGGTAACTGCAGAATATATCGTGTTTTACCGCAATCCCATGCTCTATCAATGTTATTCAGTTGAGCCAACTGTGATTCACTCAATCCTTCTTCGTAGATGAGTGTGGGATCGCTCTTGAACCTCTTCAATCTATAATTAAACTTGTGTATTCTTTTGTTGTCTATAACATACTTGTAATCAGGCTTGATCTCCTTGTCGGCAGTGAACCCTAATTTTTCATATAGTCCACCATCAGATACTTCATGGTCAGCGAATGTGACAATCTTGCTTGGCGAGTGTTGACGAATGAATGCTTTGATGACTTTGCTTGCTCCACCAACAACGTTCATGCTTGTTGCATAGCGAGATAATTCCCATTCATCTTCTTTAAGTTTCTTCCATACGGAGATAGCAACCAGTTCTCCTTCATGGTGAAGTCCAATCTTCACACTTCCTCTTGCTTCTCCTTGAATATGGTAAGTATTCAAGAATCTATTGGATTCTATAGTGGGAACATCTTTGACTGAACATGTACGTGCGTAGATACTTTTCTGATGGGATAGTCCAATCTTGTGAAGAATCATCTTTTTAATGAGTTCTTTTTTCATCATCCAGTCATCTTCCCAGATGGTGATCAGTTGGATTCCTTGATCATGGCATTGTTTCCACTTGTTGTAGTGATAGTTCCTATCTTTTCCTTGTTTTTCTGTATGCCAATAGACACCATTGGCTTCTATGGCTACATTTTTCTCTGGAATGTATATGTCCAGTTCATAGGGTGCAATAATTTTTCGATTGGAACGAATGAAGTCAACATGGTGATCGGATAGGAGTTGACCAATTTCTGATTCTATTCCAGATATATTGCATTGTGGGCATCCTGTTTCCTTCTTTCCTGCTCTCTGGTAAACAAAGGATTCCCATTCATGGTTCGGATTGATCTCACATATCCATGTAGCGCGATAACCAGAACCGCAACTGACTTGTTCTGTTGTTAGATCATTTTTTGGCGACCATTGTGCAACTATCTCTGGTTTCTGGTCTGCTATGTTTCCATGTGTCAAAGACTTCATAGTAGGAATGTGATTCTTCATTCTTATCTTTGCCTGTGGGTCACATTGTGGGCAGCCGTTGATAATCATTTGACTATAGGGCGATAGCGTCCATTCGTGTGCGCAATCGGGACAGCGGAATGGTATCTTGTGATCATCTTTAGCGTGGAAATCTCTTACTGCATACTTTTTTAGCGAGGGGTACTTTTCTAGACCGCTTCCATGTTGAGCAATTGCTTTCGTGATCTTGCTCTGTGCTTTGACTTCTGCTGCACATTGTTTGCATCTGTTGCCATTGTGGTAAGAATCTGCCCTGATTTCATAGTCACCATGTTTATCACAGATGATGATGACTTTTTTCCTTGATGCTTTGGAGATTGAGTCAGGAGAGAATGCATTATTTTCAGACCATGATGATGAAACTTCTGGATGTGCTTCTAAGAAATTCATCCTTATGACCTCTGCTTTTCATGATCTTTACAATTCGTGGAAGTTTTTAGTCCAGTGGAATTGATTTCGTGATTTCAAGGAATATACCGTATCCAGTTTTTCAAGAGAGTCTACGATAAAAGTTGCGACCCTGACGGGACTTGAACCCGCGACCTCCGCCGTGACAGGGCGGCGCGCTAACCAACTGCGCTACAGGGCCAGAAGGAATCTGAAGATGCCTTTGTGGTCTTGCTATAGGTTACTATATCAAAGTTATTGCTTCTTGTCTACTCAATGTGCTGATTGTCACTATTATGCGATCTTCAAGCATGATCATGTGATCTTTGTTGTGTACAGGAAGAAGGATTTGAACCTTCATCTTCTCATGAGTCTTCTTTTGAACGTTACCTGTTAACCATGCCACCTTGGCTTCAGAAGGAATCGAACCTTCGTGGACAGAACTCTGAGCACTCTACCATTGAGTTATTCCTGTAAGGTGTAGGGGAAGATGATGAGACTTCTTTCCCTACTGACACTTGCATATGATTAAAATATGAATCCTCTTTGAAAGTGCCTTTGCAATCTTATGCGTTAGTATTTTTCCTTGATCACAATTAAGTGTTCAGAAAGTACTGAAATACTCATCTTTACTTCCAAGATCTGCAAGTCCTTCTGAGACCACTTCTTGAAGATTCGTTCCACCATCGTAGAATTGAGTTAGAACGTTGACAGTTCCATCAGCGTTTCTTTTCATGAAGACGAAGCCATCACCCATTTCTAGTTTTTCTGTTTTTATCTTGTAGATGATCCCCTCGTTTTTATCAACAAGGCATTGCGCACCATCTTCAAATTCAAATTCTTCCCAATCCAGATACTCTGACCATGTACGGCAGTAATCAGGCAGTTCGCTCTTTCCTAAGAGTTCCTGAATTGCTTCATCTAAAGTTTTTTCAGATGTGTTGGAGTCAAAGTATACTGATACCTTGGCATTATGTGTCTGTATGTCGCTCATATTGAATACAATTCTCCTTTTTCAAAAGATGTTTTTATTTCTTGATCGTTGATCTCTTTTAATCCGTTCTGCAATTCCGCATCAAGATGAGTTACCCCGTTGTAGAAGTAAGCAACGTAGTCAATAGTTCCATCTGCATTGCTGCTCATATTATAACTCTTATTGACTGGCAGGAAGACTTCTTTATTTTCTGTCTTATAGATTCGGCTTCTGGCCTCATCAACGATATACTCCCTGTTGGGCTTATTATATTCTACTTCGTAGAAACGTTCTAACCATGAATTATAATCTTCAGAATGCACTGTTTCTCCAAGGATCTCCTTGATAGCATCGTCCATTGTCTTGGATGATGCCATTGCATCGTGATACAAAGTAAGTTTTCCTATATGGAGTTCTACTTCACTCATGAGGGGTTACCTTTCGTTTCTTGCTAACCATGATTCTCCGTTGTGTTACACTCTTCGTGATTATAGCATATTGCTCTCTGACAGAGAGAAAGAAGGCAATGTCAACATGATTCTTGCTGACATAAAATTGCCTAAACAAGAAAAGAGATCAGGGATGGATTACATCCCTGATCTCTTTAGTTGGGGTGACTAACGAGCCTCGAACTCGCAACCTCCGGTACCACAAACCGGCGCTCTAACCAATTGAGCTATAGTCACCATAATTATGTGAAGAATGCTATCAGATTGAAATCTTTCAATCCTCTTGATTCCTTATATAATGTAATGATCGTATATCTTCATATGCTTGTCAACACTCTTTACATCACATATTGAGTTGTCGGGCACCTTTCGCCATAAGTCAGGTGCCCCCAATGACATACCAACATGGTGGCAGTAATGCAGACAAAACTTCTTATGGAAGCCAACGTTGAATTGCCCGCTAGTCCATGGATTCAACAATTTATACCCATGTCGCTTTGAATTACCCGCCAAAGCGTTTCGGGGGTTAGTGGAGTCTTGACTACGAGATATAATTCCTTTTCGCATCCGCTTGATTGTTCATCATGTTGATGCGCTCGGAATCATTACCGCTGCCTCTCCTGTGACCCATACGGGACTCGAACCCGTAGCCTCCACCTTGAGAGGGTGGCGAGATAACCAGTTTCTCCAATGGGCCTTGATTAAGTTATAAGCAGGGGTGACAGGATTCGAACCTGCGACTGACGAGGTTTTGGAGACCACCGCTCTGACCAACTGAGCTACACCCCTATATTCAATTGTCTCATTGCCAGCAGTGCTTTCAATGATCGCGGAGATGACAGGATTTGAACCTGCGAGCCGGGATTACCGACTAACACCTTAGCAGGGTGCCGCTTTAGGCCGCTCAGCCACATCTCCATATTTTGTTGTTGTTGTCTTCTATTGTACACTATACTTCTTGTGTTGTCAAGTAGACAGAAGAAAGAGTAAACTCAACTTAAGAGATTTACTTTATCTTCGTGCTTCTGACGGGAGTCGAACCCGCATGTCAATGATTTAGAGTCATCTGGTTTACCGTTAACCTACAGAAGCGTGTGTATTAAATTGTTGTTGAGCCTCTTGGGGATTCCGAGACCCCGACCCCCTGTTTACAAGACAGGTGCTCTGCCGCTGAGCTAAAGAGGCGAGGATAGGTGTAAAATCTTACACCTATCAAATTGCCTTTTTACGGACAATTGCATTCTATGGATAAATTCATAGAAGTGAGATTAGCAGCGCTACTTTTCTCACCACGGCGACTATATCTTTTGATACAGAGCGTTTCGTGTGCCTTCTTTAGAGTATATCAAACATGAACACTCTGGCGGATGGTGTGGGATTTGAACCCACGGTGCAGGGTTACTGCACACTGGTTTTCAAGACCAGATCCTTCGGCCGCTCGGACAACCATCCATATGAAGTTCTCTATTCTGTTGTTGCTTGTCTATCATAGCATATCATGTTGACATCTTGCAAGTCAACTTGATCCAATTCCAATGTGGTCTTGGTCTCAAGCGACATTGGGTTGTTGATGTCATGGTAGCAATGCTGAGGGTGGTGTCAATGTGTTCAAGAAGTTCTGAACGCTCTGAGGAATTCCACCTCAACAAAGGTGAAGTCCATCTTCCCTGCTCATGGATTCCACTGGAAGCCCGTGCTGCCATGATGTCAGCGATGTCCTCAGGGGTGTAGAAGGCCCCTGTCTCCTTCTTGGATGCATTGCTGGAGATGGAAAGGGCATACTGATAGAGGACACCGACACCGTTGTAGCCAAGGTCATCAAGGGTGTCCTCATTGAAGACAGTGGCTTCACTGAACTCTGCAGATTCTGTGATGTTGATGAACCCCTGATGGTGGGCATGGGTCTTCAGTGTGCTCTTCCATGCCCACTCGATGTCTTCAGCGGCGATTAGGTCTTCGATGTAGCGGTATGTGTCCTTGGTGATCTTCATGGTCTCTCCTTCTCGCTCTAGCTAATTATCAGAAAAATTCAGATTCTGTCGGAGTAAATCTAAAACGAGAGGAGAGATCAGAGCATAGTCAGGATTGATCCCACAGGGTGACAGTGACAACTTCTGATTCCTCAAAAGGAAGACGTTCTGATTTGAAGACAGTAGTCAGATCTTCCTTTGTATCACTGAAAACATCTCTGAATTGGGTGGGGTAGCCACCATTGGAGATGACAGTGACAACACTGGGATCAGGTGTAACCCATGATGACGGAATCTTGCACTGTGCTGATGAACTTCTGGTGACAGAGCCACTATCCCCTGAAACTGTGATGTTGAATCCTAACATGAAAACTCCTATGGTTTCTTCTCACCTATTATCTTCAATGTCCTCTTGTCAATCGATAATGACTAAGGGGTTTGTAGATCCTTCAGTTGCTTGATCAGTATATCAAGGGATACCTGATATGGCAACTCCTTATATAGTATTGTATTGCTGATGTGGCGACAATGTTGAGGGGGTGGAGACAGCACAACCCCCACCTGACGATAGTGGTGAGGGTGGGGTGAGAACAAATACTCATTTGTTGAGGATAATCGCATTGTTAACAAGTGGGTATTCTATTTTTATTTGATAGTCTCACCCACGTGCGCAGGGAGTAATCTTCCCGATAAGGCGCAATGCTGACCAATCATCCTTTTTATTTAGTTGATTACCTCGATTATATTGATCTTACTCATGAAGATCTTTGATCTCATCTAATAAGTGGTAGAATTTGACAAGAAAGCGCCCACCTGTGATCAAGTGGTGCCACTTGATCACAGGTGGGCGATGCCTCCATAACTCAGTTGGCTAGAACGTGTTCCGCTCATAGTGGAAAGGTCGCCGATTCAAATCCGGTTAGAGACTCAATAATTATCTTGCATCCATATCTTTAATTCTGGAATTTTTAAATCCTTGTTCTCTGATGTAGTCTAAAAGATATCTATCTTCAGAAGAAACAGTGTCTCTTATTACGTCTCCACCAAAAACCGTGAATTCACTCATAAGATTTGAATTATCTATAATAATTTCTTTGTCTTTGTCTTGAACTGATTTGCTTAAAGATAAGGCTACTTGCTTGAACTTATCATGAACTTTATCGATAATAATATTTGCTCTGTTGATTCTAATTATTATACAACTTCTTTCTGATACACCATTAGAAAAAAGATCTTCAATTTCTCTTTCAGATATAGTATTCACATTAAGTAAAATTTTTCCGCTTGAACTATAGGTCATTTTCAATCTCCTAAGTTTTTTCAATCCCCGCTATGATGCCGTCATCATAGGCGGCTTGAGCAATCTTTTTGCCCAAGACTTTTCTGGCAGCAATGAAATCAGGCTTGAGGTGAAGATACTCATCACTGATTCTATCGTTGCCAAAGACCATTCTGTTGATTTGCATCCATCCTGCATCCCATGATTGCACTTGGTAGCGTGGGTGCATGTGATCATAGTCAGCACGGGAAGCAAAGGAGACTTCATAGATGTTCTTCACGATTCTCAAGAGATCCCTTGCTTCATCACTCAAGTATTCTTCGTTCTCCTGCAGCCAATTGTAGACAATGCGCTCTTTGGTCTCTACACTGACATCTTGCTGAACCTTCAGATTCCTGTGCTGAACAGCCAAGTCTTTAATGAAGTCTCTTGAGAACGGAAAGAATTCATTGATGATACGATAACTATTGCCATTGTATTCAAAGTTGCGCAATGAAGTCTGATTGGATTGGCGATCAAAGAGTGAATACACCATGCAGTCAGCAGTGAATACTTTGTCTTCAGAAAGTTCCTCAGAAGGGGCAGTGAAGATGTCTTTATCACGCACCCAGAGGAGTTTGTGTTCAGCAATATCTTCTTGGACTGAACGGCGGATGGAGAAGGTCATTGCGGCGCGGGTAAGGTTGTTAGGGGTGATACACCATCCCACTTGAGACCCTGCACCCATAGAATACATTCCTACATACTTATCTGATTTATGGACGTTGTTTGCATGATTAGCAATATACCCAATCCAATCATTTGACATTTTAGAATAAAGATTTGCTGAAGTATTCTTTTCTAGTCCATTTTTAGTCAAAGGTACATTTTCATAAGTTTTATTTTTGGGAATTTCCACCTCGGAAAGCCATGAAGATATAGTATTATATTTGCCAGTAATTTCTCCTGACCAATGCCCTATATCTTTTATAATTCCTTTTTTATTTTCAAGAACATTAAAATTAAAAACATTTTGATTTTTCAAACCCAATAGTGACCAATGAGAGAAAATAATTCCCCATGAGGAAGATGTACCATTAAATTCACCAGCATTGATCATAAAACCTCTATTAAAGTGAAACTTTGCTGTTAAGTCAAAAACAAATTCGCTAAAGTTAGGAGATGTCAAGAAGCCCTTATTGAAGAAGAAGAAGTGGAACTCATCTTCATGGCTGTAATTGAATTTATCAGATATTATTTTAACCCTATAGATAAATTGAGTATAAAGTTCCCTCGCAGCATGACCACCCTTTTTATTTTTCAGCATGAGTGATCTAATCTTTGTATCAGCAATTGATTTTTTTGACTCGTTAACTGATTGCATATTTCCATCCGATCCATACGGCGGATTGCCAATGAACACAAAAGGCTTCTTTGCCAACAAATCACGAATCAAAGACACAGGCATCTTGAATGTCCTGCTCAATTCTTCATCACTCATGGCCTCCATTTGATCTCTTGTGTAAGCATTCTCACCATGCATGACATCAACATCATCATTGAGAAAATCATAGGCGAAGGTATGCTCTCCTGAGGCTTCAGGGTTGTAGTCAGAGGAGATCTCCAACTCTTCTTCATGCAAAGTGGAGAGGTAGAGGTTGTTGAAATAGTAGTCACGAGTCAAGTTCTTGGAGCCACAAGCCGGGTCCCAGACAGTATAATTATCCTTCCAATCCTCACCAAGAGATTCAGTGATCATCTCATGAGCCTTATTCACCCAGATCACAGGAGTCCAAAAGTCACCATGGAATCTTCTGTCAACATCGTTGATGAGAGTGTCAGCGATTTCAGTGATAGCCTTGAGTTCATCCAGAGTATAAGATGCTGAGTCATAGTGATTCCAGAAGGCTTCATAAGCATCTGAATTCAAGCGCACACTCTTCTTTCCATGCACCAGCACATTGGGCTGCTTAGGGTGAAGGTAAGTGGAGTCAGAACCCTTCAGGGAAGCGATGAAGATGGAGATCTGATCTTGATTGGATACTGTGTCCCCTTGCGTCTTGGCGTTGAGGATGCCACCGAAGACGTTTTGATTGAACTTCAAGAACAGCCTCTCCAATGTCAATGCTGTCACAGGGATCTTGATGGGTTCTCCTGTGCTTGCCATATCATAGACAGAGGAGATGAAAGCCTCAGCGTCAAAGGAGTCATCAACGGGACGCACGAAGGGTCTGAGGTTGGAGTCTGTAGATAGTGCCTCCACGAGACTCACAGAGTGCTTGGAGACCCCAGAAGGGGACAGAGACCAATTCCATCCCTCACTGACCTCACCCCATACTCCGTCAAGGTAGTTGATGACCAAAGAGGTGGGGAGAGCAAAGACCTGATCCATGTCAGCAAAGACCAGAACAGACGGTATCAGGTCTCCTGCATCCTTGAACCTCTTGAGGTAGAAGACAGACTGGGCGATTACAACAGCGCGGGACTTGGGCTGAGAAAGGTCTCCTGAATCCCTCTTTGCTTCCACCAGAATACTCATGTCGCCAAAGAGTCCATTGGAGACAGTGACAACACCGTCTGTCTTGTGAGGGTAGTGAGTATGAGCAACGTTGCCCGCATATACTGTCAATCCCTCTTCAAGAAGGTTGCAGGTTGCTTTCTCTACTGCTTTCTCAACATCTTTGTTTGCTTGTGCATACTTCAGAGCCGATTGAAAAGAACGACTAATTTTAGGAGGAAATTTCTTGGCTTTGAGGTTCCTTGACACAGAGCATCTTTATCCTTTATGAAGAGAATTTTAATGAATTAATATGATGATCTGAATATCATAATTAAATGATTTTATCCTCATTACTCTTGACTACATTCTATTTTTATCTCAATGCTTAGTCATCATAGGAATGTCATTTTTCATCTTAGTGATGCCAATATGCTGCCAAAGAGATAGGAATAACCCCCATCTGCCTTGTAGATTGAAGATCTCTCATAAAAGCCAATTTTGCCCAAAATCACACGTGCATGTAGAACTCATACCCATAGACGGCTCCGATGACATTGAGAAGATCTGGCTCCTTCTCCTTTTCGTGAAGGTTCCAAGAGAAATTTTCAATTTCTGAGCCAACATAGAACATGAGAAGGTCAAGGGAACTAATTGTTCTCTTCTCAGAGTCCTTATCCACATAAATTCCGGGCACCTCATCATCACTGAAGTCAATGTCTCCATCGAAGCCATTGTCAAGGGCATTCTGAAGGCTACTCTTTGACATGAAGGTACTGTAGTAACTCTCATCCTTGGTGTAAAGGATGGAATCGAGATCTACTCCCATCTTCTTGCACATGGAGTCATAGGACGACTTCAGTTTCTCATTGGAAACATCGTCACCACTGATGGTAACCTTGAAGGTTTCGTAACGTCCGTGACCGTCTCCATAGTGGTCACCCAAGTTGATTTCCATGACTCTCGACTGCATCTTTAGACCTCTTTCTCGTATTGACTGATTAGTTATCTGTCTTGAACCTATCATGTCTGAAGCGTAAAGTCAATCTGATTACAACGAGAGTAAGAGGTGTCAATGGGGTCATGATAATGGGTGGGACTGTTGTAGAGTCACTATTTTCATCTTGTCCATTATCACCTATCACTTTTATTCTACAACAAGACCCCTTTTTGAATTAATTCAAAAAGGGGTCTTGTTGGAATGTCGATGATTTTTATCGTACTCCCAACGGGATTCGAACCCGTGTCGTCGCCGTGAAAGGGCGATGTCCTAAGCCACTAGACGATGGGAGCATAAGCGTCAATCTCACAACTGTCGCTGTTTGTAGAGTTAGTATAGCATATTGTGATTACTATGTCAACTCTGGCGGATGGTGAGGGATTTGAACCCTCGTGGCTGTTACACCTACTGGTTTTCAAGACCAGCTCCATAGGCCGCTCGGACAACCATCCATTATTGATATCGTTTCTGACATCTTCTATTTTACACCATGCTTGCACTGTTGTCAAGTCGCTTGCTTGAAGGTGGATCATTGAGTTGTTCTGTGACATCAAATCAATAATCCATTCCTGAATCCTCCCACGCCTTGTCATTCTCTTTTCGAACTTTTTTCAACAGGTCATCTTCAATAGGGAGGCAGTCAATGAGAATGATCTCATCTTTATTCTTGTCATAGACCACATTCCCCATCTGAAGATCAGTGATCCCATTGTCCTTCAAGAATCCCATTATCTCACCTATTTTTCCTGATGAATGAGACATCATCTCATCATGGGCGCTGCTGAACTTGGTGGGATGGTATCCTAGATTTTCAGCCAAAATAGCTTCCTGTGTAACGAAAATTCGTCCATCAGGGGTTTCAATGAAGTCAGTGTCAGCATAGCGGACTTTCTTCTTCCATAGTTCTTCATGATTCAAGGAGTCATAGGCCCTCTTCTCGTGAAGCGAAAATTTTCTGGATTCTTCATCTGTGAAGAAACGATTTACCTTATAGACAAGATTGGTCTTCTGGTGATAGTAAGCATCTCTGACCATTCCTCCTCCAAGGTAGGTGAAGTCAGTGTTCTCTGTCCTTTTATCAGGGTTGATTTCTTCCAGACCGTCATTGCTGACGTGGTATCCAAAACCCCGAGATGACTTCTCCAATATTTTGTTTAGTTCAACAAAAGCCTGAATTTTCTTCTTCTTGTCTCTCTGAGAGATCATGCTTTCATTCTTTTTTGTCAAGATTGCACTATTATTGACTGTGTTGGCAATGTGTTCGTAGGCATCCTCTTTGTTTGAAAAGTGCATAGGGGCATCATTGATGGGGCATTTACGCACATGTGCAGTGCAGGTCTTGACTTCACCCTTGTCTGTGATGTGATACTTTTCCATTCTGACTTCTCTAAATTAAGATGCAAATGGAATAACAATTAGCATAATAATCCACGGCGTGATATCAGAGATGGGGGCTTTGGGTGAAGATGGCGCATAAATAATATAATTGTGTCCCCGCTATAGTTTGATGAAATATAAGAATTCATGGTATCAGTGTTCACGTTATTATTAATCGAAGGTCTACGCGGATTCGAACCGCGATCTCCCACTAAAGAGTGAGTATTTTGCCATTAATACTATAGACCATTTTTCCGAATTCTTTTTTCGTTAGTCAGTGACTATCGAAGAAAATACAACGTCCTCAACGACGTGACCTTCTCGCCACACCGCCCAGTACTCGCGCCATCTCATTGGCTGTCTTAAAACCATCAAAACCGCGCGCAATCTTTTTCTTTTTGTCCTTTTCGTAGGTCAGGACTTTACCAGTTCTATCTACAACCTCCCACGGTGTGACATCTTTTCCGCTATAACGGAACGTAGATGTATTTTTCATAAGGATTCACCTCCTTCTGTTGATAAAGTGTCAACAGAAGGTCAGGAGGTGTTGTTAAAGTTCTCCATTATTGCTCCTTTTCTTGGAGTTGAATAAGGTTTTAATTGCATTTTCTTTGACATAGATATGAACAAGCCTATCAGAAACAGGAGACATTGGAATCAAAGAGAATCAAACTCTTCACAGTGACTCGCTACCTTGGAACATGCGAACTCGTGAGAGCGACCTCTTCTCGAAGTTGTGCTTTAGCCTCTTGCATACTGACAAACCTTTTGGCTTATGGGCCAAGAATTCTTCCTCTACGGAATAGAAGGAAAGCAACCACAACGGGTTATACTCCGTTAATCGTTTCACACATGGCGGCCTAATTAACCTTCGTGCCATGACGTGAGGTGGTTGTTGCGCACAATGCGCAGTGCCCTTGGCGAGACTTGAACTCGCACTTCCTTTTACAGAAACAAGATCCTTAGTCTTGCGTGTCTTCCAATTCCACCACAAGGGCAAAGGTGACCAGATGACTCTGGTCATAGAGACATGAATCTGTCTCGGGGTGAATAAGGAAACATTACGAGAAGTCACTCGAAGAGATGACTTTGTAATCGCGGATATCCTCTGACGGAATCTTCACCCGAAGGCTTAAGATCGAATAGTAATATCCGCCGTTTCCAGCGTCTGCGTGCAGGTTTGCAAGGGCGATAGGGTTTTGGTTGTGAAGGATCGTAATGACTCCCTCTACTCCATATGAATCCCCATCATCCCAAGAAGAACACGCAAGTCGCACATTTGTGATCATTGCCTCTAGCTGTGAGGGATCAAGGATCTCCCATTTGCCAGCCGCGCTTGCACAACAATCTTGCTCAGACTCAAAGAGTTCCAATTCAGTACCATCGTCTAAGACGAGGGTACTCTTGCGATGACCTCGTGATTCCACTCGATCAATTTTCTTCCCCTGAAGAGCATTCAGGAGAACAGTATCGATGTTGCTGTTGATCATGATGTATCCTTTCGTAGATGGTTGATGAAGTGCCTTGGCACTTTTTTGCTTCATCCATCTTCATCTGGTCTACAAAAGTATTTATCGTTGTAGTAATCAATAATGACTACAGTGCCCCCAGTAGGTAACGATCCTACCTCTTCTGGTTAAGAGCCAGGTGCTAATCCATCTCAGCTATAGAGGCATGAAAAACATCTCTGTGAAGTTATCAAGATGCTTGTCTTTCGAGGTATCCCTTGATGACAAGAACAATGCTCTCAAACATCAGCGAAGATGTCAAGTGAGAAAAACATCAATCTCGATGAGTATGATGTTTTAGTTGCGGAGGTGGGATTTGAACCCACGATCTCTGGCTTATGAGGCCAGCGGGGACAACCGAACTCCCCCACACCGCGAGTGGTCTTGAGTGGACTTGAACCACCGACCCCCGTCTTATCAGGACGATGCTCTAACCAACTGAGCTACAAGACCATAATGATGAATAGTACTCACCACGGCGTTTCGCGCCGAAGCGTACTTGCAGCATTCTACCGACAATATTTCTATTATCCCAGATTCTGCTCTTACTGATTCATCATCAGTAAAGCCCGATATGCAGGAAATATCTTCTTGACCTCGGAATTCATATAATCAAGAAGACATGATTACTATATCAAAACTTGTTCTCTATAGCAACCATTTTGACAACAATATTCATTGTTATCAGTGCCGGATAAGGGACTCGAACCCTTACACCTTATGGGCACTGGTACCTAAAACCAGCGTGTCTACCAATTCCACCAATCCGGCGCATATTCAAGAATGTCATGCAGTAATATTACTATACCACAATCATCTCTTGAAAGCAAATCGTCTTGTCAAAAGCGTTTGCTTTGTGCTCGATACGGGACTCGAACCCGTATTCACTTACGTGAACTGACCCCTCAAGCCAGCGTGTCTACCTGCATTCCACCAATCGAGCATGAAAGCGCTTGAAGCGCAGTGAAGAAAGAGAGAAGTGAGTCTCACCATAAGTCACCACCTGACGCCAGGCGATCTCTCGCCCAGTAGGGAATCGAACCCATTATGGTCAATCATTTGTTTCTTCCACCGTTGGGGATTCCCAACAAAAAATCTAAATAGATTTTTCAAGCGTCCGGTAGCGACCCATTCGCTCTATCGTGTGATTGATGGGACTCGAACCCACATCTCCTTGATTCACAGTCAAGGCATTTAACCAATTAAAGTACAATCACCGTAGTCCATACGGGATTCGAACCCGTGACCTCATGGCTGAGAACCATGCGAGATAACCAACTACTCCAATGGACCATAAGCATACTAATGTATGCTTCGAACACGTGAAAGTGCTCCTCGGGTGCGTGACGGGGATTGAACCCGCGCAGACATTCGTCATCAGGGTCACAACCTGACATGGCTAACCAGCATCCATCTCACACACCATGCTATGAGAACGGCTTGTTCTCACAGTATTCTTATCTCTCATCTCTTCAGGTGAAGATCCAAGAATTGAGATAACTATTCCTTGATCTGATCCAACATTTCTGTTTCTTTTCTCTTTGGCGGGTAGATAATCCGCAATGATAAAGAAACTTTTGTGATGGTCAGTCAAATCTTGGATTGACCAAGATCGTGCCCCCAGTAGGATTTGAACCCACGGCCCTCTGATCCGAAGTCAGACGCTCTATCCACTGAGCTATGGAGGCTTGTAAAGCGACCATGTGTTATCATGTGCTCTACAACGCGATCAGGCTTATCAGCGGACGTTGATGGTTACTGAGAGTCCATCTCCGTTTTCTGCGTTGTCTCATTATTCATCCCTGATCTGAATCTTCTCCCTGACTTGCCAAGATTCATTCCCCTAATAATGAGAAGGAGTCCAGCAAAAAGGAGGATGCTGACGATAATAACGAGAACTAGAAATGTCAGTTGCCATCCTTGGATATCTGCTACCATAATATGCTCCTTTGATTTAAAGTACTGTACGCATATTATCAATAGTAGAAGCATGGCATACTGATGTTTCCGTGCCTCTCCTGGGAGTCGAACCCAGACTGTCACGGTTCTTAGCCGTGTTTCTCTACATTGGAATAGAGAGGCATGAAGACGTTACAAGAACAACCTGCTTCCCCGCGATCATCTCGTCTTCGTAAGATGCCATGTGGAAGGTCACATGGAACCATCGGAGTGATCCCACGGACCACTCCCGCTAACTTGGTGTTGGCATCAAGTGTCAACAAATACAGAGACAAACGTTTCTTTTTGTCCATGCGTGCCTCTTCTGGGAGTCGAACCCAGACTGTATCGGATCTGAACCGATTCTCTCTACCATTGGAGTAAAGAGGCATATGATGCGTTACAGCAGACACCCTGTTTCCTCGGGACCGTCTTGCATCAAAAGACGCCATGACTAGCCTCATGGTGGCAATTCTCTCTTCCCGTTACAGATCACAGGCCACCTTGCCATTTGTTGTCAGTGATCTAAGAGAGAAGATCATCCTGTGGATGTGTGCTTTGTCAGCACAGTGCTGGCAGAGGGTATCGAACCCACTTTGTCGCTATGACGCCGGTTTTACAGACCGGGTGCCAGACCTCTGGCATACCAGCATGATAAGAGATTATTGATCTCTTTCGTGCCCCCAGCAGGACTCGAACCTGCATGTATCCATTAACCTTTCTACTGGTTCGTAGCCAGAGGGTATATGGAGGCCAACGCAGTTCCTACGCATACAGGGTGTCACTGCGAACCACCTTTGCGCCTACGACCAGTTTCGATCTGGCTACCTCCTGTTCGACAGACAGGCGCTCTCCCGATTGAGCTACGCAGGCATAATAATTCTACATCACATCGTAGAATTATTGAGTATCCGAAGATACAGTGCTCCCGGTGGGTATCGAACCCACAACCTTCCGATCTTCAATCGGACGCTCATCCATTTGAGCTTCAGGAGCATAAAAAGAATGTCTTTATTGTTCTACCAGCAGGATTCGAACCTACACCTTTCCTACGAACGCTTGCTTTCCATTTACACCATAGAAGAACAATAAAGAAACCTTCAAGACAATGTTGTACACCATGATCTTAAAGACGCCGCATACCGTTTCGAACCAGTTTTCGGCCATTCTTTGCTCCCCCACCTGGATTCGAACCAGGAACCCTTCGGTTAACAGCCGAATGCTCTGCCAATTGAGCTATAGGGGAATACCTTCTGCATGAGAAGGAAATTTTGGCTATGGAGAATAATATTGTTAGGATGTTTCCTGAGTAAAATTCTCCTATCTTGCATTGATGAACACGTTGCTTATGATATGGCATCATAAAGATGTTCTTGCAAGGTACAAAAGAGAAAGATTTACTAACTTTCTCTCAGTGCCCCCAGTGGGACTTGAACCCACGACCTGCCGCTTAAGAGGCGGATGCTCTAACCAACTGAGCTACAGAGGCATATTCTCAAGAGTATGCTGAAATGGTGACTCTTGAGAAGGAAATGCAGAACCCTTGTTCTCATTGCCACCAATTGCATGCGTGATGAGAGGATTCAACATTGTAATTCTTATATTCCGTTTCAACGGCGATCCTCATCTCGCACCTTGTACACGTGCTTATGACAACCATCTGATGATGGAAATCATGTATGCCTACATGATTCAAAGAAATCACCATGCTTTGAAACATAATTATTTCTTATTGTCCAGAATTATTCTGAAGTGAATAATCTGATGACAATCACTGGTTTCCCTATCTACGGTAAGCCCAGATCTGCTCAGGGTCGTTCTTCCTCGGGATTGCCTAGCCCCGTCCTCATTTTTAAATTGTTACCAACCACTCTACACCATGAATTTTTGTTTGTCAAGTCCATGATGTGCTTCATATGTTGGATCTCATCTCGTTGCTACTCTGGCAAGTCCTCAATAAGACATATGTTGCTGTGACTGTTATCAACGTTATCACGTCCAGTCTGCATCTGTCAAGACAAGTATTCATTTGTGTATGTGTTTGGATTCTTTTGCTTCTATTCTTATCTCGCCCTTCGCAATGATTTGGCGGAAGTTCACCTAATCAGTGATGAAGGTTATTCAGGATATCTCGCTTAAAATCGAGATAATCAAGATCCCGAAGGTCAAGCAGAATATTCTTAAACTTGTTCTCATGCTTCTTAAACATTCTGTGCCTCCTTTTCCTGTGATCTTTTGCCTGAATGTTTTTGGTTGTTTCAACTTCGCGTTTGCGTTGTTGATGTCTCTATCATAACACACTGTTTCTCGGTTGTCAAGTCCTTGATGAAATTCATCTTTCAGATCGCTTTTCAACTTGGACCAGATAACTTCGTATTCACTTGTGATGTTGATGATGTTATCATCATACCATAGTGTCTCTCGGTTGTCAAGTCCTTGTTGAAATTCATCTTTCAGATCGATTTTCGCCCTGAACCGAATAACTTCGTATTAACTTGTGATGTTGATGATGTCATCATCCTACCATAGCGTTGATCGCTTTGTCAACTCGATAGTAGAGAAGTTTTGAAATCATGTTGCCGACGAATGATTATCCCGGCAATCATGCGAAAACTTAACATGATGTGTTTAGCGTTACAGTGTGCTGATGCTTGACTTTTTGCATCAAGTAGCAAAGGAGTTTAGAAGATCAGAGATGCTTGATCCTGGTGCAATTTGCTGAATTACAGCATCGGTAAGAATGTATCCAATGATAAGGATCGATGTGAAGACAAGGTTATAGACAAAGGCGACAATGGAAAGCGTGACGCCTATTGCGTTCTCTCGCCTTCTGGATAGGAAGAACGTTCCTATACTACAAAGGAGTCCAATAAGAGGAACAAAAGTCATAGCAACAGAGAATGCAGACGCGCCTGTGGTGAAAGCGTCGTTATGATTTTTGTGAGATTCTTCCTTGTTGATTTCAGATGGTACAGATGCCACGTTGTTCTTCTTTCTTGTTAAGGAATCGCTTGCTGAGGAATATACTAACAAAAATGCCATGATAGATTTATGATTCTATCATGGCATTTTCAATGGTAATCAGATTTCTGCCCATCCTGCTGGTGAAGGAACTGCAACTTTGTCACCAGGCGTAGATGCAGATACAGATGCTGCTGATTGACTCAGCCAGATGAATAGTTCATCAAATTTTGTACCTGATAATGGCAATGCTACTCTATTGGGGTCTCCGATTTGACTTAACTGGTCAATGTCTGCACCTTGAACACCTACGGCAAAGAAACTGATCTTCTTTGCTGCTTCAAGTTCCTTCAGTCTTTGGGATGCGGAACTGAGATCGTCAGTTGACAATCCATCACTAATAAGCAGGAGAATTCCTTGGTAGTAAGGAACACCTTGGCTTTTGTAGATCTGCTTTCTGTCTTCAATGGCATCAATTGCCTTTGTTAAAGCCGCGCCTGTGCTTGTCACTCCCATTTTCTTCAGGTCTGGTAGGGGAGCACCACCATTGAGGATGTTTTCAATGGTTACAAAGGGTGTAGGTTCAGCAACATGTGTCCCATAAGGTACAAATGAAAGTTCAACTCTCCTCTTGGACAATGGATCACTATTAATAGCAGAAACCAATGTGTCCAAGGCTCCGTTGACGGCTTCAAGTGGTGTTCTGTCTTCTCCTTCTCTTACCATGTCCATAGAGTCAGAGCAATCGATTGTTACTACTACAGGGCATCGTGGATCTGGGTTGTCTGCAAATTCAATGGCGTCAAAAGCGTTAACTGTCATTTTGTTCTCCTTAATTTTGTCTTCTATATGAATATATATCAACTGTATTCTTTTGGTGGTGTTGTCCTTGCTGATGCTTCCTTGAATACTCTTTCAATAGTATTCTCTTCTTCCCCTGTCATAGCCTTCATGTTTCCATCCTTATCGATGAAACTGTCAAGGATTTTCACATCTACAGTTTTGTCAAGGTAGGGGAAGTAGCAGATTGAGTTTTGTCCTTCTCTATGTGCTCTACCGAAAGACTGTACGGCTTTGTTGGGGTCTTCTCTGATGTCATGAATAATTGTCGCTCTGATGTTATCTGTGGCTTTCGTGCCATCACTGAGGGATTCACCTGCATGCAATGAGATAGCCTCTACAATGGAGCATAGAACAACTTTGGCTTTGCCTTTTTGGAACATCAATCTTTGGTTCTCTCTTTCTGAACCTGTGTATCTTCCTGTAATTTCTGCCACTGTTACGTTGTTCTTCTCCAATAATTCTCTATAGCGGTCAATAGTATCCATGAATTCACAGGAAATGTATACTTGTTCGCCTACGTCTAATCTGTCCATGACGAAATCAACCATGCTGTCAACTTTGAGCAGAGATGATTTTTGTCGATACCTCTTACGTTTTACAAGTGCAGTTTGGGGGTTTTTCTTTGCTGCAGGAAGGAGAAGGAAACGTCTGAATTCAGACCATTCCTTCTTGTAAACAGAGATTTGTGTAGCATTCATTTCAATGGGAACTTTGACAGGAACTTGATCAGGCCATCCTTCAATGTCTTTAGGTGACCTCATCAAGAAGGGAGAATTCTTTTTCTTCAGTGCTAATCCAATTCTTCTTGTGTCCCTTCTCTTTGCTTGATCATTTTTCATCTTGTCATACTCATACTGTGCTCTCTTGGATGCATCAGAAGAGTTTTTATTCATGGAGAATGGCTCTTTCCATACCCATCCTGACTTCCCAAGTTCAACATTGAACCCATTTTCCTTGAGGAATTTTCCCCATGTATTCGGAGTTGCTTTCCCGTTGTCTGTGATCAGTGGCGCAAGCATGCGACTAAGGACAGCCATATGCAAGGGTGTTGACCCCGGTGTTGCTGTGGAAAATAACACATAAGGGGTTTTACCTTTGATGTAGGTATTATTCAATTGCGCAACATTGGCAGCACTCATGGAGACGGCGGACTTTCCGTAGTTCTTCAAATACTGAGATTCATCAAAGATGACGAAATCCCAATTGATGAGGGGTTTTCCCTCTCTGGCTGTCTGCCTGTTTTTTGTTGATCTTTTCTTCGCTACTCTCGCTTTAGGAGGTGCTTCAAGGAGTTTGTTCAACTGTTGATAATTGATGATCATAAACCTACAGAACCCTGTCGCAAGAGGATAAGACTGTATAGTGTTTCTCCATTGTGCTCTGGCGGTTTTCGGGCACACAATGAGAACCTTTGCCTTCATTGAAGTAGAGAATCCGGCTTGTTTCGCGCAAAGCGCTATGGATGCAAGACCTGTAAGAGTCTTTCCAATACCTGTCTTATCTGCAAGCAAGAAGTCAGAAGATCCTTGAATATAATGCTGTACTATGTATTTTACACCTTCTGCTTGGTGCTCTCTTAAGGAAAATCTATTGGCAGACTTCTCAGGTGTCTGTACTACACCGTTGAGTTCATCTTCTTTCCATCTGGCATAAGAAAAGTCTTTGCTGGCGAAAGGGTGAAGTTCATCAGGCAGGAAGGTGCCTTTGTAGACATGGACTTTTTCATTCTTCCAGTATTGTATCTCAGGGTGTTTGAACCCCCATGGCAGGTCTTCAAGAACGTGAATCATTTACTCTCCTTCTCTGGCACATGTATCATTTATGACACATCATAGACAATGGGGGCTGTGTCTTGGCCAGGTGCCATAATCTGTGGTTTATTGTTGACTGTCATAAGAATATTTGCAACAATGATGACAATGATTGCTACGATGATCAGGATAATTAATTGCTTTTTGCTCATTTCACTCATCTTCTGTTACAGTGATGATTTCATGGGTGAATACCCATGAAGTATTGAGGATCTCTTCATCTTCTAATTCATAGAGAAGCGTTTCAATGTCTTCAGAGATTCCATTGACTTCATTTTCGTCTTCAAGTTTTTCAGGTGTGATTGAGAAATCAAATTTTTCCAATGAAATATTAATTAGCGATGTGGATAGAGTTTCTCTCATTTCTGCCTTACATCTATCAAGAATGGATTGTCTGATCTCTCCTGATGACAATCCAGATTCGATAACTTCCATGTCTTCTAGGTCACTCTTTTTAACTTCGGAAGACATGATTTCTTCTTCATCAAAGTATGACGCATCCAGTACTTTGAAAATCATAAGGTTACCCCCTGTCTGAACTTCCTTTATAATCATATCGAAAAAAGAAGAGTTCAACAGGGGGTAAACTTTATTTTATGATGATTGATGTTCCCAAAGGACACAATCGGTATCAGTACCATCCTACAGCATCGCTGTGAGCAAGGGCAGCAGATGGAGATCCGTACCTTCCCTTGATGTATTTTGTTCCCCATGCAACCTGAACAGGAACAGAATTCATGTACTCTCTAGCAGCAGGAGTGTTATATCCGCCAAAATGAATAGTCACCATAGCCTGTGGAATTCCCCTTGCAGAAGAAGCAGGGTTAGCAGCCTTGTAGTTCCAGCCTGATTCCCTATTCCACAACTTTACCAATGCTTGATAGTCTCTTTCTCCCCAGCCATATGTATCGAGGATGTACTTTTTCGCATATGCTTTAGCCTGTGAAGGACTCATAGCATTTCCTGATGCCACAGGAGCAGAATATGTTGCCTTTGGTTTGGAGACGCTTTTCTTAGACGCCTTAGGTGTAGGCTTCACTGTCTTCTTAGGTGCTGCGGTTTTTTGTGTTGTTGAAGACTCAGATGTTCTCTCTACGGCAGCAGGCTTAGGGGCCGAAGTCTTGGAAGGAGTTGGTGTAGGAGTTGGTGTAGGTGTTGGTGTAGGTGTTGCAGATACTGAAGGTGTTGGATCTGCAGATTCAACAGGAGCGGATTCGGCACTCTTCTGTTCTTCTTTGCGCTCCTGCTCTTCCTTGGCCTTGGCTTCAGCGGCTTCCTTTGCCAACTGTTCCTCAACCTTTCTTTGTGCTTCTGCCTTCTTAGCGGCTTTCTCCTTCTCTCTCTTTTCCTTCGCTGCTTTTATTTCAGCCTCTTTCTTAGCGATCTCTGCCTTTCTGACTTCTTCCTCACGCTTCTTCTCTGCTTCAGCAGCCTTTCTAGCATCGATCTTCTTTTGAGTTTCAAGCGCAATAACGTCAGAATCAACGCTCTTTACCACATTGTCAGCAGCACCTTTTCTGATGACCCTATCTTTAGGGAGAGTTGTCACTTTCTCGTGATTAACTTTGATTGTAGAAGGTGATCCATCGGATTTGATGGTAGGTGAAGTGGAGAGATACTGCTCTTTAATGCCTTCTGTTCCTTCTTGTTCTACAATCTCTGTCCCTTCAGGAAGAGAGGTGTCCATAATGACTCTTGTCTGGAATGGAACAGACTCTGAAGACACAACGGTCTTCTTCTCCATTGTTTTCTCCAAGTCAATAGTCACATTGTCAATGTTTTCTTGATACTGTGCTGATGACGGAACTTCTTGTGCAAAAGCAGCGCTTGGAGCAACAAGTCCATATGCCATAGGCAAAAGAACAAGTGTTGAAAGCATCTTTTTATTTTTGGTTTTCATGTTTCCTCCATATTGCACCAATACAAAAGAAACACAACTGTTCACTGCTCTATGATAGACTTTCGTACTTCTTCCGTGTTATTGGCGTTGATATTATTTAGGTTGATCATTGTTCCATTGACATACAAAATTGGGGCCGAAGTTGCCGCATTTTTAACCATGTCGTTATTGCCAGATGCAATGATCCAGCTTGTGAACTCCCCTAAGTATATCAAATCGTTATAAATTTTTTCAACTCCCAGATCTGTGAGTTTTTTCACAACCAGATTGGCGAATTCTTCCCTTGTTCTCTCATCTTTCTTTTCGGCATTCACCTTCGCCATCTCCAACATCGCGTCCCAACCCAAAGAAGGTGATGTGACGAATGTCTCACACAGAGCAGTATAAGAATACATGGAAAGGATCTCACCTGACGGCAATGGATGCACATTTAAATCGATGGTTGCATTGGAAACCATGCCATGAAGCATTCCAGCATTAATCAATAACATATCACGAGACGATGGGGAGTTAAAGTCAAGGAAGAGGTCTACAATTTTTCTATTTTCATTCTCCTTTTTGTTGGAGAAAGACCAGACAGCAGAATTCTCATGACTACCACCGGGAGTAGCCAATGCTTTCTGATCAGATGACGCTACTTCTGCCCGTTGACCCTCGAACACCACCTTCTCTGTGTTCATAGCGAATACTTCACCCCTGAGAGATTTGATGCCATTCAATTGATCCTTGGCTTTCTTATTATCATACTCATCAAGAGCATAGTTCATCAAGGGATAACTTACTGCCATAGCCCCCACAGTGACAGCCCCCATCAGAAGAGATCTTCTATTAAGGAACTTATGGCCCTTGTCCTCCTCTGTGATCTCAGTATCATCTGAAAGATTGTTACTCTCTTGAATCAATTCTTCCGAAGATTTAGAGCCGTTAAGAGTGGAATTGTTCTCATTATCCATGTTATCAGTTTCCTTCACTATTAAGCACCTCGTCATGTCCCATTTTGATGAACGCTCTTGACGCCTTTGCTACAGCATCTCTGTTAACTTCAGATACCTGAGACAACTGGACGGAATTATCTTTCCAGAGGTCATAGCCTTCAAGGATGTCTTTGCCTCGAATGTTTTCCAAGTGATCAGTTTTCTTGCCATTATCAGACTTGTCAGAATTCTTCTCTGTGATCAATTTTTCAATCTCATACTTGTAACTGAAAGCGTGCTGTTTCTCTGTGTCAATCGACTTGAAATCCAATGCTGCCTTCTTAGCAGGCGTGATGTTTTGGATCTTCTGTCTAAGAATTGGTGCAATTTCAGGATTGAAGGTTGTACCATCAATCTGAGTAGACTGAAGATTGGAGATCATCTTCTCTGTGATCTCTTTAGGTGTCAGGTCAAGAGCGTTGATAATGGGGAAATCATACTGTGGTCTTTGTGCAATCTGTTTCATCTCATGGGAGAAATTTCCATCAGAATCCACTGTCCACAATGTCCATCCTCTTCCTAAAGGCGTCTCAGCATCGCTGAATCCTCTTCTGATCAAAGACCCATTATAGTAGATTCTTGTTTCAGCAGTATCTTCTTTGCCGTTCATAGAGCCAACCCATCCTCTTTCATGGATATGTCCCAAAAGCGTGTAAGACCAGTTCTGGTCCTTGATGATGGGATCAGGGATGACAACTTCACGAGGAGATTCATTGGCACTCAAGCGCATGTGGAGGATAGGATCAATGACAGAGCCATGAGTAGAGAGAATATTCACTTCTCCGTCAACGGTTTTCACGTCCTTCATTGTCTCCGACTGCTGACTATACATGTGATGAGAGATCATATGAAGATGGATTCCATCAGCAACCTCAATACGCTCATAAGGTGTTGCATAAGAATAGATTCCGCGCAATGGATCATCAATTAATTTAGATGCAGCAATGTCAGAAGCGATATCGTTAGTATCATGGTTTCCTGCAAGTGTGTAGACTTTGATACCTGCATCATAGAATCTTCTCAACTGATTCTGTACAAAGAAGATATTTCGTGGGGTAGGGAATGGGCTATGAAAGAGATCACCTGCAATCAGTACGATATCAACCTCATTGTCAATGATGTCTGTAACCATAGCAGAGAGAGCAACATCACCGTCATGTTCTCTTAAGTTAACTCCACTTTCATGTCTTCGAGTATCTGTCCTGTACCCATTGTGAATGTCTGACAAGTGCGCAATCTTTAAAGCAGTACTCATTAAGTCTCTCCTATCGATGTCTTCTGATAAGAGTATCTTAACAAAATCAGCAATGGTGTGCAGTGATTGATCTTATCACTGCACACCATATTGCTGTGCGTTTAAATCAGGAGTTATCAGCGAACCTCATCTGTCGAGAGTACTCACTCATGACAACAGAAGCAGCCTGTGCCACATTGATGGAGCGCACAGATCCAAACTGAGGGATGTAGACACAATGATCACACTGTGCCACTACGTCAGTGTCAAGCCCTTTCTGCTCTTCTCCATAGAAGAAGGCGCTCTTCTCAGGGAACTTGAAATCATAGATAACCTCAGGGTTAAACTCAGGAGTATTGTCAACAGCAAAAAGCGTGTAACCATCCTCCTTGAGAGCATCAATGATCACATTGACATCATTATGGTGACGAAGATGCTCATAATGATGAGACCCTACAGTACCACGACGATCAAACTTCTTCTTACCTGCAATAATTACATCACTGCCTGCAAAAGCATTGTTTGCACGAATAATAGATGCCTTGTTGAAATCGCTGGTCAGGTTCATGCAGACGGAAACCATAGGCACACGCTTGGTATCGATGTCGGCAGAGATCTCATCATTGAACATGGCGCGATACTCATCCTTGACGTTACGCAACTCAAGGTTCTCAGTATGATCCTCGAAAGTGATCAGAGGAATACGATTGATCCCAAAAGGAGCATTGTCGTCAGAAAGGGCGTTGGTCGTGTTAGTCTCGTTGTTCATGCTGAAAGGATAACACACATGAATGCTCTATTGCAAGTTCAGACAGAAACAGGGTGGGTAGAAATTTCTACCCACCCTGTTCTATAAGGGGATCATATCATGATGTAGGTGATGCCTCAGCGCCCTCTATGGCCTCAGGAGAGGATGATGGGGCAGTAGATGCACTATCAGTACCTCTAGCGTTTTCCGTCTCCTGAGGGGCGCTTGAAGGCGCTTCCTCGGTTGGGTAAGACACAACGATCACAATGGAAGTGTCTGTCTTGACGCTATCGTTAACACCAGGAATGATCTGAGTCACAGATGGTTCAGAAACCTTCTCACTGGATTGCTCGATCACAGAGATGTTCCTGAAGCCAGCAGAAGCCAATGCAGCGTTGGCAGCATCAGGAGACATTCCGATCACGTTAGGAACGTTTGCTGACTTAGCCTCAAAGGGGACAGCAATAGTGAGTTCAACAGTAGAGGAAGAATCAACTTCACCTGGCTGAGGTGTCTGTGCAATCACAGTTCCTTCTTCCTTGTCTGACTCTTCTTCTGTGATTTTCACGTCAAGCCCAAGATCCTGTGCTTCCTGAGTAGCCTCATCTGCTTGCTTGCCTACCCAATTAGGCAATTCTACAGATCCACTGGAAACATTTACAGTCACAGTGTCGCCATTCTTCACTGTAGCACCAGTTTCAGTTGAAGCAGAAACAATGTGATCTCTTTCAACTTCTGGGTCATCTACAATGTTGACAGTTTCAATGTCAACACCAATAGAGTAGAGTGTCTTCTGTGCTTCCTCAACAGTCATCCCAGTGATGTCAGGGAACTTAGATGTTTCAGGCCCACGAGAATAAGCAAGATCGATCTTTGTTCCAGCGGGAACTTTTTCATTGGGAGCAACAGATTGAGAGATCAATGAATCCCTTGAAACTTCGTCATCAAAGACAAGATCAACAGAACATTTCAAATCATTCTGCTCAAATGGCTCACAAGTAGTCTGAGCGTCTTTAAGCAACTCGTTGGATGCGGTAGGAACAATCCTGTCGCCCTTGTTCATTCCTTGGAAGAGGAACCAAGCAAGAAGTGCAAGAAGACCCAGAGCAATCAATGCTCCTGCAATGATCTTTCCCCATGGTGTTTGATTGTCTTCTACTGGCTCTGGCTCAGTAGTGGTTTCAACCTGTGTACTGTCTACAGAGGAACCTGTATGTATCGGACGTGTGTCATCCTCATTGAATTCATAATTATTATCCATGATTAATATGTTCTCCCTTACTTTTTATTCAAGTCTTTGAGTGATCTTGAAATTCCTGAATCTTCAATCTTCCATAGAGTTTCAAGTTTTTCTGGGCTAGTGAGAACTTCCCTATAGTGTTCAATGTTCTCAATGAATATCGCCCTATTCTCAAGAGCCTTCTTTTTGACGTATCTACTGTACTTCAAAGAATCAGTGTCAACTTCCAGTGCTTTCTGGCTAAACCCTGAAATAATCAAGTCATTAGCGTTGCGCACACGGGACAAAGCAACATATCCTAAACCAGGAATGAAGCACTTGGACAAATCAACTTCAACAGCATCAAAAGTCTGTCCCTGTGATTTGTGAACAGTGATCGCATATCCCAATTTAATAGGGAAGTAAGATACTGCTGCGACAACATCTTTGAAGACCACTTCATCCAACAGCGTCTCTTCGGCAACATGTGCCCCAGACTTTGTTCTCTTGACCTCTTTATCCCTTGAGACTTTAGGCAAGTTGACAATCCTACCATCATTCAATGCAAGGACAACTTCATCTGATGACTTGTTATACCTAACAAACTTAGCCACTGTTCCATTGAAAACTCCAACCTCGTTATTGTTTGCTGTGACAATGACAACAGCGCCTTCTTTCATCTCCAACTCATGAGGAACAGCATGCTGTTTCATCAGTTCTTCATAATCTTTCTTGGCACCGTACACTTCAGGGTAAAGATAGACAGAATCATTGGGATTCTCATCCAGTTTTTCCTTGTTGTAAGCATCCACGTTCTTATTTGTCGTGAAAAGAACAGAATATACCTTGTCGGGATCTCTTTCTCTGGCTTCCGCCTTACCGATCATCTGCATAGTTTTCTCATCGGGCTTTCCTACAGAGATCTTCCACAGCATGTGCTTCAAATCAGGATCAGATGCACGATGCACCTTATCAAGATAGCAGATTTTGATATCTGCTTCTTTCCATGCTCGTGATGTGATGGCAAAACCATAATTCAATCCATCCTTTTTCTTATGGGAAGGAGGATTTATAGGGGGCAACTGCATGAAATCACCCATGAGGATTACCTGAACACCGCCAAAAGGACGATCATTCTTTCTGATTCTTTTCAAGGCAGTATCAACGTTGTCAAGATAGTAAGCGTGCAACATGGATACCTCATCTACTACAAGGAGATCAGCATATTTGAGATTCGACTCAGCCCTATAAATGCCCAATGCCTCATTGTCCATCTTTCCTCTTTGGCTCAACTGCCCGTCATAGATGCCAAGACCACTCCATGAATGAATCGTCTTTCCTCCAATGTTAGAAGCAGCAAGACCTGTAGATGCTGTAATAGCGACAATGAAATGATTCTTGAACTTATCCTCAAGAATACTGTTCACCAAGGCAACAACAGTAGACTTACCAGAACCAGCAGGACCAGAGACGAAAACATTCTCCCCGTTAAGAATACGCGCAACTACCTCTGCCTGAGAAGTCGCTTTGCAATCTTCAATTGCTTTTTCCAGTGTATCATAACCAAGGAAAGGGTCTTTCAAGAACCTTCCATATGCTCCTGTAGCGTCATGATCATATAATTCAGTATCCATTGCTATCTCTTTTTCCACGTTAATTCTCACTTCCTCAAGTATCTGCACAGATTTATTATTGCATTCTCCATGAGAATGTCCTGATCTGCCTTTGATTCTCCCTTAAGATTCTTTTCAAGAGAGAACATGACTTCTGATGCTTTCACTATCTTATCATATTGACGTGCTCTCGCAGCATCATAAGAGATCTTGAATGGATAGTTATCGTTTTCTCCCAGTCTATCTGCCATGTCAGATTTACTGATGTTCCCCTCAATTTTAAGCACAGTGGATATTCGCAATAACAATGAGATCTTTTTCTTCATCAATGAAGTAACAACCAAAGGATGAGAATTCTGACTGATCCTTCGCCAAGTAGTGATTGCCTCTGTGACATCTCCATCCATTAATGGTTTCTCAATCTCCCAAGGGGGAATAGACCCTGGTGGCAATGGCATTCTCAACGCAATGTCCTCAACGCTCACTTTAGGTTGAAGTTTAGGAGGAATTGAAGAAATGTCCTTGAGAACTGAAACAGCCTGAGCATAATCATCCCCAACTCTTTGGAGAATATACTTCTTTACATCGGAAGAAAGTTTTGTCTCCGCAAGCATCTTTTCAGCAGGAGAAACCTTATCCTTTGAATTCTCTCTAGATAAATGAAGACTTCCCCATTTCTTCGCTATCGACTCAAGTTTACGTGTTGAGTTTCTGTTGACAGTGGATGCCACAACAAGACCATAAGAAATAATCTCCTCACGATCATCATCCTTCATCTTCTCCCACTGATCAACAAAAGACTTTACACTAGAAGCATCATTTAATTGCACAACGCTGACAGGAACATCACCAAACAAAGACTCCATGCCTGCATCCTGCAAAGAAGAAATATACTTCTTGTCTGTTCCTAAAGTTTCAACCAGAGCATTGGAGACTTCAGTCACTCTGTTGTCCACCCATGCATCAGAAGCATCAACGACTACATGAAAACTCATCCTAAGAAAGCCCCTTTCAGTTTTTTCGCTACATGACCTGAGAATAAGTAATCATCGGGATGAACGTAAGCATTATCAGCATTTCCATCACACAGAATACGCAACGAATCAAGACTTTGTGTGTAATTGTCGCCTACAACAAACATCTCTTTCCATCCTACCGTATGTGAATACCCATCAGGAGCATTGCATTTATAATCTGATGTGTTCAAATCGTATTTCTTTTGTCCAGATACATAAAGAGCGTTATCTTTGACTTCAATGACATCATTGGGAAGGCCAACAACTCTCTTCACCAAGTATGTGTCTCTGTCAATGTACTTGTCCCATTCGGAAGGCTTGTGGAAGAAAACAATTTGCCCTGCCTTTTCATCAGGGTCTGCATCAAAGATGACCCAATCGCCATCACTCAAAGAAGGCTCCATGGAAGAACCACTGATCTTCATCAAAGAAATCCCCTGAGAAGCACTCAAGATAGCAATGCCAACACCTGTGAGAATAGTAAAAAGAAGTACTGAAACAAAGAAGAAAACAACCCTCTTTAACAAAGATTTCTTGGAACTATCCCCTGTTTTCTTTGATGAAGAGTAATCTCTCGCATCAGGATCAAATTCATCCTCTGGATTTGTTTCAGCACTGATAGCCGTTGAACCTTCACCGCTAACTTCAGAAGACTGCTCTGCCATACTACTATCATCAGCAATCATGTCATCATTGCGATCATTATCTACATTCTTATCCTGTGACAAAATAGATCACACCCTCATCTGTTGACGAACGTTATTGGAGACAACAGTAAGTGCTTGCAATTCTGTCCTCAAAGTATGCGCAAGGCGTTCATACTCTTTCTTAGCCTGACCAGTGTAGAAATAATCTTCTTCCAAATGCTCACACTTGATTTCAGCATGGATCTTTCGATCTGAAGCCGTCTTCTTATCAGACAAAAGGATTTCCTTCCTCATTGCCTTATCGTAAGTATTCTTAGCCAATGCTTCTTTTCTTTCCAACTGGTTGATAATGTTGGTGATCTTAAACAAAGACATTCTTGCATTATAAATTGACTTATTTATGCTTTCCATGTCCTCATAGTCAATATGGTTCTCGCTAATGGCATAGAAATCCTCATATTGAGCCAAAGGTACAGGCATAGCGCTATCGTTTAATTCCATTGGTATTCACTCCTTGATCAAAATACCTCTTCTAAAGTTTATCAAAGAGTAGGATGTGGGGCATATCCTCTGAAGACAGCACAGGAATCAATGATTTCCTTTGTAACACGTTCGCCTTGATAAGTTGCCAGCTGGAATGATAGTCTTAACAACTGCCTCATGTCTCTTGGGGGCATATCGTGATAATCACGCTCCAAAGCCTCTGCTAAAGCATCATCAATGATTTCTTCTCCCATCACCTGCAATCCGATAGATTTCCATGCCTTAATAGCATCATCACCTACAGGCACGCCATAATCAATGATGGCAATGCAACGGGATAGAAAAGCATCATCAATATCCTGTGGCCTGTTCGTTGTCAAGAAAGCGATTCCTTTGAATTCTTCGAGGGATCTAAGTAGTTCAGCAGTTACTCTGTTCTTTTCAAGATCAGTGCCACGGCGACTGATGAGTGTATCTACTTCATCAAAGAGGAGAATTCCATTCCATTTGTAAACCAAATCATAAGACTTAGCCAATTTTTTACGAATGTCCCATGATGAAATAATGGAAGAAGAATCCATGGTGTACAAAGGCTTGTGTAAGACTTCTGAGACAACTTGAGCAGTCAATGTCTTTCCTATACCGGGTTCACCTTTGCAAAGGATTAATGTTCCTTGACCTTTTCCATAGATGATGTCACTAATCCCTTGTGAATCCTGGCTTGTTAGTACATCAATCAACATTTTATGTGCAGAAGGCAAGATGAGTTTATCTTTAATAGAATCATCATAAATGTATCTTTGTATGTTGAAAGCACTACATATGAGAAATTCTTCCGCTGTAAGATCAAAGACTTTCACATCCAGCAATGCTGGGATATCAACCACATCTTCTATTTTCTGCGGGTTTTTATATAGGCTGTTCTCATATGACTCTTTGTAAATCGAAGGATTCTTTGCAATCTTATCTGTAACAATAGATTCCAACACTGCCTTCCTGTTCTTTACACGCGCACTATACTTCTCTGAAGACCTATACTCAGCTCTGATATCTTCTTCATACTCAACACCGTTCACAATGATCTGCTGACCATACCCTTGACGCATCAAACCATTTTGATCATTAAAAAGGAGATCTAAAGTATCATAATACTTTTGAATCAATTCGTCGTTGCCAATATAGAGATCATTCTCTTGAAGGATATTCTTTGGGAATCCACGAGATCTAAGAAGCTGCACTTTAGAATGCACATGTGCTCCTTCTTTAATCGAAAAAGAAACAAAATTAATACTCATATCATCGCCTGAAGAAAAAGACCTGCCTATTCCATCAATAGCATAAGGCTGATAGTATGCAGTGTCGTCAGAACCTTTTTTATGATAGACCCATCCATGATGTGAGTTCTTTAAAATGTAGTGCATGATCATGAACAACGATACACAAGGATGAGGGATTGCTAACTCTTCACCATCCAAAGTTCTCAATGCATACTTCAATGATTTGATCAGATACTTGATGTTTAACTCTTCAGCACTTTCAAGTAAAATATTCAGTATATCCCTATCAATGTCATCATATTCGATATTATAGGAAGGAACGTCGTATCTATTTACTTCGATTGTTTCAGAGATTGATCGCAATAGAGGGTGCCTATCAGAAACCCGCAATATCACTGGCACAGGGATGATAATCATACTCACTCTTTCTCGACACGGAATGGAATCGAACATATCTTATCAAACACAGAAATGAACTACGGCGATGCTAAAGACAACGCCGTTTCTGGCTTCACAGGAATATGCTTAATCAGACCTTATACAGATCATTCTTAAGTCTAACAATCCCTCCACCAGCACAACCCTCCGTTCCAGAGGTGACCAAACTCAAGTACCTTTCACCAAGAATAACCATATTCCTCGCAGCATGAGAATCACGATCCTCACTAAAACCACAAGAAGAACACAAGAAAACACTCATATTAACATCATGCTTCGTCAAGACACCACAAGGAGAACACCACGCAGTAGTAGCCACCCACTTAGGCAGCATTACCGCATTCTCATGATTTTTCAAGCGCGCTTTAACACGACCAAGCACACCATGATGGATCTTCTTAGAACCACGTGCTTTCGAATTCTTGTTCTTCCACGATACTAACATTTCATCTTGGAAGAACACTACACTATCCTTAGTTAACCTGCTTACTAATTGATTAGCAAACTCATTCTTCAAATGATCAGTATTCTGATACTCTCTCTTGATCTTAGCCAAAGTCTTGCGATAACTGTTGGAGTTCTTTACCTGACGAGACAGTTTTCTCTGCAATCTCGCCATCCTCTCCTGTTTGCCAGTAATAATCGCGTTAACAACCTCACCATTATCAAGAGTTAAAGCATTCTTTACACCCATGTCCACACCGATTTTATTCGTAGGTGCAACCTTAACTGCTCGTGGCTGATAAGTGGTCACTACTAAATGATAACCATCAGCACGATACACTAATTTAGCATTCGCAAACTCAAGACTATCAGCACACAATTGCTCATAACCGCGAACACGTAATCTGCCGGGAATGTTCTGAACACGGATTTTAGTCATCATCCCTTTTGAATTAGGAATCAGATCATAAGTCACGCCATATTGTTTGAGATTGATAGAATCGACATTGCGAACAAACTTTAGTTTTCCAATCTTGCGACCATTCTTCTTCAATGCAGATAATGATTTGCGATCATTGCTCAATTGAGTTATCACGCTTTGCTGCATTTGGCTTCCAAGATGTTTGATTGCTCTTTTCTCAGTATCTCCGTTGGGGACTTTTACCTCAACTTCACCTTTGAGTTCTTTGATGTAGTCAAGATCAAAACGTTCTGCTGCAAGGGCAGCATTGCGAATCCATTTAGCCTCATGGAAAATACTTTTAATAGCCTCTTTTTGCTGTTTATTCATGGAAGATTGTACGATTTTTAGGTCATACACTTTGACAATCATGGTTTTTCTGCGTTCACGAGTTGCTTTTCCTGCTTCTTTGATTCTCTTGTTTTTGGCAAGTCTGGCTTCTTCTGTGAGGGTTTTTGGTGCGCTTGTGCGTTGTGCCATGATTGTCACCTCCTTGATATAATAGGCTATCTTATCTTATTATATCAAAAGGTTGGTTGTGATGGGTGCTGTTCAGAATTTGCGTTATCATTTTGTTTTTGCTACGAAGTTTCGTAGGGGGTGTTTTAGTGGTATTGAGGGTGATGTGGTGAGGGCGATTGAGTATGCTGTGTCGAAGTCTTCATGCAAGTTAGAGCGTGTTGCTGTTGAAGATGGGGATCATGTTCATTTGGTAGTGAGGATGTCTGGGACTTATTCTGTTTCTGGTTTAGTGAACCGTTTGAAGTCTTTGAGTTCTCATCATTTGTGGGAGATGCAGGGGGATCATTTGAGAAGATTTTATTGGGGTGGTCGTCATTATTTGTGGAGTGGTGGTTATTATGCTGCTACTATTGGCGATGTGAGTGCTGATCATGTTGATAAGTACCTGAAAAAGCAAGGCCACTGGAAATAATACACTTGCGCTTACATCAGCGAGGCTGAAGACCTCGCCGCTTTACGCGCTTTCGTGTAACGGTATCAATGAAAACATCAAGCGTTTTTGGAATTAACGATCTCATATTAAGAGATCTCTTCGAGATGGATCAATGGTCTTGAATATCCCTCTACCTTGTGATCCATATCAACACTGATAACCCTGAACTTTGTTCCTCTGGCAAGGGTAACCTCTTCCTCATAAGATCCATCCTCATTCCACTTCGCTGATTGAGTAGTATCAATCTTCATCAGAACACCAGAGATATAATCAGGAGCATTCATACCAGAGAACTCATGAGATATGTCTTCAGATGTAGAAGTAGACACGAACTCATTGAAGACAACCTCGTTACCAGCCTCCCCGATATGCTTCTTCACCCATTCTACAGGATTCATGTCAGTCTTGCGAGGAAGATCGGAATTTGCTGTCTTCACCCCACGAAAAAGAGTATGATTTGATTTTCTACGAGGGCACCTCGCCAACGCTTTATCCATGTTATCAATCACTTTTCTTTGATCATCAGATAAACTGCCCACATCATCACGTCTCAAAGCATCATTGATCTCACCATGCTCAAAGGAACCATACGATTCCCAAGCATCCCTCTCATCATCAGAAAGAGAATTTCTCCATGTTGATACAAGAGAAGAATGATTTGTAGAAGACAAGGACGACACAGAAGAGAATGATCTCTCCAAAACTTCCTCAGAAAAAGAATGTGCCTCCTTCATGTTCTCAAAATGCTGTACTGAACCCAAGGGGCATTCAATCTTATCTGCCCTGCATCTGTTCATCTCGCCAGTTTTGCTGCTCACGTGATACTTGACCATTATCCCTCCCCATGTTTTCAGATGAACACACATGATGATTCTCTAATCTCACACACGATCTAAACTATTGATGCCAATCAACCCCGATCCAGCATGGACTAGGAAATCATTTCTGCAAAAGAAGCGAAGTTGTGTATACGCAAAAGAGGGTGAGAATTAGATTCTCACCCTCTTTCACCTTATTATTCAATTGTCATCAAGTTTACATCTATCTATTTAAAATAGATCAGACCTGACATGACTCACAGTAAGAGTTTGCATCCTCAACCTCTGTTCCTGCAAGTGTGGAAGGACGTACACGGACGTAGTAAATCGTCTTGATACCCTTCCTCCATGCATAAATGTATGCCTTATTGAGATCTCTGGTTGTGGCCTCATCAGTCACAAAGAGAGTCAAAGAAGCACCCTGATCAATGTGAGGTGTAGCAGCAGCATACACATCAATGATGGCTTCAGTTCCTACCTTGTATGCATCAGCGTAGTAAGGCAGAGTTTCCTCACTCAAGTATGGCTGTGGGTAGAAGACTCTACCAATCTTTCCTTCCTTCCTTGCCTCAATGTTCTGAGCAACAGGATGGATAGAAGAAGTAGAATAAGAAATGTAACTGATGCTTCCTGTTGGCGCAACAGCGATCAGGTACGCATTATATAGACCATCTCTCATCACATCTTCCTTCAACTGCTTCCAGTCTTCAGCAGTAGGCACATGCATACTTGTCTTCTTCAGAAGTTCTTTGACCTTCTCAGTCTTGACTTCTGAGTACTGACCGTTTGTGTACATGTCGAAGAACTCACCTGTAGCATACTTTGACTTCTCAAACTCGAAGAATGTCTTTCCCTTCTCCTTTGCCATCTTGTTGGATGCCTTCATAGCGTAGTAACGTACTGACATGAAGTACAAGTTGGTGAAGTCTACTGCTTCCTCAGATGCGTAATAGATGTGCTCACGTGCAAAGAATCCGTGAAGGTTCATTGCACCCAGACCAATAGCATGACTCAACTGGTTTCCACGCTCAATGGATGGAGCAGATGAGATGTTGGACAGTTCTGACACTACTGTGAGCGCACGTACTGCTGTTTCCACTGACTGACCAAAATCAGGTGAATCAAACATGTTGGCAACATTGAGAGAGGCGAGGTTACAGGAGATGTCTCTTCCAACGTGGTCATAGTTTCCATCTTCATTAAATGTTGACGGAGTTGAGACCTGAAGAATTTCAGAACAGTTTCCTGTGACAATGCCATTGAAGATAATGGAGTGACCATCTTCTACAGTGACATCATATACATCCTCTACACCGTCAGGAACAATGTCTCTGACAACAGCCTTGTAGCGGTGTGTGCTGTATGGTGTTCTGTTCTTATCCCATACCAATGACTTTTCCTGCCATGCTTTCTGCTGCCTGTCTGTCCAGTTCAGAAGTTCATAGAGAGCAACGACTTCAGCCTGTGCAGATGCCTTCAGATTCCACACTTCTGCTACATCATACTCCTTCTCTCCGCCCTTGCTATCAGGAAGGGTATCCTTACCTGCCTTGCGGGAGAGGTACAGCCTAGTGAACACGTTCATGTTCAATAGCATCCTCTGAACTTCAAGGAGAAGTTCCCTATTTGTGGAAGTCAGTTCAATGGTTGCAGACTTTGATGTTCCTGTAATGCAACCATCTGCCTGATAGAGACCCGAAAGGTAGCCAACCTGTGTTGACCTGTCTCCTCTGAGTACGAAGTCAGGGACAATCTCCTTATTATCCTTAGTGAAATCATTGTTTTTAAGGATTTCCGCAAGGATTGTAGAAGAAAGCGTCCATTTATTGTACTTCTCGCTTTCAGTGAAAGTAGGAATACGTGTGGACTCATCAACGAGACCAATGGCATCATCACTGTAGAAGATGTTCTCCACGATCTTATTGATCTTGCTGATCTCTGACTTATTCTTTGGCTTGATTGTCAGTCTTGCAGATGGTGAGTACTTAGAGTCCTTGTCCTCTACAAGAGAACCCTCACCTGCAATGAATCCTGCAATGAATGCAAGATCAGGCTTGTGAACGTGTCCGTATGCACCCTCTGATGGTTGAATGAGAACTTTGTCACCTGGCTTGACCTCACCCAAGGGGATCTTCACAAGGATAGGATCATCATTCTCGTCCTTACGCTCCACGTAGATCTTATGGTACTCTGTTGCTCTTAACTCATACCCCTCAATAGTGGACATTTTGAACACAGGAGTATTCTCTGCTGTCTTGAACATCTTGGTTGATGTAACACTGGCTACTCCGTCTGCATCAAGATCCATAGTACGTGCTCTCTCATCAACGATGACGTTGAAGGAATTTTGTGATTCAAAGAGGTCTCCTGCACGGACGTTTCCTGAATCTGTAAGCAACTGTGTCTCTGCTGTGACGCAGAGGTTGGAATGTGTAACCTTTCCATCCAACTGTGACTGCGCGTTTACGTTGTCCTCAAACATGAGGTAGGGGTATCCTGACTCAAACTGTAGCTCAGCAATGGTCTGGAAGAGTGAACGTGCTTTAATCTTTTGCTTACGGATCTTGGGGTTATCTACCATATCGTAGTACTCTTCCGTGATATCGATGTCACTGAAAGGCTTACCGTAGAATTTCTCAACATCATAAGGTGAGAACAGATACATGTCATCATTGCGCTTAGCAAGTTCAAAAGTGATGTCAGGAATGACAATACCAATGGAAAGTGTCTTAATCCTGATCTTCTCATCTGCGTTCTCACGCTTAGTGTCAAGGAATCTCATGATGTCAGGGTGGTGTGCGTTCAAGTACACTGCACCTGCTCCCTGACGTGCTCCCAACTGGTTAGCATAGGAGAATGAATCCTCAAGAAGTTTCATGACAGGAATGATTCCAGAGGACTGTCCCTCAATGTTCTTAATAGGAGCACCCTGCTCACGAACGTTGGTGAGGTTCAAAGCAACACCGCCACCACGCTTAGACAACTGCAAAGCGTTGGTAATGTTTCTTGCAATGGATTCAAGGTTGTCTTCTGTTCTCAAGAGGAAGCAGTTGTGAGCAATGTACCCTCTTGCTACATAGGTATGATTGTTCTCTACTTCAAGATTGTAAACAGTAGTAGTTTTTTCTTCGAATGAAGATGCCTTTACTTTATACATTACGTATCCATCAATGATCCTTGCAAATCTAAACTGATCAGAGGCAAGTACACCATCAAATCTATCTGCATTTTTATCAATGTATTTAATGAAGTCAACATTGTTTTCGCTGATAGCAGGAATCTTCAAGGTGGATGTAGGTGACCCTGAAGCACTGAAGAAGGTTCTCTCATACGGAAGAAGTCCAATCCTCAAAGCAGCAGTTCTTAATTGAGAAATAATCTCAGGGTTGGACAAAGAGACTTCTGCGCTTCTGTCAAGGACTGTTCCATCCCCTCTGAAGCATCCTACAAGCATACCTTTGAGGAATTCATCAGAAGCATCAAGTAGAAGAGTGTTCAACCTCTTCTTATTAAATCCAGTTCCGATAAGGGAAACAAAGAATTCTCCCATAATTTGAGACCAAGCAGCCACATTCGTTGAGCCATCTACGTTTTCTCTCACAGTAGGCGTAAAGCCGAAGATTCTTTCAATCAGATTGACGGTATCCTTGATAAAGATATCTTCTTTTGATCCGAAAGTGAATCGAATTCCCTTATTTACCCCATTCGTGTAATGAGCATATCCCTCAGAAATGTAGTATCCTACAAGTCGTCCGAAATCTTCGTTCACAGAGATGGTGTTTTTCAAAGAATATGAGTTCTTTAAAACATTAGACCCCTTCTTTTTATTGTTTTTCTTGTCGATTGATCCAATGTAAACAAGATCGTTTTCTACATCAACATCAAGAGTCCTACCCCATGTAGATGGCGTTTTAACGTAATCTGAAATCTTCAGTTCTGAAACAGATTCGGAACTTCTTCTTGGAACAGACAGAGCAATGAAATCACCAGGAAGAACTTCTCCCGCTGCAATCCACTTTACATTCTCAGTACTTCCATCACCATCAATTAAGGTGTCTTGAGATGAGTTTTTTCTGTAAACAAGGACAGGGTGCTCTTTAGTAGAAGAGAACTTTTCTTTTTGTCCAATAACAGTAAGAGAAACTATTCCGTCACTTTCCTCACGAGACATAACTCCTGTTACCTTTTGCACGCTGCCATCGTGTGTGTAAACTGAATCCCCCTCAACAATGTTGGAGATTGTAATTTCACCATGGGGTGTAGAAATTGGTGTATCGCCTTCGAAACACGACACCATCTCACCACGCTGCTTCTTTCCTGCATTCAAGAAGGTTGGAGTGGCAGGCTGGAAACGTCCGCCCATCATCTCATCAAGCAAGTGCTCTGCAGCATCCTCGTCACCATCAGCAAGGTAAAGAGCAACAACGACAACCCTATCCTCATAGCGTTCAAGATATCTCTTGCCGTCGAATGTCTTCAGAGTATAGGATGTGTAGTACTTGAATGCTCCCATGAAGGATGGGAAACGGAACTTGTAAGCGTATGCCTTCTTGTAAAGTGACTTCACGAAATCGAAGTCATACTTGTCGAAGAGTTCCTTCTCGTAGTAGTCATTCTTGAAGAGGTAATCCAGTTTCTCTTCAAGATCGTGGAAGAACACTGTGTTCTCATTGACATGGTGGAGGAAGAATGCTCTGGCTGCCTCTTTGTCCTTATGCAACTGAAGTTTTCCATCTTCACCCATCAGTTTCACCTGGGCGTTCAACTCATGGTAATCCACGTTCTCTTCTTTGTCGTGGGTTGTTCCATTGAATTCAGACATACTTGTCCTCCTTGTGTCGTGTTTTAAAGTCTATGGGCATTGGTAATCAATGCTTGGGGTAAAAAATGACCCACGAAAACAGCACTTACGTAGGTCACACATGAGCATCATCGACATGATGCCGTACTTTTTCTTTTTATTTTGTTGTCGGAGTATATTCTAACAAGAGTAGTTTAAAAATATTCCTCTCATAACTTCCTATATCACCATTACCTGTTAAGCAACCATTGATTTCATGCTGTTCTTCCATCATGGATAATTTCGATGTGAGATAATACACATGAATTTTCTCTCAACGAACAATTAAAATTCAGGGTCTGTCTTGATGAAAAGGAAACGTAAAACGTATCTTACCACAATCATAAACTCTCTGAATCCCATTGATATGAGCCAACTGTGATTCAGTTAAAGATTCATCATAAAAAAGCGAAGGATCATTCTTAAACCTCTTCTTCCTGAAACCGAACTTATGCTTCCTCTCATTCCTGAAGATGTAGTAATAATCAGGAGGCAATATCTTATCCTGAATCCATCCTGTTTTCTCATACAAACCACCATCAGAAAAAGATAAATCAGCAAACGTCGTTAGCATAGAATTCGGATGCTCTTTCATGAATGCTTTGACTATTTTAGAATGACCACCAATGACATGTTCAGACGTAGAATACCTCTCCAATATGTAACCATTCTTTGCCTTCTTGAAGGATGCAATTGCTACAAGAACGCCTGATCCCTTGTCTTTCAGACCCCAATGTTCAGAAGCACTCACTGATCCTTGAATGTGATTACTCTCATGGAATGCTGATGCTTCCCACCTGTCCACTATGCTGACATTCGTATTCCTTGCATAAATTCTTCTCTGATTATTAATTCCCATCACATGCTGAACATGCTTCTTGACAATCTCTTTCTTATTATTCCAATCATCCTCCCACACAGTTAACAATCTGATCCCTTGATCATGGCATGCCCAATATTTTTCAGAGTGCTTTTTCTTCCCCGAGAATTTTTCCTGATGCCAATAAATACCATTAAATTCAATGGCTACATTGATCTCTGGAAGATAGATGTCAAGTTCCTTTCCGTTGAGAACTTTCCTATCATTAGTGATGATTCTGCCATCATAGACATCCATAATGAATTCAATGAATTCCTTCTCCCGCTTAGATGTCCCTGCTTCATCACATTTACGACACCCTTCCTTGCCAGCAAAGTGAGCATCAAAGGACTGATAGAATGTGCCATGATCATCTATTGTGCAGATGATAGGAGAAGATGTTTTAACATTGAAGGAACTCAAGTCAACCTTGGAGTAATCATACCTGCCAGATCCATGAGATTGTATCTTGTTGTCAAACTTGGCAGTATCATATGGGGCATATTTATTACATTTTCTACAGCCGTTGTTTCCTCTTAAGTGAGAGTTGGCTTCAATCCTATAGGATTCACGGTGCTCATTACAGATGACAGTGATTTTCTCATGAAGGTTCTTGAATTGCATCACTTTGGAGTAATCAAATCGATCTCCATGTTTCTCTTTTGCTCTTGTGACATATTCTTGTACAGAGATCACACTTTGCCCATTGCATTCAGAGCAACCGTTCATTCCTCGTAAATGATTTTGAGCATTCTGGGTGAACTCGCCATGTTCTCTGCAAAGAACAGTGATCTGGTCAGCCATTTTGGTAAATCTCGTCTGGGAGTAATCAAATTTATCCCCATGGATTTCTTTTGCCTTTTGAATATACTCTTCAGGAGACATTCTTCTTGTTGCCATAGCGCATTCTTTGCACCCTGTACCACCTTTGCTTCCCAAATGTGTGTTAGGGTAAGTAGAGAATTCACCATGATCAGGACAGATGATGATCACTTTTTCTTTGAGTTTAGTGTACTGCGTTGGAGAGTAGTCAAACCTGTCCCCATGAATACTTTTTGCTCTTTGAATGAAGTCCTCTGTATTCCTGATTCTCATTCTATAATGTCTCCTTGAGCAAAAGTAAGATCCTGTGAACATGAGTTGACCATGTTCACAGGATCTTACCAATTTCTATCAATCAGAAGTCCCAGTCATCGTCATCTGTTTCTTCTGCCTTTCCAATCACATAGGATGATCCTGATCCAGAGAAGAAATCGTGTGTTTCTCCCGAGTTTGGAGACAAGGATGCAATGATCTCAGGGGATACTCTGGTCTCTTCCGCAGAGAACATGGGATCATAACCAAGATTCATCAGAGCCTTGTTGGCATTGTATCTAAGGAATACCTTAACCTCTTCAGAGAGTCCAACCTTGTCATACAAGTCTTCTGTGTACTTCATTTCATTCTCATAGAGATCCATCAAGAGGTCATATGTGAATTCCTTATATTCCTCCTGCTTGTCAGCAGAGAGTTTGACGACCTCTCTTTGGAAAAGCGCACCGATGTAGTAACCGTGAATGCTCTCGTCCCTGATGATAAGGCGGATGATGTCTGCAGAGTTAGGTAACTTGGCGTGGGACGCAAAGTACAATGGAAGATAAAATCCTGAATAGAAAAGGAAGGATTCAAGAACTGTGGATGCAATCTTTTTCTTCAGAGGGTCTTTTCCATCATAGTATCCTTCAATTATACGTGACTTTTTCTGCAGGAACTCATTCTCTCGTGACCACCTGAATGCATCATCAATCATTTCTGTTGATGCAAGAGTGGAGAAGATAGAAGAATAAGATTTAGCATGGACTGATTCCATGAATGCAATATTTGTGAACACCGCTTCCTCGTGTGGAGTGGTAGCGTCAGGAACCATGGAGATTGCACCTACTGTTCCCTGAATAGTGTCAAGCAATGTCAACCCTGTGAACACTTTCATTACAAGATCTTTTTCTTCTTCAGTGAGGGTGTTCCATGATGGGATATCATTGGAAAGTGCAATCTTTTCTGGCACCCAGAAATTCGCAACCAACCTATTCCATACATCACCACTTAATTGGTCATCAATTCTGTTCCAGTTGATTGCTTCTGTTACGTTTGTCTTTGGATCTCTCATACCCACCTATCTCCTGTTATGCTCAATTTAAAATAAACTCGTATGTTTGCATACATGATTACAATACATACCCTCTCTACTCTCAACGGATTGAAGTATGTATATTATTTCTTTTTCGTATCTCTAAGAAACAGTTTTATTATCTTATCAAACTGATAGTTTTTTCCTTGTCCTATATGCTGCCACGTACTTCACGATATCGATTGCTGATTCGCTCATTGTGATGTTGTCAGGATATCGTCTATTGTTGGAGTGAATGAAAACAAAGTCTTCTTTGTCAAATCCTGATTTTCCATTCTTTAAACAGATCTTTCCTTTAATGTGTGTATTCCCGTTTGCTTCAATATGAATGCACAAGTATACTGATGTCATCATTGCTAACATTGTTTCTTCTTTGCTTACAGGGATGATCTTGAGGCATCCTTCTGGTTCTTCAATGTTTTCTGGGTAACAGCATTCGCATAACGTGTCCCCGCACCTTGTATCGGTAGGCATTGATATATCTCTCTTTCTCAAAAAGCAACGAGTTTCTTGATCTCTTCGTTGACTTTGGTCGCTTCTTTGTGGGTGAACCTACATTCACTTGGATCATAGTAAGTGAAATTATTATCTTCATCTGCTACAGTTTCATTACTAAAGCCTGTATAAATCCTATATTCAATCGTGTTGTTTGCTCTGTCTAAGATTTCTGTATGTACTTCATGTGCGTTAGTAATAGAACTCTTGGTCACCCATGATGATTCAACTTCTTGGGTTTCAGCCAAGTCGAATAATTGCTTCGGGTCAATAGAGGACAGATCATGTCCTCTGCTGGCATTGATTAGGTGTTCAAAAGTTTCGGTTGTCTCTGCCACAGATGTTGGAAGGATATTGCCGAATGCGTTGATGAGGGATGTTCTTTTCACGAGGATTCTCCTTGTTTTCTTTCTTTCGGATGTAGAAAAGCACCACAGGAGATATTTTCTTCTTATCTCTGTGATGCTTTTCTATTTTGTTTTTTGTATTTAATTTTGTTCTTGTTTTGGCCCATGTTCCCCATGTATTGCTATGCGTGGCTACAATTGTCTTACCAATTTTTTCCAAGCATGGCAATGAGCATGGCATGATGCCAGAATCAAGGCTTCTAGAAGAGAGCGTCGTCAATGAGAGCAATGTGCTGTTCACTCTTATAAGCATTGCAGACATGACACCCACCTCTTTTCATACACTCATATCGTTGATGTAATACTTCGTTATTGTATCACGGTAGGATGGGGTTGTCAAATACTATGGTGTTGAGGTTTTCGCCCGATAGGAACAGTTAAAATAGGCATTTGGTAAAATAGGGAAAATCATGATCATCAGAAAGTCCATAGCCATGGAAACATTGTCAAACTATGTACCATTATTAGCAATTTTAACAGGCAGTTCATTAATATGGTTAACATGCATCATACTTCTTGTTATTTGGCTTTTAATGATTTTGAATTTGGTCCTCAAAGGAAAAGTAGCATCTGCTATGCTTTACTTAGTATTATCCTCGTTTTTAATTTTACCTATTTTCTTTTTTGTACGAAACCTTGAAGATAAACAATCTGCTAACCCTGCTGGGGGCGTCATTGAAACAGACACACAAGAACCAGCCACGGCAGTAGAGACAACACCGCCACCAGCAGAATCTATACCTGATCCTGTAGATTGGTCATTCCTTCCATGGTTTGTTGGCATTGCTATTGTATTGATTGCAGTTGTTGCTGCCTTCTTTGTGATGGCTCATTATCTTCCTAAGATGATGTCTGCAAGAGACCAGAGGAAACAGATGGAGATCAATCAGAGAAATCATAGAAATGATCTCATCGACAGGAGGAATAGAGCAATTGCTTCTATTGAGTCTACCGTCACAGAAAGAGGACGAATTGAACTTGACCCAGTATGGACTTTTGATTACCCCGAGTTTACTAACATGTCTTCTCCTGTGATCATTGAACTCTCTAGAAAACAAAAGATTGCTGTTTCTAAAGCCGATTTCATCAAAAATGTCCCAGATGATTCTTTGACTACAGATGACATCAAGGAAGTAGAACATGCTTCCAGCGAGTTCGCTGCACAGTTGGAGACGGCTAAAGAGTACGCGGAGCAAGTCAAGTGGGGAGTTCTCTCTAGGGAAGAGAAGAAACTTTTGAAAACAGCAAAGCAATTGTTGAACATGGTGTCAGATGAGTCAGCATCTGAAAATGAAAGGCACGGAGCACTGAAATCATTGGCTAATGTAGTTGACAAGTTGAGGAATGACTATGGGCGTATGTCCTTTAACGTGACAAAGTTCTATACAGCCATTGAATCCACATCTAAAATGAAGATGTTGACTGCAGTATGATGCTGAATTGACAATTGATTGAAACAGAGAAGGTGGGATAGAAATCAAATCTATCCCACCTTCTTCGTGTTATCTATGAAGTTGTAGTTTTGAACATAGGACAATGATCACTGGTTGTATTCAGTGATGAAGATATCAACTTCACCAGATTTTGAGGTGTATCCTCTGATGATATCCTTGTCATCTTTGTACATTGTTCCTGTTGATCCTTGTCCATGTGAGTCAATGTAGTATTCTTTGACCTTGACATCATGGATAGTCTTCTCTCCAATGTACTCTACGTCAACGTCATCTTTCTTGATGAAGTCTTCTACGCTGTCAAGCGTGGCAAGGGCGAAATCATAATCTCCCTCTTCTTTAGTCTCATAACTATTGGGGAAGACCAGTTGCTCACCGCTGAGAGCAACCCTACTGCCATCAGATGTAAGATGAACTTGTTCTTTATCCAATGCTGTCTTGACAAATACTTCCTTGGGAGAGTTCTTAATGTAGGATGCCTCTGTGAACTTATCATGCATGCTCTTAAAGCCTACAGTTCCGCTTGTGGTAGAAGCGTCATTGTTGTCTATCTCATTCATCAGAGCGTAGGCAGAGGTAGTAGATGCTGCAACGACCATTGCAATACTTGCTCCAAAGACCAATGGCTTGGTGTATTTCTTCATGTGTTTCAACCTTGTCCAATCATGTTGATGTCTATGTTCACCTCTTATGATAGCAAACGATCATATTTTGGTATGAAACAATAAAGCACACAGGTTTTTAGTTGACCTGTGTGCTTTATTGTTTTTAATTATCGTTTCTTGTTTTTCCTTCTTGTTCCTCTGTCAGAAAGAGAACTTCTCATTTCATATGTTTTTCTCTTGTTCTCAATGTCTCGTGGGTCAGGTATTCCATACTTCCTCAAATCCGCTTCTTTGCTTGTCATTCTGATGAATGCTAGGAGGGAAAGGAAGAGGGATGCATATAGTGCAGATCTCGCCGTGTAGGCTGCGTCAAACTCGCCACCATAGATCAAGACGATAAGGAACACAGCAGCCACGATTGCAATACGTACACGCCATGCATAGGACAATCTGAACCTAAAGGGAATCCATTGTGGGTCTCTTGCTTTCATGACATTGCTTAAGAAGATGCTGACATTATAAAACAGACTGAAGAAGAGAAGAGAACCGGGAATGAGCATGAGGGATCTCAATACCATGAACAATTGCGTAAAGGGAGTAAAGATATCAATGAGTGCAGCGATGACAATGAAGACGACTAAAGAGATTCCTGTTACGGTGAAGAACTGCTTGAAATTCGTGTTGTACTGTTTTCTTAGCATGACAAGATAAGATATGAAAGGTTTATCTTTGTCAAGCCAAGCAAACTTGTTTCTCTTTGTTGTTTGTTCTGCTGCTGTGCTCACAGTAGTCTCCCCTTTGAAATGAATAGTTGAGATGCATCTTTAAGTGCTTGTTCTCTGTTCTCTGAATTCAATATCCTCTTTGCAGATTCCACTGTTTCATCAATCAAGTGTTTATGTGTCAGAAGGTCAGCAAAGAGCATTTCGCTGTTTCCTGATTGCTCTGTTCCGAAGACAGTTCCTGTTCCACGGTTTTCCATGTCTGCCTGAGCAACATCGAATCCATCTGCGTGATCCACAATGTTCTGTAGTCTCTTTTGGCTATTCTTAGTGTTTCCAATGGAGACGAGATAGCATTTGGATGGCTTTTGGTTTCTTCCTACACGACCTCTAATTTGGTGCAATGAGGCTGATCCCAATCTGTCTGCAGAGAGTACAATGACCCTAGTGGCATCAGGGATGTCTACACCAACTTCAACAACAGTGGATGCGACAAGGACATCATATTCCTTGTTGCGGAACTTGGTCATTGCTTCCATTTGATCATCTGGTTTCATTTTTCCATGGACGTATCCTACATTAATAGAGGACAGCACTCCATTGTTAATGGATTCATATGCTTTTTCCACTGATGCTGCATCGATCTTATCTGATTCCTTCACCATTGGGGCAATGATGAAGGTCTGGTTCCCTGTTTTTGCTTCATCTATGATGTCCTGCCACATGGGGTGATCCTTCTCATTGATAATTTGAGTAGGAGATTCTTGTATCCATTCAGTGACAATGGGGATTCTGCCAGGTGGCTTCTCATCAAGAATAATCATATCTACATCGCCAAAGAAACTCTGAGCAATAGAGCGTGGAATAGGCGTTGCTGTCTGCTGGATGAGATCTGGAACACGCTCATCTTCTCTGCTGGAAAGAAGTCTGCTTCGATCTTCTGCGGAGAATTTCTGTTGTTCGTCAATCACAATCAATCCGAGATTATTGTATTTCATTTTTGTTTTGACGAGTGACAGTGTTCCTACCACAATGTCGATCTCTCCATCCGCCACCTTCTTGTAAATAGCATTCTTCTCTTTTACTTTCATGCTTCCTGTGATCAGAGCAATGCTAACATCGTCTCCAAGGGGCGCAACAGCCCTCTCAAGACCTGCATACAACTGTCGGGCAAGAACATCTGTTGGGCCAACAATAGCAGACTGGTAGCCCGATTCTGCTGCTCTCAGGCATGACAGGAAAGCAATGATAGACTTTCCTGAACCTACGTCAGCGTTGACGAGGGTTGATGATGGTTCACTTCCTGCTAGAGAATGATTAATTTTCTCTAGTGCTTGAGACTGAGCATTGGTCAACGTAAATGGAAGAGACTCAATTGCTTTCTGTTGTAATGCTGAATCGGATTCTTCCATCTTGATTCCTTGATGAGAAACCTGATTCCTTCTTGATTCTTGAAGGACGAGTTGCATATAGACCATCTCATAGAAGGCAAGTGTGTCCATGCATGCTTCATGGTGCTCTGGGGAAGATGGGAAGTGCAGTTCATTGAACGCTTCTCCTGTAGGCATCTTATTATCTGGTTCAAAGTATTCAGGCATGGAGATATCAGCACCGCTTCTTGCTATCAACTCTCTGATAGCAGAAAGAATCAGTTTGGTAGTGATTCCCTTGGAGGGTTGCTGTTTGTACACAGGGACAACAGGAAGAAGTTCAGCATCTTCCATGTGATCAATGGAGATTCCACTGATTTGGGGCTTTAAATTGAAGTAACCGAATTTTCCTGTAACAATGACTTCATCACCCGTCTTGAAACGTGTAAGCAACCATCTTTGATTGAAGAAACTGACTCGGAGGTTGTTACCACCTTCAGTTTTGATCATGAAATAGATTCCTGATGCTCTTGTTCTTGGGTTGCCGAATTCTCCTGAGGAATCAATCTTTCCAACGATTGTCGCTGTTTCTCCTTCTTCAAGGTCTTTTAAGTCCTGTGATTCATTCTTGAAAATATACTTTCGTGGAATAGTCATAATAAGGTCATGCAGGGTGGCATATCCTGATTCCCTCATCTTCTCAGCGAGAGTTTTCTCTGATTTCCTCAACTGGTCATTGCTTTGTTTGTTTGCTCTGATGACATTGAGTTCTTCAATGTCAACGAACCTCAATGAATCCAGTGTGCCATCAAATCCTTCAATTGGGTCATTGACTAGTCCGTACACGTCATCATCTACACGGAATGGGGGAAACCTTTCATCCATGTTCTCACAAAGAGATTGGAAATCAAGAAGTTTTCCTATTTGAAGGGAATAAATGCCTGTTCTTCTGTAGTAGGCACTAAGTTTTCTCAACACATCAGTATACACCCATACTTGTGGAGCAGAGATTTCAATAGTGGTCTTATCATCACTAATTCTCACATGCGGATCAACAGCGTTGTCAGCAAGTGTAGCCAATGCTTTCACGTCTTCTTTGGAGGACAATCCACCATGAATAGACTTGATAATATGGCGAAGAATAAATGCATTGACAGATGACCTGTTAGCTTCCCAGATGTTTTTGGAAGTTTTGGAGAAACCCTCTAGTTTATTAAGATCTTCATCTGTAGAAAGATCTTCAATGGAATAGAATTTGATCTTGTTGTTGTCAACATGAATGATGACTCTTTTATAAGTTTTAGTGTATGCCCATTCTGGCTTATTGTCTTCACTAAATAGATTAAACTTCTCTTCTTCTAAAGTCTCATTATCTTCTGAAAGTTCATCAACGCCCTCAGGAGGGAGAAGAGGTACAATCTCCTCTCCCTCCCACAAGTCAACTTCAACTATTCTCATCTTCTACTCTCCATTCGAATCTATTTCAGAGAGGAAGATCGTTGTTACTACTTAGTTGACTGCTTCACTTCTGGATACGATCTAAAGAATCCTGATCCAACTCTCCGATTGCATAAACTATTCGTCTTGCATACTTTATTTTATCAAAAGGGTCTCCAAGATCAATGTTGGAATACTCTTCAACTTTAGCGCCAAGGAGCATGAGATTATCATTATCGTAATCGAGTACAGTGAATGCTCTATCCAGTGGGTCTTCAATATTGATGACTGATCGAAGAAGATTCAATCCTTCATCTTCTTCAGTGATCTTTCCTGTCATCATGTGGTAGACGATGTTTGCATAATTCAATTCGCCTTCTACCTGCTCATGAATCCTCTTCTTCTCATCGTCTGACATCTTAGAATATTCATTGTAGGTAGCAAAAACATTCTCAACGTCACTAAGAGTAATCTCATATGTTGAATGCTCTTCAGGTGGTGTCACCATCTGAACAGGTGTGCTATTTGCAACAGGTGTGCTATCTGAAACGTGATGATCACTAACAGAAGACTGATGATCTTCCGTTGTCTCATCTGTAGATGAAACAGTATCTTCTTGTGCATCTGTGACTACAGATGTCACATCATCGTTGACATGCTCAACATTTTGTGTTTTATTATCTGTGTTTGCAACAGTTGACTCTTCAGCATTGTTTTCATTGAGAGCAATGTTATCGTATCCGAAGGAGTAAGTGATCTCTTCAACCCTGGGTTCAAAGACACTTGAATCAAAGGGCTTTTCAGTATCGCTTTCATTGGTATTAGTAGAGGGTTCCTCTTCATTGTAGTATGAAGAATAATCCTCTGTTGGTGAGACTGTTTCTGTTTCTCCTTCTTTAGTGTCTTCATACTCAATGGTGGTAGAAGATTCCTGAGTGTTATCTTCTGGTGCAGAAGTATATTCAGACGCAACTGGTGAAGAATAATCATCCTGTGTTTCATTCTCAGAATAATCCGTGCTGAACATCTCTTCTTGACTCTGGTTAACCATGTCGTTTTGTGGCTCAGGTTCTGCTTTCTTACTGTTTCCGAAAATGCTGATCTTCTTCACGTCTTCCTCGTTGTTTGTCTGAGAATAAGATGGAGTTGTAGGTGATTCATCTTCTTCATCGTTGAAGAAGTCATTACCTTCGTCTTCATCATCTGTTAAGCCACTGCTCCCAAAATAATCAGCACTGCTTGAGAAAGCAGGCTCTCTCGTGAAAATACTTGGGTCGTAGGGGATATCGCCTTCATCAGATTCCTCTGACATGGCTTCAGTAATGAAGTCGTACTCTGACTCTTTGCCCGTATTGAAATCGGACTCTTCTGAATGATAAGATGAACTCATATTTACTCTCACTTTGTTTGAATTGATTCAGTAATTACAATATCCTTATTTTCGTTTACAGAGATGACAATTCCGTGCGAAGAATTATTATCTCTTGTCTCAAGGTATTCAGCAAGAGCATGGGAGATGACTTTAGATGTCTCTCGCTTGATTTCTCTTGCGCCATACTTATTGATCTGAGATTTCTCAATGATGATGTCAAGAATGCTGTGATCAAAGTCCTCAATGTGAACATCAGAATTCCTTTTCATTCTTTCTGACAGAGTATTGATTTCCTTCTGAGCAATAAGGTAACCCGTTTTTTCATCAAGATTATTGAAGATGATCATTCCGTCAAGTCTGTTGAGGAACTCAGGTTTGAAGTTTTTCTCCATCTCTTTTCTGAAAGCATCCTTGGATTCTTTTTCAGCATTGTCCATGAAGTTTGACGGCTGGAACCCGGAGATCTTCTTAGCATTCGCAGAAGACTCAACTCCTGTATTGGTTGTGAGGACAATAATAGACTTGGAAAAGTCAACAACGTCACCAGAGGATGATGTTGCCTTTCCCTCATCAAGAACGCTCATGAACGCCATCCAAATGTCCTCGTGCGCCTTTTCTACCTCATCAAGAAGGATCACTGTACGCGGATTGTCCTTGACAAACTTTGTCAAAATGCCGCCACCGTTCTCATCGAAGCCAGCATAGCCAGGAGGAGCACCGAAGAGTGATGATACCTTGTGCTTTTCAGTGTATTCAGACATGTTGATGAAAAGGAAACTCATCTTCTCGTCAGCAATGTTCTCAGCAATCTGCTTTGCCGCTTCTGTCTTTCCTGTTCCTGTAGGTCCAGCGAAGAGGAATGATCTCAAAGGCTTCTGGTCATCAGTGAGGCCATTGGTAGCAATCTTAAGGCTATCGACAATCTGTTTGAGTGCTTCATCCTGACCTATAATCTTGTCTGAAAGAATTTTGTACAAGTCAGATGACTTCTTGTAAGAGATGGGGTTCAACTTAACAATGTCACTGACAATCTTTCCATCAGCAAAGTGATCTGCTACTTTGACAAGTGAAGGCTTTCCTTCATCGTCGTAAAGATCTTCATTCTGTGCAAGAACATAGTTACCCGCAATTTTCTGTGTAATGATGATCCAGATGGAAGGCGAGAGCACTGAGAAACCATCATGATATGCAGCACTCTTTCCGACCTTTTCCTCTACAGCATTGATAGCAATCCTGATGTCTTCCTTAGTGAAGTCAATCTTGAACTTTTCATTGATGTACTTATTGGTATTGTGGTACAAATAGTCCTCAATGAAGTTCTTCTCAAGCGGGATATCTGCATCGCTTACTTCCCAATTGTCATCTTCGCTAACGCCCTCATTCAAGAACTCTACAAGGTGTTCTTTCTCACCATAGATGATGATCTTCGCATCGCTCTTGAGCAATGAGACAGCCTGTGCAACAGTTGGGGAATCTGTCACTACGCAGATAGAGGAATCCTCAATGGCATGGTCATCTGTTACTTTCTCAAAGATGAAGTTAAAAAGATCGCTCGCATCGATGTCTACACTGTCTTCATCGACAGTGTTAATGTTGAAGTAATCCGAAGGGAACTCATCTTCATCATTCTCTTTGACATCATTCTTTTTGAATCGAGAAATAAGTCCCTTAATATGCTTTGCAGCCTTGGAGTATGATTCTTCCTCGTGTGTGAGATTTTCCTCTCTCACATCATCGTCATCATTGGAATCCTCATCTGTGGATTCATCATTGTTTACAGAGGAAGCAAAGGCGCGAGAGAAAATCTGCAAGTTCTCATCGTCAATATGAACAAATCTCATATCTGAATCTTCATCGATCCTCGTGGAATAGCGAGAGAAGTCAGAAACGAACTGATGGGTAAGGAAACGGGAAGATAGTTTATCATCTGCAAGTACACAGATTCTGCCGGATTCATAGAATCCGACAGCCATCTCGTCTATTTCTTCTTTATAATTTTTAGGAAGTTGCGAGATCTCCATAGGTGAAAATCCATTATCTTTCATCGTGACATCCAGTGTTACTACGGAAGTGTTTTCTGTTGTTTCATTGGCGAAGTTTGTCACTCGCAACCTCTTTCTTCTGTCTTATGTGCTTATGTTCAGCATTGTATCAAAAACAGTAGAAGATCACTCACTCTCCCTGTACTTTCTCTCTTCAAGGAGAGTAGCAAGCCTGTTGACGTACTCCTGAAGGCTAGTGATCTGATCGTACATCTGGTCAAGTGAAGAGCCAGGAACAGCGTCAACAATCACTTCAGGATCAGGGAAGGTCTCGGAGGAGATAGCCATGTTGGAGAGGTTGCTCAGCACATACATTACTTCTGGTGAAACTCCACCTTCGCCCTTGATTTGAACATCAATGAACTCACCATCTGCAGATGAAGTGATGTTGTCAGGAGCGTCTGGTGTGAACCCTTCACTGTCCTTATTGGTTTCCTTTCCATCATGCTCTTCAAGGAAAGCATCTGCAGCCATTTCAAGGCCCTTACTGATGCCGTCAGCCTCCGCTTCAGCCAATGACTTCTCCTTGGCCTCAATAGCCTTCTTGTCTTCTTTCTGCTGCTCTTTCTTTTTCTTCATCATCTCTTCAAGGAAGTCTTCTGCCTCTTCTGCAGTCTTACCTTCTGTGGCTTCTCTCACCTCATCAGTGATGCGAGGAAGTTCCTTCTTGATAGCGATAGCCTGAGCTTGTGTCAACTTTACCTTTGTTCCTTCAGGTGTTGCTTGCTCAAGTTCACGGATGACTCTTGACATGTCAAGAAGTCTATAACTGGTTTGTGGAGAGATTTCGAACTCTGTCTGCACATACTCTTTCCACGTATTGTAGCCAAGAATTCTGTATGCCTTGCCATCGTGTGCTCTAGCAAGAAGAATATAAAGAGCATCTGAAGTTGATCTGATTGCTGTAGTGAGGTCTTCTGCTTCCTCACGACTCATGGTTGCAGAACTTTCAATGATGTCATTGACATCTGAGATCATTGAATCATCTACTTCAATTACTTCACCGGAAAAGTCCTCTTCTTGATCTTCAAGTTCAAGGTCTTCAATACTGTCGAGAATGTCATCCATGGGTTTTCTCCTTTGTCATAAAACTTTCCCCTATCATAGCAAAACTGTTTTTAATACTATGATCAATGCAGGCCAGATAAAAATGGGCACCATGGGGAATGAAATTTTAGTAGTCAATATCTTTACCTCTTTATTCCTGATTTTAAAAATCAATGTATAACCAATGAGGAAAAAGAGGAATAAGTAGAGGTAGTAATTCAAACCTTGCACACCTGCAATGGGAACAATGGAAGCACAGACAAGGATCATTGCTCTGGTATCAGACATTCCAATACCTTTGAAGAGGATTCCCAGTCCTACAATAATAAGAACAAGCAGGTAGAACATGAATGAGGACATCATATCGTTTGCCGCGTAATCCCATAAGGCGCAAGCAATCACAGAAACATAACCCATGATAAGTGTCCATCTGTATGCTCTTCTCACCTTGAAGTCAGTGACTGTTTGTACTGATGTGTACACAAGAGAAGAGGTTACAGCAGCAAGCAAAGCACTCAATGATGTAGAATTATTAATGTGATCTGCTATAAAAAAGGACAAGCCAAAATTTGCAAGTAATGTGACACTAAGTGCAACAAGGTTGAGTTTCTTCCAATCAAATGGGTGCATTTTTTCACTCTTCATCCATTTTTCTTGAGTCTTAAAACTGATGAAGAAAAGGAGAAGAGAAAAAATAACTGATAAACTAAGAAACAACATGTGTCCGCCTTTAAATAACTATGGTATCGAATAAAAATATCAGATGTTTACAGCAAAATAGCACTGAGAAGAAAATCTCAGTGCTATTTTGATCAATGATCAATCAGAGCGCGACAATACACACAGTGAAGATCTCTTCAATGTCATTTCCATCATTGTCTACACAGACAACCTGCATGACCTTTGATTGCTCCACCCACTTGATTTTCATGTTGGCGGTAGTGACAGGCAACATAGCCTTTCTCACAGCATCTCTGAGAACAGTGATCTCAATGTCTTCTTCAATCTCTGAATCAATGAGGTCAATATTAATGCTGTTATTGTCATCAATGTCACTCATGCTCATCTTAGAATTCTTGATGACAACCTTTAGATTCTTGGTGTTAGAATCCAAAGAAAGGTTGGAAATAGCGTTCAATGCTTTCTCAAAATCCTTCTTGCTGAATGTAGCAGACTGATTCGTTTTTTCAGCAGCCGCCTTCATCTGTTCGGAAGGCTTCATCATAACTTCATCAGAGTTGGTTGAGAAAAGGACGATTCTACCGTCACCGAAGGAATAACCGAATCCCATATTGGTAGATGTAATCAATGCAACAGGAGACCCTACTGTCTTAGTGGAGTTGGCGATAGTAGCCTTGGAAGCAGGAAGAGCATATGTCAACTGCTGTTTTTTCTTTCCACCTGCTGTCTTTGCTGGCACGAAGGGAACTCTGACTTCACTGAATGCGAACTTGTCTGTCGCAATAGCAATAACCTGTTCAGATCCTGTTTTCTCCATATCGAAAACAAACCCAACAGAGTTGACAAGTGTCAGCGTACTGGATGGATCGGAAATCTTGGACACTCTTGAAATGATTTCAAAGAACTCTGCTTCATCAACTTCACCAATAGTGATAATCTCTGGCTCTGATGGTGAGACTTGATCCAGAAGAGGAATATGGAACTTGTTTCCCCCTTGCGTTTTCACAAGAAGTTGGCTCTTCTGCTCTTCGATCTGCATTTCACCAGGAAAATCCTTGATGACTTTGGCAAGGTTCTTCACAAACTTGGCGTCCATGAGAATTTTTGTTTCCTCAAAATCACCATTGAAGTTGCTGATGTCAAGATTATCCTTTGCATATTGTGTACCATCAAAGAAGTACACATGCGCTGAATCCTCTGAATCCAATGCCAAAATGACGGGATGTGTTTCCTTTAACGCTGCTCCCTGTGTAACCCAAGAAATTGCATTGGAAAAATCTTCGGAATTTATTTTAAACTTCATCAATGATACACTCCCTTTAAAATGGTCTAAACTTTACTTTATTATAGCGAAAGAGCAAGCCAATGAATGACTTGCTCTTTCGTTTTTTCAAAATTGTCAATTGACCATCTTGAGAACAATCTCCTTCTGCGTTCCCACAGCAAGTTTCTCCCCAGCAGGAATTGACTGTTCACCGATCACACCGGATGGGAGACCATTCTGAGAAGCAATCTTCTCCTTGCTTACATTGGACTTGACGCCAGTTGACCTCAACGTATCCAATGCCTGCTCAGGAGACATACCCACTACGGAAGGAACTGTAAAGAAATCCTTTCGCTCAACAGGGACATTGACACGATCAGTGCTGGTGTTGTTGAAGTCAAGAGGAACAGGTGTAGTTCCCTTGAGTACATCCTTCATCACAGATGATCCAGCAATCACAGCAGTGCTTGTACCTGCACGGCCACCACGGAACCAGAAGTTTCCATTCACACCACGAGTCATCTTATCCATGTCAGTGATGTTGATGAAGAGAGAATAATTCTTGGAAACCTGACCCCATGTGTAGTTGTAGTTCTGGTTAGTACCAGACTTTCCTACAGCATCATAACCGGGAACGTTACCCATCAAACCGAAGGCATTGTCAACATGACCAGGTACAGTGTTTGCTCGCATAGCACGAAGAACAGTGGACGCTGTTCTAGGACTCATAGCCGCACGGCAACTAGTGTCTTCAGGGTTATAACTCTCAGGAACAACGGGTGAAGTTCCATCAGAGTATTCATAACTCTTCACTGATGTAGGAGGACAGTACACACCTTCATTAGCGAAGGCGGCATAGGCAGCAGCCATATCAATAGTAGAGTTTCCTGTAGCACCAAGGACATAGGACATTGACCTGTTAGTGACGTTCTCAGGAGTATGCAGACCGAGTGAATCTGTCATTTTAAAGACAGGCTCAAGACCAACAAACTCTCCATTGGGATAAGCAATCTTCTCAGCAAGGGCAGTGAACCATGTGTTTGATGAGTAAGCAGTAGCCTGCTCAAAGTTCAAATTCTGTGACTGAAGTTTGCTACAACCAAGGCTGTTACTGAATCCGCCACTAGGCTCATCGAAGTCACTGAAATAAAGAGGACATGGTGTGGAGAATTCCAACTGCTGTGGAGACATGCCATTTTCAAGAGCAGCAGCAAGTGTGAACATCTTGTAAGCAGAACCTGTACCTGTCCTGACAGAAGGAACATCGATAGTGGTCTTTCCGTCACCATCTCCGTATTCTCTGTTCACATCAGCGGCAAGGATTCCACCTGTTCCGGGCTGGACGATAGCAGTAGGGGCAACGACACGATTCTCATAACCAAAGTCACTCTTCAGTCGATTGGTTACCTTGTCCTGAACCTTAGGATCAAGATAAGTATGAATATGCAATCCGCCCTTATCAATGACAATAGCACGCTCTTCCTCAGTCTCTCCAAGACGAGGTGAATTGCTCAATTCTTTAAGGACACGCTCACAATAAGACTCATACTCGGATGAGGTACAGTTTCCTGTAGAAGACTTCTTGTAGACAAGGTTCAACGGAGTCGCATAAAACTCCTCAACCTTATCCTTGTCAATATGGCCCTCATCGGCCATTCTTGACAAGACCTCATTCTGACGTTCTTTAATCTTGATTGTTGTCTTCTTCTGAGCCTCATCAATGTTTCCCTTCTCGATCTCCTTGTCGAGATACATTCTTGCCTGCTTAGAAGACTTTTCTACATAGATCTTAGAGTACTCGTTGAAAACATCCTTGTTGACCTTGTTGAGATTTAGGCTAACTGGATTCTGCACAGTACCTACAAGGACTGCGGCTTCAGCCACATCAAGATCCTTGGCAGACTTTCCAAAGAAGTACTTGGATGCTCCTTCAATGGAGTAAGTAGAGGGAGAGCCGAATGAAACAAGGTTCAAGTAGTTGAGAAGAATCTCATCCTTTGAGTGGTTCTTCTCATAATCAAGAGAAAACTTCAACTCCTGAATCTTACGACTTAAAGTTGCCTCAATAGCCTTTTCCTTGTTTTTTCCAGCCATGTCATAGAACTGATAGTTCTTGATCAACTGCTGAGTAATACCAGATCCACCACCAGAACCACTAATGGCAGCACGTGCAGTTCCCACAGGGTCAAAACCACTGTGCTCATAGAATCTCTTGTCCTCAGTGGAGATCAAAGCATTCTTTACGTTGTCACTCACCTTGTCGAGAGAATCAAGTACCACTCGATCCTGAGAATAGATTTCAGCGAAAGGCTCACCATTGATGTCATACATCACACTTCTCTGAGCAATGGTTGCATCAGGGAGACTTTCAGGAAGATTCTTATAACTCTCAACGCTCGGAGCAGCAATAGCCAAGGCAGGTGCCATCACGACAGATCCTGCTCCAAGTGCGGCAGTTCCAAAAACAAGACCTGCTGCGCCAAGAGTCAGCCATGTCTTCTTAGGAACACGCTTGTTAGCCACGGAATTGGGATCATACTCATCAGAGGGAAGACCCTTCTCCCCGAGCAATCCTGAGAGGTTAGTATCCTCTTCCTCTACTTTCCTGTCCTTGAAAAAACTCACTATTTCTTCCTAACTCTACGGTCTGGTTTGTACCTATGATAGCAAAGAGATCAGAAGAACACAAGTTGAATCATTAGTCTTTGCTGAACATGTCTAACAAATCAGAGTCCTTCTTGTCTTCCAACACGATTACTGAATCCTTGAAAATCTCCTGAAGAATATCCTCTGCCCCTTCAATGTTTCCACAGAACTCATGGAAATCAATAGAAGATGAAACAATCAGGAATAATTCATTACTATAGATATGTTCAATCAATCTCTTCATAAAAGAAAGTTCTCTTGGATCGTAATGATCTCTAATCACGCCTGTAAGGACGTAGACTCTTTTATTCTTTGCGAAAAGTTTATCAACTTCTTTCTTACCCTCAAAACCTGATTTGGACAGGGCAGAAAGAGACTCTTCGTTAACAAAAGCAAAGTTCTCAAACCTCGCTCTGCCACCACTGACAAATCTTCTCCCGAGAGCATAACATATATCCATCATCTCTGTTGTTGACCCATGACAGATGTAGACAGATGACACGCCTTTTTCATCTATGAGATCTTTGATCCTTTGCGCATTCTCTTCAGGTAGATTATTGACTGTTACTTTTGACCATCTTTGTGGCACGCTTCGCACCCACTCCATCAAAGACTCTTTTCGTCTCTGTTTCTCAATGTCCCTGTTGACCTTGCCAACACCGCGCCTGATAGACTCTTTGACCTCTTTGAAAGACTCATAATCAGTCTCATTGTGGTTTACTGCCATCCTTCTTTCAGATACTCTGATTTCTGAGAGATCCTTTGTCATGACGCCTTCCTCCTTCTATTGCGCGGGGATGCAGAATGTGATTCAGGAGACACTCCTGAAGTTGATCTTTTCTTAACATTTCTTGTTCGCTGAGTTGGCTTTTTATTCCTACTCCTCATTTGATCTAAAGATGATAGTGTATACTGATTGATGTCTCTCCTGTGATCAACAGCAAGATCAATCATCTCCACTAACTTCCTCTCACTCCAATCCCCATTAAGCACCATAATCCTATACGTGTTCTTTACATCTGCCATGAATCGAGCAATCTCAGATTGAGACTTTTTACTGAAGAGTTTCCTATACTTCTTAGCCGGTTCTTCGTTCTGGATATAAGTAAGAAATAAAGATAAGAAAGCATTCACCTTGTCTTCTGTTTCAGACTTCTTGAGAGCAGAAGCAATCTTATCATCTTCATCCAGACGCATAACATCTAGTAATCCATTAAAATCTGTCTGTGTCATAGGAAATCACTCACATCGTCATCATCGAAATCGAAATCTTCAAAATCACTGCCCTCATCTCCTGCACTTTCTTCAATCTCTTCATCAATGTTATCAATCGAATCCTCTGTTTTAATCTCATCAAATCGAGAATATTGGAGATTGGAATGACAATGGATGAATTTCTGCGATTCACCATCTCTGTTCTTTGCAAGGATGACTGTTGTCTTTGGTGTTGACCCATCCTTTGAAGGCTCTCTATGGAGAAGAATAACGATATCAGAATCCTGTCCCAAAGATCCAGACTCACGAATGTCATCAATCTTTGGCAGTTTATCCTCTTCTTCACTTTCGTTGCCGCTTGATCTCTTCAACTGAGCGAGCACCATCACAGGAACGCCAAGACTCTTTGCAATCAACTTCATATCTCTAGAGATTTCAGCAACCTGTTCCTGACGGCTTCCATGTTTGCCTTTAGGTGTGATCAACTGAAGATAATCAATGATCACCATGTCTAATCCTGCCTCAGACTGTGCTTGACGATCACAACGCGCACGAATGGAATCAGTAGTCAACTTCTCATCCGTATCAATTTTAATCTTCATGTCTTTAAATCGCTCAAGAGCAACGTCCAAGTTCTCTTGATCTTCCTCATCAATATTTCCACTCTTCAAATTGTTCAAGGAAACGTTTGAAAGGCAAGAAACAATCCTGTCAACAATGGACGCATGTCCCATCTCCAATGAGAAGAAGAGAACAGATTTTCCTGCCGATGCAGCGCTCACGGCAGACATGACAGCAAAAACGGACTTACCAACACCAGTACGAGCACCCACTGTAATCAACTGGCTATCTTGCCAGCCTCGCGTGTACTTGTCTAAAGTGTCTAACCACGAGGGGATTCCTTGCAACCCATTGGCAAGTTCCTTGTTCTCCTCTGCCTTGATCTTCCTATCCTCAAGTATTTCATTGTAATTCTCAAGATACTCAGACAAGTCGGTTGTTGTAGCATTATCAGAAAGACTGATCAATTCCGTGTTGAAACTGCTCATCATACCAGAGATGGTCTCAGATGCTGTCACTCCTGAATCAAGCGAAAGGAAATCTTTGTTTTCCTCAAGTACCTTTTTGATTCTATTCTTTGTGGCGAACTCACTGACGACAGAAGAAAGTCTTTCTATTGTTGACTTTGTAGCGTACTCTTCGCCCTCGCTAGTCAATGAGTAAATTGCTGAAATACCACCAATGGTTTCAAGATTGTTGGATCTTGCAAGTTCTTGGCTAACAGTATACTGGTTGATGTCACTGTCTGTTCTGGACAACTGGAAAATAGCATAGAAAATACTCTCCATGACTGGATCTTCGAAGTCTTCATAACTGACAATCTCAAGAGCTCTTTTAGATTCACTGCTATCATAGAGTAAAGACGCAACCAACTGTCTCTGCGCCAAATCATACAACTCTTTAGATTTGTCAGTCATCTCCAAAACCACCCCTATAAAAATTCTTCCGATTGAGATTCTATCAAAATCGCCGTCTGATCAGTTACTGTCTTTTAATCCTTGATGCTCTTGTTAGCGCTCTCACGCGCCTTATATGAAGCACCATGAACACCCTGATACAATCTTGTGATGCTCATCATCTGGTTGTTGAAGAACTCTTTCATCTTTTCTCTAATCTCATCTTCTCTGATACTAGAAATAGCCCGCTTCTGACTATCCATGAGTTTCATCACGTAAGGTGCAGCCTCTGATGACCTGTCTGCTCTTGCCAAGAATGTCAATACTTTGGCAAAATTATTGATTGACTTTGGATCAACTGAATTCTGTTCAGCATAGCGAAGAACATCATTGACCTCACTATGTGACAATGTTCCCCAACCATCAAAGGATTGGGGATCTGCAAATATTTCGGAGACGTTGATCCTTGACTCAAGATTATTTCTTTTCAGCCATCCCCTAAAGACACTAGCAGCCTTGATTCCAATAAGCCCCACAGCAGCATTATCCTCAATCATGGGGTCTGTTGTCTGCATAGAGGAAAGCACTTTAATCAGATTATCCCAACTTCTTCTTGACGGCCATGCATACTGCATCACAGTCATAGATACATCGTCATTTATATCCCCCATCCCCATCATTGCAGCCATGCCGTCAATACTGGAATTGGACACTTGACGTGAGTTACCTTTCATCCTATCATTTAATGTTGAACCACTTACCGATTTACCATCATCTATAGTCCCATCCATATTGTGTAGCCATCCAGGATTCTCCTTAATGAAGTCGTGAACAATCTGCCTCCATCTTTTCTCTTCATCAGAAAGTTGATCACCCTTTCCCCAATTATCAATCATTCCCGATAACCATGATTCCACTGTTGGCTTCCACGCAATGAACATCATTCTGTTCACTGTTGCCTTATCCATCTCATAACCATCTGCTGCTGAAGACGTTGGGTTCATTGCCCCTACTAAAATCGTCTCCTCAGGAAGATAATCACCATTGGGAAATTGCCTGTCTTGGAAGAAGGAAAGCAATGATGCACGCACTGATGGCGGTGTGTTGGAGAATTCATCAACGAAAACCATGACTCTCTTTTTCTCCATCACTATCCACTGCCAATATTGTGGAGCATATGCAGTCATGATTCCTATTTTTTCGCCACTCTCATTGATAACGTCTTCTTTCGTAGGGAAACCAGAGATATCCTGTGGCTCCATTCTTGACGGCACAATAATGATCAAAAAATACCCTAAACGTTCTGCCAGTGCTTTAACCATAGCCGTCTTTGATGTTGCAGGATCGCCCACAAGCATAGGCATGATTCGGGCGCGCATGGCCGCTTCCATAGTGTGATAGGCTACAAAGTCTGTTTCTTTTAATGATACCATTGTCTTCCTTAAAATAAATAACTCTCCCAGAGTTATATCTGGGAGAGTTATCAATTGGATGTTAGAAGATCATCACTTCTTTGACTCAGGAGCCTTGATGGAAACAGTTTCCGTTTCCTCAACGGCAGCAAGATCCTCATCGATATCATCATTCAAATCAACTTCAAGGTTCTGAGAATCAAAACCACCTTCCTTCATGTTTTCACGAGCAGTTCTCATCATCCTATCAATGACATCGGGGTTTTCTGAGAGGAATGTCTCAGCCTCTGCCCTTGACTTACCGATGATTTCACCTGTCTCAGCGTCAATATAAGTCCTATTGTTCGGTCTCTGAATAACTCCGAACTTATCCCCAACTGTAAGAAGTTCTGCTACTCTATCCAGTCCTGACCCGAACCTGATAACTGTAGAACCCTTGGCACCGGGAGGTGCAATCTTGTTCTTCTTGACCTCGAACGTCAACTTTGATGCAGATGCTGCAGATTCATTGTTTCCTGAACGCTCTTCAATCTTCGACCTCTTAATTTCAATTCTCTGTGAAGCATAGAACTTCGTTGCCTTACCACCGGGAGTCGTCTGTGGTGTACCATAAGGAGAGAATCCACCAATCTGATCACGAGTCTGGTTGATCAAAATAAAAGTTGTTCCTGTCTGACTGGCGAGACCAATCAACTTTCTCAATCCCGCAGAGAGTTTACGAGCAAGAAGCCCAACAGTGATATCTTCTGCACCGCCTTCAAGTTCAGCAAGTGGAACCATAGCAGCAATAGAGTCCAAGACAACAAGTTTAAGCATGCCGTCTTCAGCAAGTTGACACATGAGATCAATTGCCTTTTCAGCATAAGAAGGCTGTGCATAAACCAATTTATCCATATCTACGCCCAATTTCGCAGCATAACTGGGATCAAGGGCATATTCCATGTCAATGAAACCCGCATAACCACCATTCTTATGGACTTCAGCAATGGATGTCAAAGCGAACGTCGTCTTACCTGAGGATTCTGGCCCAAAGATCTCAATAACTCTGCCTACAGGGATTCCACCGCCCAAAGCATTGTCCAGAACCATTGATCCTGTGCTTATAGTGGGAACATTCTTAGGCTTATCGCTCATAAGCATGATGCCAGAACTTTTGAAAACGCTCTTATCGTTGCTAAACGATTGTACATAATCCTGAATATTCTTTTCAATTTCACTTTTTGCTACCATTTGACATTCTCCTTTTATTTCTGGCATCTATACGTTAAAGTATTTCTTATCTCTTCGGACTCTGCCGACACAAGTCTATTTTAACTAAAGGCTGTTTCTAAAACTCAGAGAGTTGCAAAATTTTTATCAATCCTTTAATTCCTTCGGGAACAAGGTTGTCTTTTTCAGATATGACAAGCATTACATAAACGATTTGAGGGTTAGCGCTTACTATGTCAGCGATCTTCTGCCAATCATCTCCCCCGAGTTCGGCATCTGTGGCAAGTACGAAAACATCAGGCTGATCTTTACGAGGCAGTTCTGTCACATACCTATACCCTACAGACATCGTGGTGCCACCACCGATACTCAAGTCAAGTTCTTTAAACGACCTTACTTTTCTGATCTGAGAAACAGAAGTTGATACCGCGAAAAAACTCATGTTCCTTCTTGTCTTGAAAGCCTTTGCAACAATTCCTTCTGCCTCAGATACAGCGGCCTCAATTTTCTCTGTCCCCATGGAACCAGAGATATCAGTTGCAAACATCAAAGTAGGCTCATAGGAGATTCTACCTGGCATGATGAAATCACCCTGTGACCTTCTGTTCACTCTCTTGTAAGAAAGGTGCTCATGACCTGATTTTGCTTCTGTGTAAGCCTGACTGATCAGACGAGCAAACTCTTTTGTCCAATCCATCTTCGGCGCTGTGATATTAGCCACCATTGCCGCCAAAGCATCACTGACATTCTCGCTATATCCAGAAGAAGATTTGATTTCCTCTTCAATCCTTTGTATTGCAGATGAAATTGCATTAATCTGCTCTACTGATCCTGCCTTTTCAATACCTGCTTCATCAGCATGATGCTTTCTTTCATCATTCAGTTGGTCGCATTCATATCCTGCTTCAGAAGACTCTGCATAGCCTTCTGAAGCGTTAGAACCACTTGACCCTGACTCTGATCCTTCACCGTCTCCACTGCTCTCAGAATCGCTCTCAGCGCCCTCTCCGGCCCCTTCTCCTTCTTGGTTACCATCTCCCTCTTGGCTTTCATCACCATCACTAGAACTGTCCTCAGAGGAACTTCCCTCATCACCATCTTCCTCTATTTTGTTCTCTGTCTCATAGTAATCTTCTGAGTCAGACTCGCCCTCATTGACAGTTGCATTTTCTTCCTCTTCTATCTCCTGATCTTCATCCTGTTCTTGTTCATCATAGTCATGAGGTTCATCTGTGATCTCAATGTCGTCAGGATTTCTTTTCTTCTTCGCATTTAATTTCTTTAAATAATATTCCATAGACTTTCGGGGAGCAAGTCCATATCTTTTGGGCGTTAAGATTCCTTGAGGTGCCTTTATCACAGTAAGTTTCATGGAATCCAACAATGTGGTGTTGATTTCAAGGTCTGCACTAATTTGAGCATCATCCAATTCGTACTCTTGGGTTCTAATCACATGGGCATTAAGCACATGCAATGCTTCATGTGTGACAACAAACGCTCTTTCTGCTGGCGTGGTTTTAGTGAAAAACCAATCGCTCAATCCCACTCTGATGTCAGCATCCACATAGGCTGTTTTAGCAGTAGAGTCATAGAAAGGACGCATGGAAAGGAATATATCAATCAGGTGAGGCATCTCTGACTGTGCAAGGACGATAGCCCCATAGAAGGTCTCTTTCTCTTCTGGTGTCAAGTGTCTAATAAAATTCTTCTTCATACCTTATAATAACAGAAAACAAATGTGGCCGTTGCTAACAATCAGATTGATTATCAGCAACGGCCACATGATTCATGGATTACATTGAGGCTGCACTGCCCTCCATGATAGCAGTGTAGATCAACTCTTCAAGACCGTCAACACTGGAAGGAGATGTCTCTACGTATCCTGGTGTGATGACAGGAGACTTGAATCCAACTTCCTCAGGAGTCTTGTCAGACTTCTTAGAGTTGCAAGCCTTGCAAGCGATCACAAGGTTTCCCCAAGTGTTTGGGTTCTTTCCCTGCTTGATCAACTTGGACTTAGGCACAACGTGGTCAAGGGTGTCACCATAACCATTGCAGTACCTACACACCTTACCGTCCCTCTTCAAGATCTCATTCTTGTTAGAAGGAGAATCAAGTTCCCTCTTCTTCTTGTTTGAGTGATTTGGGCGAGAATAACGTGTCTGGCATACCACGAGAGGCCATGAGAACTCAAGATGAGCACTACGAATCAGGCTGTTATCTTCACGTGGCAGGATGACATATGCTTCATTTCTGCTTAGCAGTGTCGCTACATCCTTCCATGACTTCTTCTCAATCACCTGAAATGAGGGATTGACGATAACAGCAATGTCCTTAGTGATTCTCTTGTTTAACTCAATTAAGCTCTCCATCGGTATCTTCCTTGTGTTCATTGAAAGCACATACAAGGTGCCTGTGGGTTCTTCTGTGACCCCACCGAGGTAAAGTATACCACTTATCCATCCAAGATGTCAAGTCCGACCTTTCTAGCCGCTATAGTGATGAATCTTTTTCCATCCGCTTGCTTCAGATCCTCTTTGGATAAGCCGTGAAGAGACATCGCTGTTGACTTTGCTTCCTTGCTTGCATCAAGTTTCTGAATCTGCATTACTGCGTCCTTCTTCTCCTTGATGTGACTGAACTGTTGAGCGATCTCATAGCCTTTCAACTGCTCTGACAAGCCTTCAGTGAATGCCTTGTTCAGCATCTTCTTCCTCCTCTCAATCTCTTCAGCGTCATCCTTGGGATCAAGACCATTGGTTATAGTGTGGTTTGACTTCATCCATGATGAATCACCCTTCTTCAACGCTTCAAAGACTTCATACTGACTTGGATTCTCTTCACGCATAGCATTTCTGATGTCAACGGGGGAGAAGTTTGTTCTCACCTTGTGCAAAGCAAGATAATCTTCCTGTTTGATCTTGATTTGCTTCTGTGTAGTAGGGTCATCAGTGATGATTCTGACAATGATTCCTTCTGCGTTCTGCCTTGGAGGCAAAGCAAGAGCCTCATTGAGAGTGTTTGCCTTCATTGGAGACGTTCTGTTAAGACCTTTGTCTGCACTCCACACATCATTATAATCATCAAGAGGAACATACAATCCACTCTTCTTCTGGGTGATGCCGATAAGTCTTATATCTCGCTTATCGTATTTCAAAACAATCCTATTAGTAGGGCTGACGCCTTCGAAAATAAATGTGTTCTGAGAATGATTGTCAAGAAGATCGTTCATCGTATTGTACATGTTCTCATTCTCTTGAATATGCTTATTAAACTCTTTAGGCATGTCAAAGGAACCCTTGGTTGCCACTGCTGGCTGACCATCAGGGTCTCTGTAGAGAACAAGCATGGAACCATCAAGTTTATCTGTGACTTCAGCCTTAGCATTGAAATCAATAGTGCCCAACTGATCGTCATCGACAGACTCTGTGCCTTCTTCATCATCTCCCAAATGCCAACCCGACTCCATCTGACTCAATGTATAGAACTTTTCCCATGGCCTCTGGACGACAACTGCGTCAGCAAAGTCATCTCTTGAAGACTGAACTATCAATCCTCTAGCCTGCCTAGTGATGTTGTTCCACTTGCCTTCCATCTGTGCTCGGGGTGCATAGCAGAGAATCCTCAAAGTATCATCCTTGGGGTGCTGCGGTGAACGGAGATACTTATTCTTGATCAAAGGCTGAATCTGGGTAATATCCATGATGGAATCAAGTGAAACTTTCTTATCAGATTTCTTCAATGGTGTGCTCAAAGTCTGATTCATTTCCTCATAAGCGGCTCTTGCTTCTGACTCATTACTGAAATGTTCTGAGTCCTTCTGATGTGGGCATGAGCCTACACTTGCAGTACACAATGTGACTTCACCTGTTTTCACATTCAATGCATATTTTTTATTTGATGCCATTTTGCAATCCACTCCCTTGAAATAGGTTAAATGATATCTTCTTCTCTAAAGAGGCAATTCTATCACAGAGCATGCCATTTTGCAAAGAATGTCCACAAAGAAAACAGGCCAGAACGTATGCTCTGGCCTGTAACGTGAACTGAATCAATTAGTCTTATCAGTCTTTGGAAAGGAACCCCAAGATTTGCAGTAGACTGATGAAGATGTTGTAAATGTCAAGGAATATGTTCAAAGCGTAGATAGATGCCTTGTCTCCAAATGCCCTTGTCTTCACAGCCTGCAAATCATATATGATGTAAAGGGAAAAGATGATCAAGACTCCAATGGAGATGACAAAGGAGATCATTGCTGACTTCAGAAGGAAGATATTCAGCAAGGAGAAAGCGATCAATCCAAGTACGATGGCAAAGAGATACTTGCCCATGGACATGAAGTTCTTCTTACTGGTCCATCCAATAGCAGCCATAATGCAGAAGATCATAGCAGTTCCAAGAAGAGCATTGATGACGACTGAACCCATACCTGCGCTAGTATACTGCGCTACTACAGCATAGATCACAGGACCGAGTGCAGCAGGAACCACGATAGCGAAGAAATCAGCAAATTTGTATAAAAGGTTCCTTACAAATGAGGCAACCAGCAAGCCTACAAGCACAGCAATAGAGATGGGGAGCACCATTGCAGGTGGGACGAGTGGGCCAATGAAAAGGGCAGAAAGACCACAGATCACCAAAGTGGCCGCTGTCCATGTCAGGACACTACGATAGAATTTCTGATTATTGTCAACTTCAGTGTCAGGATATCCCTGACTCATCTGATAGCCGTTCAAGGAAGATCCCTGATAAGTTTTTTGGTCCATGTGTTATTCCTCCGTTAGAAGTTTTCTTAACTATATTATCACAATAAGCAACGCAACTGATCATGCTTCAACTTGTGATCGAAGGGGGATTTGGTATGGAAATTTCAGAGTATTCCATTTCTTCAAACATCTGGTCTGCTGTGATCACTCTGCCTATAATGACAGGTATATTTTTGTCTTTCTTGTCTCTAGGGGATAACGCCAGAATCTGTTGAAAAAATTCCCTTTTATCATACTTTTGAATAGAATTATTATCTTGTACTACTTCATCATCATAGAGGTCACGGACACTATAGTTGTCTTCTGCCACTGGTCCGATAGATGCAGCAATTCTTTGTAGAACGTTAATGACTGCTTGATCATTTTGGGCATCCATAAAAGATACTACTTCATGAAGAGATACATCGTGGTCTCCTGTTTGATGAGTGTTGACGTAATCCCTGATGTCAGACATTTTATTATTATCATATTTTTTCAGGGTTTTCTTATCATTCTTCACTCTAGTCGGATGGTAACTTGTATCAATAGAGGATTCCACATACATTAAATGATTTCCTGACACTTTTAGAGTATCCCCATTATCATTTTCTATCTCATACATTTTCTCTGGAATGTGATGATCGTATCCTTTCACCACTGTTACCAATTCACCATTAGGTCCGGGGATTTTATCCCCTTCTCTCAATTCACCTAAAGTTACTTCTTCAAATCTTCCCATTATATACCTCATTCCATTTCTATGATCATATCATCCAGAGTGGTCAAATACTTCTTATATGCCTCAAGTTTTTTCTTTTTCAGGTTGTTGACTTCCATGCCATATTCATTGATTTCTCGTGTGTTTGTCGAATGCAGAATCACATTGTGTTTTTTACTCTTAGAGTAACCTACACCTATCCAATCTTTTTTAGGCGTTCCAGATTCCACATATCTTTGAGGATAGAGAGAAGACATGGCATATGTGTTGGTATCACCTATGGCAGCAAACATATCGAATTTTTTAATGAGATCGTCTGGCATAGCAGTCACATCTTCAATAGCAAAGAATGGGTACACGTTCTTGTTGGGAGAAGTGATCAACACATGAATGGCTTTTGATTCTGATGATGTCAACTTTCTATCCGCCAAAATAAAGAAAGGGATATAGAATCTCCTTGTAGAATCATAATAACCATAATTGGATTCATGAATTCTCTGTCTGTACTTTTGTATTCTTGTGACTTCTTTTTCAACACTGTGGGCATACTTGAAATTGATTGCTTTGCTATGTTCTCTGATGTTGTTCTTGAACTCATCTTTCTTGTTTTCAGAGAAATCAATGATTTCAAAGTACATGGAGTCTTGATGTGTCCTAGAATGATTTTTCACTCTTTGTAGAATATGATCAATTTCATCTTGGGTGTTGTATCCTATGAGCACACTTCTAGCATCCGTGGGTGACCACCTGAATGGACTCATCCTTGACCTATATAGAGTGAACTTCACGTCAGAGTGATTGAAATAGAAACCATTCTCAAACGCTTCATCTAACGGATCGTTTTCTACTTTTGACTTACCACGGTAACGTGCCATAGACTGTTTCTCTCAATCTTCGACATATCTCAAGACTTTGGTGTTGATGTCCTCTGCCTTGCCACCACCAGTACCACCTGCAATGAGTACCATGGGTGCTACAACGATTTCTCCACCTAATTTAACACCATGTTTCTTGGCAAGGGAGACTTGCTCTCCTGCAAGATCAAATCCAAGAACATTCTCCTTTTCCCCTGTCTCTGGATCAACGAGTTCTACACCATTTTCAACGCCAAGAGCAATAGGGAAAAAGCTCCATGCAATTCTTTCATCCAGCACATACTTCTCACTCCATGGTGCTTTCATAGGCAATGGTGGCACAGCCTTGATAGTGTACTCTCCATTCTCTCCATCCCAACCAGGATTACCATTATCTTGAGTATTGTGCGTCACAAATGTGGTTTCTGATCCAAACACTTGATTGAATTGTCTCAAGAACCCATCTTCAGCATTTTGGTCAAGTGTAGGTGGGATATAAAACTTTACTTCTTGGGGGTAAACAAGATCTCTCCATTCTTTTACTTCAACAACAGCATTGGGGTTTTCAGCATACTCTCTTGAGATGCTCAATTTGGCAGCAGCAATTTCAAACATCTTCCCAATCTTATTGCTCCTAACATCAACTACGCTCTTGGCACGATTCATAGCGTAGAATACCGCTATGAGAAACACACAGAATGCTGCTACGTATCCAAGAGCTTGATTCATAATTTCGCTTGAGAATGTTGAGTAAACCATCAGGATCATTCCTAGTATGTAGATTATTAAAGCGATCTGTCTATTTTGAAGTGATCCTAAAGTTGACTTACCAAAAGTGGCTACTCTCTTATCTTTGAAGGCAAAGGAAAGCCTTGGTCCCCATTTATTAGACCAGATAGGTTTAGGGATCTTTTTAGCCTTATTCTTCCTTGCCTTCTCCATAGCAGGCTTCACTCTCATTTCAGTATGCAATACAGCCATCAATCTAAAAAGAATAGGGTATACAAACAAGTATACGCATATCACTATAATTGCATTCGTCATTTTTACTCCTTATAATCAATTCAATGATGAAGCCAAATCCTTGACAAAATCTACACTACTGTTCTTTGGTGTAAGGATCAGGAATCCAGATGAATTCTTTTCTCCCGTTGCTACCACAGTTCTGTTTTCACCTTTAAACGAAATATCACTTAAAGCCACGATTCTTCCCTTAACACCCTCAACCTGCTTGAATGCAGAAGGAGAATTGAAGAAAAGAGAACCGGCAATGTCCTTGAAATAGTATACATCAATCTTTTCTCCCTTAAATTCCCCTTGTGCAACTAAACAGAAACTTTGGGGATCTGCAATTTGGCATGTATCGCTTTGAGCAGATGTAAGAGAAGCGTTCTTGAGAGCAAGACTGTTACCGTCTGATGCTGAAATAGTATTTTTGGATACTTTGATGTTAACATGACCATATTTAACAGGATCAGGTTTCCCCATAGCCTCAAACATAGGCATGGAAAAGCTTTTATCATTTGATGATTTATTATTCAACGATACCGGAGAAAGAAAAGAAAGAAGCACCAGATATGTCAGAATGGACACTGCCGCCAATGATGCCACGATAGCAACTGTGATCTTGAACCATTTTTGATGTGTCAATCTGTTCTGCTCAATATAGTTCTTGTTGTACACACTGACATCATATTCAATCTTTTCATCTCCATCCAAGAAGAATACGCTCTCGTTGTCTTTACCTTCTTCCTCTATGGCATCATTATCATATGTTGAACTCATAACGTCCTCTTTTTAAAGTCTGCAGTATAATGGATCATCAATATGATCCCGAGAATGATCACGAACACAGTTGTGCCCTGATGATAACTCACTATCTTTTATATCAGACGTATAAATATACACATTGAAAGAGGGCCTGCCTTATTGGCAGACCCTCAAGGGAGTGATCAGAATGAAATTACTTTTTAATCTCAGAAGTCACTGAATTCATCATCATCAAAATCGTCAATATCATCGACAGGTTCTGACTTCTTAGCAGAAGTCGTCTTCTTTGAAGATGACGTTGAGGAAGATGAAGAACTTCTAGAACTAGAACCGCTATCGCCCCTCTTCTTCAGCATCTTCTCAAGACTCTCTTCTGCCTTAGTGCGCTTCTCCTCATCAGAGTACTGCATAGCATCCCACATGATATCAGGTCCACCATTAAGAACTGTGTATCGCTCGTAAACAGTCTCAGGACGGTCATTGGAATCAAGGATAACCTCGCCGTTCTTATCCTTCTTAGGCTCCAAATCTCTGCTCAATGAGAAGTATACCTTCATGCCTGGAACAAGTGTCTTTTCAAGAGCCTCAGCACGACTTCTCCATGCTGTACAGTTGTAGAACTTAGTGGCTTTAACATTCCACTCATTCTCTCCAACCTTCTCCCTATACTCTTCAACTACGAGGAAGTTAAGAACGCTCTGGTTGTCCTTTCCAACCTTACGCATTTCCTCGATCTTGATAACGCTTCCCTCAACGTGAACTGGATCTTTCATGATTATACCATCCTTTTTGTTACTCGCCTATTCGGCTATTTATGCGGGCTTCAGTTTACGAAGTCTGCCTCCTCACCCCTGTGGTGTGGACTATTTATATTCTAACAAACACACTTCTATAAAACTCATCCTTGAAAAGAAACTTTAAAAACTTATATTTACAAAGAGAATTGGGGAAGGCAGTTCACCTTCCCCAATTCAGCAAACAATGATCACTGATTTTCTTTGATTACATCATCCACACTTCTCCAAGATTCAGGAATTGTCACATCGCTTGGAATGCTAGGTGCCTTAGGCTCCTTTGGACGAGACTGTGTGAGGATACTTGGCTTCTCAGGAAGTTCTGTGCAGTCCTCTGGCCTGTCAGGAATGTCCTCAGCAATGATCTTCTTCTGTTCATCACTCAACTTATCAGGATCAAAGACTCTCTCTTTCCTTGTCTCCCCATCTTCCTCGATTTCCTTTTCCACAGTGGCAGAATTAATGATAGCATCCTGCTGAGCATACTTCTCGCCCCACTTTTCCTCCCACTCTGAAACCTTATCCTGCTGATCAACACACTTCTTCAATGCGGCGTCATAGCGATCAGATGCTGCCGCCTGCCTGTCATCAAAAGTGAACCAGTCCTCGTATCTGGAAATATACTCATTCCACGCGCCTTCAATCTTAGCGCGCTCAGTATTCAGATAATTCCACTTATCGTGAACATTGTTGACCTTAGTAGAATATGTATTCCATGAATTAATAGCAGGTGTTAACTGCTCAATCTTATCTCTCCACGCCTTCTGATCATCTACATACTTCTGTGCAGTACGATCAACTTCAGACTGAACCTTTTGCTTCTCAGCATCAGCCTTCTGAGAGAGGGCAGGACGATCATAATTCAAAGCGTGCTGAGCACTCCACTCCCAACCACAACCGGGACCATTGTCATCAGGAATCTCAAAGGAAGCGTACTGATCAAAGTCATCTGCCTTCTGGACAGGAATAGCAGCAGGAACCTCAGGCTTCTTCACTTCCTTATCAGGCATCTTTGGATAACTTGAAGGGATAGGAGACTCAGGCTGAGAAATATCCTTATCCTTAATCGATGTCAACTTGACTTCCTTGGGCTTAGGAACATCATTCACAGGAACGCTTGTAGACATCCTAGCCTTATCAAAGAGACCCTTATACTTGTCCTCTCCATAGAACGGAGAACGCGAACTTGCTCCCTGAACCACGCTAAGATCACGACACTGAGTATCCTTCAAAGTAGAGAACATCTTCTCTTCATAGAACTTTACAGCACCGTCTCTTACCTTGCTGTCCTTGAACCCAAAGCCACCTACCATACCATCACCCATTGTGATGAGGAACCCATCGTCAAAAATAATAGCCTTACCATTACTGGTCTTGACTTCCTTGACATTGGAGCACGATTCAAGCATATTCTTATAAGCGTAGAACTGATCTGCAGCCTGACCGGCACCATATGCCTGCACATGAACGCTCATGGAATCACTGCCCGCTTTAAACGTTGAAGTCACAGTGGCAGGAACTTCCTTCATCTCAGAACATATAGAGGGATCAATAGGATGCTGAGGGGAGGAATTATCCTGAACATTCCACTTATCATCCTTGGGTATGACAGATGGCCTCTGATTAGCAAGTGATCTAGCCCAATCCTTTGAAATGGAACTTACTTGAGAAACCTCAATATAAGGAGATTCCTTCTTCACAGGAGAAACAATGCTGTTGTAATTGTTAACATTCATGACAACACTGCCGCCGATTGCCAACGCGCCTGCAGCAGCAAGGGCCACAAGACTGCCTGCTACAGCAGTATCAGAAATAGGATACTTCTTTCTTGTCCTTTTCTGTCCTGATGCAGCCTTGTTATCGGGATGGTTGTCATTCATCTGCTCTGGTGACGCCATGTTGTCCTCTCGATTCCTTCAGATCTATAGCTATATCGATCATTCTGTAACAATCATACCAAAATTTCAACCCAAAGACAAATGGGCCGGATGTTTAACACCCAGCCCATTTTATCAGAGAACATCAGATCACTCTGCTGTTGCCCTCACAAAGTCAATGACAATGTTGTAAGGGTTATTGTAAATTCTTTCATCACCTTCAGTTTTATAAGCAAACGGATTATTGAAACCAGTTGAAGTTCCACTTCCTGTGTTTGCATTCAAGTACTCACTACCAAGATCCTCAGCGTTAGAGTTAAACATAGCAAAGCATCTACCCTCAATAGGTGCTTCCACTGTGCCAACGTTTTTCATGACAGGTGTAGAAACATTCTTAGATACTCCCACCGTAGTTGGAATATCCGCTTTACCTGTCACATCATATTCCCATGCAGCATTCAATACTTGAGGATTACCCTTTTCTGAAGGCCAATTTGCTCTTACATTGAACACATTGTGAGATCCATCAAGAACGGAAACATTGGGGGATTTGAATGTCGCTTTATCCCAACCCTTTTGCTCTGCTACGGAATCAGATCCAAAAACAGAGTTCTTTTTACTATCGGTCATGACAAATTCTCCTGCAGAACCATCAGCACCAGGTGTGCCGTTGGGATCTTTGAAGACTGTTGTTGTCTTTGGTGTAGCCTTGGGAGCAATCTCAGGTCTCCAAAGGTTAATCGTAATCGTTCTTTTTGGATCGTTATCTCTGAAGATTGCCAAATTCTTTCCATCAAACTTACTATCATCAGAAATCTTCACACCAGTTCCACCATCCTTGCCTGGAGAATAAGCAGGAAGTTCGTTGGGTTGAATCCTTCCATCATCGCCACCACTTACCCTTGATGTAGGTGGAGCATAGCACTGAAGACCACATTCTTTATCATAGAAACCATTTTGTGCAGTTCTACGCAATACTCCATCAGTCTGACTTGGATTTCCAAGTTTCTTCTGAGTGGTATCATTATACATAATAGTCTTGATAACGCCAGCAGTTCCTGTTCCCTGATTAATTATCTCAGAAGAAAGTACTTCATTTTTCTGTTCACCATTTTTCTGAACAGCATTTTCCAGAGTACTCTTGACCTTGTTAAATTCTTCAGGATTACACTGAACAACAAGGATCTGCCAGAAACCTACGTTCTCCTGTGTTGTATTTGTAGTGCTGACAGTGGAGCCAACCCCTACTTTCTCTTCACCCCATCCACTACAGGTTGTGCTTGGTACCCATTCTTCATTTTTCAATTCATACTTCTTTTCACATGTTCTCTTCTCAATCACTGTCTCAGTTTCTCGAACAGTAATTGTTCCTGGCTGATTGAACTGATTAATGGACATAACTCCACCTTCAGCAATAGCCTCCTTGTTTTGGTCATTTAAGTCCATCTCGTAAGAAGCGGCCTTGTCTTTAGACATAGCGCTTTCAACCAATGTATTTACATCTTCAATGGATTTTCCATTAAGATCTTCTGCTTGAGCCTGTTTCCACAGGTTTCCAAACTGAGTTACATTTGCTTTTGACTGGCTCTGCAAAGCGATTTTTCCTGGGTCAAAATCTGGCTTTGCAATCAAGTTCACATTGATAGGATTGGTCCAGCTTTTCACCTTTCCTGTAGCCCTTGTCTTTTCAAGAGCATCATTCCTGTCTCTTGTGGCCTTACCATCTTTATCTTTGTACTCTGTCCACTTATTTCCCTGAGGCTGGGCACCAACAAGAGAGCCAGAGCAGACAAGCGTCCATGGCTGGGAGTTCAACTTAGCCGTACCATACTCCTTGATCATGGCATCAATCTGTTTCTGAGTTGGTTTGACTCCATATGTCAAAGCAGGGTTCAATACTGTTCCATTGACACCAATTGCCTTGTGGTCAGCAGTGCTGGCAAGTTTACCATCCTTAGTCAAGATAGTTCTCTTATCTGTACCATTGATAGTGTTTACCCAATAATAACTTCCATTATTATTATTTACCGTGTACCAAATAGTATTTGATTTTTCGCAGACTTCTCTATCAAAGTTTTTCAACTCATTAAGTTCACCATCAAGATACTTTGGCTCAAGACCACTGAACTTTCGGAAGTTTTCCCAAGCAGTATTTCCATTTCTAGCAGATACGGAGAACCAGTTGACAGAATCAGAACTCAAGTTTTCTGTACTTGATCCGCCATCATTTCCCCAGATACCGAAATTAATACCCTGAGCAACAGCAGGAGCAGCCGTTGCTAGAGCAGTTCCGCCAGCAATGACGGACAATGCCAACATGTTGACCTTTCGTGTTTGCTTTTTCATTATTCCTCCATAGTCAAAGAAGCATTATTAACTAATATCTTCCTTGAACTTTCAACGTTTTCCTTCTGACCAGAAATGAGATCCAAGACTAGTGTTCCTTGTTTCTCTATAGAGCCACCATTCTTTAAAAGAGCACGATAGGTGACATCAGCAGTCAATGTGACATCATATGCCGAAGAAGAATCATCATACTTCATCTGCGTTTTAATTCCATTGACCTCTCCATACCATCTATAGCCGAATTCAGGGAACTGACCAGCCATACCATATTCATTGTTCCCCCAATCAAGAGGAAGACCAATATTGGTTTGCTTTGCGCCATCATTATCAATCTTTTCCTTAAGACTTGAACTCAAAACAGGATTCAATGATGTTGCTTTAAAGTTCTTTGCAGGATCAGATCCAGGCAACTCATACTCTCCCCACTCGCCAACATCAGGATTGGTGAACATTTCCAGAATCATATTGGTATCAAAAACAAATTGCTCTTGAGTCCAGTAACTGTACATAGGGTTAGGGAATCCAGTTTCATCTACAGCCTTGGAATCATCAGAGGTGAAACCTGCCTCTTCAGAAGGAAGCATGTTTGAAGCAGCGTAGAGATCGCTTTCCTGAGTGTTTACACTAGCAATCACAGCATCAACCATCTCTTTGTCCGCTTGAGTAGCCCATGTAGTACCATCAAAACTGATAGGAGAAGATTTTTCTGTGAACTTTTCCAGCCATTCAGGCTTATCATCAATGTCATTGCTATCAGCAAGGCTGAGGTCTTGAGCAATGTTTGCTTCTGTGTTTGTGTTCCCAGAATTAGGGTCACCCTTCTTCATATAATTGCTATCTGAAGAAGATGAATCGTCTTTAGGAGTATCATCCTTATCGTTATTGAGAAGAAGTAAAGTACCACCAGTCAGAGCGCCCACGACAGCCAGACTTGCTACGCCGCCGATGATGAGTTTCTTCCTCTCAGCCTCCTGTTTATCACGACCTTCATTGAGGTATTCCTCAAATGGATCATCATATTTCTTTTTAGCCATGAATTGTCACTTTCCTGATCAGAGTTGCCAATGGTATCGTAATATGTATATCGAAAAAATTGATCTATTTTACAGCATTGTAGTAATAATAGTGGTCACTGCTGTCACCATTGCTGCTAACATCGCAGGGGAAATGAAGTGAATCCCACCAATCATCTTATTCCACTTGTCTTCTCCTACCTCTAACATGATACTTGCAGGAGTTCCTCCGGTGACTCCCCATTCTTTCTTTGCTTTGGAAAAACTTCTATATGTAGCAATTCCTATGAAAGCAATGAGCAAGACAACAAACATTGCAGACGGCCAGAATCCAATATACCATGGGAACATAGACATGATGACAAGGAACACTTTGTAATCCTCAGCCCCTGCTTTCTGCCCAAACAGACCTGCCATTAAGAACAGTGCGGCCAATGACACGGCAAGAACAATAAGCGGAGAGAATATGAGAATTGTCCCCAAAAGGAAGTAAGAAGCAACAATCTTCAAACCAGTCAGAAAAATCATCAGGAAGATGAATCTAACCATATCCAACTTTGTCACTATCAATAATACGAAAGCAAGAAATAGCGGGATAAAATGCACCAAATAGGTCAATACGAATTCATTCATTTATCCCATCCTCCCTCGATGTCAAATTCATCATCTTCATCGATAAAGAAATCAGTATTAATTGTTTTCTGCTGCTTCACATTGTAATTTGATGAATCGTCATCATCTACATCAGGAAGATCAAAGTCATCATCGTGAACAACTCTTCTTTCATCAGAAGATAAAATTTCATCTTCTCTCTTCTCTTCTTGATAATTGAGTTCGTTTTGAAGTTCATGGTTTGATTTTTCAATCTCTTCAAGTTGTGACAACAAGAGGGAATAATTATCTTCAAGAATTTTATACTTCTTATTGAGATCAGAGTATTTCTTCTGAATTTCGCTATCACTCTGTGTAGCAATCATTTTCTCGATCTGTGCATTCTTTTCCTTTTTCAACTTGGCATTTTCGGCAAATAACAAGTTAACTTTAGTCTGAAGTTCATCGTTGGATTCGCCTGCCATAACACTCACGCTATTGTTTTTTGACACCATTTCATAATCGTATCTCATGTTATGCAAGTCAATGGTCTGTCTGTCAATAATGTTAGCAAGCACAACAATATGCTTGTTTCTCTCCTTGAGTTTATCTTGAAGAAATCCTACAGACGCTTTTACCCTTGAGACGAAACTGTTCACTTGTGCAATGTCGTAGCCTTTGGGAACTTGGAAATCAAGCTCAAGGTCATCGAGATCTTCTCTTAAGAAAACATCATTGGGGATTTCAAATGTCTCAGGGATACTAAAGCCTTCAAGTATGTCACTTGCCCTCTTCTTCTTGCCCTCTTCAGTATTGAATTCAATGCCTTCAAAGGCATCATGATTATCTTCTACAAAAAATTCTGTTTCTTCTTCCTTTTCTTTCACTTTAGGTGTAGGTAAAGATGATTTGAGAGCATTGATCTTCTCCCCAAAGTTTACCTTCTTTCTTTCCTTCTTTGGCTTTTCTGGTTTAGCAACAGGATCAGGGTCTTCCTCTTCGTACTCTTCATCATCAAAGGAATCTTCTTCCTCATCATAATCATGAACGTCAGAGTCATCATAGTCTACATAGTTTTGATCGTCATCGTCGTCATCATACTGATCAAAATCATTCTCAATGGTCTCTTCTTCGTCATTATATTCATTTCTGGGGTCATTCCAATCTACACGACGGATAGTTTCTTCCCCAAACCCCTCGCTATAAGCCTGAATTTTACTCTTTGCCTTATCCAAAAGTCCCATTGTTATTCCTTTGATTAGTTAGTGGATGAATTGTGCAATGAATATCACTGTCATCACAGGTCTTCTTGTGTTTCTTCTAAATCTTGTTCGTCATATTTCTCTGATCTACGATAAATCTCTGAAGGAGTCATTGTGATGTCTACACCCAAATTCCCCTCATACAGTCTGATCCATCCTTGAATGAACTCAAGTGTCAGCCCATCATAATCAGACTCATCCCACATTCTCGTAGATTCTCTTAAGTCAATATAATTGATAATTTCTGATGGATACCAGTCATCCATCTCTGAGAGGTCAAAACCTTGCTGTACTAATTGCATATGCATATTAAACACTGGTTTCAATGCAGCTACTTTGGCAATGATTTCCCATGTAACAATATTGCTTTCTTCATCCATATTATGTCTCACCTCTCTGTTTCAATTTTCTTCTCGTAAAGAGACAACAGGAACTCGTCATTGATAACGTTCTCGTTGAATTGATCTCTGAATCGATCAGCATAAGCAGTGATGTACATGGATCGCACAGCATTGTAGTTTCCAAGTACCCAATGTTTATTGTACTCCTGCTCATCAATATAAGGCTTGATTTCCTCAGGAAGCGTTGGGATCAAACTATCCTTGTTTTCATCTCCGCTTTCCCTATGCTCTACAATCCTTCTGTCAACCTCATTGATCTTGCGCTCAAAAGTATTTCTTACCTTCTCTTCAATGTATGGTCTCCTCTTGTCTGTAGCATCATTGATCATCTGTTGATACTTAGCGTAGAAATTATCTTCTTTCAAAGATTCAGTCTTGACGTGCTTAGCCCTGTTGTTGGCATCATTCATGGCAGCATAGATTCTTTCTGCTTGCTCACGTGTCAACTTTCCTCTACTGTTGACCTTATTCTGGTTCTTTGCAGTCTTCCTTTGATGCTTTTGTTGCTTATGTAGCATCTTCTTCTCTATTCGTGCTGTTTCCCTTGCATCCTTAACAACCCTTTCAGGAGTCAAAACTTCCTCATGGTACTTGACTTCTGAACCTTCATACTCTGCAATCTTAGATCTTCCATCGACGCCTTCAACAGTACTGTCCATCTCATCAAAGAAGCAGCGTCTGCAATAAAGGTTTCCAGCAGCATCCTTGCCGCCCTTGAAGTTAAAGGTTCCACTGTCAGGAGAGAGGTCTTGTCCACATCTGTTGCAGTGGTATTCTTTCTTACCTACCTTTGCTGTAACGGGGGAGAGAAGACCTGCTGTGTCCTCTTCAAGACAGGTGTTGCAGAAGTACTTTCCAGATGCATCTCTACCTCCATAGAACACCCCTGAACCGTCTCGATCAAGTGGTTCACCACAACCTCCACATGTATGTTGACCAATTGATGCATGGCCCATGTTCTGTTTTGAGATTTCGTACTGAGTAATAATGTTTCTCAAGTGCTTATTACGATAAGTGATGTTCGTCATCTCATTCTTGAAACCATAAGCGAGACCATTCAATGTGCTTCCACCATTTGCTCTTGCTGCTGCAGCACCACCAGCGACAGATCCAATCATTCTTCCTGTTGCCACTGTTGGATCAACAGTTGTCTTGCTTACAGTTTTCTTCATTCCTGCAGATACTCTCTGAGCAGAACGCGTCATGCTGTATCCTGCAAAGCTGAAGGATGACATTGTTCTGAAGACCATTTCTCTTCCCTTGATCAATGCCAACATGGAAACAATGAGAAGAAGGATTCCCTGTATCCATCCAATATCTTCCATCATCTTCAATGCTGCTGATGTGAAGGCAATAGCAAGGACAAGAAGAATTCCTGCAGCAATACGCTTACCAGTTGCTTGCACTATCAAGGTGATCCAACTCTTAAAGATCTCCCAACCCTGACCTGGGAAACAACCGACCAAGAGGACTACAGGGGCAAACGCAATCATCAATGTCACACCGATAGCATAAATTGCTGAAAGAGATGCAAAAATGATGATACCAGAAGATCCGACTGCTGCAATGATGACAGCGCTACCTGCCACCCAAATCCTCTCCATAGTGTTTCCACCAGTCCATGTGTCCCAATAAGGAGAAACGTTGATGTCATCAGCGATCACTTTGTATTCATCTGTAGGCTCGCCTGGTTCACCAGAAGGAGGAACACTCTTCTCGTAGTATCCACTCAAGACATCCGCAACTCTCCACCAATCATTTGCAAGTCCAGTAGTCTTTTTGGCAACATCTCCCTCGTGACCGATAGGAGCGTGGACATTGGTCTGTGTGCTGATTTGGAACAATGCCCAGTTATGGATGAATGTTCCATCACCCATAGGAACAGCAGCATCTCCTACCATTTCAGCGTTTTCATCTCTGTTTTCCAGATCTGTTGCGCCATTAGGTGCCCAATCAGGAATTTCTCCTCTTGCCCAAAGATTATTCCAATCTGTGCCATACTGTGCCTGTGCCCATGGCTTGAGAAGAAGCATTTGCCACATTTGGCACCCTACAGATGACCTGATGGTGGTAGATGCTTGATCAATGATGCTCATAGTCTTTTCTGGATTGTCAATTGCATAGTCAACATCAATGGATGAACTAAGAATCTTTCCTTCAAAGCTTCCAATGTCTGTAGCACACATTCCGCCACCACCAGAAAGACTATTATTCATAGCGCTAAGAGTGACAGCCTGAATGATCATAGAGAGGTTATTGGGAAGCGTGATAACCCATCCTGGAGAGAACGAAATGAAGATGGCGAGGAAGAACAGCACAATGGATCTAATCGTCTCTGAGAGGGCCTGTCTCGTCTTGCCACTGGCTCCTGCACGGATGATGCTAATACCAACAAACACAAAGACAAGGACAATGAACGGCATGAACACGCTATTGAAGAGAGCAGTGATGAAACCACCTGATGATCCCAATAGTGTGTCAAGACCGATCAAAGTGATGATGTCACTGAAGGCAATGCCAACAAGAGCAACCGTCAAAACTACAATAATCTTTGCCAGCGTGAAAATCCAGTTAGCAACAATGTTCATGAACGCTACGCCCACAGGAGGATAACCCTTATTGAAGATCTTTGTTCTAGGATCTTTACTGTCGTTGATGTCAGCCCACACGCTTCGTGGTTCTAGCCTGTCCTCATAGAACAATCCCGCTTTAGGATCAGATGGTTCAGTATTTTGAGCACATGCATCAATGACCACATGCCTCCATTCACCCATGTAACCACTGAAAGTAAGTCCAGCAACACCGAACCTATCGAATGGGTTGATATGCGCGCCCTTATTGAACCTTTCCTCTGGATCAAGTTCCATGTCCACAGGGTATTTCATCTCAGTGAGTTCTGTCACATTATAGCCAAGAATATGGCTATTAAGTTCATTGATGTTGGTAACAGAAGTGAGATTTAATATACCGTTCAAAAAAGAATCTACTTTGTCTGCACCAGAAGTCATAGCACTCTTCGACCTGAAAGCAAACTGAAGATCAGTGGTAGAAGCATACTGATAGATTCTATCTGCAGGCTCAGGGAACACCTCACACATCATGAACTTATTCCATTCCAGTGCAGATGCTGAACTTACTGTAGGTTCATTCTTGTTGCCGAAAGTTGTCAAAGAAGTCATAGTAGGAAGCAAAGCAACAACAATGAAAAATCCTGCCATGAAGAAGGAGAATATTGATTTGAATGATGCAGGTTTCGTCTTCTTAAATGAAGATGCATCCATATACACTGCATTATTCTTCATCATTGATCCCCTCCCTCATCTTTCTTATTGTTCTCATACTCTTTTGCTTCTTGAAGGATTCTGATCTCTTTCTCTTTCTCCCCCAAGATAAGATCAGACAATGCGTAATTGAAGTCCTGACTTGCCCTGAACTTCTTAATTGCGTCTTCCATCTTTTCTGTAGATGTCCTTCTCTTCTTGATGATCCTTAGACGACGCACCTTCACCTTTCCAGTAATCTCTACGTCTGGTGTTGAAACAGGGGATGTTGTTTCATCCTGCTCTGGCTGATGTTGATTGTTCATCTGTTCACCGGATGTAGATGTATCATCCTGCTGCTGATCACCTTGATCTGCGTTGGCTTTGTTATAGGCAGCCCTTGCTTCAGAAACTGATGAGAAATCTGTTGAGTAAGAGTCATCTTCTGCAATCTTATCTATTTCCTCATCCCTCTTTTTAGCCCTAGCATCCATGTACTTTCTAGCAGCCCTTGCTTCAGAAGCAGAGTTGATGTCAATCTTAGGGTTAGATGGCTTGTAAATCCTTGAACTCTCTGGAATTCCAGCAAGTCCTCGTGTAAAGTCAATGTCATCCTCATTAGCTGGGTTGACTTTGAACTTCTTGCCATTTTCATCAACTCTCTCCTTGGTAGAGAGGTCATTGTATGCAGAGAGATTCTTTCCATAGTCGTACATACTCATAGTTGAATTTCTCTTATTCTCATCACCCTTCTGCTCCTCGAAGTCTTTCTTTGTTCCGTAAAGTTCATCTACTGCGCCATTCTCTCTCATCTCGTTTTCAAGATCGTTTCTAATCTTATTACTTGTAGAAGAATATGCAGTTCCGAAGGACTCAAGTGCAGAGAATCCACGCCTCCTCTGGTTCTTGTGAACCTTTCCTGTCTCGTAATCGTAGCCAGCCTTTGCCCCTGCAAGAGCGCCCTTGAGGTCTCTGCTTCCAGACATGTAAGAACCAATTCCACCTGAAACCACGCCCTTGGCCGCAGCCTTAGTGTGCTCTGCACGATTAGAGATGAACCTGTTTTGACCAAGAACATTAATTGTAGACTTGATAGGCTCATTTGCAATTCCGGCAGCCACATGCCTTCCTATGCCATTGGTGATGTTAAACGCCCCTTCTAATGCTTCCTTCTTGAGTGAATAGAAGATTACTGCTCCAATACATACAAGGACAAGAGAAATCAGCGGGCTACCGCCGAAGTTGGCGAACCCAATCAAAACTTTGAACATAAGAGACATGAGAACAACCAAAACAACACGCTGAATCATCAAGCCCAGAATGGTTGCAGCATAGCCTCTAAGCATCCTTCTACCTGGTCCGGGGAGGATTCCAACAAGCAGAACAAAAGGAAGCATGATCAGCATTATTGTTGTGATGATAGAAATCTGTATCTTGACTACAGAATAGGAAATGATCACCACAGATGACACTACAGATGTCACAGCACCAGAGAGACCACTTGTTATCCTGCTGCCATAGTCTTGACCTGTCCATGCGCTGAAGTATCGTCCATCTGTTCCAGCACCGTTGTTTGGACCTGCCTGCATGTCAACAATTCTGTAGAAATCGGGATCAATAGAACCATTGGGTTCTGTCAGATCCTTCTCATAGGCAGTTCCGCTGGTTATTGTGCTCAAATGGTACAAAGCCCAGTTGTTCACAGTTTTTCCGCCGCCCATTTCTACAGGAGCAGATCCTACAAGTTGCTCATTGGAATTCTGCATGGTTCCCTTGACGCCTTCAGTTCCATTGGCATAAAGTTCGTCGTAGGAAGTTCCCCACTGGCCTACAACCCATGGTGTGAATGAGAATGCTCTCCAACTTTCACACATCAAGAATCTCACGTTACCCTGAACACTGTTTCCTGTTGCTTCTCCATCAAATCCAACAGTGCTATCAGACATGGATTCACCTGTGACAGAACACAAGACATCCTGTGATTTTCCAAAATTAAAGATAGTTCCCATAACCCATGACTCAAAGTTGGTAGGAATGGTCTCTACTGCTTTGATGGTTTCTGCTGGCCTAGTTAACAGCGCAACTCCTGCAATCATAGTGAGCATAGCAAGCAAAGCGTTGAGGAACTGCTCTCTGAAGTTTCTCTTGATAATAACTTGGAAAATCATGATCACGCCGACTGCTGCACCTATGATGACGCTGATAGGGAAGAAGATGCCATCTCTATATGATTCCATTAGGCTGACAACAATCTTATTGATTCCCAACTCTTCTCCAATAGGCATGAAGGAAAGATTGATGACAGTGTTGGCAATTCTGTTGAAGAAAATAGCAATGTCGAGACCAGATTTGGCAATACTGCTGAAAATGAGGTCGATAGGGAAAATAACCTCAAACATACTCTTTTGTGACAATGTGTTTCTTGTATCTACGTCAGGCTTTGACTGCCCATCAACATATCCGTTTCCGAAGAAGCCATTTTGAATAGGAGGACGTGGAGCACCTCCCCCACACTGGTCATTCAAAGACCCGTCTGGGTTAAATACCTTAACATTGTGACCATTTATCCTGAGGTCTTTTCCTGAGGAATCAAGGCAAACAAACCTGTTCCATGGAGCATTAAAGTTTCTAGCGGGATCTTCTTGAATCCATTTAAGGAACTTTTGGCTACTGATAGCATCTTTAGTCCACTCTTTAGTGACTTCTTTTTCAGACTTAATCAGCGCTTCATCTCTGGCCTTGTTCCATTCCTCTGACCAGCAATTGACAACCTTGGCAACTTCTGCAGCCACAGCCTCTTCGTCTTTTACGTCCAGATTAGGCTTACATGCCATGTTATACTTCTCACCGATGGAGAACGCCTTGTCTCTAGCAACCCATTCTTTCAATGACTCTGCTTTTTGGGTTCCATCTTCTGACCATGTATACTTTGCATCGTCAACGTCAACAGCACCTTGAGCATCTTTTGCTCTGGACGCACATGCTTCCTCACTGATGCCAGGTGCTCTAGAGGGTTTGACCTTGACTACTTTCCCATTACGATCAGCATATTCACAGTAAGAGATGCCTTCTTTTGGACCCTGTGGTGGACTGGAGATGGACAGAAGATCAGCGGGAACTTTTGCCTCTTCTGGAGTTGTACCCATGACCATAGCAACAAGTTGTTTTACAGCCTCACGGGAGATTTCTTCATTGGAGAGTTCTCTGGCGTTATAGAGCGTGGAACCATAATTGTCCCTAAACCATGCGTAGTTTGCGACAACATTATAATCTGATGTGTCCAGAACAGTATTCACAGAATCTGTGACAGATCCAATGACAAATCCAGAGTAGAGACCGCCGATAGCGCCAATGATGTCGCCCTTTTTCATTCCACTGATGAATTCTTCACCGGCTATTCCTAAACCTTTATGTACGCCGGAAAATGCTGCTTTTCCTGACATACCAATCATGTCCATCATACCGAAGTTAGAAAGCATTCTTGCTGATGTAGCAACTCTAATCTGGTCCCATTCACCGTAGTAGTTGGTGTATCTTAGGTTGTATCCGAAGAGTTCAAGACCAGAGTACTTGTAGTATCTTTTGCTTGGATCTGAAGAGGGTTCCATAGCCTTAGTAATTGCACTAGGCATTCCGAATGCAGGAGTGTCAATTTTAGAAGAGGTCACGTTTGCACCCTTGGGGCCTGTGAATCCAATGAAGGAGATAAGATCTTGAAGCATCTCTGTAGGAACGTTAGGGATGTCACAGTTGTGATAGAGAGGCGTTCCTGCCCACTTGTCGTCAACATTACACATGAAGTTTTTATTGACTGTTGTGGGAGTGTCTTTACTGGTATATGCTAGGGGAGCTTGGTTTAGGTACTTTCCTGCACCTGCAACTCTAGCCAAGGCACCACCAATAGTGTTTCTTTCCTGAGTCGGGTCTACATAATCAAATATTGGCTTTTCGCCTTCTTGGTCAGGGTCTTTGAATTCCTTGAAATAATTGTTGAAAGCCTCTCTGACTTTGTTTTGTAGTTCTCTTTCTTGTTTGTCTGATTCAGAACTTTGTGCGGATGCTGTAGTGGCTTGCATACTGGATGACAATCCTACAAAAGCGAAGGAGATAACCGCTAAAAGGGAAAAGAGCATAAAAAAGAAAGGTCTGATGATAGAAGTTTTTTCTATCACAGATTTTTCAAGATATACTGATCCCTTGTTCTTAGACATAGATATATTAATCTCCTGTAGCACCCATTATTTATATCAATTTTCTAATGGGATGATGTTTTATGATCATTCAGATGAATCATCGTCAATGACGTAAGTGATCCCCTTGCATGTATCAGGCCAGTTGCCACAGAAGCGACATTCATATCCCCATCTCTTTGAATTCTCAGCAAAGTATCCATCTTGAATTTTCACTCTTCTGAAACCAAGCGTTTGTAGCACTTGTTGGTTCCCGATTAAGGGTACGCCTGGTTCACCATCCCTGTCCTCAACTCTTGGTGTCTTAAGAATAAGTTCTACTCTGCTTGCACCATAACTTGCAATCTTCCTTAGCACACTGAAAGTGATCAGAGTCCCAAATCCATCTTTTCTGTAAGGTGTCGATACGCAAACACAGTCAATGACTCCTACTGTTTTGGTTCCTTTTCCAGGAATCCTTACATTTTTAAAATGGTAAAGTCCAAAACCCACAAATTCCCCGTTGGAAATCTTAATGACCATATGGTATGTATGAGCATAGCTGCCAAACATTGACTTGAGCACACCTGCACCCAAGGACTCGTTGGCTATCGCTTTGATCTCTGGTGGAAGAGAATTATATGTGAGTTTTGCCGTCATTTCTTCTCTCTTTTCTGTGTTATCCTAATCATATTGTTGAATATCATAGATGGGTGTGCTCTTTTATTGATCATTTTTGCTTCGTATTAGGAATAACATGATCTAATGCTAATTGTCTCCACGTGTCCTTTGTTGGCTTATCAATCTTTCCATTGTTCATGAGTTTCCACAGTTGTCTGATCTTCCAACTCAAACTTGTTTTCAGCCTTTTGGACTTCCCATATGTTGACTTATTATGCTCATAACTCGTGATCTCAATGAATCCTGGTATCTTTAATTCTCCATTATTCATGATTTCATCAACAATGATATCAATGGTCCCATCGATCACATCATGGACAATATCCGGCCTGATTCCAACATGAGTTGAGACTTTTCTTGCAAGTTCTCTTGTGTTTCCTGTTGCTTTCCTTGGCTCAGGCATATGATCCTACTCCATACATGATTGCTGTTCTCAAGAACTTATCTAGCATAGTCATAATCTCTGATTGCAATTCATTCAATGGGATTGATCCCTTGTTGTTCTCATAGTCAAAGGACCATTTCTTGCTCTCTCGTAGAACGCTTTTGTTCATATGAGAACCGAGATCTTCTGGAATGTCTATTTCTATGTCTTCGTAATGATCAACTCTGATAGACACTTTCTTTTGGCCTATTTCCCAGTCAGTTCTTGCAATTTCTTTAACTTTGAATTCCAATTGTTTGAATGAATGATAGAAAATGTTGTCTTTTTCCTCAGAAGTCAAATTGAGTTTATATTTTGTTGACGCAGTTCTCATTTCTTCGTATGCAGCAAGTTTGAGATCATCGACATAATGCTCTGGAAGTGTAATGTTGATGAATGCTTTATTGTTCAGTCTCATATCGCCCCTGTCTGTTTACGCTTATCAGGAAAACAAAAAATATTTATATCTTCTATTTCCTCCCATAATATAACAAAAGAGGGAGGAAATAATTCCTCCCTCTTTACATATTAAATTGTTGTTGAGTTATTCTCAGATCACTCGCCAGCAACTGTGCGCTTGATAACAGCAGCAGGTGTGAACTTGACTCGCTTCTTGGCAGGAATATCAATCTCCTCGCGGGTACGTGGGTGAACACCCTTACGTGCCTCGCTGGTGGAGACCTTAGCAGTGAACAACCCGCTAATCTTCACGTCGTTGCCATCGCCCAACTCGTTCTTGATCAAGTCAATTACGAGGTCAACAATGCGTGCTGCCTCAGCCTTGGAGATGTCCTTCTTTGTTGCAACATCAGCAACAAGATCTGCCTTTGTGTAAGTCTCAGCCATAAGCTTCTCCTTTGTCTTTTTAGTTCATCAGGAACTTCCTGAATCACATTCAGTGTATCAATTCATCATGAGAATCACTCACATGACACTACATAATATCAAAACTTTGCCATTTTGCCTACAATTATCATAGCATTGATATCATTTGATGGTATTAATCTCGTCATCTTCCAAGAAGAAGACAGATTCTTCATCTTCTTCCTCAATAACGACCTTTTTCTGAGGCTTTTCTACTACTCCATCCTCATCAGGAAGGACATCGTGAAGGTCATCATACCTCCTCTTCACAGTGAGTACAATGACTACTATGGCAACAATGATGATGATTGCACATAACGCATACATCCCCCACTGCACAATCAGACTCGTAGGTATAGCATTCATTATTTCGCTCCTTTATTAAAGAGTTTGGAATAATTCGTATTCCTCGTCTCGCTTTCTTGTTCTATCCTTGATATCAACGCTCCCACATGGAACTCCTCATGAGGATCTTTCTCAAGATCCTTAAGGAAGGAGAAGAAGAGAGAATGTGGATCACGAAGGTATTTCTTCCATACCGTAGCCAAAGATCTGTACTCAGAAGGCGTCATTGTTGACACCACATTTAAAAGATAATCACCCATAGAAGGCACATTCATCTCAGAAAGAAGAACGGCTTTAGCCTGATCTGTGAAATCTCCTGTCTCAAGAAAACGGCCAAAAAGACTCTCCCCTAAAATCTCGCTGTCATGATCAGAGAAAGAACCTGTAGAGACAGTATCCTGAGTATCAATGGACACTACGCCCATGTCGCCTTTATACAATGCTTCTTGCTCTTCAATGAGATCAATAGTCATCTTCTTATTGGATTCATAAGCAACATCTGAAGAACCCACGCGTCCATTCTTGTTTTCAATGTCAGCAGAACCAGAATGGAAATACTCAAGCACTTCTTCATTGGAGACTTCTCTTCCACGCTCCGAAGAAAGTTTCGATCTTACAGCAGCAATCTTCTTCATCTTCTGATACCTACTAGGAGCAATGCCTTCAGGTGTTTCCAAAGAAAGCATCTCCTTCTTGCTATAAGTAGTGATCCACTGAAGAAGATAATTAGTAGAAGAGACATTGATCTTGTCTACATCAAACTTTCTCAAACCCCTGATCATTCCACCGATTCCAGCTTGGTACACAGTATCGAAGATAGTGGGATCTTGAGAAATGGGGATTCTAGAAGATTTAATAATTGAAGCCACTTCTTTTACAATCAATGGCGCGCACAAGTCGCTGATCCTAGAGATAGCAATTGACCTCATACGAGCCACTGATTCCAACCTGTTCCTCTCATGAGGATCAAGGTCTTCTTCTAACAATAAATCCATAGCATGATCTGCTTGCTGGAAGATGGGAACATAGTGTCTTAAATCCTCTACGGTGATCCTATCTGATCTTCTCATATTGTCCTTCCGCTACCACCTGTTTTAAATGGATTGCTACCAATGTTACTCAAAGGTGTTGATGTCTTGTGCGCTGATGCTGGGTCATAGTGAGTGGGCCTTGACATATGTGCAGGTTGTGGAACATTCGGCGCGCTGTCCAAGAACTGTTGAATGTCAGCAGATTTCTTCTGCAACTTCTCACGGAGTTCATCACTGAACTGACTCTTCTTTAAGAAGACATCCTTTTCTTCATCCCACTGGTAAAGCGTGGAGGAAGTCATCTTTGCGTCCTCTCCCTGACCAACACCTCTTAAGACTTCTTCAATGTGGCTGACCCTGTGCTTGTCTTTATGCTTGACCAACTGAACAATAATGTCAACAGATGCACCAATGGATTGGTTAACCATTCTAATGTTTGATCCTGGCCTGCCCGCAGATGTGAACTCTGACATCTTTGTTAAGCATGCTCTTGGGTTGTCAGCGTGCATTGTGGTCATAGATCCATCCATACCAGAGTTAGCGGCAATCAGGAATGATGAGAACTCTTTACCTCTAATCTCACCAACGAGAAGTTTGTCTGTTCTCATTCTCTGGAACTGCTGGATAACCCATTCAAGAGTAACCACATTGTTGACATCCATACCAGGTGAATAAGGCACCGACTGAAGGTAAGAAACGTTTGGTTGGATCAACTCAAGTTCTGGCAAGTCCTCAGCAATACCGATTCTATACTCTGGATCAATAATTTTCGTCACTGCTTCCATCATCGTGGTCTTTCCTGCACCTGTACCACCACTAAACACCACAGTGAGATCAGATGCTACAGCACACTCTAAGAAGTTCTTCATCTCTGTTGACATGGACCCTTGCCCTGCAATGGAATCCAATGTGCTCAATGAGATACTCTTCTTAGCAATGGTCACCTGAGGAGCATATGTTGCAGCAGGGGGCAATACGACGTGGCATCTTGCCCTGACTCTTGTCTTGGCATCGGGAACATTATACATAAGGATGCCTTCGAACAGTGATACATCCCACGAGAATTCACCATATGCCCTCATGACCTTTTTATTTTTCATAGTCTCTTCAAGGGCTTCATTGTACTGTTTTTCTGTCATATTAATATGAGAAATATGAATCCTTCTACCATTCTTCTTCATAAAAAACTTATCAGGGCCATTGGCTTCGATTTCAGAGACAGAAGGATCAAGAAGAAGATTGAAGCAATCATTCCATGCATCATTCTCCACAATCTTGTATTTTGAGATAGTATTTGATTCAAAAGAAAGACTCACGATAACTCCTATATTGGTGCCTTATAACTATTTTCAATATCATGAATCCAAAGGTGTTTTCAGCATATCAAAAGCATATTAGCAACCCAGAATCCTGACTGCTGAAGAAAAGAAAAGCGCCTTCTCGACCAATACGAGAAGGCGCACAATGAAGTCAGAGATCAATCATCCCTGTTCAGTTCAAAGTTCTGATCAGAAACCTCATGGATAACACTGCTATGCGCAATCAAGATGATCTGACCATGGAAATAATCCTTGACTACAGAAAGAATCCTCTCAGATCTCTCCAAATCCTGTGAAACCAATGCTTCATCAAGAATGAGAAGACTTGTGTCCAAAACAATAGCAATAGCCAACCTGATAGCAATGGCTGCTGCTGACATTTCTCCACCTGACAACGTACCAATAGGAACCTTTACACCATTTGCTCTGACAATGGATACATTGAAGTTATGATCCATCAGAATCTGAGTGAACTTTCCAGAAGTAAAACGGTTCATCATTTCAGACGCATGTGCTTCAATCAAAGGAATTGATTCAGAGATTCTATCTTCACGATACTCTTCAACAACCTTCAATGCTGACACAGACCTCTCCACAGCAAGCAAAGACTTCTCGTACTTCTCAACGCTTTCCTTCATAGCATCAAGTTCTTTCTGCTTGTACTTCAGACTTTCCTCAATCTCTTTGTAATCAGCCTTGTCAGATGAATACTTCTCAGCGACCTTGATGTACGCATCAGATGCAGCATCCATCTTCTTTCTCAAAGAAGCCATTTTGGCCTCACTCAATGGCTTATTTTCACCTATTGACTCTTCCAAAGAGGACAGCTGTGTTTTCAAACCAGACAGTACCTCATCAGCCTTATTGTAGCGAGCAATAATTCTGTCATACTCATCCTTCTTCGACTTCAAATCCCTTGCATCAGCAAGATCAGATTCCGCGCTCTTGATCTTGTTCGAAACAATCTTTTCCTTGAACTCGTAATCCATGATCTCCTTCTTCATGGACTCAATGGTTTCAATGTCCTCTGCAATGGACTTCCATGACACTCTGATCTGATTCAACTCATCAAAATTAGTTTTCTTCTCTGCAAGAAGCGCCTTCTTCTCTTCAATAGAGGACTTGATCTCCTTGTTTTTCTTCCTCAAAGAAGCCACCTGCCCTTGAAGCAACTCAACTGCTTCTGAAGGATCAGCAACTCTCTGCAAGCATGTGGGGCAAGTTCCATCATCTTGCGTCAAAGCATCAATAGCAACATTGATCTTCTTTCCTTCTGAGACAACTGAAGAAGACTGATCCTGAAGATCATTGATTTCATTTTGCAATGATTCGGAGTCTGCCTTGAGAGTTCTCATCTCACCTATGAGATCTTCTATCTTCTCATAGCCCTTTTTTGCAATAGATTCATCTAAAGATTTCTTCTTACTCTCAATAGAAGAAACCCTAGACTCAAGATTGATCCTTGCTGATGACAATGAAGACATCTCTGCGTTCAGTGAAGACATGGCTTTCTCTGCCGCATCCAAAGTCATAGGTGAATGACCAAAGACAGTGAGTTCTTTCTTCTTATCCTGTCTCTCTTGGAGAAGATCAGAAACAGTGACTTCACCAGCTTTAATTCTTCCCTTGATCTCGATGATCTTCTCGGAATTCATCTTATTCTGATCAACAATCTCCTGTTGCTGACGAACTTCTTCCTTTAATTGATCAAAGGATTCCTTCTTCTCTTTAGCATCATCCCTGACAGATACAAGTGCTTCTCTCTTATCTCCTACCTTTGGAATCAGTGCATCTACCTCTGCCTGCAGCGCATTCAAGTCATCCCTGCTGGCCGTGAAGAATTCACTTGTTTTCTTCAGATCACGATGCTCTTCTCTAGCCTTCTTTAAAGCAATAGTCAACGATGAAATACCCGTAAGATCCTCAATGACCTTTCCTCGCTCAGCCTTACCGCTGAGAATAATTCCGTCAACTTCCTTTTGGGCTACCTTAACGGCAGTAAGAAAACCCTTCTCGTCCATGCCAAGGATTCTCTTGACTTCTCTGGATACATCGGAGACACCAGCAGCAAAGGGATCACGATCCTCAATCTCCATTTTTCCTTCGGATTTATCATTCTTATAATCCTCCAATGAGGGGGAACGATAAATTTCTGCTTCTGTCAGAGAGGCACTTTTGATTGTCCTGATCACTCTGTAAACAGTGTCTCCTGAAATGAAATCTACCTTGACAAAGACCTCTGTTTTCTTCGGATCAACACCTTCTCGAATCAGATCAGAGTTCTTAGAGATGCCCTTATGCTTTGTGCCGTATAAGGCCCATTCCACAGCATTGACAATAGAAGACTTTCCAGACCCATTAGGACCTGTGATAGTGACTAAACCTGTCTGTTTAGGTTCAAAAACCACATTCTTATGCAATCTGAAATTATTCAACTCTACTCTAGCCAAGGTTAATGACATAATGCCCCTCTTTATATTAATAGGATACTCTTTTCGATACCACTATCTTAACAAAAATAAGGGTTGATCGAGTCCATGATCAACCGTTAATCTAAATAGTAGTAAATAGATTATCGCTTACGCGATTGTGAGAATCCTGCTCTCACTAATCGCTTCACAGACAGGAGTTTCACTTGGTGAAACCAAGCCAGCGCTTCCGTCTCCACGACCGTTTAACGTCTCCCCGCAACTCTGGGCGACGGCTTGTTTCTCAATATTGATCGCAGCATTCAGATCCCTATCGATCCTCACACCACAATTATCGCACTCAAACATCCTCACATGCAACAAGATCTTGACTTTCGATCTTGCACCACATTGAGAACACACTTGAGTGCTCGGGTAAAACCTGTCAATCAGGACAGTTTTCGACCCATACCATGCAGACTTATACGCCACCAATTGACGCAACTTGCCAAACTGAGCATGAGCAATACGACGAGACAAACGATGATTCTTCACCATACCCGCCACGTTCAAGTCCTCCAAGCCAATTAATGAGTAATCATCCACCAGCCTCTTGCTTAACTTGTGAAGATTATCCTCCTCAATATTGGCGATTTTAGCATGCATTTTTGCCACATCGGCTTTTGCCCTCTCGTACCGGCGTGAAGGCATCTGCCCCGTTTTCTTGTCCAAACCTTGACGACGTGACAGCCTCTTGTTCAAACGGCGGAGTTTTTTCAAGTATTTCTCGTATATTCTCGGATTCTCGATCACAGTTCCATCCGAGAACACAGCAAGATTCTTCACACCGAGATCGACACCAATGGTGGATCTCTTCTTGTCTTTCTTCGTACGCTTCAAGTGGTATTGCTGCTCTAAATCATCATTCACTCTGAAAGTAAGGGTAACAAACCATCGGGTTCTCGAATATTTGACACTGGCGAGAGTGAGTTTTGCTCCGTGATTGAGTAACCATCGCGCTTTAGTGGCTTTCTCGTGGAGTTTGATGGTTTCTAAACGTGGCAGGGTGATGTATTTATCCCCTTGTTCTAAACGTCTGGTTCCGGTTGTGAAAGTCACACCTTCAGAGTGATTCAGATCTCGCTTCTTGAATTTGGGGAGTCCAGTGCGTTTATTGTAGTAGCCTTTCAGCGCAAGGGAGAGATTATTGGCTCCTGTGGCGAAGGCTTCCTTGCTGTTTTCTTTCCACCATGGTGCTACTTCTTCTTTGTGGGCGTTCAAGTGATTTCTCAGTGCGTAGGATGAGGTGTTGAGGTACTCATTAGTTTCACTGTTTTTGACTTTTGCCCAGTTGTTCAGTACTTCGTTGAGAAGCCAATTGTATGCGAATCTTACTGCTCCGCTGTGGGATTTGAGTTTTTCTTCTTGTTCTGTGGTGGGGTTGAGGGCATATTGTAAAACAATGGTGCTCATTCTCTCCCCCTTCTTTTGTTCTGATGTCTTTATCTTATAGTATAGCAAAATTACTTTAGAATACTATCTGGGGCAACAGTTGCCAACCCTTATTTAATCCTCGACTTACGAAGATGGGGAGGATTCAGATTGGGATTCAGATGCTTGCTGGGAGAATCTGGCAACATCATCAATGAATGTTTTGGGAGCGAACTCCCATTTGCCCTCAACGTAAACCATATGGAAATCAAATGCTCCTGTTGAATGGAATACTGTCAATGGAACAAGAGCATACCCTGCTTCCTGATCCACGAAAGCCTGATTCCAAGCATCATCTTGGACAAGATTGACCTTACCCTTTTCGTCCTTGACTGCATCAGCAACAACAACCAAAGACTGCAATGTATTGACAGTTCTTATATTCTTAGTAATAGGATCAAATCCATCAGTTCTGATCATTGACTTGAGATCATCTGTCACAACGCCATCTTCTTCTTTTTCGATAGCATCAACTTGAGACATCAAATCTGGCTTGTTTGAAGGGTTTTTAGCAGCCTCTTCAATGATTCTTCTTATGGACTCTACAGCATCTTTCTTGTCTTCTTCAACAGTCTTTCCCGACAGTGTTCTGCTTATCTGATCCACCTGTTGACTACTACTGGCAGGACTGCTCTCGCTATTGTCTTTCACTACACTGTCTTTATTGACACCATTGATGACAAGGAAAATCAAGCCAATCGTGATGATGAGGAATGCAATTAAAATACCGATTAGAATCTTTATCTTCAAGTCCTGTTTTTGCTTTGTTGTCCTGTTACTCACTGACCGTTCCTATTCTTCTGATCATTTAAAAACTTTTCGATATCAGTGTCTTCTGCAGGAAACTCATTTTCAACTTCGTCTACTGTGTTGAAAGAATCCATATACTGCTCTTCCTCATCACTCAAAGAATCACTTTTTGAATCTTCTACGCTATCGGATTCTTGAAGGAGCATATTTTTATCATCTATCTTTTTAATCCTTCTCAATTCAAGAAGCAGCATGAGTATGGAAAGCATGAGGAACAGAGCAAAGAGACCAAGAATAATCGCCCACTTGTAATCATAAATGGAGAGAAGGAAATAATCCTTGGTCTCTTTAGCGTAAACCAATCCTCCACTTTCAAGAATGTACTTGATAGTATCAACACTATAGACCTTTTCCAAAGCCATGAAGAGAGCAAGAGTGGCACCAGATGACACTAGAGCGCAGATGAAAAAGAAAGCAGACCATGTAATGTATCTCTTCCACCATGGGATTCTATTGTATTCTTCAGCAGTAGAATAAAGTACCTCATCTTCTGATGTGACTTCACCGGATGCGAGTTTAGCCCTTCTTCTGGACTCTTCAATAAAATCCATATCTTCTCTGCTTCTTGAGGTCATTGATCATCAACTCCCATGTGCCTTCCCAGTGACTCAATAAACTCGGGGGAAATAGTCCTGATAGAATTCATATCAATATCACTGGTGCCCATTTGTTTGATCATTTTGATTGCTTCATCATATCGACTTGTCATCAACGCTGTCTTGATGATAGCATGGGAAATATTTGAAGCAAGGATGTCATCTGATTCATGGCTAAAGACTGGACCTCCATAGATAGAAGACTCCACCATTTTTTCTTCGGAACTTTCATCCCATGTCAATGGGGTGTTCTTCCTAGTCTCAACCCACATCTTGTGTTGCTCTTCCAAATCCTTGAACTCAATGATAGGAAGTCCCATTGCTCTTGCAACTTCCTCATTGGAAAACACGTGGTCATCAGGCTTGCCTTGCTGCTTCCTCATCTCTTTGATTTTTCTTGACCTGTTTTTTTGGAACTCAGCAAGTTCTTTACCAAGATAAATCACAGGCAAATCATAGGGCCTTTTTGACAGCACTGAATGCAAGTATCCTGAGAATGGTACGGGAGCGTCTTGATTGAACTTTTCAATAGCATCAATAACCCACGTCATGATCTGTGAATCTTGATCCTCTGGTTCAGGAAGGAAGATCTTGATAGTGTCCATTTCTTTTCTGACTAACGTCTTCCCGAACTTAGAATAGAAATCAATGATCCCATGGGAGAATGCAGTAGAGAAATCAACCAGTTCTCTTCTCATGGTGATCGCTCTTGCATATGTCTTAGCCTTACCTTCTCCTAATTCAGCAAGTGTGGACTTGATGATAGGAGCAATGTATGTAGAACTCAAACAGAATGCCTTGTACTTGCCAGGAATCTCTTGGCTTCTAATCTTTGCTATACCTTTTAATCTTTCCTGAATCACTTTCAACGCTTCAGGGGATGCTTGGAAGGAAACCACGCCAAGTTCTCTTAGCGGAGCATCAATGAATCCTTCTGTTTCAGTTTTCTTATCCCAAACACGTGAAGGGAAGATGTCACTGATAATCTGAGAACCCATCTCTATACGGTTTTCCTTCATCCATTTGACCAATGAATCATAAGACATACGATATGATTTTGAGCCATCAGATGCTGGGATTACTACACCATCTTTTACAGCCTGATCAATCCATTCTGTGATTTCATCATAGGATGCCTTTGTATACTTTTCGATTTTCTCCTTGGTATACCACATACCATCAGAAAAGATAGCGCCTATCCTGAATTCTATCGGTTGAAGTTTAAAGGTTTCTTTAGTGAACAATGGTTTATTGTTACTCATGAGTCAATACCCTCTTTCTGAACAAAACGTGGAAGAAATTTCTCTTTATGCGTTTCTAAGAAGATGTCCATCTTAACGAAGAAATCATTCAAGTTCTTCTCAGACATTCTGCCAGGAGTATCTATCTGATAGACAATTTCTCCACCGAATCCTGAACTCTCTGTCACCCTGTCCCAACGCTGGGAGAACAATCGGGATAATGACTTGGAAATTACAGCATCGGCAGAAGACTGTGTTTCCTCTTGCGGAACTTTAATACATACAAAGAAAGCATCAATCCTTTTGCTGTCTGGACTCATAAGCAATCACCAAAATTTCATCTCACAAGACATCACTCTTTGTAATGCCGTTTTTTTCAAGTGCCACTTTAAGTTTAACAAGAGACTTCTTCCCAAACTCTTCAACTTCCTCCGGCGTGTTAAATTTATACTTACTCTTTGCTCTAACCTTCTTTAAGGTAACAACGCCCTTCTTCTTTCCATCTCCTAAACCGAAGAGAGCACGAATACAATCCTGCTCTTTTTCAGTCAATGAAAGGAAGCAATCCCTGATCTTGGAGTTCACGTCTGCTCGCTCAGCAGCCTCCATAGCATTATCATCCGCATACTTATAAGAGATGAGATCAGTAATATCTTTCTCCTCATCACCATCAGCAGAGAAACCATTCAGTGAGATAGTGGAAGAAGATGCATTGGAAATCACAGTAATGTCTTCTCTGGTCAGATTTCTCTCTTCAAAAGCCATTCTTTCGATCTCTGCAGTGGACAATTCGGGGAAATCCCTATGAAGACTCTGCAGGTAAGAGTTGTCAGCAACTCTGTTCTCTGGAAGCCTGATCAACTTTGCTTCCTTGTTATAGGTTCTAGTGATCTCCTGATAGATCCACCATGTTGCAACTGTGGAGAGATTATTTCCTCTAGATGGGTCATACTTTCGAATAGCAGTAAAGAGTCCATTCATACCACACTGAATCATGTCATCCTCGTCATAACTGGTTGAGGATGGAATTTTGCTTGCAAAAGCCTTAACCTGAGACGTAACTAAACCAACATTAGCCTTAATGAGAGTCTCTGTTGCATCATTGTACGCTTTGATCTCATGGTAGTACTTCTTACGCAGTTCTGCTTTCTCTTCACTACTCAGATTGGGATCAATAGACTTCTCATAGAAAGGTAAGTTCTTCTGAACAATCTCCCCTAAACGAAGCTGCTCTTCCTTATCCAACTTACTGATAGACTCATACTTTACAGTAGACATATCTCAGACCACTACTCCTATACCTAACTCGCGTGTTTCCGCTTTTACTGAACTTACATTGTATCGCTAACAGAGTTCTCTGTCAACTACATGTTAAAACTCCTCATCGAAGTAATCTATTCCCTCTTCCATCTCTTCTTTTTCTATTTTAATGGAGTTATAAGAATGAAGATCATTGCTAAAATGAACAGCATCGTTCATTGCATCATTAATGAGTTCCTCAATAGTGCAATCATCATCATCCTCGAACTCGATTCTTGATTCCCGAGATAGAACCCCATGCTCTTTCAAATGATAGTTGATCTTATCAATAGCATTTCTATTTACCTCTGTCAACTTAGGGGGCAGAGAATTCTTCGAGAACTCCTCAATGGGATCAGTACTCATCCAGATCACCTCGTAGTATCGCCTGTTTATCATTAATACAGATATCGTTGACAAAATACTGCAATCCCAACTTCTTCACAGCAAAAACAATGCTCTTCAAAATAGCATCAGAATCAACAGGAAAATCTAAAGAAGGAATAATTGCCAAAGCCAAAGCGCAACGATAGTGACCATCGATCTCATATATCCTCACTCTGATCTCCATATCGGAAATCAGAAAAGAATCAACTTTATTCTTCTTTAACGCATTCATGATGATCTGATTCAAGTAAGAATAGAGATGTTGCTGTACTTTAGTCTCATTATTACGAGAAAGAGTTTCGAGATGATCAGTCAACTGTTTAACAGAAGAAACGTCTTGAGAGGAAGATCTCATTGCAACCAAAGTATCCAAGACAGTCATACTGTGTATGTTCTCTTTGTTCACATCCCCCTCCTTTCTCATGTCTCATCATCACGATAACCTTACACTGTGGTTTTGTCAACTTTGATCTCAGCCAGAGTAAAGAGAAATCATCCACCATACGAACCATACAATCAAACCGATTGCAATCAAAGAAGCAACGGTTCTGACAAAAATCACGTTCAAGACAAAAGTGCTTGGCTTAACAGAGGATGAACGGTACTTCTTAATCCCCTTGACTTTCTTATCTGTCCTCTTCAGGTCTTGAACTACTCTCTTCTCAGGCTCTTTTTGTTTCTCACCTACAAGATCTTCAAACCTCATTCACTTTACCTCCTCATCTAAGGGTAAACCATACACATTGTTTGCAGGAAGAATCATCAATTCTCCCTTGTTACATGCTCCCTCAACACACTTGGCAACATACTCATTATCAAGAAGTTTCTTTCCTTCTGCTGACTGGGGCAATACTCCATCCATAGGAACATTGTCAACAGTGAAAGCACCATCACCTGATTCAGAGATCTTCCCAAATGGTCCAGAAAGAATCTCCACCTTTGCCACGTTTTTCTGCGGAATGAAAGACTGACGGGCACGATCAACAATGCTTTCACCCTGTTCTTGAGTAGTGTTCACAATTGCAAAATTACCTGCTGTAATATTTCCTCCAGGGAAAATGTTATTCCTCACAGGTGCTACATGACCACCTAATGCACCAACACCAGATGTGTTAGGAATTACTCTAAGAAGTGTCAGTGACATCACTGTATACAGCAAGAACGCTAACACAATAGAGAATGTAATTGTTTTGACAATAATAGAGACATTCAATTTTGCGACAGCCGTCTTGGAAACTCGTGTTTGAGACATTTTATCTATCCTTCATTGCTTCTTTGAAACGAAATATCAGATGACTATCATGAAGATCAAAAGGATAATGAAAGCAAGAAGAAAGCCGGTTTTGATCTTATTTTTAGACAACCACTCAATGATGTCCTTGTCAGTAGAATGACTCACTCTCTTCTTCCCTGACATTGTTTCATATATGTCATTCAATGATGAGGAAAGTGTTCTTGCAAGTTCCTGAGTGATTTTAAAATTGATAACATCCCCGTTGTTGTTTTCAACAATCAATGTAGGAGGATCATTCCTCATTTTTTTAGCACTGACGATATCGCCTGTATCTTGGTCCCTATAGCCTTCAAGCCTCCACGAGATAATGCCATCATACTGATCAATAATAGCAGAGTAATCATCACCATCAATCAAGAAGTCATCTGAGTTCAACCTTCTCAAATCATCTTCCAGATAAGGATCAGATTCCTCTTCCTCTACGACTTCAACTTCCTCTACTCCCATCATGGAATTGAACTCATCAATAGAAAGATCTCTTTCCTTGTTCTCTTCCTCATTGTTCTCAATATTACTCATGTCAATTACTTCCTTTGCTTGAAGAAGGGGATGGGGAACTCGTATTTGCAGGCTCTGGCTTTGCGTCAGACTTAGAAGGAGTACTTGAAGGTTTCATACCTGGATAACCCGAACCTGTATACGTGGAATTGGGGCTGGGAACTGATGTTGGCTTAGGAAGATCAGAAGGTTCCAACTTCTTAGCAGAACTCTGCCATTGCTCTACAGTGATGAATTCTCCATACCCTTCACTCATGTCAGAGATATTGGGGTTCGACCATGTAGCCAAAAGGAAAGGATGCTGAATATCTTTAACATTATAAACATTCCATCCATTTCCTGCTGAAGTCATTGTCAACACTGCAGAATCATTATATGTCTGCTCATTCACATTGAACTTACCATCCCAACTCACATCATCAGCAGTTTTTTGAAACTCTCTCTGAAGTGATTCAAAATTCACCTTGATATCAACTGCAATAGTATTCTTCCCTTCTCCTTGAGAAAGGAAATATGGATCAGAAACAACTTCAGAAGAGACATTGTTAATTTTAAAACCAGTCATCTTAGATGCCTCAAGCCTATCCCACTGAGAAACAGCATTTGTGCTGTAAGACACAGGAGAATTATTCAAAATCCTTGATCTCAAGGACTCATAGACATCTGAACGCGAAACATAGTATCGATCAACGTCAACACCATCATGATTGATTACAGATGATGCTTCCCAGACGTTTTTATCACTGAGAGAATCCAACCTGATACCAAAAGTTCCATCCTCACGAATGAATTCAGAAGCCTCCGTTTTAGCCTCACTGATTTGATCAGAAGAGAGTTCAGCTTTGATGTTCTCTTCATCTCCGCCCATCAGATTGGTCACTAAAATAGTAACACCTATCACTATAGCGACGATCACAATGCTCAAAATGGCAGCGGGCACCACTTTTGTCTTGCCTGATTCATCAATAAACCAGTTCGCCATTTCCAGACCTCTCTCCCACAAACCTGTAACCGTAGTATGCTCTACCACTTGTATCTACCAAATTTTCATTCAAATAACTAGATGGATCGATTCCAGCAACCCTATCCTGATAAGATGCATGGGCAATACTGTCAGTTCCGTTCACATCACCAATATAAAGGATGATGTGACCACTTGTTTGTGTTACCCAAACGTCTCCCGGCTTTGCTTCAGACTTCTTTGTGTACCTCTCCCAGTTAGGAGAATTAGCAAAGTACTCAGTCTGATGACTTGTTGCTCCCCATGGGACATTCTTATCCACAGTAAGTTTTAATACTGTAGCAACAAATCGGTCACAAGACGCATACAGGGTTTCCAAAGGATCTCTGTCTGCTGTATCCATAGCCTGCTTCTTAGCCTGAATATACTCTGCTTTAGCCACAGACTGACCACTGAGATCACTAGGATCAACATAAGATTGACCTGATGTTGGGTATGACAGTCTTGCAGCCAACTGTGCAACATCAGATGTATCTAAAGTATTGGCAGAATTCATAGTACAACTTCCACCTGATGTTCCACCAGCATAACCGCCATTGAACTGTGCAAGGAAGTCATTGGCGAACTGGATTCTTCTTTCATAGTGTGGCTTTCCTGCTCGCTCGAATCCCTTCTCAAATGCAATCACCATTTCTTCTGCATTCTTGGTGATGTCATTGAATCCAAATTCAAAAGTCATCACAGACATCTCATTCTCAAGTTCATAAGCAAAGAATTCAAGTTGGATTGACATATCATTCCATTGAACACCCCTCTCTTGAGCAAACTGGACTAATCGTGGACGACGAACACCATCCCACTGAGCAAGACCAATAGCCTTTCCTCCGACATCTCCCCATGAAAGGATCTCTTCATTGCTTAAATCTGGCCTTGATTGACCGGGCTGAACTGCAGAAGGGTTATACATTGACTCCTGACCCCAGTTTCCAAGGATTCCAGCAGCCTGATTCAAAGTCATTGGCTTGTTTCCCAGAACAGCAAAGTTATGAGACAATAGCCATGTAGCAATAGCATTAGCATTTCCCCACATGTCTCCTGTATCGGGAACGTTTACACTTCCGCCTCCTTTGCCTCTGGGACCACCGATTCCAAAGCAACCATCAGCATTCTCATTCCTTCCAAAAGTTTGAGAAACAGCCATTCCGCCAACGACAATACTGAATAAAAGAGCCACAACGAGAGCAGCGACCCATGTTGCAGGATTCATTAAAACAGAAGCCAAGTTGGAGAAAGTGGAAGTTGAAAGTTGCGCAACTTTCCGAGCACGACGAATCGTATCTCTTGTTTTCTGAATTCTTTCTGAATTAGAAGAAACAGCATCAACGGCCTTTGATTTTAGATCATCCTTCAAAGCCATCACGAATCACGCTCTTCCTTCATTCTTCTGTCCACCTTGGGAGCAACCCTTCTCAACTTAGGCTTATTGTCAGGTTCAGATTTGTTTTCAGACATATATCTTCTTACCTCAGAATCCGTATCCCTATCAGCCATTGTTCCTCGTGGGTCCACGTTTCGACTTCCCACATTTCTCTCTACCCTGTCTGCTTCAGAACCGATCTTGTCAGCCTCTCTCAAAGCCGCCTCTGCCTGCTCTCTGATTCTTCTAGCATTATCAGAGATAGACCTTGCTTTTTGTCTCGTAGAATCGCTCTCACCTCTGTTAGAATCGACATTTTCACTTCTTCTATCATTTCCAGCAGTAGAAGATTCATCCTTACTTCTGAAGAAAGATCCAACTCTATCAGCCAACGTTGTCTCCTCACCATCACGTCTCTGTGAAGAACCCTCGCCAGAAGGACGTGTCTGAGAATCATTCTCAACTACCCTCTGCGATGCATTATTCTCTGAAGGAACTGTCCTCTCAACAACGGCAGGAACTTCCTTCTCTACAGTCACTACCTTTGGCTCAACAGGTGTATCACGCTGTGGTTTAACTGTTTCAACCTTTTCTGCTCTAGGTGCCTCAGTTCTGGTGTCTGAAGGAGTTGCTGATGCATCTCTATCAATCACTACATTGTCGATTCTGTCATTCACTCTAGGTGCAGACTCATTGTTTTCTACCACTGCTGGCTTCTCAGAAGGAACCTGCCTTGTCTCGTTAATTACAGGTCTTGCTTCTGTTGCATCCACATTGCTTCTTCTGCTTTCAGCAGGTGTTGTGTCAACGTTGTTTACAGGAGTTGCCACATTGCGATCCACAGATGGAGTAGGAGCAACAGAAGATGCATCATCTACCACAATGTTCTCTGGAAGAGCACTGCTATCGATCTGCGGCGCTCTCACATCATCTTGACGTGATTGTGCGCTGAACTCATTCTGACGCTTCTCAGAGGCAACAGGGGCTTCCCTAACAGGAATAGTTGGAGCAACACCCTCTCTATCTACAACAGCATCATTCATGTTGTCAGACCTTGATGGGAGATCTCTTATCGCCCCTTCAGAAAGGCTATCTGCTACTACCGCCCTGTCTGCTACAGTATCAGTATTTGCCTGCTGTGCCCTAGCAAGTCTTTCAGCCTCAGCCCTCAAGTACTCTTGTGCATTTCTGTTAGCAACATCAGCATCTCTCAACTCATTTTCGGCATCCCTCAAGACATTATTGTCATTTTGAGTTGGGACTGCTCTATCATCAGAGTTGTCAACACTTGGAACCACACGATCATTGTTCTCATTCACTACACGACTTGTCTCATCAGATGAGCGTGGTGTGCGAACTTCCTCTGTTTGCACTGGATCTCGTGTTCCCTCAACTGGTGCAGATTCCACTCGTGTCAGAGTCTCATCTGGCCTGTCAACGATTGATTCTACAGGTGTTGAAGGGATAACATCAGGCATCTCTCCTGAAGGAACTCTTCTGTCCTCAGATGTTGGAACAGCCATTGGTACTTCGTCACGAACTGGTCCCTGATCACGAACTGGTCTTTCGTTACGGGCAGTTGTTGTGTCGGTTTCAACAGGAGTCTCCACCTCAGGTACGCTGTCCACATTTCTGTCCTGACTTGAGGTACTGTCAAAAGATGCATCAACATGCTGGTCCTGTGGCTGTTGTACTGGATCAACAGGAACAACAACAGGTGGTACTGTCTCTGCTCGTGTATCAACAGGTGTTGTTGCAGATGGAAGATCCGTTGAAGATGAAACTTCAGGTCTGTTATCAGGATACATCTCTGCAATCTCTTCATCACTGTACCTTGACAAGTCCTCAGCGGTTCGTGCAGGAGCATCAAAGTCTCTTGCAGATTCAGATACAGCAGGATCAGGGTACATCTCTGCGATCTCTTCATCACTGTACCTTGACAAGTCCTCAGCGGTTCGTGCAGGAGCATCAA